>SPKZ01007089.1_pt1 | contig 26512 bp, 25 predicted proteins | sample 2456571 | NCBI WGS metagenome assembly SPKZ01 (sample SAMN11192286, study PRJNA482655) | marine metagenome | biome: ENVO:00000447; feature: ENVO:00000244|ENVO:00000211|ENVO:00000569|ENVO:00002023; material: ENVO:00002151; isolation source: ocean water from marine abyssalpelagic zone ... | reverse complement strand
TGCCAAAGATAGTAGATTTCAACATAGTATGATCTCCTTAATAGTTACTGTAACTCTAGACTAGTTGCTAGGGTTGTGGAGTCCATACATCGCCATAGAATTATGAAATGGATGTCCGCTATATGATCGGAAAGTTGACGTTTGATATTTTGACTGGTTTTCTTCCGCTTTGCACCAAGGGAACATTGGCACTAATAAATATTAGTGCCAAAAGCTAAAAAAATTGGAAAATTTGGTTTAGTCATTTGAGCTAAAACCTTATTTAGTCTTTATCCATCATTTTATTAAACATTGCTTCAAATGCTATTTGCATTTCAGGACTTTGATCTGTTCTTGGCTGGTTTAGCTTTTTAATTAGCTCTGCTTGACGATAATCAGGTACATCTCCATAGCTATACAAAGTGGTTAAAACGCCTTGATGCCCTAGGTTTTGACTCCATGCTTTAAACTCTTCAGGGCTTTGGCATAATTGTTCACCTATTCTAACTAAAGTATCTCTAAAGCTATGAGGGTTAAAATACTGTACTCCTGCACTTTCAAAAGCGCGTTTAAATATCACACGTATTGGGTGTGCTGTTGCCCAATGTTCTTTTAATACCCCACAGGCGCTAAACTTTTTATCTTTGGTGTTAGCTACTTTCGTTTTGGGAAATAGTGGGTCGTCATGACTAAACAATAACTCTGTTTTTAAATGTGCTAGCCACTCGGTTAATATTTGAATTGGTAATTCCCCCCACTGGGAAAAAGTAAGTAGTAAACCTTTTACTAAATTTGGTTTTTACCTCCCTTGCATCTTGAAACACTGAGCCATTTACTAAATCTACGTGCTTAATTTTAAATGACGCTACCGCGCTATCTCTTGCACCCGTTAATAAAATAAATGCCATTAATGCCCGATTTCGTTTTTCTAAATCGGTTACGTTTGGCATTTGCTCTAATACATGGGTTATTTGCTCTAAAGTCGCTACTGGCTTTTTCCGTTTAGCGCCAGCAATAGGCGTGTCTTTTTCTGACAAATTAAAGTAATCTACATCGGTATAATTAAAACGAGATTTATAACCTGTATGCTGTGCTAACCATTGAAAGAAAACTTTCAGGTGATTACATGTGCCATTGATGGTCGATTTACTTAAATTTCCACCTGTTTTAAGGCTTTTTTGAGTCAGTAGTTTATTTTTAAAACCGACCGCTTGATTAAAATAAAACGCTTTAAAATCTTTAAATTTATTGTATTGCTCAAAGCGTGTTATTGCTTTAGCAATGCAATCAATAGATGCCTCACTATGGCGTTTTGCTTCTTTCATAAATGTAAAATATTTACGCTTCATTCTTTCATTATTTATATTGTGATTTGCCATGCTGATACCTTCATTATTTAAAGAACTGTTTACGGGGCTATTAAATAACTAACCTAATGGTGAAGAGAATCTAGTTTTATGTCTGAAGCCAATCCAGCGAGAATCATGACCTTTGCATCGCCGAAAGATTTTTGCCGGTGGCTCAAGGTGAATCACGCCATCGAAAGTGAACTGCGGGTGAAGATATTCAAGAAAAATACTGGGATTTCGAGCGTGACTTGAAAAATTCACAGACATGCTTGTCCGCAAAGAAAAGCCTACTTAGGTTTCAAAAAGACGAAAAAGGCATAGCAAGGCTATACAGCGGCATTGGTTTCTATGGAGATTTAGATAATTATTTCACGTATATATATTATAAAATATTCATTATTAACCCTAATACTGCTTATTAGCGGTTGCGCTAATGTGGTATCAAAATACATCTCAAGTCAGCAAAGCTTTAATTTTGAAAATATAAGCAGTAATGAAAATCTACTTCTTCAGGGTTATGTAAAATCTAAATATTGTTCAGAGATAAATGCAATTTGTATTAGTTATCTTGAAGCAAAAGCTTTTATTAACAAAAGCACCTTGCGCTATGATGTTGCTATTGAAACAAGTAAAAAAACAGAAAATGTTACTTTAGCAATAACAAAGAATGATTTATCTACAACTTTTCATGGAACCGTGATATTACTTCACGGATTTAAAGCATCAAAAGAGTTTATGACTAATTCAGCTCTTTATTTTCGTTTTATTGGCTTTAATGTGATAATTCCTGATTTGTTAGGGCATGGCGGCTCTGACGGAGAAATTAGTTTTGGTGTAAATGATAGTCATATTATTAATGAACTATTAAAAAGTAAATCAGATATTGAGTATCCTCTCTATCTTCTAGGTAATTCTATGGGGGCTGTTACTGCATCTTACTTGGCGAGTAATAATGATATTTCAGGTCTTATTCTTTTGGCACCAATGACTAAATTTGATGAGGCTGCTGTTAATTATGCTTTGAGTTATTCGCCAATAATTTCAACTTTTTTTTCAGAAGAAGTGATCCGTCAAGGGGCTATTGAAGCTTTAAATGAAGCTAATATTTCAGTTGAGCAAACTAATATAAAGCCAATTATCTCAGCTCTAAATGTTCCAGTGATTATTTTTGCTTCAACTAACGATCAGGTTGCACCTTTTAGCTATTTTGATTCTTTATCAAGCCTTAAAATATCAGTAATAAAAGTAAATGACCGTAGTCATCCTAGTATGAGCATAATAGGAACACAAGAGCATTTATATATTCAAGAGTGGCTAACATCAAAAGCTAACCACACGCCCTGAGGTGGACAACAACTATTAAAACTTACTTTCTTAATAACGAAGAGCCCTTACTCTTTCACACCTGTAGATATCTTGATTCGTCATACGGCTTCCTTGTTTTCCAACACCAAAATAACATTATCATTTATTAAATATATAACGAATAATAAAAGAAGGATAATCTTTAATTAAACGCTCTCTAACATGCTTATGTAAGTAAGCTCTTTGCAACCATCTGAGCCCAAATTTTTTAATCAAGGGATGATAGTAATCAGGCTTTATCGCAGTTTGTGTAATAAAGCCACCACAAGTAATAATTAAAGTTAGATTTAGGCATGCATCTCTACATCCTATAGCAAATTTTTCTTGCATAGGTGTCCCCATACCAACAACAATATAATTAGCCCCGGAGTTATTAATCTGGGCATAAATATCATCAAAATTATTTTTTATAAAACCATGATGACTATATACAATATTTAAATTTGGAAACAATTTAATCAAATTTTGACAAGCTAACTCGATTTCATTTTCTGCGCCACCAATAAATGCGACTTTCAAAGCATTATCTGCAGCGAAACTTAGAAAATTATTCCCTACTGATGATAAGTCAAAACTTGCTCGGGTTATTTTATTTTTCCGTCGTAGATTGGTTAAATAACAAAGAGCCATACCATCAACAAACCAGTAATCAATACCGTGAATTAATTCAGCTCGTTTAGCAATCAATGAATAAGAGAATGGATTAACAAAGCTGACAATATTTGCAGAAGTATTATCTGATGCCAATATTTCTTCGAAAATTACAGAGTCATTTAACTTTGCTTCTAAAGCCGAACTTACAAAGCCTTTTGCCATTTAATTTTTCCTTTCTTTTCACACAAAAACGCATAGTCACTTTTATCAAATTTATATTTATTTATTGAATATTGGGTAAAAGCATTTACAAGCCCTCTATCAATTTCAATACCCATGGGGCTATAAGGATATAAAAGACCAAACTTCATAACATGCAGGGTTTTAATCTCTGAAGTATAGTCAGTCATTATATTACCGGATAACACTTCCCTTGGCCCAGTTAAACAGTCAACACTTATGCAGTCTTTGCCTAAAATCACAGCCTCGGCAAGCACATTAGGAAAGCCTTCAAAATCAGAATGTAGTATAAAGCAATCTGAATTTGCTATAATAGCATGAGGGTTATCTTGATGACTTAAGAGCTTGATATTTCCCGTCTGTTTATCAATGATCTGCTGCAAAACTTTTTTATTGGGGCCATCCCCCATAATAATTAAAATGTCATTTCTATTGTTCTTTAAACAGTATTCTTGAAAACTTAAGACCATAGATTCAAATCTTTTTTGATCTGACAAACGCCCACAGGCACAAAAAGTAATAACTTCGTCGGCCTTAGAGAAACCAATACCAACAGCAGCATTCCCTTGTGTTAAAATTTTAACAATAGGATAAGTATTGTGAATAACACTTATTTTACTTTCTGGTATAGAAAAACGTTCAATTAAATCCTCTTTAATACCAAACGAATTACAAATCACCTTTGCTGCTTTAGGATAAAAAGTCTGAATAACAAGTTTTGCGATAAAAAGAGTAAGTTTGGACCTAGAGCCGTATTGTCTTGATAAAAAATTTCTGACATTAATGATGACAGGTATTTTGCAATTTCTAGCGATAATTATTGATAAAATATTACTCCACTCTAAAAAAGAAATACATTTGTCAATTTTGTTTTTTTTGACTACTTTTTTTAATCCTGTAATCAAACTAAATACGCCGAATACACGGGAGATAAAACTGACACCAGAATTCGCAGCAATATTATGATAGACAAAACCATATTTCTTAATTTGTAAGATCATATTATCGGAAGGTATATGAAGTGAGGTAATATGAATATCATTACCATCGGTAATATAATTAGCAACATTGAGAAGCTGCCTTTCCGCACCACCATTTTCAAGTCGGTCAATAACAAACAATATATTCATAATGTATCGCAACTATCTTTTTTCAAGTTACTGGTCCTAAATCTTAATCTTTTGGCATTTCTTAACGCAGTAGAAATAGCAAGCATTAAACAACACCAAAATGCCGATTTATAGCCATCAAAAGGGGCGCTAGAAAATGAATAAAAGAAAGCTAATAGTAATGTACCATGTGAAGCAATAGCCAAATTCAATATTACTCTATTCTCGAGTAAACCTAATTTATATGCCCTAATTATTACTTTACAGTTTTGAAAGCTAATAAAATAAATTAGTCCGGAAAACGTCAAATAATAAAAAATCCCAAAGAAACCATACCTATATAAATAATCTAAATATCCATTTTCAATGACGAAATCATAAGCGCCAAGATATCCGGTATGCCAATACTCGATTCCAACTTGGAGTGCTGCATTACTTTGTCGTATTCTAGTGGTAGTAGAGCCGTCCATTTTACCATCACCAAAAGCATAATTGATAAAATTTTCAATATGAGTGAGCTCTATGTCAGCAAAAGAAAATAACAGTACAACTAAAAACATCCCAATAATTAATGATTTAATGGCCTTAGCTTTTCCTTTGATATTAAAAATAACCAGCAAAAATGTGAGATAAATTATTGACAAAAATGATGCTATATAACCTGTTTTTGATTGCGATAAAAGAACAACAATTAATGCTAGCCCGGCTAAAAAGTAGCCTTTCTTTTTTCCGAAAACAAAAGCATCTACCAGCGTAAAATATATAAAAAAATTAAAGACAAAACAGGTAATATAAACCCATTCAAAAGTCCCCGGTGCGCGAACTCCCATAGGGCTAGTTGCTAGCCTAGCATTAAACAAAGAGAAGACTGTTGTTTCGGGTTTTATTAGCTGAATAAGAACAACTAAAAATTGAATTCCATAAACTATATATATGCTTGTGTGTATTTTTTTATAGTTTGAGCCATTAAAATAAGCTAAAAGTAAGGTATAAACAGAGCAAAAAAACAGAAATAATAACAATTGCTTTATTGGTAAATACACTCTTCGTGCATCAGCTAATTCTATATTTTGAATAAACACAAAAAACAATAGTACAAAAAACAATAAATATGCTGCTGAAATATCAGGAACCCTAATTTTCTTGTACAGAATTAAAGCTAATCCGCCAAAAAATAAAGGCAGCATAACAAAATAAAGTTTCTGAGCTACATCTCGACCAGCAAAATCTAAGATGTAAGTAGGCCAATAAAATATGGCAAGTAGTACAATAAGAAATACATTAAGACGTATCATTAGGGGCTGTTGTTCTTTCACCTTGGTAGCCAAATCATTGCACGCGCCAGTGCTAGTATACTCTCAAACTGTAACTTCAATTTATCGTACCTAGTAGCTATAGCACTAAGGTGCTTTAGTCTTGCAAATGCATTCGCAACTAAGTGCCTATATTTATATAAGCACCCATTAATATCACCATTACCTATTTTTAAATTTTTTTCTAGGTATTACTGGGCTTGAGATTACCTTTCTGCCTTGTTAACGAAAGGATGAACTTCATCATCAGGGCCATCAACCAACTTACCGGTACGTATTGTGTGTACAGTTTCAATGCAATGCCGAGCGTCTTCAATACCGTAACCTCGCCCAGCTAGTATCTCTTTATAGCTGGTAGTATGCAGATCAGTAAAACCGCCAGAAAACTCTATTTCACTTCCATCTACGGTAATTGAACGATATGTCGGCTGTTTACCAACGACACTTTGTGGTAAATCATCCGCATCAATAGATAGAAACCAACGAACTTTCGCTTTTTCATATTCTAGGTAACCGCTTGCTTTATCGTTATTCATAAAGTGAACATCATTTCGTTCTAATTTTCCAAATATAAAATGAAGCATATCAAAAAAATGTACTCCAATATTGGTTGCTACACCAAAAGACTTACGAGGATCACCCTTCCAACTTTCCATATACCATTTTCCACGCGAAGTAATATATGTTAATTCAACTTCATATTTACCTTCACGTTTTTGCGATTCCACTTTGCTTTTTAAGTCTAAAATGGCCTGATGATGTCTTAGTTGAAGAATATTAAATACTTTTTTACCTGTTTCTTTTTCAATTAAAGCGAGGTCGTCTAACTGTTCCAACGTTGGAACTAATGGTTTTTCACATATTACATCACAACCTAAACGTAATGACGCAGCTATATGTGAATGATGTAAGTAATTTGGCGAACATATTGATACGTAATCAAGTTTTGTCTCTGGATCTCTTCTTAATTTGTATGCATGGTCATAAAATCGTTCAAATTCTGTAAAAAATTCACTTTGCGGCGAAATACTGTCAATAATGCCGACGGAATCATTAATATCGTAGCAAATGCTAAGATTGTTATTAGTCTCTTTTACTGCTTTCATGTGACGAGGAGCGATATATCCTGACGCACCTATTAATGCAAAATTTTTCATTTTAATCCTTTATGCCTTTATTATGTGTTGCTCTGCTTGACGATATTTACCGCGGGTATCCACAATAAGTTTTGCATGTTGTCGAATTAACTCGTAATCGAATGCAGAATGATCAGTTGCTAAAACAACCGCATCAAATCTGGCCAAGTTTTCTTGGGTTAATGGTTCAGAGCTTAGGTCAAAACTGTGTTCGCGCATTTTAGGAAACACAGCTACATGCGGGTCGCTATAAGCAATTTTCACCCCTTTTTCTACCAGTAATTCCATTATTTCAACCGAAGGTGATTCACGCATATCATCAACATTCTTTTTATATGCAATACCCAGTATTAATACGTTACTACCTTTCAAAGATTTTTCGCTATCGTTTAATCCAGCAGTTAACTTCTCAATAACATATGCCGGCATAGCTTGGTTCACTTCACCCGAAAGTTCGATGAAACGAGTACTTATGCCATATTCTCTTGCCTTCCAAGTAAGATAAAAAGGATCAATTGGAATACAGTGACCACCTAGTCCAGGGCCAGGGTAATACGGGGTAAAACCAAAAGGTTTTGTGGCGGCAGCATCGATAACTTCAAAGATGTCGATGCCCATTTTATCCGCTACAATTTTCATTTCATTGACCAAACCTATATTTACAGCGCGGTGAATATTTTCAAGTAGCTTAGTCATTTCTGCTACTTTAGTTGAACTGACCGGTACTATTTTATCAATAGCAGGAGAATAAAGCGCAATACCCACTGCTAAGCAATGCGCAGTATGCCCTCCGCAAACTTTGGGAATAGTATTCGTTTCAAAGTCTGGATTACCCGGATCTTCACGCTCTGGCGAATAGACTAAATAAACGTTTTCTCCAACAATTAGTCCTGTAGACTCAATTCTAGGAAGTAATTCTTCTTCTGTAGTTCCAGGGTATGTTGTACTTTCTAACGATAATACCTGGCCTTTTCTTAAATATGGAAGTAAAGCGTCAGTCGTATTGGTGACATAACTTAAATCGGGTTCACGATATTTATTTAAAGGTGTAGGCACACACAGAATTAGCGCATCACAATCGCTTGCTTTAGTAAAATCGGTTGTTGCTTCTAAACCTTGTTCTATTGAGCTAGTTATTTTACTTGCGCAAATGTGCTCAATATAACTTTCCCCTGAATTAATTTTTCTCACTTTATCTTCATCAATATCTAAGCCTATCACTTTAAATCCTATTGATGAATATCTGATAGCGAGGGGGAGTCCAACGTAACCTAACCCTACAATACCTATAACCGCTTGCTTTGCTTTAAACTTATTAGCTAATTGATTGTGCATCTTAATCTCATGTTTTATTTAAACTATTTTTTCTTTCTAGGTATTACTGGGCTTGAGTTTCGCTTTCGAATTTTATCTCTAATAGCGTCACTATCATAGCTTTTGTCGGCGATAACAAAACACCCCAGAGGTAATCATTCAATCAAAGAACAAACCCTAGAAAACACCCATTATTTATCTCTTTACAAGGACTGATAAAAATCTAGCTGTTTTTTAAAGTATCCTTTAAAACTAAATTTATTACTGGCAATCTTTTTAGCTTGCTGGCTTTTAGCCTCACTAACATCGTTATCAGCTAAAGATTGGAGCATAGCCTTTTCTAAAGCATCTATATTATGCCTGTCAACGATAAAAGATGCGCCTTCAAACTTGTCTGCCCCATCTTCATTTGGAATAATAAGTGGTAAGCCATACCCACAAGCCTCTAACATACTATTATTTAACCAAATAATATCTGCGTACAAAATATATGCTCTACATTTATTAACATGCCTCCAGGCATCTTTAGTAAAGGGGATCAGCCTGACACATTGTTGTAAAGAGTTTACTTTTATATAATCAGTAATCGTCTTTTCATAGTCTAATTCAATTGAATAACCTTTATCATTAGACAAGCCGATGATCGTCAACCTAGCTTCTGGGTTACTTTTATTTACTCGATGAAAAGCTTTCACCATATCATAGACATTTCTCATCTTTCTAATCGAATTCAAATACAAAAACTCTTGCGAGTTAACGCTAAATTTACTTAGTGAAAAATCAAAATTCTCAGGAAGAACATTATGAATTTGTTGAAACTTCTGTTTGGGAATTGAAAGCTTTTCAAGCACAGCAGACATATAAATCTCTTTTAGAAGTAGTTTATCTGCAAGTAAGAAACACTGAGTTAATAAAAACTTTCGCCTAAAATTAAACTCATTCAAACAAGAAACCTCACTCCCACGGCAAACCCCAACCACAGGGATACTCTTTATTCGGCAAATTAAAATAGTTAAAAGAGCTAAAAAAGCAGAATCAAAGTATACCTCAATGTGGTTTACACTTTTTTTGTTAGATTTTAATATTTGCCAAATTAACGAAAAAACATTTCCATAGGAGGTTCTTAACTTAACAGCGCTATAAAATTCACTTAAATAATCCACTCTTTGCATTGATAAGTAGTTAATATCATAAAGTTTTTTTTCATGAAAAGGTTCGTACATTTTTACCAATTTATCAATAAGGCAGTCAAAACCAATGACTAAAATTTTCTTTGGTTTAAGCATTATTTTCTCTACTCTCTACAATTGAAAGCATTTCAAATACTCTCTCTTTATCGGTAAAACTTGATGGGACACTTGAAGTGTGTACATAATTTTCTTTCATTGAAATGATGAAGTCTTCGATACTTTTGAGTTTTTTAGCTGGATTACCTACATACACATAACCCGCATCCAAGCTTTTTGTTATAACACTGCCCGCCCCTACTATAACATTAGAGCCAATAGTAACGCCTGGAAATATTAAAACATTCATGCCAATAAAAACATTATCACCAATAATATTCCTACCATATTTATAGTACCGACCTGCTTCATTCCTAAACAACCAAGCAGAGCCATCATGGGTAATAAACTTTGTATCTGCTGCGACAGTAACATTATCACCAATGCTAATTAAATAGGGCTCACTTCCCCACTCTCTTATATATAGTCGACAATTATCCCCTACTTGCACGCCTTTTTTTCTAGCGTGAGCGATACTTCCAAATAAAACGTAATATAGTAGCGAATATAATACCCGCAGTTTTTTTATAATAAAGCCCATAGGAGCTCCTAACTAATTAATGATTTTTGATAAAAATAGTGTTTTTAGCCATAGAAGTGGACCGAACAGAAATTTTAAAGTATTGCTCTAATTAGAAAACCTAATTTTGTTAAAATATATCTCATAGGATAAAGTGTAACCCCATTTTAATCAGCAGACTAAACAGTAACCAGCCAGCAATTACCGCCAGCGATGATTTAATTAATGTAAACCAAACTTTTAAAGAAGATAATCCGTAAAAACTGAAAACCCATAAACACAACAAATAAAATACCGCACCAGAAAGAGCATAAGCCTCTACGATAAAGTCCTGAACAAAAAAATAGGCAAAGATAATAGCGGACATTCTGATACAAAAGCCGGTGACTGTTAGCGCTAACATTTGCTTTTGTTTGTTTTTTACATGCATAATCATTGATATTGGTGATGATAAAAATTGCAATACAAACCATAAAGTCATCCATGAAACAAGTTCTCCAGCCCTAACCCAACTTTGACCAAAAACAATGTGGAATACTTCTGGAGCAATAATACCAATAAAGAAAATTGGCCCTACACCTACCTTCAATAACCCCTCGAGTGTATTTGATGTAAGCTGCCCAAGTTCATTGTTGGCATTCTTCAGTGGTGCATGCGAAAAAAAGACTTGCCCTATTGAACTACCAATCAAGGTCATTGGCATTTGCATAACTTTCATCGCCAGCATAAGGTATCCGGCCTCTCCTCCAACAGCAAAAGTAGCAATAAGAATGACAGGAAGGTGAACCCCAGCATTATTTGCCAATACATCTAAGGTTGAATATTTGGGATAGTGTTCATACTTTTTAACTAACAATTTGATCGTTGTTAGTTTAATTTTGGAAAATTGCTTTTTCTCAGCCCTGATTAATTTCGTTAACATTACCAGTATACCAGCGGAACTTGTCATCAGTTGCCCAAAAAACAATAAATAGCCTGCAGATGTCACACCGCCTACAACTTGAATTCCGCCTCCAGAGCTTGCTTGAACCACCCTTGTTCTGGCTATCAAGGGAAACCCTTTTTTGCGGGTAAACCAATATTTTAACGTACTATAAACTGCCGAAGATAATACGCCAAAAGGGATCAAATATATTATCAACGCTGGTAGTTTGGTAGCCGCTATAAATTCATCCTTAAATATAAATAACAACAACGCAAGTAGAGTACATATTACCAATGCAATTATTATTGAAATCGCGACTAAATTCAGAGCAGTTGCATTTTGCTTAGGAAGAGGAATAGTAACATCAAACCTAAGGCACGCTGCCGTAGAAAGTAAAGATACAATAGCAATATATAAAGCTAGCATTGAAAAGTCACTTGGCGAATATAGCCTAGTTAGCACCGGCAAAAGTGAAATATTAATAATTTGCGCCATACCAGAGCCAGCGACTAAAACAAGTATTGAATTTAAGTACCCCGAGTTAGACCGCCCTTTGAGCCTATCAAACAATAACGAAAATCTGGTGATTACGCTCAAAAGCACTGTACTTTGGTAATATAGGGATGCATAGGTAAGCTAAATACTTGTTTAGCTAGTTTTTCAGCGATAGGAAAATCACCGCTTTGATAGCCTAAATCAACAAAGGCTGTTTGTTGGTGCATACAAATACCATAATAAATTACCGTTGGAATCCCTTGTTCTTTATATGCTGCCATAATTTGATCACGATTTTGATCTAACAAGGTATATTGTGCCCAAGAGCTTTTATAACCTGTGGGCACTTGAGGTGTTTGGTATTGCTTAGCTAATTCATTTTCATAATTAGCAGCGGCTTTATTACGGCTAATCAGCTCTTGTGGAAATTCAGCTAATTTTTCTAATAAAATGGCCGCTTGAATAGTGTCTAACCGACTATTCATACCAATGCGTACATTGTCGTACTTGTCACTACCTTTACCATGAACTCGGTAAGAGCGTAACAGTTCAGCATACTCATCATTATTAGTAAAAACAGCACCACCATCACCATAACAACCTAAAGGTTTGGCTGGAAAAAAACTCGTTGTGGCAATATCACCAAAGCTACCTGCTTTTTTAGTGTTGCCTTGAACATCGGTAATTGAGCCTCCAAAGCCTTGCGCTGCATCCTCAATAAGTTTTAGATCATATTTTTTTGCTATTCTTTCAATTTCAGGATAATTAGCCGGTAAGCCAAATAGATCGACGGCAATAATTGCTCTGGGCTTTAGTACTCCTTCAGCAATCACTTTTTGAATACGTTTTTCAAGATCAATAGGGCAAATATTAAAAGTCTGCGCATTTGAATCGACAAAAACGGGAGTTGCATTAGCAAAAGAGATAACTTCAGCCGTAGCAAAAAAAGTAAAGGTAGGGCAAAAAACCGCATCGCCCTCTTTGATATTTAAGACCATTAATGCTAATGAAAGTGCATCAGTACCATTCCCACAAGTGATTACATGTTTAACACCAACATAAGCAGCTAGTTTTTGCTCTAGCTCTTGTACTTCAGGCCCCATAATATATTTACCATGGTTAAGTACATCCGCTATACGCTTATCAATTTTGCATTTCAAATGTTGGTACTGTGCTTGAAGATCTATAAATTGCATTTTTTACTCTGAAATGGTGATTAGGGTTGAATCATTCAATTGATAAATAACACCTGTATGTTCACAAGTAACCGATATATTACCGAATAATGGCAAGTCTAGTTGCTCACCATACTCACTCATCCAACCAATTTGTTTAGCGGGTACCCCAACCATCAGAGCATAAGGCTTAACATCTTTATTTATCATCGCCCCTGCGCCAACAAAGGCATATTCACCAAGTGTAACACCGCAAATAATAGTGCAATTAGCCCCTAAAGTGACACCTCTTTTAACCAATGTATTACGATATTCATCCTTACGTTCTACACCTGAACGAGGGTTGTAAACATTGGTAAAAACCATACTAGGTCCACAAAATACTTCATCCTCTAAATGAACATTGTCATACACTGAAACATTGTTTTGTATTTTACACTTATCACCAATAGTTACTTTATTACCAACAAATACGTTTTGGCCAAGAGATACTCCTTGGCCAATTTCTGCTCCACTACAAACGTGAGCAAAGTGCCAAACCCTAGAGTCTTTACCTATTTGTGCACCATCATCAACAATGGCACTTTCATGTTTATAATAATCAGCCATAACTTTCTTTTTACCTACTAATAATTTTACTAATGACTTTACTAACAAAAGGATATACATCAGAAGAGTTTGTAACAGCATATTGATTACAAATACTACTTACAATTGCAATATTCACTGGCTAGCTTGACGCCTAACTAGCGATGATTTTTGCGACATTATACGGGAGTTTGAGGGCAGTTTCAGTATTAATATCTACGTTTGCTATGCTGGATAACAAAAGATAACAATTAGTGTTGATATTCAAAATTGATAAGCACTTTGAAATTTATCTGCTTTGAGCCCATAATTTAAAGCAGTGAAATTTATAATAATCTTGCTCCACCGTATAAAATACAAAGAATATGTAACATGAAGTTTCATGACTTGCTGCTTACCCATAAGTACAGTATCATTATAATTCGTACTTAATCTATATACTTTCTAGTCGCTTATTATATTCATGGTTTCACTCAATAATTTCACTTTCATTAGCAATTTAATCGCTAAATTACCTCAGCAAAAAATAGCACAGGTTATTAGTGTCTGTTTGTTGGTTTATATTACCTCTATCGCGGCTAAAGTCACTTGGTTGATAATGCCTAATGCTAGTCAAACTATTAGCAATAATGATGTGGGTAATGTTAAGCGAATTCAAAGTCAATCACGAGATAAAAACCTTGATTTATCTAAGTTACAATCGTTAAATTTATTTGGCGCTTATAACGAGTCGATAATTGAAACTACCGCAGTGGTGGTAAAAAACGCACCTGAAACACGCTTACAGTTAATATTATCGGGCTTAGTTGCTAGTGACCAAGTTGGCACTGCCGCTGCTATTATTGAATACAAAAAGAAGCAAGAAACTTACGGCATTGGCGACGTTATAAAAGGAACACGTGCGAGCCTTGAACAAGTTTTAATTGATCGCGTTATCATAAAACAATCAGGTCGTTTAGAGACACTTATGCTTGATGGTGCTGATTATAGTCAACCAGCACAAAGCGTTTCGAATAAAAAGAACAACAATGAAAAATTGTCTACAAAACTAAAATCGAGTGTTGTCGATCAACGTTCTAATAAAAAATTAAGCCAAAATGCTCACCTTTTGCGAGCCGACTTAATAAGTGACCCTGGAAAAATAACCGATTACCTTCGTATTTCACCCGCACGTAGAGGGGGTAAAATTGTTGGTTATCGTTTGTCGCCAGGTAAAAACCCTGAATTTTTCAAATTATCAGGTTTGAAATCTGGCGATATCGCAGTACAAATGAACGGGCATAATTTACTGGCACCATTAGAGGCAGTACAAGCAATGTCAGCCTTAAAAACCGCACGCGATATTTCATTATTAGTTGAGCGTAAAAACGACTTGATTGAAATACTGTTTACTATTGATTAAATAACTATTTTCATAAGCATTAACTTTTAGCATTATTAAAGAAGCAATAAGGAATTTTCCATGGGCACAACCTTAAACGTATTTGTGTTTAAGCAGTTAACTCACAAGTTTAAGCAACTTAAGAAATTGAGCGTGATTTTGATAACAGCATTTGCCTTTAGCGGCATATTTGCTGTTGGGCAAGCGAGTGCGGCACAATATTCTCCTAGTTTCAAAAACACTGAAATCGTTGAGTTTGTAACCATTGTTGGTAAAAATTTGAAAAAAACTATGATTGTTGATCCTAACGTGCGCGGTAAAATTAATGTGCGCAGTTATGATTTACTATCAGAAGAACAATATTATCAATTTTTCTTAAATGTATTAGAGGTTTACGGTTACTCTGCTATAGAAAGAGATAATAACATCGTTAAAATCATCCGTAATAAAGATGCAAAAACGGCGGCAATCCCTGTCATTGGCAGTAATAGTAAGGTTCTTGGCGACCAAATGGTTACCCGCATTGTTGAAGTGAAAAATGTGACTGTGCGTGAATTAGTGCCACTGTTACGACAATTGTCAGATCAAGCGGGTGGCGGTAATGTAACCAACTATGATCCTGCCAACGTTATCATGCTCACCGGTACTGCAGCAACGGTAAATCGATTAGTTAAAATTATTGAGCGTGTTGACAGAGCTGGTGATCAAGATGTAGAAATTATCAAGCTAGAATATGCTTCTGCGGGCGAAATGGTACGTATAATCCAAGCGATGAATAAGCAGTCAAGCGGTAAAGCCGGTCAGGCAACATTTTTAATTCCTAAAATTGTTGCCGATGATCGTAGCAATAGCGTTATTGTTAGCGGTGAAATAAAGGCACGCGAACGTGTGGTTCGATTAGTAAAGCGACTTGATAGCGAACTAGAAACTAATGGTAATACTCGTGTTTACTATCTTAAGTATTCAAAAGCTGAAGACTTGGTAAAAGTACTTAAAGGTGTTAGTAAATCCATTGCTTCCGAAGGAAAATCAGCTAAAGTAAAAAGCAGTACAAAAACGAATACCAGTATTGAAGCGCATGAACCAACTAACTCCTTAGTTATTACTGGTCAGCCCGATATGTTACGTTCGCTTGAAGCGGTTATTCGCCAATTAGATGTACGTCGTGCACAGGTATTAATTGAGGCTATTATTGTTGAAGTGTATGAAACTGATGGTATTAGTTTAGGCGTACAGTGGGGTAATGCGAATTTTGGTTTTACTCAATTCACTAATGGCCCAGCTACTATTGGCTCTGTTGCGGCTGGTGCCAAGGCGGCAGAAACCAAAAAAGGCGAGTTTGTTCCTGCCTTGCTGGGAAGTGACAATCAAGTAATTCAAGAAGGTTATTATAAAGCCGATGTTGAAGGTGATCTTACTTTATTAGGCGCAGCGTTAGGTTCAACCAGTGGTTTAGTTACCGGTATAGTTACCGGTGACTGGGCCGCTATTATTCAAGCAGTGAGTACTGATACTAATTCAAACCTGTTAGCCACACCAAGTATTACTACCCTTGATAATGAAGAAGCCTATTTTATCGTTGGTCAAGAAGTACCAATTATTACTGGCTCAACGAGTAGTAGTAATAATAGTAACCCTTTTCAAACCGTAGAACGTCAAGAAATCGGTATTAAACTGCGAGTTACACCACAAATTAATGAGGGCTCTGCCATTCAGCTCAGCATTGAGCAAGAAAGCTCCTCTGTCAGCGGTAATACGGGTGTTGATATTTCAATTAATAAAAGAGAAATCAAAACCACCGTCATGGCTGAAAGCGGCGAGATGATAGTATTGGGCGGTTTAATTGATGAAGATGTGCAAGAAAGTGTGCAGAAAGTGCCGCTGTTAGGTGATCTTCCTTTTATTGGTCACTTATTTAAATCAACCAGTAACAGCACTCGTAAGCGTCATTTAATGGTATTTTTACGTGCCACAATAATACGTGATGCAAGCTTAATGAATGAAATCAGTGAAACTAAATATAACTATATTCGTGCTGAACAAATCCGTAAGCAAGAGGATGGTTTATCATTAATGAGTAATGATAAATTACCAATATTACCCGAATGGAATGATGATTTAGCATTACCACCTTCTTTTAAAGACTATCAAAAAGCTGTTCAAGAAGATAAATTAACAGAAGAAAACTCATCAATAGAGAGCTTATTAAAAGAGAGCTCATCAAAAGAGAATAATGAGTAATGTCTGAAGAAGTCATTAAAGACAAAAAAGTCGCAGCTGAGCAAGATATAGTGCTTGATAGCATAGTAGAGAGTTCAGCAGAAACCTCTATCGCTTGGCGCTTACCTTTCGCTTTTGCTAAGCGTTATAGTGTGCTTTTAAGCAAAAATGAAACAGGTTACGTTTTACACTGTTTAGCTAACATCGGTTTAGAAACCATTGTCGAAGTACGCCGTATTATTAAAGCGCCTTTTAGTTTTGATGTGCAAGAGCTAGCCTCGTTTGAATTATTGTTAACCGAGGCATATCAGCGAGATTCTTCAGAAGCACAACAAATGATGGAAGATATTGGCAATGAAGTTGATTTATATTCACTTGCCGATGAAATAACCGAAAGCGAAGATTTATTAGAAAATGAAGATGATGCACCAATCATCAAACTTATCAATGCCATGCTTAGTGAAGCCATTAAAGAAAGTGCCAGTGATATTCATATAGAAACTTTTGAAAGTACTTTGCAAATTCGTTTTCGAGTGGATGGTGTTTTACGTGAAATTTTAAAACCTAATCGAAAGTTAGCTTCTTTATTAGTTTCGCGTATTAAAGTTATGGCAAAGCTTGATATTGCCGAAAAACGTATTCCGCAAGATGGTCGTATTTCATTGCGTATAGGTGGACGTGCCGTTGATGTTCGAGTATCAACAATGCCAACAGGTCATGGTGAGCGTGTTGTTTTACGCCTACTTGATAAAAATGCGGCACGGTTAGATCTTGAGAACTTAGGGATGACAAATGCCAACCGTGATATTTTTAGTACCTTAATAGACAAACCCCACGGTATTATTTTAGTTACTGGCCCTACTGGCTCAGGTAAAAGTACTACTCTGTATGCCGGTTTAACCCAAATTGATGAAAAAGAACGTAATATTTTAACGGTAGAAGATCCGATAGAATTTGCTATTGAAGGCATAGGACAAACGCAAGTAAACACCAAGGTTGATATGACGTTTGCCCGTGGATTAAGAGCCATCTTGCGTCAAGATCCTGATGTGGTGATGATAGGTGAAATTCGTGACTTAGAAACCGCGCAAATTGGTGTACAAGCAAGTTTAACCGGTCACTTAGTACTGTCTACCCTGCATACAAATACTGCCGCAGGCGCTATTACCCGTATGGAAGATATGGGGGTAGAACCATTCTTATTGTCGTCTAGCTTATTGGGTGTACTTGCTCAGCGATTAGTTCGTACTCTTTGTCCACATTGTCGAGAAAGCCACCTTCCTGATGAAGAAGAATGCTCTTTATTAGCCTTGCCACATGACAACAAACAAATCATTTATCGTGCGGTTGGCTGTACAGAATGCAACCTCAAAGGTTACAAAGGTCGAACAGGTATCCATGAGCTTTTAGTGGTTGATGATAAAATAAGAGAAATAATACATAACGGTCACGGCGAACAAGCCATTGAAAAATATATTCGCACCAACACAGCTTCTATTCGCCGTGATGGTTTTGACAAAGTAATGACCGGGCAAACAACACTTGAAGAAGTGCTGCGTGTAACACGAGAAGATTAATGGCTGCTTTTGATTATCAAGCGGTTGATAGCCGAGGAAAAACGAAAAAAGGGGTTATTGAAGGCGATACCCCAAGACAAGCACGAGCATTACTACGTGAACAAGGTTTAATGCCAACAGAAGTTGTGCCAACATTAGCCAGTAAAAAAAATAAATCAGGAAAAAACAGTAGCCGAAGCAATCAAGGTAAAGTGTCTGCTGCGGAGCTGGCATTAATCACTCGTCAATTAGCCACTTTAGTTGAGTCTGGTTTGCCTCTTGAAGAAGCGTTAGTCGCCATCGCTGAACAAGGTGAAAAAAACGCCATTAAAAGTATGATCATGGGCGTACGTACCAAAGTTACCGAAGGTTATGGTTTAGCCGAAAGTATGGCTGAATATCCGAAAGTATTTAACCACCTTTATCGTGCTATGGTTGCCGCGGGAGAAAAATCAGGTCATTTAGATAAGGTATTAAACCGTCTAGCTGATTATACTGAACAGCGGGAACAAATGCGTTCACAACTTATTCAAGCATTAGTTTACCCCGTTATTATGACCGTCGTTGCCGTTGGTGTTATTGCCATTTTATTAACTAAGGTTGTACCACAAATTGTTGGGCAATTTGAGCATATGGGAGAAAACTTGCCCGGCTCAACTAAGTTTTTAATTGCTAGTAGTGAGTTTTTACAAGCCAATGGTTTATTAATTGTATTGTTTGTCGCTATGTTAATGCTGTTATTTTCACAGCTATTGAAAAAACCAAAATTTGAAATGGCTTACCACCAACGAGTTATCGCCTTACCAGGTATTGGTAAGGTTGCCAAAGGGCTAAATACCGCTCGTTTTGCTAGAACACTAAGTATACTTGCTGCCAGCGCCGTTCCATTGTTAGAAAGCATGAGAATTTCAGGCGAAGTGCTTGATAATTTATATATTAAGCAGCAAGTGAAATTAGCCGCTGATAAAGTACGTGAAGGGGCAAGTTTACGTTTATCGTTAGAGCAAACGAAATTATTTCCCCCAATGATGTTACATATGATTGCTAGTGGTGAAAAAAGTGGTCAACTTGAACAAATGTTAGGTCGTGCGGCCGATAACCAAGATAAAGAATTTGAAGCATTAGTTAATATTTCTTTAAAAGCATTTGAACCCGCGTTAATGGTCGTTATGGCGGGGATTGTTTTATTTATTGTTATGGCAATATTAGAGCCGATTTTGAAATTGAATACCTTTATTGGTGGATAGCGTGTTGATGATAATTGCGGTTATTCAATGTACATCTATTAAGTTAAATTTACGTTAGAGAAGTAGTTAGGAAATATTATGGTTAAGAATACGTTTAAAAGTTCACAGGGCTTCACCTTATTAGAAGTAATGGTGGTAATTGTTATCATCGGGATGATGTTAAGTGTAGTGGTACCAAATTTAATGGGTAGTCAAGACACGGCTAAATTACAAAAATCAGTGCAAGACATAACGGCATTAGAAAACTCGTTAAGCATGTACAAGTTGGATAATTATGATTACCCAACTACAGAGCAAGGGTTAGAGGCGCTAACAACACAAACTGACATAGAGCCTATTCCACGTCGTTTTCCCGAAGATGGTTATGTAAAGCGTCTTCCAAAAGATCCATGGGGTAATGAATACCTTTTATTAAACCCAGGTGAACAAGAAAAAATGGATGTATTTACTGCTGGACCTGATGGCGAAGTAGGCACCGAAGATGACATAGGCAATTGGAATTTAGGCGACTACCAGTAGTAAGCATTCACCTTGTTGCTGTAAAGGCCAATTTAGGCGGAAAAAGCACTCATTGGCTAGCGTCAATTCCGTGCTTTTTTCTTTAAATTGAACCATACCGCTTAAAGGGGAAACTTACTTTTAGTTGAAACTTATGAAAAGCCACTATTCATTATTCTCACCCACAGCAACAAAAACCAAAGGCTTCACTTTGCTTGAAGTTTTGGTGGTCATTGCGTTAATAGGCTTGATTGTTTCAGTGGTGCAATTTAACTTTTCCGGTAAGCGTCCCGAAGATACCCTAAAAACAGCCAGTTACCAATTTTCCGAGCTTTTTGAAAGTGCAGCATATTATGGTTTGCTCAATAATATTGAGCTAGGTTTATATATTGATAAAAACAGTTATCGCTTTTTAGGCTACGATGGCACTAAATGGAGTGAAATACCTCAACAAGATTGGTTAGCCGCACAAGAATTACCCGAAGGTGTTACCTTTAAACTGGTGTTAGATGATCTACCGATTGAAGAGCCGCTACTTTTTGACTCATCAGTATTCAAAACTAAAGATGATGAATTTCTCTCTTTTGATTCTACCGAGCAAACGAAAGAAACTGAAAAAGAAAAGTTGCTATTGCCACAAGTATATATTTTATCAGGTGGCGACATCACCCCGTTTAGCCTCACCTTTAAGTTCAATGAAGAAGTTTCACGTTATGATGATTTATCCGAATTAGCTTATCGTGTTAGCGGAATTTACAGCACACCTTTAACGGTAGAAGGGCCAGTGTTAGATGATTAATAACTTACCAATAAAAAACCTTCAAAGCAAAAAACCAACAACATTAGGCTTTACCTTAATTGAAGTAATGCTGGCAATGGCAGTATTTTCTATCGCAGGTGTCGCATTATTAAGTACAGCAAACAACAATGCCCGTAACATTGGTTATTTAGAAAGCAAAATGTTTGCAAATTGGGTTGCGTCAAACCAATTAGTCGCGGCGAGTTTAGAAAAAAAATGGCCGCCAAAAAACAACTTAAAAGGCGAAGTAGAACTAGCAGGCAGAGCTTGGTTTTGGCGGCAAAAAGTTATCAAAACTACCGACAAAGACATGCGCGCTATTGTGCTAGAAGTTCGCTTACATGAAAATGATGAATTAGCCTTAAGCAGTTTAACCACCTATATTTCTAAAGTGGAGAAATAATGTTAGTTAACACTTACACTACCGCTAGCACAGGCAGTTATTCACAACCGCACTTGCCATGGCAACAGTCTAATAAAGGTTTTACTTTATTAGAAGTGCTGATTGCTATCGCTATTTTTTCTCTTATTAGTTTGTCTAGTTTCACCATATTTGACTCAGTATTAAAAGCTGATGAAACATCAAAACAACATAGTAAGCGACAGAATGAACTGCAACGGGCTTTTTTGATTATTGAACGAGATATTACCCAAATTGCCCGTCGTAGTATTCGTCTTAACGGCGAAGCACCCCTAGAGCGATTGATACAAAGTTCGAGTGACAGCTTTGCCAGCGAAGAACAAGCAATAGCGTTTGTTAGACACGGTTGGACAAACCCAGGGTTATTATTACCCCGTAGTGATATGCAAGCGGTAGCCTATAGGTTAACCGATGAAACACTACAGCGTTTACACTTTAATTTTGTTGACTCTGTTGTTGGTGAAGAGCCAAAAATAAGACCCTTAATCACTGATGTAACAGAGTTAGCGTTTAAATATTATGATGGTAAAAAATGGCAAGACACATGGGCTAATAATTTATTACCCTTAGCCATTGCGATTGAAATTGACACTAAAGATTACGGGGTAATTCGTCGACAATTTTTAGTGCCCGGTGACGGGCAAGGTAAAAGCTAGTGATAATTTCTTTAAATAAATTTCACCAGCAAAATGGTGTCGCATTAATCACAGTAATGTTAATTGTGGCATTATGTGCCGTTATTGCCAGCCAAATGACCGCCCGCTTACAAGTACAAATGCAACGAAGTGCTAATATAACCTATAATCAACAAGCCTATTGGTATGCTATGGGCGCTGAGGCATTTACCAAAAGAGTTTTAATTACTGTAAATAAAGACGATAAAGATGTTACCCATCTTGGACAAATTTGGGCGCAAGGTGAAACTACCTACCCTGTTGATTTTGGCGAAATATCAGGTGAAATAACTGACTTACAAAGCTGTTTAAATCTTAATGCTTTAAGAGCACCACTAAATAACACCACGGCTGACAATAACAAAAGAAACAAGAGAAACAGCAATAGTGACAAAGTGCCTGCTCGCCTCGCCTTCGAGGCATTATTAATTAACTTGCAATTAGATGAGGTTAGCCAGTTTGAAGCAGAATCAATGGCTGACTCTTTAACTGATTGGCTCGACAGTAATAGTGGTATAAGTAGTGCTGGTGGCGCCGAAGATAATGATTATGCATCTCGGCAGTTTCCTTACCTTGCCGCAAATAATTATTTAGCGAGCGTAAACGAATTAAGAATAATAGAGCATTTTACGCCAACAATTATTGAGGCAATAAAGCCCTATGTCTGTGTTATACCCGCGAGCGATATGCATAAAATAAATATTAACACCCTAAATAGTGAACATGCACAACTATTACAAGCTTTGCTTGATTCTACGTTAGATGAAGCACAAGATATATTAACTGCTAGAGCAGACGATGGTTTTGCTACTATTGAAGATTTTTATAATTTACCCGAAATTGTTAAGCTCAAAAATTTTAATGATAAAAAAGATCAGTTTGTAGTTGATAGCGAATACTTTAAACTAAAAGCTAACGCCAGTTTCAATAATAGCTTTTTTGCAATGAACTCCGTAATGAAAGTAACAAATAATAAATATATTGATGTGATCAGTCGCACCGTAGGACGCAATTAATGGCCGAAATTTTATACCTACGCCTAGGTAGTCAAATTCAAGATAAAATATCTTGGTTGATATTTAACACAGTAGAACAAGAAATAATTGCCAGTGGCGAATTAGCTAATGCTGAGCAATTAACCGATTTAACAGACAAAGCGCAACAGCGTTTGGTAAAGGTATTTGTACCCGGCTGCGACGTATTGTTAAAGCGTTTAGTGGTGCCAACTAAGACACAACGTGCAATGCGCTCTGCTGTGCCTTATATGCTTGAAGATGAGTTAGCACAAGATGTTGAGCAATTATTCTTTGCTTATGCCAATATTGCTGAAAGTGAAGAAGGCCACAACTGCTTTGTTGCGGTTACCCAGCGTGCGCAAATGCTGTTATGGCAAACTTGGTTAGCTGATGCCAATATTCAAGCAAAAACACTGCAGCCTGATGTGTTGGCTATGCCCTATGTTGATAAACAATGGAGTGCTATTGCACTGCATCCCACAGACGCCTCGACAAACGCTTCAATAAGTCAAAACCAAATAGTGGTTCGCCTAGGTGAATGGCAAGGCTTCACCCTTGATAGTGAAGCCTGGCAGTTTATCCTGAATAATTTTTCAACTGAGCCAAGTGGTACTTCAGGGCAAGAGCAAAATGACATTGTTATCAATGCTTATTCAGATTTACCTAATTTGAATGAAACATCAAGCTCAAATGGCTTTACCACGGTTAAAGCTGAAGAAGAGTTACCATTGGCTTTATTTGCACAGCACTGTCACCACAGCAACTTTAATTTGCTGCAAGGCGAATTTAAAGTAAAAGAGCATCGTTCAAAAAATGTTAAAAACTGGCTTTGGGTAGCCGGTATCGCTGTGTGTGCACTGTTACTTAATGTCAGTTATAAAAGCGCCCAATTATGGCAACTCTCGGCGCAAAAAACGCAAGTAGAAGCGCAAATTATCGCCCATTATAAAAAAGCATTTCCTAGTGCTAAAAAAATACGTATTGGCACGATAAAATCACAATTGAATAGAAAAATAGCACAACTTGGTGGGGTGAGTGATCAAGCTGGCTTTTTAGCTATGTTGTCAAAAGTACAACCTGCTTTTGCAAAAGTGCCCGAATTAAAACCTGAGTCATTAAAGTTTGACGGGAAAAGACAAGAGCTTCGCATACAAGCCATTGCTGATAATTACCAACACTTTGAACGTTTTAAAGCAGCGCTTAACAGTGCTAATTTAACGGTTAAGCAAGGGGCGCAAAATAATCAAGGGGAACAAGTAACAGGCTCATTCTCTATTGTTAGTAACCAGAACAAAACAAGTAGCACCAGCAGAAAGGGAGGCTCATAATGAATTTAGCTGCAATTAAAACATGGTGGCAAGGGCTTAACCTACGTGAGCAACAATTAGTGTTGGCCATGAGCGCTACTTTTTCAATTTTTTTGCTTTATAGCCTAGTATGGCAACCACTAAATGATAACTTAGCGAATAGTAAAAAAAGTTTGGCTAGCCGTCAGGCACTATTAACTTGGGTGGCGGATAATACCGCGCGTTATCAAAGTGTTAAATCTGTTAGTGGCAAACAAAAAAGTAGTGCTAGTTTATCAAGCATTATTAACCGTACCGCAAATCAGCAACAGCTCACTATTACGCGTATGCAACCACAAGGTGAACAATTGCAAGTGTGGCTTGATAGTGTTCCTTTTACCCAACTGCTATTTTGGTTAGAGCACTTGGCTAACAATGAAGGTTTGCGAGTACAAGCGATTGATTTAACAAAAGCCGATAATCAAGGCGAAGTACGTGTTCGCCGTTTACAACTGACTAAACAGTAAAGCACGTCAATTTATATAACGATAAAAGTTAAGCAGAGACAATAAATGAAAAACAAATTAGCCATAGCGGTTATTTTTTTAATAACCTATATTGGTTTTTTAATCGCAACATTACCCACAACTTTGGTGTTAAATCAAGTTTCCCTCCCTAAAAACATGCAAGTGTCAGGTGTTACCGGTAGTATTTGGAGTACTGAGATAGCGCAAGTAAACATAGATGGAACGAGTGTGGCGAAGGTAAACGCTAAACTAAGCTTTTGGTCTTTATTTACTCTAGCACCTAAACTATCGATCACTTTTGGTGACTCTTTTATCGCAGGCCCTGAAGGTAAGCTTGAGCTAGTACTATCGGCAGAGAAAGTTGAAATAAATGAGCTTACCTTACTAGTAAAAGCTAACGAAATTGCCCAACAGTTTACCCTACCCTTACCTTTATCAGCGCAAGGCGATGTTGAGTTAACACTGTTAAACGCAACAATAGATCTGGCAAACAATAATCAATGTATTACTGCAAACGGCAGTATTTCATGGGCAAAAGCTGGTGTGGTGGCGCTAGAGAAAAACATAAAACTAGGTAACTTAAACGCGGACATTAGTTGTGAAAAAGGGGCTTTGGCGGTAATTATGTCTCCTAAGAATGACTTAGGGTTAACCTTTAGTACCTACGTGCGTAACGGCGGTAAAATCTCTGGTAATGGTTATTTAAAGCCTGGTGCAAAATTTCCACCAGCCCTTAACGATGCCTTACCTTTTTTAGGTAAAAAAGACCGTCAAGGTCGTTATCGTTTAAGCTTTTAAACTTTTAAACTTTTAAACTTTTGATGTTAGTGGCTGGCATGTTCAGCTATTTAAAAAGATAAATATACCCTAGTTAATTTTGACTGCAATGAATCGTCACCTCCGTAGTCACTTTATCGGAGGTCTAGTGCAACTGAATTCAAGATCCCCGATTAAAACACCTCGGGGATGACGGGTGACACCTCACCTTCACGGTCATTTAATCAGCTCTCTACTGCAATAAAACGGCACGCTTGGGGTTTAATTTTACCACCTGCCCAATATAGTCTTGATTATTTTCGCTATTAATAAAGCCAACCGTGCTACCAATATACAGCTCAGCTGTTGACATGCCGCGTTTATTGTTAGCAACAAGTTCGGTCGCAAGACATTAATACGTTCAAAATCTTCTAACAACTTATCAATAGCTACTTTTAATCGAAATAGCTCAAAGTCGCTTGCTGATTGTAGTGCTTGGAAAACAGATTGAATATTCATTTTTTAACGTACCTTTGTATAGAATGGGTGTCCGAGTTATTTCGTTGCAGAGAAGACTGTCACTTGATCAAACAATTTAGAGTGGGTGTCCGAGTTATTCCCGAGTTATTCTCATTGGTGCAAAGAGCTTTTCACAACAGCTGACGTTCTGTCGTCGTTTCACATCATGATGTTGGTAATACAAGGTGAGTGCTTTTTTGTTACCAATAGCGCCATGGAACAAG
>SPKZ01005054.1_pt1 | contig 26614 bp, 21 predicted proteins | sample 2456571 | NCBI WGS metagenome assembly SPKZ01 (sample SAMN11192286, study PRJNA482655) | marine metagenome | biome: ENVO:00000447; feature: ENVO:00000244|ENVO:00000211|ENVO:00000569|ENVO:00002023; material: ENVO:00002151; isolation source: ocean water from marine abyssalpelagic zone ... | reverse complement strand
GGGCGGGTACTCCCCCCCTGAAGTCCCCGACTACTCCAAGAGCAATCCACACTTGCTGATGCCCGAAACCATGTCGGGCACCTCGAGTGGCGACACCACCGACATCACCGAGCCGTCGCGCCCCTCGCACCCGGCGCCGGGTCCCGAAGGCGTCGAGGAGGGCAACACCGAAGTCAGCCTCAGTGTGACCAGCGGCGGTCTGCTCGTCGACCCCCCGCCGAATCGAAAGCCACTGCTCACGGCCGTCGTCGCCGCCATCTTGCTGTCCCTAGGCGGCTATTTGCTCACCCGCGACACCAACATCCCCGCCGCCAACACCGGGCCGAGCACCCTCAGTTCCAGCCGCGCACCAGCAGCCGCTCCAGCGGTCCCTCGAGCCGACCCGCCAACGGCCGTCGCCCCGCCCGCACCTTCCCCCATCCAAATCGACGAGCTGCCGCCAGCCGAAGTCGTGCAGCCAGAGCCCGTCCGAGCGAAGACACCTCGCCGGGTGAAACCCAAACCCGCTACGCCCCGGCGAACCGCGCCAGTGGCGCCGGCTCCGCCTTCCCCCGCTGCACCCGATGACATGTGGGGGCGATGAACAGCGCTTTTCGCTAGGTCACCCGGGCAGTCGACAGCGATCGAAGCGTCAGCTGGATTCTGAACGCCAGCGCAAGCGGGGCTTGCGCGCCGCGGAAGCCTCGTCCAAGCGACGGATACGCGTGAGGTGGGGAGCGGTTTTGACCATCTCCGGCTCAGTTTCTGCCTCGCGTTTGATCGCAATCATCGATTCAGCGAATCGATCCAGCGTCTGCTTGCTCTCGGTCTCCGTCGGCTCGATCATCATCGCGCCGCGCACCACTAAGGGAAAATACACGGTCGGGGGATGAAAGCCGTAGTCGATCAGTCGTTTCGCGATATCCAGCGTTTTGACCCCGGTCTCGGTCTCGATCTCACGGTCGGAGAAGATGACTTCGTGCAGCGGCGGCTTATCGTGGGCTTCCGGAAATTCATCCCGCAAACACGCACCTAGGTAATTCGCGTTGAGCACGGCCTTGTCGGTCACACCCCTAAGACCGATAGCGCCTAGCTCCCGAATATAGGTGTAGGCGCGCAGCATCATGCCAAAGTTACCGAAAAAAGAATGCACTCGGCCCACGCTGTCTGGGCGGTCCCGATCCAAACGAAAGCCATCTCCGTCGGTTACCACTACAGGGCCCGGTTGAAACGCCGCCAGATGTTTCTTGAATGCGACCGGCCCTGAACCGGGGCCGCCGCCACCGTGAGGTGTCGTGAAGGTCTTGTGCAGATTGTACTGCATGACATCGACGCCTGCGTCGCCGGGCCGCGCACGACCGAGCACCGCATTCATGTTCGCGCCGTCCATGTAAACCAAGCCACCCTTCTCGTGCACAAGACGAGACAGCTCGGGCATGGCCGTTTCGTAAATCCCCAAGGTATTGGGGTTGGTCATCATGAGCGCGGCGAGATCGTCGCCGTGTTCTTCCAACACGCGAACCAACACTTCGGGGGGAACCAGACCGCCCACCGTCTCAAAGGGGACAATCTCCAAGCCGTTCAACGCACAACTCGCCGGGTTTGTGCCGTGGGCACTGTCGGGGATCAGGACCTTTTTGGGAGCGCGACCCTGACTCTGATGATAGGCCCGCACCATCATCAGTCCGGTCAGCTCGCCTTGGGCGCCCGCTGCGGGCTGCAAGCTCACTTCGTCCATGCCAACGATGGCCGCCAACATGCCTTGGAGTCGATGCATGAGAGCGAGGGTGCCCTGGGCCAGATGGTCCGGACTGGCAGGGTGCAGACCCGAAAAATCTTCAACCCGGGCAGCCCACTCGTTGACCTTGGGGTTGTATTTCATCGTGCACGAGCCCAGGGGGTAAAACTGCGTATCGATGCAGTAGTTCCACTGACTCAGCCGCACAAAATGTCGGAATGCCTCCGGCTCGCTCACCTCAGGCAGCTCCGCCATGTCCGACCGGAATAAATCTCCGAGTTCGCTGCGCACGTCCACCGCAGGAACGTCAAGCTCCCCCAGGGATGCACCGAAGCGTCCGGGGGCACCCAGCTCGAAGATGCACGGTTCGTTAAATTGTATCCCCCGAGCGACTTCTGTGCTCACCAGTCTTCGCTCTCTTCTTCGCTGTCAGAACTGCTGGAGCTACCCGACGGTGCCGACTCGGATTCGTCCCAGCCGCCGTTGCTGTGCACATTCTGCGTTTCGTCCGGCATGACGCTATCGGGATCCGGCTTCATGAGACGCTGTTTGACCGCGTCCCAGTTATGTCCGGCCTCGTCGGTGTCCATGCCCCACTCCCCGTGAAGCTCGTGATCGACGTTCTCACCCGGCGGGACCGAGTAGACGAAGTAACCTTTGCCGTGGCTGTCAGCGGTCGGACCCACCATGCCGATGGTGTGCTCCACCCATTCGAAGCGCATCAGGTTGCCGACGAGCTTGCCGTGCATCTCGCCCCATTTGTCACCGCTCGCGGTTCGCCACTTGCCGCTGGCCGATCCGGCTTCTGCGGTGAGGTGTAGGTAGCCGAAGGAAGGGCTGTAATACACGCCCGTCCAGTTGCCTTCGGTGGGCATGTCGCCCGCCTTGACCTTGGCGTGTTTGCTGCCGCCCGAACCACCCGAACAAGCGGGCAGAGCAACCATCGATGTGACCGCAGCCAACGACAATGCGGCGTTGAAGGACAACGCTGTGCTGAGTGATAGTCTTGCTCCGAACCGTTGGCCAAAGCGCGCGTACTTATTCCCCGACATGCCGGCGACTTTACACCATTCTTTCTGGCTTTCGCCCCCAGAACTAAAGCACCTGCTGCACTCTACGAACGGACGCTTTGCGCATAGATATCCGTTACTTGCGCCCGAGCCGCCCCGCACGGCGGGTGAAAGATTCCGAGCGGACTACGAAGCTTTGAGCGATTTGCCCAGCCGCAAGCCCATCTCACGGGCGGCTTCGTCCGTGGAGGGGTAAGGCTCGGTGATTTCTTGATGACGTGGGCGAGTACCGTCAGCCTCCGCGAGGAATCCCCGGAGGCGAAGTTCGTCGCCGAGTTGTTCCGCAAAGGCCGCAATGGGCAATTGGCAACTGCCCTCAGCCGCGAGCATGACCCCGCGTTCGGCGGCAACTCTGCGCCCGGTCGCGACATCGTGCATCCGGTCGAGCTGGGCTTCCACGTCCGCATCGTGTTGACGACGCTCAATGCCCAAGGCCCCCTGTCCCACTGCGGGAAGACAGCGCTCCGGGGAGAGCACTTCTGTTACGCGAGCCTCCAAGCCCAGTCTCCGCATTCCTGCGTAGGCCAAGATGATCGCGTCCACCTCCCCGTCCTCGCACTTGCGAAGCCGGGTATCTACGTTGCCGCGCAGGGGTGATATTTTGAGATCGGGCCGTTCCGCACCGAGCTGGACCGAGCGACGCAGGGAAGACGTTCCCACCATCGCGCCCTGGGGCAGATCCGCGAAGGCTACGCCCGCCCGCGAGACCAACACGTCCCGGGGGTCTTCGCGCACGGGAATGCAGCCAATGATGAGACCGTCTGCCAACTCGCCGGGGACGTCCTTGAGGGAATGGATCGCGATGTCCGCACGACCGTCCAAGATGGCTTCTTCGATTTCTTTGACGAATAGCCCCTTGCCGCCGATTTCGCTGAGGGAACGATCTTGGATTTCATCCCCGGTGGTCGTGATGTGCACTTCTTCTGTCGTACAGCCGGTCACTCGACTGAGTTCCGCCATCCAAGCGCGCGCTTGGGCGAGCGCGAGCGCGCTCTTCCGTGTAGCCACCTTGATGTTCATGATTATTTCTGGGGGTCGTCTTTTTTACTGGGCGGAGAGGCACTCGGCGCCCGCGAAGCTCGGTGACTGACCGGTTCGTCGGAGCCGAGATCGAATAGATCCGATAATACTTCCAGGTTCATTTGCATCTCGCCGTCCCCGGAATCATCTGCCGCGATCTCCCGCAGACGTGCTGACGGAGTATGCATCATGCGCTTGACCGCTGCCTCCAGCATCTGCTCCACGGCGTCGCGCTCTACCGGGCCCAGGTGTTTGAGCTTGGATTTCAGGCTGCGCTCAAGCTCCCAGTCCAATACCTGTTTCATGCGATCGCGCAACGCCACCACCGTCGGCGTGACCTGGGCAACACTGGCTGAACGCTCGTACTCCTCCAGCTCTTCCCCAAGGATTTCCTCAGCTCGAACGGCCTCTTTCTGGCGACTGTGCTTCGACTCCGCGACGATTTTCGATAGGTCATCGACGTTGTACAAGAACACCTCACGGAGGGATTCAACGGAGCTGTCGATGTCCCGAGGGACCGCCAGATCGATCAAGAAGAGCGGCCCTCGCCGGCGGCGATGAATCGCAGCCTTCACATGACTCTTCAATATCACCGGTTGGCTGGCGCTCGTCGCTGTCACCACGACATCCACATCTCGCAAAGTCGCGCTCATCTGGTCGAGGGGGCGATAGCTCCCCCCCATACGCTCTGCCAGCATCCCGCCACTCTCTTCGTTCCGGGCGAGCACGATCAACTCTGCGCCGGCGTTGACCAACAGCTTGGCCGCCAGCTCCCCCATCTCTCCCGAGCCGAGCAGCGCCACTCGCCGACCGGATAGATCTCCGAAAATTTGCTGAGCTAATTCCACCGCAACACTGGGGACCGAGATCTGACCCGCCCCCAATCCCGTTTCCGTACGCACCCGTTTTGCCGCCCGAATCGCGCGCGGCATCAAGCGGTTGAGCGTACGACCCACGCTGCCCGCCGACCGTGCTTGTTCATAGGCGCTCTTGACCTGTCCCAATATCTGGGGCTCACCGACCACCAGAGAGTCCAGGGACGCCGTCACTCGAAACAAATGGCGGACCGCGTCGAGCGCGCGATGTCGATAGAGATGAGAGGCGAGCTCGTTGCGCGGGCCCAGCATGGACCGCACCGCCGCGTCGATGGCGGTCTCCGGGGGAACCGTATCCGGCGCCACCACTACCGCCTCCACGCGATTGCAGGTCGATACGATCAGGGCCTCGCTGACAACACCACCGCTCAGCAGCTCCTTCAACTGACCGGGTACGCTGGCAGCTGAGACCGCGAGCTGTTCCCGCACCCGGATAGGCGCGGTCCGGTGAGAGAGCCCGACGAGCACGATCATAGGGGGGCCCCGCTGCTAGCTCGGAGCACATAAAGTCCGATAACCAGTACGATGCAACCCACGCCCGCGAGGGTTCCGAAAGCGCTACGACGACCGCGCCAGCCAGCGATCACCCGCAGCACCAGTACCCCCGCGACCAACGTCCAGGCGGCGTAGGCAAGAGCCGCCCGGGTCCACTGCAGCGGATCCATTGCGTTCAACTTGGACGCGAAACTGGCACCACTGGCCACGCTGAAAGTGAGCAAGGGAAAACCCGCAACCAGCAACCGGTGACTCGTCAGATCCAGACTGTGAAGTGGCGGTAGTTGGAAACCGACCCTCTTTGTCCTCAGTCGCCACTCCTGAACCAGATAGAAAGCGCCCGCGACACCAGCCAACAAGAAGAGCCCGACGCCTGTGAGGCTCGAAGTGACGTGCAGTGCCAAGAGCCTCCGGGACACTTCGGAGCTGTGTGAGTCCGCCTTGACGAACTGGGCACCGATCAAAAACGTGAGTGCCGCAGGAGCCACGGCCACCCCCACCGCGTCAATTTTCAAACGCTTGCGCAGCAGCACGTAGCCCGCGACCATTCCCAGCGAACAGAGGCTCAACGAAAAATGAAGCGATTCCACCGGGCACACGTTGCTCAGCAGACTGGCCGTCACTACGTGGGTAGCGTGCAGGACCGCACCCATCACGAGAACGATCGCGCCCCACCGGGTCGTGAGATGCGTCGTGTCGCGGCGGGCGATATCGACAAAATACAGCGTGGCCGCGACGGAATAGCAAACCATCCCGAAGTAAAACGCAAAGGTGGCGATCGCCGCCATTGTTCAGGGCGCTCCCGGCACGGCGTTCAATCCAAACCGTCGGTTAGGAAATCGGCCAAGCTCACCGGAACGGCCTCAGACTCTGGTTCTACATCGGCCAACGGTACCTCGGCGGACGGGGGGGCGACATCGGGCGAAGCCGGCTCTGCAGGCGCCCCTGCGGATGCGTGCTCAACGGGCACGCCGATGAACCCCGACACAACGGAGTAGGCAGCGTCTTCGTAAATCATCGAGTCCCCGAGCACTTCCCCGCCCCGCGCCGTAATCTCCTCCAGGGTCACCGTCATGCCCATCAATTTGGCGAGATCGTCGGTGTCCGTCTGCTCGGCGTCAACCAATACGGCTTCCACCAACTCGTAACGCAAATATTCGGACGTGAGGGACAACTGAGTGCCCTCAAGAGTCGCCTGATCCGAACCGATCAAAACGTCGAGTTCGGACTGCGAGAAGAAGACTCGTTTATCCGACATGCGGTGATTTTAGCTCCATTCCTTGCCCGTGCCAAAACGAACCCCGGCAAGAGCCCGGGCGCAAGTTCCACGAGTTCGGAGTGAAGCTCCTGCGGCTTTTGTCGCTCCCGCGTAACCCTGGACTGGCTGCCAACGCGCCGCCCGCGCCCAGAAACGACGCAAGCTCAGAACCGAGTGCCGGATGCATTCACTCCGCCCGAAACGGCCACTCGAACGTTCCGTTTAGAACCCTTTGCGTGATACGAGACGGTCGCCGGGTTCCACCTCGACGGAGGACTCCGTGATGAGGGCAAAAGCGCTGTATTTTTGCGTTCTGATGACGCGAACCTCGCCAACGGTTTCCTCGGGGAAGTCTTTTTCGTCGCCGTGCAGCGGCGTCATTTCGGACTCTACCGGCCCCTCAGCAGACATCCGGATCCGCTCTCGCGACATCCTCGTCTTGTGCGATATCGTGCGGCGCCAAGTATCACCGCGGCGCACAATCAATAGTCGGTTGCCTGGTCGCAATCCGTCATTTCGACCTCGATCGATAAATACAACCTGCTGATTGCCCATGATGACGTGGGGATACATGCTGTCCAAAACGCGAGCCCAAAGGTCAGTTTCGTTTCGTCGGGGCGGCACCACATCGAAGCGGCGACCGACTGGGCCCACTTTCGCTCCGCGCTCGATTTCGCCAAGCGACTCGATGATGGTGGCGCGCGCGATTCGGGTCTTGGGATCCCAGCGATTGATCTTCACCGCGCCCTTGAAGGCGATCAATTTGCCGGGCGGCTTCCTCGCACCGCGGACAGCCCGCGGCTCACGACCTTCGCGGAATATCGTGAGCACCTGGCCCAATCGCAGTCCGACACCGGGACGCATGATCAGATAGGCGGTGTCCCCCTCGAGCAGCATCAAGCGGTTCTGATGCGCGCCAACGAGCTCTCCCCAGACGTCCTTATTGGGATCGTCGATGTAGCCCAGGTTCCGAAGAAACACTGTGGACTTGGGGATAAGGGAGCGACCACGGAGAACTCCTGCATCGGCTCCGCCTTGTCCCAGAACGATGGATTGGCGCAGACCGCTCGCAACCGCTTCATCAGCAGAAGGCATGCCAGTGTAGGCACGAAGTCGAACTTGATCGCCCGGGTAGATCCAATGCGGGTTCTTGATCTGCGGATTGTAGCTCCACACTTTGGGCCACAGCCACGGACTATTGAACTGCGACGAGCTGATCCCCCAAAGAGTATCGCCCTTGCTCACCGTATGGGTGGCAGCTCCCGGTTGAGCTTTACCAGAACGCTGCCCTAGTACCGCCGAGCTGCCCGACTTGCCACGGCTCACGCCGCCGCCGCCGCCACCAGTACTAAAATCGAAGCCGTGATCGCCGTCGATATTCGTCAGCGACTTTGAGGAGTTGTCCAGGTGAGAGTCGAGGTCAGCGCCGGCCGCCGGCCGAAACGTCGGGCCGCTTGAGCTGGTGGTGGTGGTAGTGGTGGGCGGCGCGATGGTGCCCGATACGTTCACAGTCTCACCACTGGCAGTGGTGGTCGAGAAATTCACAGGAGTGCCTTCGTCGGCAGCTGCGGACCCCACAGCCAGCAATCCCGCCATGAGGGCAGCCGATGGCATGCCGTGTTTCTGAGCCATGATGCGGTAGCTTTTCATGATGTTGATCCCCTCTTGCCAGTCTTGGCGCGGGCGCTCTTCGAACGGCTCTTCACGACCCGTTGTCCTCTGCCACGAATGATCACACGTGGCTCGTCGTCTGTCTCGTCCGCCCTCACCGCTTGCTCGTCGACAATCGGCGGCTTCGACAACTGCGCGGCCTCTGAATCCGGCTCGGGCTCAAGGCGAATCACCTTCAGCTGACGACCCCGCTTTCCGACAGGTTCCACAGCTTTGGCCAGCTGAGAGGTCTCCCCTTCAGCTATGCGCTGCTCCATCCGGGCGTAATCGTTCTGGAGTTTGGTTAAGGCACTCTGAACTTTGTCCAGGCGCTGCTGGATATCATTGGAATTTCCAGCGCATCCAGGAAGCCAGAATATCGCCGAGATCAGCAGTCCCGTCGCCGCACGCGTAGTCATCTTGAACATTCAAGACGGATCCTACGGCTCTGGAGGCCAGCGGCCCAAATTGTTGCGACAGCAATCACCACCGCACTGGGCGAAAACCCGCCGTCTACACCCAGACAGACAGCTCCCCGGCTGCTTAGGGGGGCCGCGCGCCCCCCGCAGTTACCCACGGCAGTCGCCGCATCGGCGCCCCAGACCCGGCGGATCGGCACTGTCCGCGCCACCGGATTTGCGCCAGATAATCCTCAACTCATGTTAATTATCATACACTTAACCAACAATCGCAGATCGGTACACTAGCCGGCTTCTGGACGGATTCAGACGCCAACGCTAGCCTTGCCGAGTGAATTCTCGACGCCGCTCTCGACGCCAACGACCCCGCCGCCGCATCGATCTTAAGAAAGCCGTTTTTGTCCTCCCCAACATGATTACGTTGGCGAGCATCTTTTGCGGCTTCGACGCTATTCGCGTGGTGGCCACCGACAATCCGACGGTCGACGACTTCTACCGCGCTGGCATCCTGCTGAGTTTCGCCATGTTGTTCGACCTGCTCGACGGCCGGGTGGCCCGCATGACCCGAACCCAGAGCGCCTTCGGGCTCCAACTCGACAGCCTGGCGGATCTCGTCTCCTTCGGCGTCGCGCCGTCGCTCCTCCTATATAAGTGGGGACTCTTTCGATACCCGACGCCCGGTCTCTTGGTGGCGTTCATGTTCACCGCCTGTGGCGCCATTCGGCTGGCCCGCTTCAACGTATTGAGTTCAGGCAGCAGTGGCGCCCCGCTCAAGCCAGGCAAATACGTCATTGGACTCCCGATCCCTCCCGCCGCGGGGATCTTGATTTCCCTGCTGGTCGCCAACCGCGCCGTCGGCGGAGCGCTCAACGCCGAGCGCAATACCTTCGCGCTTTTCGGAATGACCATCATGCTCAGCTTGCTAATGGTCTCGAACGTGAAGTTTCGCTCCTTTAAGGATCTCGGCTTCAATCGGGCTACAGCCATGCTCGTCGTATTCGCCATCGGCTCCAGCGCCGTTGTGTGGCACTACTCGAAGCCCCAGTTCGTGCTCGTATGGCTACTGACTTTCTACATCGCGATCGGTCTGTTCGAGGCGATTCGCTCTCTGCCAGCCTGGCTCAAGCGCGTTCGGGATCCTTCCGACAGCGACCTGACCACCAGCAGCTGAGCCCCGCCGTGGCGACACCGCGCCCCACATTGCCGACAGCTCGAAGTTTCGATCAGCTAGTGCAGCGCTGTGTCCTCCTGACTGCCCTCTTGATCGTGAGTGTCGCGCTGCCGGCGTGCCAGCAAAAATCGGGACCCAGTGGAGACTCAGTACAATCCAGTGCCCCACCCGCACCGCTCCCGCCGCTGATTGTTTCCGACCAAACGAAAGGTCTATTACTGACCTGGGTCGACGACATCGGCGATTTTCACGTGGAGACCCAGCTCCCGGACATCCCTGCCGCCAATCGTAAGGCGGTTCGGGTCGTCGTGAGTAGCAGCGATCACGGCACCGGCGAGCTGGTCTATGTCTTGAATCTGAGCCAGCCCGACAAGGCCGGTAGCTACCGGGCGCAGATCATCGCCCGGGACAGGTGGGAGCAGATTGGTGCGTCGAAACGCGCCGTGCGAATGGATCAGCTGGGTGCGGAACAGCGTGCCAAAGCCACCGCCCCACCTGAGCCCAGTACCGACGGCCTGCACGCAGTGGTCTATGGCGCGGATTGGTGCAAACCTTGTAAGGACGCCAAGAAGTTCCTCAAATCCCTTGGCGTCAAAGTCACCGCCAAGAATATCGAGAAGAGCAAGGCGGCCCGAGCCGAAATGAAAACCGCCCTCAGCAAGATCAATCGCACAGGAGCCAGCATTCCTGTGATCGATGTCATGGGCACGGTTTTGGTGGGTTTTAGCAAGTCCCGACTGAACCAAGTCGTGGCAGCGGCCGCTAAACGAGCCAAGTAAGCGTGCCAGACCTCGTCGAACTCAACTTCGACGGCATCGTAGGGCCGACCCACAACTACAGCGGATTGAGCGCGGGCAACCTCGCCTGCGTTAGCCATTCGGGAAAGGTGAGCAATCCACGAGCGGCCGCCCTGGAAGGGCTAGCCAAGATGCAACAGCTGGCATCCTTGGGAATTCCCCAGGCAGTTTTCCCCCCCCAACACCGCCCCCATATAGCGGCGCTGCGAACGCGCTTTACTGGCGGCACGGATGCGGACGTGATCGAGCGCGCCTATCGCGAGGACCCAGCCCTGTTGGCCCGCTGCAGCAGTGCTTCATCCATGTGGGCCGCCAACAGCGCCACCGTCATCCCCAGCACGGATACCGCCGACGGCCGCCTACATCTCGTGCCAGCCAATCTCAGCGCGATGTTTCATCGCAGCATCGAAGCCGCTGGCACAACTCGTATTTTGCGCGCCATCTTCGGGGACCGCGAGCACTTCTGCGTTCACGATCCCCTTCCCGATGGCGCAGAATTCGCCGATGAAGGCGCCGCCAATCACAGCCGATTGCAGACTTCCCTAGGCTCTGCGCATTTATTTTCTTTCGGTCGGAGTCAGCACGAAGGGGAGCGCCGCCCGCAACTTCACCCCGCGCGACAATCTCGCACGGCGTCCGAAGCTGTCGTCGAACGCTGTGGCGTGAGTGCAGAGAGCGCGCTCTATTGGCAGCAAGATCCGGACGGCATCGACGCCGGGGCCTTTCATACGGACGTACTCGCGGTCGGCAACCTCAATTTTATGTTTTGCCACGAGCTTGCCTGGGCCAGCAGTCAGCAACGCATCGCCGAACTCAGGGCACGGCTCGGCCCCGAGCTGCAGATACGGGTCGTGACTCAATCCGAACTCAGCGCCAGCGACGCCGTCAAACACTACCCCTTCAATAGCCAGCTGGTGAGCTTACCCGACCGTTCCATGGCGCTCATCGCCCCGGCGGAGTGCGCGTCCAAAGATTCGGTCAGGGAACTGTTTGTTCGAGTGCTCAGCGAAGCCAATCCGCTGAGTGCCGTGCACTACGTAGACGTGCACTCGTCCATGAACAACGGCGGAGGGCCCGCTTGCCTACGCCTCCGGGTACTGTTGACGGCTGCCGCCCGCGCCGTTCTGGGCGGCCGGCTACTTTTCACGAACACTCTGTATCAGTCCCTGCAGGACTGGGTTCGAAAACACTATCGCGATCGTCTCGACATCGCCGATCTCGCCGATCCTCAACTACTCATCGAGGGGCAGACGGCGCTCGATGAGCTATCGCAACTGCTAGCTCTCGGTAGCATTTACGATTTTCAAATGAGCTAGGCTGGCGGCTCTTCGTCGCTGCGCTATTCATCGCGAGCGCCCTCAGTTGCCTCGGGCAGCGGGGATCGCAAAGAATCCGCCAGCAAGTCGTCCGGCTGACGTTTGCGCCAGATGTAAACGAACAGCAGCATGCTCAGCAGCGAAGCCACGGTCAATGCGATGACGTGCTGTTCGATGAAGCGACGCACCCATGCGAATAGAGTGGAGAACTCTTCACCGAAGAAGCGGAACACGGTCACCCATATCATCGTGCCGCCAACATTCGCGACCGTGAACGCGACGGGTGAGATTCGAGAAAAACCCGCCAGCGCGCTACAAGTCACGCCCGGAAATAAGAACAAAGCTGGCAGCACAGCAGCCTTCGGCAACCCCATCAAGTACGCCAAGAAGCGACTCGTGCCTTGACCGGTGCGTTTCTCGACCCAGCGAACGCCCGCTTCGCCATAACGACGACCCAGCAAGTAGTTAAAGGGATCCGGCGCAAACATGCGCGACACACAGACGATGAAATAGGCGGTCGGATCCGTCACTCCGGCGTAGAGCAACATGTAGCTAAAGCGGGGGGCCATTGCGATCAGCACCAGGGGGGAGACGACCCCCAGCAGAGGCATCACCGCACTGCCGAGGATGCTCACGACGCCCAAGGCGAACAAGGGCAGAACGATCAATGCGAACTCGCGCGTCTGCCGCTGGCTGGGGGCGACCGATGACATACTCACACAGCTTAACCGACGACCGCCGACTTGAGGCGCTTGGACTCGAATTCTGTGTTTAAGGCCGACCGGCAGAATCGCCAGTCAGCCCCGTAGATGGGGGCGCGAAGCCCGGTCTCAGACCGGTAGGCCCGGCGCGGGGAAGGAAGAGCAAAGCTCCTTGACCTCTCCGGCAACCTTGGCGATCAGCGCCTCGTCCTCCGGGGCTTGCACCACACGGTCCATCCATTCGGCGAGTTTGGTCATCTCGGCGGCGCCCATGCCGCGAGAGGTGATCGACGGCGTGCCGATGCGAATCCCCGAGGGATCGAAGGGCTTGCGGGGATCGAAGGGGATCGAGTTGTAGTTGCCAACCATTCCCGCGCTGTCCAAAGCCTGGGCCGCTACCTTGCCGGGAATCCCCTTGGGGGTGAGATCCACCAACACCAAGTGGTTGTCCGTACCGCCGGTTACCAAGGAAAAGCCCCTGGAAAGCAGAGCCTCGGCCAGGTTCTTAGCGTTGCTCACTACATTGGCGGCGTACTGCTTAAACTCCAGCGTCGATGCTTCTTTGGCCGCGATGGCGATCCCGGCGGTGGTGTGATTGTGAGGGCCGCCCTGCAGACCAGGAAACACAGCGCGATCGATCGCCTTCTTGTGCTTCTCGTCGCACAGGATCATGCCGCCGCGAGGACCCCGAAGAGTCTTGTGGGTGGTGGAGGTCACGACCTCGGCAACCCCAACTGGGGAAGGATGCGCACCACCCGCAACCAAACCCGCGATGTGAGCCATGTCGGCGATCAGAACGGCTCCTACCTCGTCGGCAATCTCTCGGAATTTGTCGAATTCCAGTGTGCGCGGGTAGGCGGTCGTGCCGGCCCAGATGATCTTCGGCTTGTGCTCCTTAGCCAGAGCGCGCACCTCAGCGAAATCGATTCGGTGGTCATCCTTGTTCACCCCGTAGGCGTGGCTGTCGAAAAACTTACCGGTAATCGACACACTCCAACCGTGGGTCAGGTGGCCACCGGCGGGCAGTCCAAGCCCGAGCACAGGGTCTCCCGGCTTGCAAAAAGCTAAATAGACGGCCAAGTTGGCCGGGCTCCCGCTGTAGGGCTGCACATTAACGTGATCGACACCGAAGAGAGCCTTGAGCCGTGAACAGGCGAGGTTCTCGATCTCGTCGATCTGCTGCTGACCTTCGTAGTAGCGCCGACCGGCATAGCCTTCCGAGTACTTATTGGTGAGCACCGAACCGGCAGCTTCCAACACCGCTTTGGATGCGTAGTTCTCACTCGGAATGAGCCGCAACTTATCGCGCTCCCGCACCACTTCGTCCGCAATGAGGCGGTGAATTTCGGGATCTGATTCGGACAGCGGCGGATCGTTCAGTACGGATGACATGGCGCCGGAGACTAATCGTCGAACACCAAAATAAGTAGTCCAGAGCCTGCGATAGGCCGCTGAGCCGCCTGCGCGTATGGCCTTTACAGCCACGCTGAAAAGGCTGGGTGAGCGGAAGAACCAAAACAATGCCGAGGGGTTGCCGATTTTGCGAAAGGACCTACACAAAAGACCTGCATTGTCACAAGCTTCCGTAGCTTCCGTAGCTTCCGTAGCTTCCGTAGCTTCCGTAGCTTCCCGGAGCGAATCGAACTTGTGTTTCGTCCCGCTCCAAGGCGGAACAGCGGCCCGAGAACAATCCGAAACATGAGCAAGCTGCCCCGATCCCAAGGACCTCAGTCACGCCCCCAGGCGATGACGGGCAGCGGCGTTCCGAATCCAACCGCGGCCCAGAGTAGCCAGGCCACCACTCGCCGTGGTGACGACGGGCCGCCGCCGGTAGGAGCCCCGGCGCTCGACCCCGCCCCCGATAGCGCGCCGCCGAGCATTCCGTCCGCCGCCCATTCCGAAGCGTCGTTGGTGAATCACGCGCGACCGGCATTCAGCGCCATCCTCACCGGTCACGTCATCGCCAAGCGCTACGAAGTGCTCGGCGTGCTCGGCGAGGGCGGGATGGGCATTGTGTACCGATGCCGTGACCAAGCCACCGGCGACCACGTGGCAATCAAACGAGTCATCCCGCCAGAGGGCAAGCTCGCCAAGGAATACATCCAGTGGTTTTACAAGGAAGCGCGTGCACTCGCCTCCCTGGAGCACCCGGGAATCGTGCATGCCCGAGACTTCGGGCAGCTGGACGACGGCACGCCGTATCTGGCGATGGAACTGGTGACGGGCCCCTCCCTGCACGACCTGAACGTCGCTCGCCTCAGCTGGCCGCTGATTTGGTCGATCGTGGATCAGATCCTGAGCGCCCTGGCTCAAGCGCACTCGCGCGGCGTAGTGCACGGCGATCTCAAACCCTCTAACGTCATCGTCTCGGAAAAATCCGGAGCACCGCCGCAGGTTCACATCTTGGACTTCGGCCTGGCGTGGCTTCGCGTCGACCCCCACGACGAACGCTTGGACGGCGAAAAGTCCATGGATTTTGCGCCCCATGCGGGTGCCGGCACCCCGGGCTATATGGCGCCCGAGCAAATCCAACACGAGATGCATCACGTATGCGGCGCGACGGATCTGTATTCACTCGCCTGCGTGCTGTTCAAGATGCTGAGCGGCAATTCCCCATTCAGCGGCGACCCCGACGAACTGCTCAAGCTGCACGCCTACCGCCCGCCGCCCAAGTTGGAGGTAGCGGTGGACGCCCCCGCCGGTGTGATCGATTTCGTGAATCGCCTGCTCGCCAAACGGCCGTGGGACAGGTTCGAGTACTCAGCCGAGGCCCGGCGCGCCTGGCAACCCCTGAAGCCCCAGGGCGATATCGCCCCCAGTCTCTGGCAATTTCCACCGAACGTACGCTCTAAAAAGCCGGTGCCGGCCACCCGAGCCAGCGATGACCCAGGCTCCAGCAGCGGACTCGCGCCCGGGCCCGAGCGAGCACCGGGCTTGCTCGGCATCCGTCCCAGCCCCCTCGTCGGCCGTCACGAAGTCCGACAAAGGCTGCGAGCGATCGCCGACGAAGTCATCGCCGGTACCGGTCCATCTCACCGCTTGGTCATCCTGCTCGGACCCGCTGGAGTCGGTAAAAGCCGCATCGGAGAGTGGCTCTTCGAGACGATTCACGAGGAGGGACGCATGGTTCCTCTCGAAGCGCGCTACCGAAGAGTGCGCGGCTCCCTCGACGGCATGCTCGGTGCCGTAACGAAGTATTTCAATTTCGAACATACCGACCGCAGCACCATCGAGAATTCCTTGATGGCACGTTGGGCCGTGCGCAAAGACGACCGCAATATGCGCGCATGGGTGGCCGGTACCGGCGAATGGCTCCGCCCCAGTCCTCCCGGAGGCGGGCACGTCGGCCCCTCGGGGATTCGTTTCGCCCTCGATAGCGCTGACATCCGCCGCCAGGTGACTCGATTTGCGCTGCGCAGAATCGCGAACAAGCGTCCGCTCCTGTTCTTGTTGGACGATCTGCACCACGCGGCCGCCAATACATTCGAAGGTCTCGAGCGCATCCACGAAACCGAGAAAGATCAGCCCATCTTGATGGTCGCCACCGTACGCGCCGAGGACGTTCAGCTGGGGACACCCGCCGCCGAGCTACTGCGAAAGCTCCGTGAGAGCCTGGCCGGTGAGGTCATCGAAATTGATCCAATGGATCGCGATACCACCTGTGAGCTTCTGCACGCTTCCCTGCCCCTCGACGATGAGGCCGCCAACGAAGCCGCCAAACGAAGCCGAGGCTTCCCCCTATTCGCGCTGCAACAACTCCATGCCTGGGCGAACGAAGGCAGCATGAATTTTGTCGATGGCTCCTACCGGGTGCCCAGCGACATTTTGGCCATGCGCCCCCGCACCACAGCCGAGCTTTGGGATGCCCGAGTCCGCGCCGTACCGCTCGAACACCGCATGGCGGCCGACGCCGTATCGACCTTGGGCATCGATATTCGGCGCCCCGTGTTGCACGCCTTGCTAACAGCCCTCGGCATCCCGCCAGACGGAGCCATCGTCAGCCTGCAGAACGCAGAATTGATTTTACCGCGCGGACCCGGCCGATACAGCTGGCCTCACGCCCTCCTCCAGGAGCATCTATTTCGCCGACTGACCAAGCGCCCGGACGCAAAGAAAATATTTATCGCCGCCGCCAACGCCCTCAAGCGCCACGCCCTGGCCAATACTCGGCGTATCGTTCGACAGCGCGTCCTCAACCTCTTGTACGCCAAGGAGGCCGACGAGGCCGCTCGCGTGAGCTTCCAGTTTATTGAGCAGGCTTGGAACGGCGCCCGAGAGCCAGCCGCCACTCTGGCGGATCTGGACTTGCTGAGCGGTCGCCTCAGTGGGCGAAGTCACGCCCTGGAGAACCGTTGGCGTGCCGAGTCCTTGCGCCACGTCGGTCGGATGGACGAAGCCAAAGGGCACGCCGAAGGCGCCTGTGCCATCTTCGAGAAGCTCGACGACCGTCCGAACACAGCCCACTGCCTACGGTTGCTAGGAAACATCGCGAGCAACCTCGGGCGCTCCGACGAGGCGATCAAACTGGTGGGGCGCGCTCATCAGATCTTCACCGAAATCGACGACACCCTGGGACTCGCCCAGTGCGAGCTCGTGGTGGGCGAAATCCAGCACCTCCTCGGAAACTACCCCGAAGCTAGAGAAGTCACCGAATATGGCGAGCGACATTTCGCATCCCTGGAACAGGCGCTCGGGCGCGGCCAGTGTTTGCTCTTGCTCAGTTGGATCGAAAATTCTGAAGGCGCCGCCGAGCGCTCGCGTCGCTTGACCCTGGAAGCCCAAGCGGAGTTCGAACAGGCCGGTTATCGTCTCGGGCTCGCACAAACCACCGCCTCTTTGGCCCACATCGAACACCGACTGAACAACTACTACTCAGCAGAGCGCCAAGCGCGAGAATCCCTAGCATTGTTCTCAAGCCTGCGTTCGCTGCGAGGGCAAGCCGCCTCCCAGCGTCTCTTGGCTATGGTGCATATGGACACCGATACGCTAGGCCCCGCCGAGAAGGCAGCCAACGAGGCGCTTCGTTTACACAGCGAGATGGGCGATCCATGGGGAGAGGTGGAAAGCAAACTGCTATTGGCACAGATCGCCCTAGCTGCACGCGACACAAAACGCGCGACGCAACTTCTGACCAACGTCCGGCAGATACCAGTAGAAGAGCCGGAACCCAGACAGCACTATTTGCTCACTAAGGCTTGGCTCCTATTTGAGTCCAAGAAAGTCGCCCAGGCCTTCGAAGCGATGGAGGCCGCATCCGGTGTGTTTTCTCATATGGCCCAGGCCGGCGACCACACGCCCCATTTACTGAGACGGCTCGCGCGCTTCACTTGGCCGCGCCAGCAAGCGGAAAGAATCTCCGCTTGGCGCACGCTGCTGGACGAACGAGCGAAACAACAGGACGACTGAGAGCGCGGCTGGGAGGCGCTCTTGTCAGCGCACCGATACTGTTCAAGGCTGCCGGCCCGGCGCATTCAATCCGCGCGTTGGTCGTCCAAGGGAACAGCTATGAATCGAGAACAATCCACTGCCATCATGGAACGGTCAGCTTTTCTACTGCCGGGCGGAGTCAACAGCCCGGTTCGCGCCTATGGGGCGGTCGGCGGCTCACCGCCGGTCATCAAGTGCGCTCGCGGCGCCTACCTCACTGACGAAGACGACAACGCGTTGCTCGACTACGTCTGCAGCTGGGGTCCCGCAATTCTGGGTCATGCCCATCCGGAAGTGGTCGGCGCCGTACAGGAAGCCGCGGCTTCCGGCCTCAGCTTCGGGGCCCCGACGCAGAAGGAAGTGGACTTCGCCGAGGCCATTTGTGCACGAGTTCCATCCATCGAGATGATGCGGTGTGTATCCAGCGGTACCGAGGCGACCATGAGCGCGCTGCGTTTGGCTCGAGGATATACCGGCAGAGATGTCATCGTGAAATTCAACGGTGCCTATCACGGACACGCCGATGCCTTGCTCGTCAAAGCCGGCAGTGGTGCTGCCACATTCGGTTCGCCAGATTCCGGCGGTGTCCCGGCCGATATGGTGAAAAATACGATGGTCGCTGAGTACAACGATCTGGAGGCGCTGAGGGAGCTCTTCCAGCGGGAAGGCTCACGAATCGCTGCCGTTATCGTCGAACCGGTCTCCGGCAATATGGGCTGCGTACCACCAGTCCCGGGCTTCTTAGCGGGGCTCATTTCACTTTGCCGAGACGCCGGCGCGCTGTCCATCTTCGATGAGGTGATGACTGGCCTGCGAGTGGCGAGTGGAGGCGCGCAAGATCTCTACGACCTGCAACCTGACTTGACAGCCCTAGGCAAGATCGTCGGTGGCGGCATGCCCCTCGCTGTGTACGGAGGGCGTCGAGAGATCATGCAAAAGGTCTCTCCTCTCGGCCCCGTTTACCAAGCGGGCACACTGAGCGGCAATCCCCTTAGCGTCAGTGCCGGGCTAGCGAATCTGCGACTGCTGACAGCGGATTGCTACGACCAGTTAGAGCTCTTAAGCGCCCGCCTCGAAGACGGCATTCGTGCCGTCATCGACACTGGCAAGTGGCCCTGTACCGTGCAGCGGGTGGGGTCCATGCTCACCGTGTTCTTTCATGTTGGACCAATTCGCAACTGGCAAGACGCTAGCCAATGTGACACCACAGCCTTCGGGAAATTCCACGGAGCGCTGCTAGAACAAAGCATCTACTGGCCGGCGGCACAATTCGAAGCGGCGTTCCTATCCGTGAAACACACGACAGACGACGTCGACAAAACCATTGTCGCCATTGCCAATGCCATGAAAGCAGCCAGCAGCTAGCCCAATTGCCACAGCGCGATTCTCTCCACCGCTCGCTGCATTCCTCAATCTGTCGGGAACGAGCCCCGCGACGGCGACGACGGGCGGCTCGTTGGCGCAGGCTGGTTAGCGCCTCCCGAGCTACCCGGAGCATTCGAGCGGGGATAAACTGCGGGCGGCCCTGAGCGCTGCGGCTGCCGATACTGCGGCGGCTGCCGATACTGCCGGGCGGGGGCAACCGGTGGTTGATTGCGAGGCGGCTGCTGCGGGTAGTAAGCTGGACGTTGCTGCCGTTGGGGGTAGCCCGGCGCCGGTCGCGTCTGCCTCTGGGGGTAAACGGGCGCCGGACGCTGTTGCGTCTGCTGCTGGCGTTGGTGACACATGCGCACCGTCTGCCAGGCTCTGCCGCAACGTTCCGCATCCAGACCGTAAGCACCCGGTGTCGTAGTGGACTTGGCCGGAAGCACGGGAGCGACAATGCTATCCCAGCGCAACAACAGCGCAGCCCCGAGTTGCTTAACCAAGGTGCCACGAAACGACGAGCCCATAGTCGAAAACATCGAATACAGATTCAAGTCGGCGCTGTATCCCAGAGCGATGTTTGCCATGACTCCCCCACGCAATGATTGGCTGGTTCTCATCTCTATTTCGAATCCGCTCGACAACATATCGCCGACCGCGTCGTGATCGATTTCGTCCCCCGCGGCGTACTGGGCGTTGAGTTCGTCAAAATCGACCCCTTCGAGATCTACCATTGAAGCGAAGTTGAAACTCGGCGAGAACTCCATCCACGGTGTCAGAATGACCCCGGAACCGGGCGCCATGGGAAATCCCATGCCGAGAGTTAGCGGCAGCGTGCCGAAGACGTATTTATCACCGACAAACACCGTCGGGGTAATGCCCAGATAGGGAGCCAGGGCGAGTTCTGGCACGCCGTTATCATGGCGCTTATCCGTGGGTACGACCCACACGGCAGTGGCACTACCGCTGAGACCATGGGCGGTCTTGTCTTCGCCGTAGCCCATGTTCAGATAGTGGAGGGTAAACTGAGAGCTCAGAATGCCGGTCGTGGATGTAAAATTCGCAGAGTAGGAAAAGGTGTTGAGCGAACCGTCGTCAAAGACCCCCCGGCGATACGCGAACACCACCGATGATGCCCGACTATCGTAGCTCGACACGGCCGGTGCGTGGGCGCCAATACCACCGCTAGTCTCCACCTGGGCCCCCACGCTCGCTGGCAAGCCGCAGCTCAAGCCCACCCAGATCGACAGGACGGCGGAACTATGGCACGTCACTCGCCGCAAGAGGCGGGGCCGGCAACGGCAGGGCTGATGATGGCGAGGCACAGTCATATGCGGCTGGGAGTGCTCATCCCCCAATCGTCTAAACATAGCCTTCCCCGAGACAGCACGGCAAACCGCCCGCCCGTTGGGGGAGTCGGTTCAGTCGGCTACGGGCCCGGAGCCGACTCCCGCACAAACTCAGGCGCCAAACGCCAGACCCGTCACCATCGCAAGAAATCCCCGCCCTAGGGAAAGCACTGCGCGGCACGGCTATTTGCTCAACCCGCGCCGGCGCCCCCGCGGTAGCGCAGAGCCGATGTTGAGCAAATCAGGCAATCACCTGCTAAACTATTGAAGTGAAAATCAAGTGCCCGCTGTGCAGCCAGGTGATCGCAAACGCCGCTGACGACTTTCGGCCCAGGCCGTTTTGTTCTGCCCGATGCAAGTTGGAGGACTTGAACAACTGGTTAACGGGTGCCTACCGAATCTCCGAACCCTTCGACGCAGACTCAATGGGAGAAGATCCCGAAACTCTCGTGCACTGAACCTCTGGTCCACTGAAGCGCTCGCTCCCAGAATTCCATGCCCGAATCAGACCTCATCGTTCGCGCCATGGCGAACGACGCTTCATTCCGTGTCATCGCCACACGCTCCAGCCTGACAGCCAAGGGAACCGTTCAATCCCAGAGCCCCGACGGCAAGCAATCCAACCCCTTGCTCGGGGCGCTCGGCGATCTTTGCACCGGCGTGCTGCTCATTCGCGAAACCATGGCGCCTCAATTGCGGGTTCAGGGCATCGTCAAGAACAAGAAAACGAAACACACGCTGGTGGCGGACTCTCGCCCAGATGGCAACACCCGTGGACTGATCGCTGCCAACAATGCGACAGGCGAGTTCTCCCTGGACGGTGCGCTGTTACAGCTCATGCGGACTCTACATGATGGTCGGCTCCACCAAGGCTTGATCGAGCTCGATGGCGGCGCGTCGATCTCCAGTGCGCTAACGGCCTATATGTACACGTCCGAACAGATCGAATCGATGATCCGCGTCGAGACGATTCTGGAAGACGGAGTCGTCACGGGCGCCGGCGGCTATCTCATTCAACTCCTGCCCGAAGTCGGCAAGGGGCCCGTCATGCTGATGGAACAACGCCACGCGGATCTCGCCCATCTTCGGGAGCTAGTGGACAAGCCAGATTTCACTCCGAAGACCATCGTCGAAGAGCTGCTCTACGGGATGCCTATGACTTGGCTCGAGGAATCCAAAATTCGTTATGGCTGTTGGTGCAGCCGGGAAAGCGTGCTGTCCTCGTTGGCGTCGTTGCCTCGAAAAGAGGTCGAAGAGCTGGCACGCGACGAAGAGGTGCTCGAAATCGATTGTGACTACTGTCATGAGGAGTACCAAATCCGACCGATAGAATTGCAAGGCTTACTCACTCCGAACTGACCGCAACACGCCGCCGGCCCCCTCCGCCTCGGCCGGCTCGGCTCGCCCCCGGCGCGCTTATCTAGGCACCGAGTCCCCGCGACGGCTGAACTTCCGTTCCGGAGCCCCATATCGTATCCGACGGGGCAGCTCGAGACCGAACAAAACGCTGAAATTTCCATCATATACAGAGCAAGCTGCGAGCCGCCGGGCAATCTGTAGACGACCCTGGTGGGCCAGACTATGTCTCCCCCCATGGCCTCGATGGATTTTCGACAAGTGACCCGCTCTCTCCTCATTGCTGGAGCCGTCGTATTCGCGATTGGTTGTGCCAAGCGCCCGGCAGAGATGAAACGTGAGGCACGCCTCGACGAGCTTTGCGAAGACCAGCCGTCGACGGTGGCATACACCTATCCGACCAATTCCCCGGAAGACACGAAGGTAAAGCTCCCCGAGGACGCCGTGTCAGCCGGTTGCGAATCCACCATCCAGAGCTGGACGGACAAGACCGATATCAAGAAGGGCGGCGCTCGCAAGATCGCCTATGATCTCCGCGAAAACGACGGACTCACCTTTCTCTGCTGTCCCAAGGGCTGAGCGCTACTCGCGCGGCCCAATCAGCAGAGCCGCCCCCCTCATGCCGTAGAGCAGCGACTGAACTACTCCGCCGGATCCGCCACAGCCGAAGGCTTGGCTGAAATCTGCACGAGACGTTGCTGTTGATGCATGCCCGCATCGTCCGGGGACGAGACATCGCTATGACAATCCGGCTGGGCGTCCGCGTCGACCGCCCCGCGAACCTCTCGGGCCAAACGATGAATCTCCTCCGACGACAGAACACCGCGCTGCTCAAGCACCTGACGTTGCTCAGCACTGAGCCCTGGGCTCTTGAGAACGCGCTCGCGAACGAAACCCTCGGCCTTGCCGGAATCGAACTCGACGATTTCTTTGGAGATGCGCACCGAGCACCAGTCGTGCCCACACATGGCGCAAAAGTCTGTATCCACATCGAGATCTTCGTCATGAAGGGCCCGGGCATAGTCCCCGTCAAAGGCCAACTCGAAATGTTTCTCCCAGTTCAAAGCCGCGCGGGCCCGGGTCAAATTATCGTCCCAGTCGCGGGTGCCTGGAATCCCCAGGGCCACATCGGAAGCATGAGCCGCGATCTTGTAGGCGACACAGCCCTGCTTGACGTCGTCCTTCTTGGGAAGGCCGAGATGTTCCTTCGGCGTGACGTAACAGAGCATCGCAGCGCCGTGATAGCCCGCGGCGGTCGCCCCAATAGCGCTTGTCATATGATCGTAGCCCGGGAACACGTCGGTCACGAGCGGACCCAGAACGTAAAACGGCGCGCCGTGACAGAGCCGGCGCTGTAGCTTCATGTTGTATTCGATCTGATCGAAGGACACATGACCGGGCCCCTCCACCATCACCTGACAGCCCCTTGACCACGCGCGCTCGGTGAGCTCACCGAGCGTCTCCAGCTCGCCGAGCTGAGCTGCATCGGTAGCATCCGTCAAGCCGCCGGGGCGTAAACCATCCCCCAAGGAGAAGGACACATCGTACTCCCGCATGATGTCGCAGATCTCATCGAAGTGCGTGTACATGGGGTTCTCCTTGCCGTGGACGAGCATCCATTTAGCCAACAAGGAGCCACCACGACTGACAATTCCGATCACTCGCTTCTTGATCAGTGGCAGATGCGATCGGCGAACGCCGGCATGTATCGTGAAGTAGTCCACTCCCTGCTTGGCCTGCTCCAGCAAGGTGTCCATGATCACCTTCTCGGTGAGGTCCTCAATTTTACGCCCGATGATCATTGAGTAGATCGGAACGGTGCCGATAGGCACCTTGGCAGCGTTGAGAATTGCCTTTCGGCAGGCGTCCAAGTCACCACCCGTCGACAAGTCCATCACCGTGTCCGCGCCCCAGCGCTCGGCCCACTGCAATTTTTCAATTTCTTGGTCCATACCGGACGACACGGGCGAGGCGCCCATGTTGGCGTTCACCTTGGTGAGCCCACCCCGACCGATACACATCGGATCCAAGTTGTACGAGAGGTGCACGGTGTTGGCCGGCAGAATCATTCGACCTGCGGCCACCTCGACACGCACGGCCTCACAGCTCAGGTGCGGCTCCCGCTCGGACACCCGTTTCATTTCGGGAGTGACCGTGCCGAGCCGCGCGTGCTCCAGTTGGGTGATCGGGCAGAAGCCTTCGGGGCTCACGGCCAGATCGCCCCGCCGGACCCAGCCGGCGGGCAAGAAATCCCAGGCGGTCTTGTCGCTGGGGGGCGGCATGCCGGGGGTGTCCGGCGATGAAAACATCAGCGGTCCCCCGATATCGGGAGCATTGGCAAAGGAGCCGGGGCCTGGGCCCTGGAGCGTGGACGGGTTCGAAGCGCCCCGCAGAGGCAAGGGAAACGGAGGTTTGGAGTCGGTCATGGCTGTCTCTTCACGCTTCTTGGGGGGAAGGGGAGCGACAGACTGTGGCCGCTTCCCTACGCCGGGGCTAACCGGATCAGGTTCGACGGGTACATCTCAGCGGATAAACCGCGCCCCGAGCGAGGCCGGGACCCTAGCAGATCCGGGTGTAATGGGGGCTCAATCCGCAGAAAGCGGCCGCGATTGCAGCTTTCGGGACCCCACACTACAAGGGGCGCGTGTGGACCCTAGCTTTCGCCGGCCTTCCTACTTTCACCTGGGATATAGCGCCAATTTTGTTCGAGTACCCCGACTGGCTCCCGCTGCCAGGTAACGGGCTTCGCTACTACAGCCTGCTGTATGTCGGAGTATTTCTCGGCGGCTATCGCCTGGTGGACTGGCAGCTTCGTCGCGGCGGCGGAGACGAAGAGGACGCCGCGGACTTCGTGCTCTACGCCGTCATAGCCATCCTCGGGGGGGCTCGGGTGGGACACGTATTGTTCTACGACTTCGAAAAATTTCTCGAAGATCCCCTCTGGCTGTTCATGATCTGGAAGGGCGGCCTAGCGAGTCACGGCGCTACAGCCGGCTTGTTTTTGGCCGTCTATCTCTACACCAAAAGTCGCGGCCAAAGTTTCATCGAAATGTGCGATCGCTTCACCTACGGGGTTGCCCTCAGCACGATACTGATCCGCATTGGCAACTGGTTCAACTCGGAAATTGTGGGTCGAGTCACTGACGGCACTTGGGGGGTGCTGTTTACGCGCCACGACGGGCTCAACGGTCCGCTGCGTCACCCGAGCCAGCTGTATGAAGCCGCCTTCGGCATGCTCGTGCTCGCGACACTGTTCGTTGCTGACAAAGCCTTGGGCAAAGAGAAACGCCCGCGCGGTGCCATGCTCGGTCTGTTTCTGGCTCTCTATTTTTCCGGACGGTTTTTCCTTGAGTACTACAAGGAGTATCAGACCGACGCCGGGCAAGTGAACCATGCCGTAGACTTCTCCAGTGCCCTGACCATGGGGCAAATGTTGAGCATGCCCTTAGCGCTCGCTGGCTTCATCGGATTTTTCGTTGCTCTCAAGAAGCAAGTTCCTGCCAAGTGGTACGGCCTGGACGACGAGGACGACGAGGTCGACGAGGACGACAGCAAGGAGCCCGAAGTTCTCGGCGGGGATCCAGACGTCAACGAAGTACTCGCGTCCCCGGGTGCCGCCGCCGACGACGACTAGAACTCTGATGCACCCACATTGTGGGATGTCGTGCTGCGCCCGGCAGCTCCGCACTCGATCGCGCCAAAGCGCGACACTACAAGGCCCACGCGCGTCGACTCCATGCGTCACCCGAGCCCGCGCACGGGTCGTCCCCGGTCCGCACGTCCAGGGCCCCAGACGAGCTGACACTTAGTGATTCCGCAAGTTTCAGCGGTGAGCCAAGGCAAACGGATGAAATCCTGGTAATAATTGCCTTTGATGGAGAGCGCGGACGGTCTGATTACCCTGCTGCAGCTGGTGCCTTTTGCACTGCTGTGCGTGTCGTGGTTGGCACTTCACGGCGGCAACTCGCCGGTCGCCCACCGTTTTGCCATCACCAGCTGGTGGAGTGCGTTCGCCGTGGGCGCTCTCGCGGTTCTTTGGACGGTAGCTGCCGCGACAGATCCCGTAGCCTTTGGCGTCGACCTCACTCGCATGAACTCAGCTCTTGCCGCCGTCTTTCGCAGCTCCTTGGTCCACTTGATCTTCGCCACCTTCGCGGGGGTTCTGGCAGCACTTCTTCGAGGCCGCGCAGAAGCGGCGCTCGTCGCCCCGAAGCCGGAGGAAAACAACGCTTCTCGAACACGCACCGGAATAGATAGCGAGCCACCTGTCTCCCTCGGTCCGCGACGCCGCACTAGCGGGCGCTCCCCCGCCAACGATGACGGCGCACCTTCTGTGCGAGTCGAGATCAAGAGCGAGGCCCCCGCACCATCCGTCAGCCCCAGTCGCCGTCGCATCGCGATCCGAGCCAGCGAACGCACCGGCTGAGCCGCACCGCGGAAGCCAGCCGGCCCGGTCAACCCTGCGCACCTGGAGCCTACGCCGTTTCGACACTGCCCGTGTTCGGCTCGCTCCCCCCGGTAGGCCGCCAAATGGCACGACGCCGAATCCATGTCCTGGCACGTTCAGTCCGGATCCGGATCTAGCTCGCATGGCTCACGCGGCACATGACAATCACAGCAAAACCATG
>SPKZ01019915.1_pt1 | contig 26627 bp, 28 predicted proteins | sample 2456571 | NCBI WGS metagenome assembly SPKZ01 (sample SAMN11192286, study PRJNA482655) | marine metagenome | biome: ENVO:00000447; feature: ENVO:00000244|ENVO:00000211|ENVO:00000569|ENVO:00002023; material: ENVO:00002151; isolation source: ocean water from marine abyssalpelagic zone ... | reverse complement strand
TTTAGGTAAGGCATTGATTGAAGAGAATGGTTACTCTCCTTGTCGAAATCAATAACGTAGCATAAAGCGTTTCTAAACCAGCCCTTTGGGGATCTTGAAATATCATGGGTATACAACTAAATGAATCAAACTAAGAACAATACATATCCCATCGCTCAATTAGGTAATGCAGTATTAAAATTAAGAGCGGTTGAAGTTGAAAATATACTTGCCGATGAATGCCAGCAATTAATTAATCAACTAATGTTGGTAGTATCACAAGCCGGCGGTGTTGGTATTGCCGCCCCACAAATTCATCACAGTGTCCGCATTTTCATTATGTGCTCTAAACCTAATGCCCGTTATCCCGACGCGCCCTTAATGGTACCAACAGCGATCATTAACCCTGAAATATTGCATTATTCGAATGAGAAAGTAAAAGGCTGGGAAGGTTGTTTAAGCGTGCCTAGTATGCGCGGTTTAGTGCCAAGGCATAGTCAAATCACTGTAGGTTATTTTGACCAACAAGGTAATAAGCAGCAAAAAGAATTAACGGGGTTTATTGCCCGTATTTTTCAACATGAATTAGACCATTTGAACGGCTTAACTTTTATTGACCAATTAGAGTCGACGAAAGACTTGATCAGTGAAGTTGAATGGCACCAGCAGTTTAATTTACCTAGCGATACATAAAGTTTCGATGCGACTACTTTCACACAACTTGTACCAATAGAGACCATTTAAAAGACTAAGGTTAATCTAAGCTTATATTTATTTAACTGCTATTTTATACCGTTGCAAGCCATTTATTGGCATCATGAATTGAAGTAATGAAATTATGTTTGACGCCCGCTCGATTATAGCAGCGACTCATTTGAGCTTTTATTAAAGACTCGCCTTCTACATCGTTCAATACAATCGCACATGCTATTAGCCCTCTTGAACTTCGATTTATCAATGTATTAGTTAGTACTTGTTCTGCTTCAGGAGTAAATAAGCTTAATTGATGTAGTGTGATTACTTGGTTCCACTCCGATATTTCTAAATTTTGGATACATGACTCTAGGGCATTCTCATATCGTATTAGCAATTCTTCATTAAAAGGGCCTGTTGCATCAACTAATAATAATTTACCTTCAATTTTGACCTCAAATAAACCGTGTTCTATGAAATTCATTAAATAACCTATAATTATTATAACGCTTAAACTTGCCTAATTATAATAAAATAATCGACTATAATTAGAGCTAAAACCCCCTAACCTTTTCAGTCTATTAGGGTAAACTGTGCGCTAATTGTGTACTACAAAAAGTACTAATATTAGCACCAAAAGTATGCATGAATATTATCATGCATACGATTAATTTATAACAGTTAAACTTTGAATTGGCTTGTTAATGTTTGTAAATTATTCACATGGTCGTCTAGCTGATTGGCCTTAATTTTTATTTGATTGATAAGTTCATTACTTTCTTGACCACTGCTGACAATACCATTGATATTAACGTCTAAAGAAGAGGTCACATTACTTTGTTCTTGCACACTGGTGGAAATTTGTAATGATGTATCACTGATATCATCACTTGCTGAAATGATTTTTGTAATATATTCAACTGAATGCTGCATCATTTTAGCCGTCTCTTCTCCTTTGCTTTTGCTGTTTTGTACAACCATTACCGCTGAGCTTGTTCCTTGTTTTAACTCCGTAATCATTTGGCTAATTTCTTCGGTGCTTTGCTGAGTTCGGCTAGCTAAAGCTCTTACTTCATCAGCAACTACCGCAAAACCACGCCCTTGCTCTCCGGCTCGGGCCGCTTCAATAGCGGCATTAAGCGCTAACAAATTAGTTTGCTCTGCAATGGCTTTAATAACGTCGATAACACTAACCATTTGATCAACCGTTGTGGCGAGCACACTTATTACTTGGCTGGCATTATCTAGGTCAGAAGAAAGTTCATTTACTGATGACATCGATTTGTTGACCACTAGACCAACTTCATTGGCTTGCTCTTTTGCTTCAAATGCTGACTGTGATGATTGCTGAGAGGTTAACGAAATATCTTTTGTACTGGCTGCCATTTCTGTGATAGCTGTCGCTAACATATCAATTTCAATATATTGCTTTTCAAATAATACGTTAGCCTCACTGACATCTGATTTTACTGCACTTGATGTATCACTTATAACTTGGGTAGTGGTGATAATGGTATTAATCATAGCCTGAGTTTTATCAAAAAAATGATTAATTTGTCCCGCTAATTCACCCATTTCATCTTGGGTGTTTATTTCTAACCTTTTCGTTAAGTCACCATCACCGTGTGCAATATCTGTCACAGCAAAAATAACTTTTTTTAACGGGTTAGTGACAATGACACCAGTGAGCATAAATAAGATAAGCACAAGCAAAACATCCACTAACACCACACCGATGATGATTTGTATTAATGCCGCATGAATTTTTGTATTGATCGCTTGTTGATCAAGACTAATTACAATATCACCCACAATCGTTTCTTCGTCATAATCAATATGAACAAGAGGTTGCTTTATCTCTGCTCCCTTTATCCCTTGATTATGTTTGGTATATTTAATTTCGCCATCTACTGTTTTTATTTCAATACCGTAAACATAGGGGGTTTCTAATTCTGATGAACCTATTTTGACTATCTGTTCAGATAAATCCATCCATATAGCCGCAGGTAAGTTCAGTTTTAATCTTTCTGACACTAAGGTAATACTTTTATTTGCTTCAGCTAATAAAGACGACTTGACAACTCTATAGTCATATACCCCTTTAGTAATTAAAACAATACTGATCAGAACGGTCGACATTACAATTAATCGAAATTTAATACTCAAGTTAGACAAAATCTTAATAAGTTAATACTCCAAAGTTTAATTTATGACAATGTTGTCAGGCCATCGATAACTTTACCGTCATCTTCTAATTGCTTAAATGCTAATGATTCCACCTTACCAGAAAGTTTAGCCATAAACTTTAAGCTTAGTGATATTTCCGTAACAAATATCACTAATAAAGTAACGACTAACAATCGATAATAGGTATTAAATAGAAAGTATTAGGCCTTTAGCACTAATACTTTCTATCTAGGAAATTTAAGAAGAGATTATAGAAATAAAAGCTTATAAGTATAAAATTCACCCACTATAGGTAAATTTAGACAAATTAACGAGGTTGAGGTATGTTTCTCAAAAAGTAATTAGTGATAAATAAGTATTGGTTATATTGATGTGCTTTTCAGGAGATAAATATCACCATAAATTATGCCGATAAACCTTTAAACTTTTGCGGGTCACGGGAGCATGGGTGAAAAGACAGGCAAACAACTTACCATCCTGATCTTTGATGGGCACCACGTAGGCAACAGCACATCAACAGAAACAAGTTTCCCTTGTCTAATCACTTGACCCCTTGCGGGATTAATCCCAAAGCCCTTGGTAAATAGTAACCATGTCGCTGATAGACGGTTCAATAGGGTTGTTGCCCGGGGATCCTGAGGCCAAGGCTTGCTCAGCCATAGCTTGACATACCTGAAAAAAATCATCGCGCTTAATACCAAATTCCTGTGGTGTTGGCACCGCTAACTCATCATTTAATGCACGAAGTTCAATTAATAATTTCTGGTTAGCAATATCATTGCTGTCTTGCTCAGTTGCGATACCCATCGCTCGTGCACAATCGGCATAGCGTGCTGGCGCGGCAGGAATTGAATAAGCTGTAACACTTGGTAATAGCATCGCATTTGAGAGACCATGAGGCACATGAAAAAAGGCACCTATAGGACGGCTCATACCATGCACTAAGGCCACAGAGGCGTTAGAAAATGCAACACCTGCTAAGGTTGAGCCAAGCATCATTGCTTCGCGAGCACTTTGGTCTGCACCGTTGTTATAGGCTTTTCTCAAATTTGGTCCAATCAGTTTTATCGCCGCAATCGCTTGGCTATCACTGTATGGATTAGCTTTTTTACTTACATACGCTTCAATGGCATGGGTTAAGGCATCAATTCCGGTATCGGCGGTGATTCGGGGAGGCAGGCTTATGGTTAACGTATAATCGACCAATGCCGCAATTGGCATAAAACCAATGCCGACACAGAGCATTTTCTCGTCGTTGGTTTCGTCTGTGATGATGGTAAATCTAGTGACTTCAGAACCAGTACCCGCTGTAGTAGGTACGGCAATGACAGGTAAACCTTGCTCTGTAACCATGCGTGGAAAACGATAGTCTTGCATCACGCCACCATGTTTGGCCAAAATCGCGATCGCTTTGGCACTGTCAATTGGGCTGCCGCCGCCCAAAGCAATAATACAATCGTAATTACCCTTTCGTGCCTTCTCAACACCCGCTTGAATGGATTTTACCGTAGGCTCTGGCTCTGTATCGTCAAAAATATGAGCACAAATGTTTTGCCCGCCTAAATTAACTTGAATATCACGAGCATAGCCCAGTGCTACCATCATTTTGTCGGTAATAATCAAAGGCCGCTTACAGCCAAGGCTAACTAATATGTTGGGTATTTGCAGAACAGCATTTTCACCTATCTGCATAATACGCGGCAGAATAACTTGAGTGGACATATCAACTCCTATCTATTTTTAGTTATATGGGTAAACTGCTGATTGTTCGACCCGTTAAGAGAAGTTCAATCGCCAGTAACTTACCTACTTCATTGCTCAAGCGTTGCGAGCAAAGTAATTATTAAAGCAATAACTTATTGCTCGCTGAACCAGACTTTAGCTTTTAGCGCTTAAACTCTGATGTTTGGCTCCATTGTGGCCAAACATTTTCTTTGGATAATTGGTAACCAATCTCAAAGAAAGCTTGCATGTCTTGTACGGCACCAGACATATCCCAAGCTTCATTATATTCATCACACAGGTTGTGATAACACTTACCTAAACTATCTTTTAACTGCGCACGCAATACTTTTGTCGCTTCATCAACCGGTGTTTTACCTGTTTTTGCGTATAGCGCTGGAATACCAATATTAGCAAAAGCGAAATGATCTGAGCGATAATAGATACCTGCTGCAGGACGAGGATCGCCGGCAATTACACGACCTTGTTTATTCACCGCCGCTTTAAGAAAATTATCTAGCTCCGACTGACCTAGGCCATAAACTGAGACATCGCTACTTCTGCCATCAACACCCAATGCATCCATATTAATATTGGCTACCGTTTTAGCCGCAGGAATAATTGGATTAGCCGCATAAAATTTAGAGCCTAATAGCCCCTGCTCTTCTGCTGTTACCGCCATAATGGTAATAGAACGCATCGGTGCAATGGGCAACTGAGCAAATGCTTCAGCGACTTCGATCAGCGCGCCAGTACCTGATGCATTGTCTACTGCGCCATTATAAATTTGGTCACCAGTTAAACTGGTATCTTTGCCCAAGTGATCCCAATGTGCAGTGTAAATAATATGCTCATCTGGCTTAGTACTACCAGGTAAAGTCGCGATAAAGTTATATGAAACTGACTCTTTCACCGTGTTTTTCACGGTAATCGACGCGGTTAAATTACCCATATCGATATGATAACTGCCCTTTGCTGCCTCAGCCTTGGCTTGCTCGAAGTTCAAGCCTGCCTTAGCAAACAACTCTTTTGCCACATCACTATTTACCCAGCCTTCAACGGCAACACGTCCTTTATTGAAATCATCACGAACAAAGCCAAATTGTGGGCCCGTCCAAGAGTGCTCAACCACAGACCAGTTGTATGATGCCGGCGCGGTTTCATGAATAATAATTGCACCTTCAGCGCCTTGACGGCTAGCCTCTTCGTATTTGTATGTCCAACGGCCGTAATAGGTCATCGCATTACCATTAAATAGCGTAGGATCTTGAGTTGCAAAACCAGGATCATTGACCAAGATAACAACCGTTTTACCTTTAACATCTAAGCCTTGGTAATCATTCCAGTTGTACTCTGGTGCATTAACACCATAACCAACAAAGACTAACTCGGAATCTTTAAGTTGCTCAAAGTCACTAATGCGGCTAGAGCTCATAACCATGTCGTGTCCATACTGATAGTCTTTACCGCCAATTGATAGTGTCATATCTGGCGATGCCTCAATTGACACCATAGGTACGGCTTGTAAAAAGCTGTCACCGTTGCCAGGTTTAAAACCAAGCGCGGTTAATTGTTTAGTTAAATAGTCAAGCGTCAACTCTTCACCCTTGCTTGATGGCGCACGCCCTTCAAACTCATCTGATGCAAGCACTTTAATATGCCCAATAAGTTGTTCTTTATTAATGCTGTTATAGCTAGCAGTAAAGTCTGCCGCTGTATTGCTTTTAACATCATGTTTAGTACCACAAGCACTTAATACAACTGAAACAATTAGGGTTAAACCGATTATTTTTTTCACTTTTTTATTCTTTTATTGAGAATGACAAAATGATTATAAACGAATCTAACAATAGTTAGGTACATATACTTACATAACTTGCGCGCCCAGAAAAGTTCATGCAAACAGATCATTTCAGTCAAATAGCAGGTATTCCTGAGCATATGGCACAAGTAGCATTACCCTAGCAAAATCAGTATCAGTGATTATTAAATGGCCTTAGTGTGACAATAAATAACTTGCAAATACAAATGATAATATTTAACATTCAAATAACCAGTACTAAACTAACAACATTAATGGTATTTATCAGATGGAACTCAGTCAACAAAGCGTCAGTAAAAAGTATCTATTCCAAAGTGTTTATCTATCTTATAAACGCTTACTTTTACCCATAGTTATTGTCGCATTGTTATTCACTGATACCACTCGTTTTATTACACTCAAGGTATTATCTGATGCCTTTTGGCAGGTTTCTGCCTATGTTGCTGCCAGCCTAGCTATATATCACTACCTTGCAAGTTTATTTAGTCGCTATCAATGGTTACTTAATATTCCAACTGATAACAGCAAATATCAAATCATTTTTGCCAGCTTGATGGGCGCTATGCCCGGCTGTGGTGGTGCTATCATTGTGATAACCCAGTTCGTACAAGGAAAGTTTTCATTCGGTGCAGTTGTCGCTGTACTCACTGCAACCATGGGCGACGCTGCTTTTTTACTATTAGCCTCACGCCCTAGTACAGGATTATTTGTCATGGGTATCGGCATTATTGTTGGACTAATATCCGGCATAGTTGTCGATGCTATTCATGGAAATAAATTCATGAGGCCCGATCAAAAAAAATCTCTCTCTCTTACCTGCTGTAATGACCAGCCGGAGAATAAATTTTCCCTTTATATCAAGTGGCAAGGAATGCTTTGGCAATGGTTATTACTACCTTCAGTGTTTATCGCTATTTTATTTTCCTTTCAAATTAATGTAGACCAAATTTTTCACTTATCTTCTGGCACTATCGACGTTATAGGCGCTGTAATCGTAGTAGTAGCGATAACACTTTGGGCATGCTCTGGTGAAGTAACCAATTACCAAGCAATTGTTTCTGAAGATTCAAAGGTGAATACCCGTAATTTGTTTCAAAAAGTTGCTCAAGATACTAATTTTGTCGCAAGTTGGGTAATCGTAGCGTTCTTAATTTTTGAGTTATCAATACACTTTTCAGGAATAGACTTAGCAAAAATATTTACCCAGTGGGGTGTTTTTACTCCTTTAATTGCCGTAATTATCGGTTTATTACCTGGCTGTGGACCACAAATAATCACAACTAGTTTGTACTTATCCGGCTCAATTCCGCTTTCTGCTCAACTGGGCAATGCCATTAGTAATGACGGTGACGCATTGTTTCCAGCCATTGCTCTTGCCCCTAAAATGGCATTAATTGCCACACTTTACTCAGCTATTCCTGCCATAATTGTTGCCTATAGTTATTTATATTTATTTGAATAATAAGTGTCGATAAAAAACACAAAAAAGCATTTAAATAAAAATAATTCTCGTTATTATTCCTTTAAAGACAATATGTTATTTTAATTTACGCCTTTTATTTCTCTTTCAGTTAAGCTATATTTGGAAATTATTAAAACGAAATTAAAAGTGATATATATAAATGAAAGGCAACACAAAAGTCATAGATTCCTTAAACGGCTTATTACACAATGAACTAGCCGCAATTGATCAATATTTCATCCATTCACGTATGTATCAAGACTGGGGGCTCGATAAATTATATCAGCAACTAGATCATGAAATGCAAGAGGAAATCACCCATGCAGATGCCATCATAAAACGTATATTATTTCTCGAAGGTCGACCTAATTTAACCAGTCGTCGAGATTTAATTATTGGGGACGATGTTCCTTCCATGCTTAAAAACGATTTAATACTTGAAATGGAAGTAGTAACCGCACTGAAAGAATCAATTCTCTTAGCCGAAAATGAAAAAGACTATCAGACCAGAGAAATGCTATTAAAACTGTTGGAAGATACTGAAGAAGATCACATTTATTGGCTAGAAAAACAGCTTGGCTTAATCAGTAAAATGGGTTTACAAAATTATATTCAATCGCACATGGGTAACCACCTAGCAGGTTAAGGAGAGCATTATGCAGGGAAATAAAGAAATTTTAATATTACTCAATAAAGCATTGGCTATTGAGTTAGTGGCAATTAACCAGTATTTTTTGCATGCACGTATGTACAAAAACTGGGGATTAGAACGCCTAAATAAGGCGGACTATAAGATGTCTATTTTGAAAATGAAACAAGCAGACGATATTATTGAGCGTATTTTGTTTTTAGAAGGTTTACCAAATTTACAAGACTTAGGTCGACTTCACATCGGTGAGAACACCGCTGAAATGTTACAATCTAACTATAATTTAGAGCAGGTTTCACATCAAGCAATCAAAGAATTAATAGATAGAAGTGAACAAGAACAAGATTATATAAGCAGAAATTTAGCTCAAAAAATACTGGGCAATGTTGAAGAACAGCTTGATTGGATTAATGAACAGCAATACCTTATACAAAATATTGGTATTGAAAACTACATACAATCTAAAGCGTAAGCAATGTAAGACCAAGACTCAAAAAAGAGTTGAAAAATGAGATGATAATTCGCTGAAAAAAGTGGCCACTTAACCAAGTCAATGTTTTATAACGGTAAAGTGGTCACTATCAAACAAACGCTGCCCAATCAATAAAGCCTATATACACTCGCTATAGAGGCTTCTGACCGAGGGGGATCATCCCATCTTCAGTGAAGGTTAATTTTGGCACAAAGGGAATATCGATATCTAATTTGGCCTTCAGTTGATAGCTGATATCCTGTCCTTGACTATCCATTAGCGCTTTTATCACCTTGATCCCCCCTAGTAAACTAGCTGAAACCGGAACTACAAAACGTGATTCACCGTAAGCTCCTACGGTGGGGATATCCGCGGAAACACCATAGGCTAATATCTCTCCTGCCACACTCAGTTGATAGCTAATACCATTAAACGGCAATTCAAAATTATTGGGGTTGATTAACTTCAAGCCTATTTCAAAATTTTGTTCGAAACCATTAGCTGGCAAAGCCTTAAAAGAAACCAATTCGACACTGGGCTCTTCGTAGTCTAGATTCATGGTGGCGCAGCCAGACAGAAAAAACAGTGCAGCCACGATAAAAAAGCGCATGGGTAGTGCTCTAGTTATAGTCATTCTTTATCCTCAAGGAGTAATCTCTTGCAACTTATATTAGAAGGGTAATGATTATTCACTAAAAAAACCACTACGGATATTACTTTATTCATTGCCGATTGTGCCACCAGATATAATTATTCATCACAAAACTACACACATAAATCAATATGTAAAAGGAAATCATCGTAAGTGTGTAGTTTTATTTGTAGCACATGTGCTACAAATACGACCCTTTTTTGATATAAAAAAGCAGTCACTAGAGGACTGCTTTGGCTCCAACAGCAGACGGTTGGACTTTAAATTCAAGATTCACTTTAATCACATAAGAAGTGAGGAATACTATTTTTTATAAGGTTTTGTTTTTCTTATCGGCAGATTGTGCATAAGCAGAGCTAAAAAATTAGGCTACTTACTGCTGATAAACCTCTTAAAATATTAATCAACTTTAAGCTTTTTTATGATTGATGAAGAATCAATTAAAGGGCTTCTCGGTACATAGCGCATAATACCCATCTTGTGAGGTAACTCATACATATGTTCCATATTATTGCCTGCTACATGAATATCAATACGATGTAGTAGGTAAAAATTCTCATCGTTATTCGGTGTAAGCGGGGCAACAATCACCTCATCGACACCCTTAATATTCCGAATTATTTCACAGCGTTGTTCGCAAGAAATAATAGGGGAGCGTTTATAAGATTCAACGTCTTCGTCTGAATGTACGCCAACAATAAGGAAGTCGCCAAACTCTTTTGCTTTTTGTATAACAGATAAATGTCCTACGTGAAATAAATCAAATACGCCACTGGTGTATACTCTTATCATCTTTATTACTCCTATACATATCGAACATATAACAAATGATTTTCGCTATATGTTTTATTAAAATCTACCTCGCCACAAACTCACTCTTTGGTGAAATTACAGCGGATAAAAAAATAGTTCGCTTCTTTAAATGTCCATATCAACAGCTAAGCGTGCTTACTTTACTACGGTCTGTGGTAAGTCAACCACAGGCTGTCAGGTAACTTAGGATGCTTGTTTATTGGATAACCATGACTTTAGATATCATGCGGTATCATTGTTATCTGAGTGCTAGTTAACGGTAAATAGTTTTATCAAATGCAAATATTCTAGAACAGTAACCAGCTATAGGCTAACGTGATAACTAGCGTGTATAGGGCGAGCACATAATACCAACTACCACTGAGTTTTGGTGTTTTTATCGGCGCGACATTGAATGCGGCTAAACCAAGGATGGTAATATAAAGTACGACTGTGAACGCTGTGGTAGAGATAAGACTTTCTAGCAGAAAAACAAAAACAAGAATAATGGCATTATTATCAGAGGCAAGACCTTGATAGCTCGATTTTCCATCTAAACCGTAAACATTAAAATAACTTAATCGTAAGACGCAAGCGGCAACAATAATAAAAGCACCGGGGAGAAACGCAGGATGAAAATTGCCATAGCTTAATAAGATAACTGCTGGGCAAATACCAAAACTAACAACATCGATGAGTGAGTCTACTTGTCCACCAATTTGACCTTGCATTGCCGTTCTATTTTTCATTTTTCTGGCAATTTTGCCATCATTCCAATCAAAGAACACCGCCCAAATTAATCCTATCATTGCCGCAGGGTAAATGCCGATCATGGCAAAGTACAGTGCTAATAAGGCTGAAAACAGTCCGAACAAAGAACAAATATTAGGTAAATCAAAGGCAAGTGATAATATCGAAGGGGTGGTGGTCGACGGATTATTATCTGTTTCTACTGTTAGCATGGATGGCTCTCATTATGAATTAAATGGTTTTTCGGGTATTTAATCAAAAGAGTGAGCAAGTTGCTGGTAGTGTTATCGAGTTGAGTTATTTTAATGTTGTTAATTTACTATGGGGAAATTTTAGAACATTAAGTAACTTTTTCTATAAAAAACTTTTATCTAGAGATTATTTGGCATGAATATAGCATATTAAATCGATTTAATCATATTTATCTCTGATTACTTTTCCAATCAGTAAAGTTTTTGACCGGATAGCAGGCATAAATTTCAGACTACTATGGCGCAAAGCGTACCAAAATATAGCCAAATCACTAATCATATACCTCGATTAAAATGAATAAATCAGAGCTAACATTGGTCCTTTAAAGCCATAACGAACATCCAGTGAAGCATTATCACCAGATGCATCCACACTGATATTGTAATATTCATACGACAACGAAACGGCAGCTGAATCTGTTATTGAATAGTCTGCACTGATACTTAAATCAACTAATTCACCCGTAATTTGATCTAAATGAATATAAAAGTATTGTACTTTAGTGAATATCGTCCAGTCATCAGAAATATCATATCCTGCTGATATTCCAAAATTAGGTAAAGGGGTGGTGATGTCGGTAAAAATAGAGTCTGTCCTAGTATTATCAATAGGATCACATTCTTGTGTATTACAAACCGCAATGTCACCTGAAAACCGTAATTCAAATTGCATCACATGCAAACCTATTAAAGCTTTTATATCCCACTTTTCATTTTGATAAAAATTATAACCGTAACCTATCCGTGAAATATCAACGTTAAAAGTAGTTACAATGTTCGCGTCTACTTCAATTGAATAGAATTCATCGTCTAACTCAAATTCAAATGGTTTACTAACATCGGAGGGTGAGGACTTTCTGTGTAATCGTCGCCAGTCAATAAAAAAACTATGGCGCTCATTAAGCTGATATAAGAGCTCTACTAAAGGTAATATGCTACGTTTATCTAAATTAAGATCATCTTCAAAATCAATTTCGTAAGGAGAAGCTTCCCACGGAACAGATGCTTCCATTCCACTATCAGATAGTGAAGAAAAAACACCGATTTTTATTTTAAATTTATCTTCTTCAGCATAACTAAATGCAGAAATAGCCCAAATAGTAAGTAATAAAAAACGATACATAATAAATACCCGTGTAAAAAAACCTAAAGTAAGTATAGATAATATTTAAAGGAGCGTAACAACATAATAGTATCGTCATGACGTGCCGTGGAATGTGCAGCTAGACTTCGATAATAGTTAAGCGCACTGCTTAAATGCGCGCTTACGTTTAAACACATTTTAAGGAGCAGGATGTCATTCTCTATCCATTAAGCAGATGATATAGAATCCTTTTATTTATCGCACATTGGCTTGTTTTTAGTAAAATTTATTAATGCTCTATTCAATTCAATAAAAGAATCATGCATCATTCGCGATATTCGAACACAGGAATCGACAGGATTTTTGGCCAGCTTCCTTTGTACATCTATCTGAAATTGCAATCCTTGTAAACGTCGCCGCTGGCTTCCTGATGATTTATCGATGAGTGTGGCAATATTTGCCCTAAGAATGAGTTCAAGTTTATCGGGTGAGTTTTCAGCCAATTCCCTTAGTGTTTTATGGTCGGGGAGGAGATTATTATTCATAGTGAATACCTCATAGGATCGCATCTAAGTAGCTACCATTTTCATCATCCGTAAAATACTTACAATAATAAATTGTGCTTCCTTGCAGTAAGTATAGGTCAATTATTACCTTGACCTTAGAAATCGGTAACTCTGCGCCGCGCTCGGTTGCAGGTTTTTTAATAGACTTAGCAATTCACTCCCAATCAAATTCGTAAACTTGTTTTAATGTGTAAAACTAATAGTTAGGCTGTATTGTAGTTAAGTGTTGGTCAAAGCGTAACGTATTGACTTTATGGTGAGTGTTGGTGGTGTGATAAAAGCGAGCTGCACAAGCATGGATGCTTGTGCAGAGCCCCATGGATGGGTTTATGCGTCTAGCTTATTTACTCACCAATACTCTTGAAATTCAGTCGCGATAAAGTCAAATACTCTGCGAACTCTACGGCTAGTGCGTAGCTCTTGATGACATACTAACCAAATAGGTAGCCGCATAATAGGGCCCAGGTGTTCAAATGCACGAACTAAGCTTGGCTCTTGATCGCCCATTTGTTCAGGAAAGAAAATCACCCCTTGCCCTTCTTTACAAAGTGCTAGCTGTAATAATTGACATGATGTAAGCAGCGAAAAATTATCTTTCGATAGCTTCCAACCTTGTTTATTGAGTAAATCAATCACTGAGTTGCTCCGATCAAAGCCGATTATTTGTAACTCTTTAAGTTCAGAATACTCCGTAATCGGGGGTAGTTGATCTAAATATTCCAGCGTACCGTAAAACCAGATAACTTCCTCACCCAATTTTTTAGCGATCAAATCATTCTGCTTTGGATGAAAGCTACGAATAGCAATATCAGCTTCGCGCCGTTTCAGATCGCTAGCTTCATTTGTCACCACCACTTCAATTTCAATACGGGGCTCTTCTCTACGTAATTTTGCAATTATTTTAGGTAACATATAAGCCGCGGTTAATTCACTGGCAGAAATAATGACAGAGCCTTCAATTTGTTGAGACTGCCCTGTAGCCGCTAATGAAAGCCCTAACGCAGCATTACCCATTTCTCGGGCATGTGCTAATAACTCCAAGCCACTACTAGTCAATACTAGCCGCTGCCCTACTCGTTCAAATAACATCAGACTGAGTTCAGCCTCAAGTGCACAAACTTGCCGGCTTAATGTTGGTTGTGTTAAGCCTAGCGATTTAGCCGCCGCTGAAAGAGTGCCTTCTTCAGCGGTCACTAAAAATGCACGAATGTGATTCCAATCAAAATTTACTGAGGTCCAATTCATACGTATATGTATACCTAAAATACAAATAACACAGTATATATTTCATTTGCGTATAGGTAAAGTAGCACCCACTGAAGAGCTAAATGGAGTAAAGCGATGACAACCCTAGTTGTTGGCGCAAGTGGTGCAACCGGCCGTTTGTTGGTTGAGCAGTTACTTGCCAAAGGTGAAAAAGTAAAAATAATTGTGCGTTCAATTGATACCTTGCCTAATGCAATAAAACAAAGCGATCGATTAAGCATTACAGAAGCAAACTTGTTGGATATGACCCATGCACAATTGAAAGATTTGATTCAAGGTTGTCATGCTGTCGCTTCCTGCCTTGGGCACAATTTAAACGTTAAAGGGATGTTTGGCCACCCTCGTCGTTTGGTAACAGACGCAGTTCAGCGTTTATGCTACGCAATTGAAGCAACAACACCAAGTAGGCCAAAAACTCCCGTTAAATTTATCTTAATGAATACGACGGGCAATCAAAATATGCAAGCAGGTGAAAAAATTTCAATGACACAGACACTTGTCATTGGCTTGCTCAGGTTGTTATTACCACCACATGCCGACAACGAAGCAGCCGCCGAATATTTACAATCCCGTTTTGGTAGTCATCAAAAAATAATTGAATGGGTGGCAGTACGCCCAGATAGTTTAATTAATAAGGATTCTGTTACAGAATATCAAGCTTATGCATCGCCTATACGCAGCGCTATTTTTAATGCCGGTAAAACCAGTAGAATTAACGTTGCACACTTCATGTCACAGTTGGTGATTTGCAACAACACATGGAATAAATGGAAAAACCAAATGCCGGTAATTTACAACGGTTCGATTTGAAACTGTTCGTTAGAGACTATCGGCTATCGAGAGCTCAATGTAGATGAAAATACACTTTTTTACCTTTAATAGACCTTTAAGTAATAGATACTATCAGCTGAAATATTTATTATTTGGCTATCATTACCTTAACAATAAAATGAGAATAAAATGAACAGTATGATTTTAGCATTTCGAACTTCGCCCATAGTAACGTTATTTCTTTTTAGTCTGCTTTTATTGACAGGGTGCGGTGCAGATGACGGTAAAAAAATATCAGCGCCATTACCTGAAAAACCATTAACGGGTGTGGCCGGTGATGGCAACTTGCGACATATTGTAGACTATATTCGAATTGACGCTGGTTTGCCGGCTTTAGCGGCGGCTTTGGTACATAATGGGCAGATTGTCGAAATGGCTGCCACGGGATTCCGTAAAATAAACAGTAACATTAATGTCACTATCGAAGACAAGTGGCATCTTGGCTCATTAACAAAATCAATGACTTCAACACTGGCAGCAATGCTAGTGAAGCAAGGAGTGATCCATTGGAATACCACCATTGCTGAGGTATATCCTGAGTTATCTGGAGTAATGAATAGCAAATATGAAAACGTACAACTTGAGCAATTGTTGTCACACACATCAGGCATGAGAGCAAACCTGCCAACAGTAAATAGTTATCAAACTAGCCCACTTGATATTGAGGCTCAACGTCAAAAAATGGTTGAAGAAGCATTGATTCTCAATCCTGAAGTAGAATCAGGGGAGTTTCTTTATAGTAACTTGGGCTATATGGTTGCAGGGGCAATGATGGAACGAGTTACCAGTACAAGTTGGGAAGCCTTGTTAGAGAGCCATTTGTTTACCAGCCTGGCGATGACCAACAGTGGCTTCGGTATTCCTGATGTTCTAGATAATTTATCTCAGCCCGTTGGACATTTATCTCAAGGCTCTGGCTGGAATGCTAACAACACCGATAATCCAGCTGTTATGGGGCCTGCAGGTGTTGTTCATAGTAGTCTTGAAGATATGGGTAATTATATTATTGCCCACTTAATGGGGGCTCGTGGCAATGATGTTACCGGTTTATTAACCGCAGCAGAGTTCAGTAAATTGCACACCGCTACAGGTAATTCAGATTATGCATTAGGCTGGGCTATTTCTGACAGCACTATTTCCCACAATGGTAGCAACACTAAGTGGCTAGCGAATATAAAAATATTTCCCGAGAAAAATACCGCATTGTTTATCGTTACTAATGCGGCCGATCTACAAAAAGAGCAAAACAGTAAGTCATACAAAGCCATAGCGGAATTAACTGATGAATTAGTGCAACGTGCCGCAATAGCATTTGCTAATTAGCCTAATTTAGCTATCACTGAACCATAAGTATAACGCCGCTAGTTACCGGGGTGTTAAATTGCATCAGTCTTTACATCCGCTTTAACACCAGTACTTTCATCTTTATTTTTCAATAAAGTATGGGGATCCTAGTTATTTATTGATAAAGTAGCTGTGTTATTTCTTGGGTATAACTCAGGTATGATGAATAATTCAAAGTAATGACAAGCCATTTATTTCTAGGGAGTTATATGAGCGGTAAAAATCGACATCTTAAGCATATAGTGATTGTGATTATTTTGTTGCTTGTGTTTGTCTCTAGCAAGCTTTACCGAGAAAATAGCCTGGATAGTTCGACGATATCTAGCCCACCTACTAAAACGATAATATTGCCTATTCCTAGTAAAAACATCAGTGCTAAAACGGTAATAGCGCCAGTTTTAAAAAAAACTAAGCAAGCTAATAATGTCGTAGTTAACACGCAAATGCTCGGAAAATTTCCATTAAAACAAATTTTCAAGTGTGATACGACAGTTGATGAAAGCCTTGTAGAGCAAGTTAGACAAACTTTAGAGCTGTATAGCTATGAGATGCCGTTAAACATAAAAACACACCAAATAAATGAATTATTAGCAATTAGGGTAATTTCCCCTGAGCTGCCCATTAATTTTCATCAAACAATAAATGAAAAAATTAAATTAATTCTCCTGCTTTATGAAGAATGGTTCGGCTTAGCTTTGAAAGAACAAATGACCATGAATTTGGTGTTATTGCCTAGTTTGGAAAGTTATTCTGATGTTATTGCCACCTTGTCGATAGACAGCCCAAATAGCCAAGGTTTATTTTGGGCGAATAGCAACTTTGCTTTTGCCGCTTATCGAACCGAACAACAACTAGAGCAAACCATTATTCATGAACTGGTGCATGCACTTAATTTTTACCTTATTGGTTATAGCTCCCGTTGGTTAACGGAAGGCCTAGCTGAATATTTTAAAAAAATTGAATTTCACATGGAAGAAAAGCGCTATGTGTATTCTTTTAACTTTGATAGATCTGTTCATAGCTCCCCTCCTCTAGCTATTACTGACTTAGTATTTTTAGAAAATGAATGGGATTCTGGGCAAAGGTCTCATTTGTATGCAAGTGCATTTGAATTAGTCTCTTATTTAATAAAACATAAAAAAGAAAACAGCATCTTGAGACGATTACTCCATAAAGAAGCCAGACAGCCATGCACTAAGTTAGAAAGCGCTACTTACTTTAATTTAATTAGCGAAAATCTTGTAGATTTGTCTGCAGATTTTCAAATGTGATAGTAGAGTAATATAAATACTAGACCCATGGGTTAAGTTAATAAAAAGATCGGTGGAAGCTTTTAAGCTTCGGGGGGCAACTGACAAATTTTAATTTTCTGACATGTGTTTTAGTCAAGCCGCTTAGAACATTTTATTGCTAGCGGCCCTACCTCATTAGCAGAGCAATATCGGTTTATTTATAGCGCTATGCTCAATAACTAAAACTATCGTGATTTTTTAAATTTTAACTGGTTAATTTTTCCAATAAATCATGAATTTCAGCTTTTAATTCTTTATCAACAATTTTATTACTACTGATTTTAGCTTGCTCTAGGTGCTCAATAGCACCTGTTTCATCACCTAACTCGACTTTTAGTGCCGCAATTGAAAAGCCAATAGATGAACGAAAATCTTTAGAGTTAATCGCTTCAGCCTTCACTAACGCTTGCTGATAAATAATAACGGCCAACGCTAGATCATCGGTAAAATCAGCAAGTGTTTCCCACTGTACCGGATGGTCTTTTTCCGTATTTTCATTTTCTTCACAGAGTTGTTTCAATTCTGAATAATAACCATCAAATTTCGCTTGATTTTTTTCTTGTGCAGCCGTCATTAAGCTACCAGTAAGTGAAAGCACTCGCTTGTATATTTTGGTATTCATCATAGGTGTGGTCTTATCAATTATGGTTAACTAAAAATCAAGCGGTGATTATAGAGCTTTTATAACAACTAAACAGAAACTTAATCACATAAAAGTCAGTTATTACGGTTTTACAACGATATAATTAAGAATAACAGGTAAAATCACCTGTTATTCTATCGTGATTTTAGTCAGGTAAACCAAAGGTATCGACAACGTAATCGAGATCTTTATCTCCACGACCACTTAAATTTACCAGTACTGATTTTTGTGGATACTTCTTCGCAAGCTTTATCGCATAAGCCACTGCATGCGCACTTTCTAAGGCAGGAATAATTCCTTCTAATCGGCTCAACTCATAAAAAGCATCAATACACTCTTTATCGGTAATACTGTCGTAAGTCACTTTATTTAAGTCTTTCAACATACTATGTTCAGGACCAACACCGGGGTAGTCTAGGCCACTGGCAATAGAATGTACTGGCGCTGGTTCGCCATTTTCATCTTGTAAGGTATAACACTTAAAGCCATGAATAATACCTGGCTTACCTAAAGTCATTGTCGCCGCATGCTCTCCGGTTTTAAAAGATTTTCCTGCTGGCTCAATACCAAACAATTGACTTTCATCATCATCTAAAAAGGCAGAAAATATCCCTATGGCGTTACTACCACCACCAAGACATGCAACCACACTGTCAGGTAACTCTCCGGTCATATCAAGAAATTGCTGTCGAGCTTCAATACCAATAACACGTTGAAAATCACGAACAATCATAGGGAATGGATGTGGGCCGACAACTGAGCCGATACAATATATGGTTGAAATAGGATCTTTAAGGTACGCTTCAAAAGCACTGTCTACCGCTTCTTTTAAGGTTTTCAAACCATGTACGACTGGGATTACTGTTGCCCCTAATACTTTCATGCGCAGCACATTGGGGTATTCTTTTTTAATATCTACTTCACCCATATGAATTTCACACTCTAAGCCAAAGTAAGCAGCTGCGGTAGCGAGTGCAACACCATGTTGTCCTGCGCCTGTTTCAGCAATTAACTTCTTTTTACCTAAATGTTTAGCAAGTAAAGCTTCCCCCATACAGTGGTTTAGCTTGTGAGCGCCGGTATGGTTTAGATCTTCTCTTTTTAAATAAATTTGGCCACCATACTTTTCTGATAAACGATGACAATGATAAACGGGAGTCGGACGACCTTGATAATACTTTCTGATATCACGTAGTTCTGAAATAAATTTATGTGACTTACTGATAGAAAAATAAGCATCGTTAATTTTCTTCATTTCGTCTTCTAAATTCGGAGGAATAAATGCCCCACCGTATTCATTAAAAAATCCATCTTTGTTCGGATACTTTTTAAAATAATTCTCTTTCATTAAATTCTCTAAAATTATGGTGAAGACCACATAGAATAAACACCAATAGAAAATACAGCAAGGGTAAACCCTTTAATTTTGTTAATTTATACCAATTAAATCAAATAAATGGCAAAGAGCTAGACTAAGAAAAATAAAGGTTCATTCCCCAACACTTAAACAGGTCAAACAATGCAGCAACTATAAATTAATAAAGTTCTACTATACTTAAATTCTTGTAACAAGGTTGTCGAGTTATAAAATTAAAAACTAAAACGGAGAATAATTAAATGAAAAACAAAATACTTATAATATTATCTTTGTTTTCTGTTCATCTTGCAGTATTAGCAGAATCAAGTGATACAAAAATTCAACGGGCTATGGCCGCAGCCCCCCAATCGATAAGTAAGCAAGCAACCATTGTAGACTCAAACGGAGAAGTATTACGAAAAGGAGAAAACGGATGGATTTGCATGCCTGACACTATGCCAGGAGACAAGGCACCTATGTGTAATGATGCTCTTTGGGTGCAGATGATGAGTGCTGTAGCCACTAAAGCTGACTTTAATGCCACGGGAATAGGTATTTCTTACATGCTAAAAGGTGATATTGGCTCAGGAGTGAGTAATTCAACACCCTATCATCCAGATCATAAAAATGCTGAGGACTATACAGAAACAGGCCCACATTTAATGATTATTGTGCCAAAAGAAATGCTAAAAGGCATCACTCGAGATCCTAAATCTGGAGGACCTTATGTCATGTGGGGAGATACACCTTACGCTCATATTATGGTGCCGGTAAAATAACTCAAATAGCACAAGGCTACTTAAACTCACAGGCAGGTATTAGCTATGGTAGTAGCTAGTACCTGTAATAAATACACAATTGCCTGAATAATCTTACTCGTTAAATGAGATTTAATTATGAAAAAAATAGCACTTATTCAACAAGCACCTTACGTTCTAGATAAAGAACGTACCATAAAAAAAGCGGTAAAAATCATTAATTCCGTAGCAGAGCAAGGAGCTGAACTAATAGTTTTTCCCGAAGCATTCATACCTGGATACCCAGCTTGGATATGGCGATTAAAACCTGGTGGTGACTGGGGCATCAGTGAAGCGCTACATGCTCGCTTACTCAAAAATTCAATTGACCTAACTTCAGATGATCTAAAACCAATGCTCGAAGCAGCTAAAAAGAAAAGTATCACCATTGTTTGTGGGATTAATGAACGAGATAATGCAAATAGTCAATCCACTATTTATAACGCTGTAATAACAATTAATACTCAAGGTCAAATTGTTAATCATCATCGCAAGCTTATGCCAACTAACCCAGAGAGGATGGTCTGGGGCTTTGGAGATGGACATGGCTTAAATGTTATAGATACGCCTGTCGGAAGAATTGGCAACCTTATATGCTGGGAAAACTATATGCCACTAGCAAGATATGCCCTGTATGCACAAGGAATAGAAATATACATAGCACCAACTTATGACAGTGGTGAAGCTTGGACTGGTACTATGCAGCATATTGCTAGAGAAGGAAAGTGCTGGGTATTAAGCTGTGGTGTGGCGCTAGAAAGAAAAGATTTACCTGAAGACTTTCCCGATATAGATAGGATTTATCCTGTAGATGAAGAATGGATTAATCCTGGAGGTTCGCTTGTTATATCACCCAGTGGAGAAATTGTAGCTGGACCATTATCAAAAGAAAAAGGGAATGTTATTGTTGATATTGATGTAGACTTAGCGTCAAGTTCAAAGCGTGCTTTGGATGTTGCCGGCCATTACTCAAGGCCTGATATTTTTAAGCTGGAAATAGATAAATCTAGGCAGTCCTCTGTATTCTTTAAAAACGATAGTTAATACATTTGGTAAAGCTACATTATTTTATAAAACTTTGTTCTTCTATAGAGAGCGCATAGGATTCATCGGCGTACCATTGTCTGAATGGAGAACCAATGGCTGATTAACCACTTTTTCACGCCAGTAACTTCGCTGCAATAATTCAGCTGCTTTCGTACCACATTCAAATACGTGATATCCCAAGTCCAGAGCTCATTCGCTTTGTTGCTTACCTTTAAAATCCATAAGCCATAATTCAAAATCATGTGAATTCAATGGCTTACTATAGAGGTAGCCCTGTTGGTTATAACAACCTAATTCTCTTAGTTTATTGGCTTGTTCTTGGGTTTCTATGCCCTCGGCAATCAAATCAACTTTAAACGTTTTTGATAATAAGATTATTGACATAACGATAGCAACATCTTCTGGGCTATGTTCAATATTGTCAATAAAGCACTTATCAATTTTTAAATTATCAATAGGTAGGTTTTTTAAGCGTTGTAATGACGAATATCCTGTCCCGAAATCATCAATAGCCACGGTAACTCCCAACTCCCTCAGCGCTGATAAAATAGGGATATGGTAATTGTTACCTTCAGAGAAAAGTGACTCGGTGACTTCCAGTTCAATAGCATTACCAGGGATCATTTCTTCGGCTAATATTTTTTTCACTTGACCGAGTAAATCATTCCGTTCAAATTGCCGCAATGAAACATTAATAGCCATAACGCCTGTAAATAGATTACTCAATCTCCACTGCCTTAATTGATGACATGCCGTTTTTAAGACAAAATATCCTAGCTTTTTAATAGAGCCGTTAGCTTCTGCAATAGGAATGAATAAATCAGGTGAAATAATCCCTTGTTCTGGATGATTCCATCTAATTAAACATTCAACACCATAAACTTCATGTGTTTTTATATTTATTTGTGGTTGATACCATACTTCAAACTGTTGCTTTTCAATGGCTTGATAAATTTCATTTTCAAGCTCTAAGCGTTTTTTTATAAACATTTTTTCTTTTAAATCAAAAAATGAATAATGATTACCACCAGTCTCTTTCACCTTAAGCATTGCGGCATCAGCAAAAGAAATCAGTTCTGTTATATCCGTTGAGTCTGATGGAAATTTACTTACACCTAAACTGATAGACGTTTTGAATTCACCATATTTAGTTTGAAAAGGTTCGTCAAACATGGATAATATTTGCAGACAAATTTTATCCATATTTGTTAATGCTTTTTTTCCTTCAATGATGACAATAAACTCATCTCCACCACTGCGCGCTATGATGTCATTATCTCTTAATTTTGCTTTAAACCTAGTAGCAACACTTTTTAATAATTCATCACCCACATCGTGCCCTAATGAATCATTAATCACTTTAAAGCGATCTAAATCACAAAAAAGCACCGCAAAATAAATAGGCGACTCTTCATGGCGTACACATAAGTGTCTGAGCTTTTCAAATAGTAGATTCCTATTTGGCAAACTGGTTAAACTGTCGTGATAAGCGTGGAAGTGCAATTCTTCTTCAGACTTCTTTCGATTAGTTATATCGGTAAATTGACAAATATAATTAGATATTTGACCATGAACATCGGTAATACTGGAGATATTTAGCCATTCTGGATAAATATCTCCATTTTTACGTTTATTCCATATTTCGCCTTGCCAGCAGCCTTCATCTATTATTTCTTGCCAAAATTGTTTATAAAAAGACTTATCTTGTTTTCCCGAGTTTAAAATTGCCGGTGTTTTACCAATAACCTCTTCTTCGCTATAGCCGGTAATACTGGAAAAATTTGAATTCACTGTTTGGATGAAACCGCGATTATCAGTGACGATAATCGCTTCTTTTGTATGATTAAATATCTGTTTAATAATGGACTCTGTAGTGGTATCGACATCATTAATTTCTTCAATAAACAATATAATCTGTTCTATGTTTTCTTTACGTTGGTAAAAATAACAAATTTTTACCATAAAACGAGCGCCATCTTTTCCCGTTAGTAACGAACGATAGTTTCCAAAAGTTGAATTATCATCTTTAGATAAAATTTTATTTATCGAGAAACAATCAAATTCCTTATCAAGTAAATCCTTTTCTTCAAAGCCAGTGATATCAAGAAAGTGATTATTAACTTCAACTAACACACCATGAATATTTAATACTAATATCCCTGTGTATACTTCTTCTTGAATTAACTGTTTGTTTAAAAATGTCATGTGAGGAATTCCGTTGTTAAAGATGATGCTTCACTTGCAGGAAAATAAGGGTAGATTGGCAATAAAAAAGCAACTGCTACTTTATATTTTTAAATAAGCAATTACCTTGTGTTAAATCAAAGTAATTGTTTTAATTAATTTTATAATACTATGTAAGCCCTCTTACGATATTTTTATGAATCAACAATTTTTCGTTTTTCTCAAAGCGCTATTAGGTAGTTGCAAAGACTTGCTACCAATTATTCTCGTTATTGCATTTTTTCAATTTGCCGTTCTGCAACAACCCATGCCCAATGTTGGCGATATATTAGTTGGCTTAGCATTAGTGGTACTTGGTTTAACCTTCTTTATTTACGGTTTAGAAATGGGCTTATTTCCCATTGGTGAGTCAATGGCGCAAGCATTCGCTAAAAAAGGCAGTGTTAGCTGGTTACTCACTTTTGCCTTTTGTTTAGGTTTTGGCACTACCGTAGCTGAGCCGTCATTAATCGCCGTAGCAAAAGAAGCGGCAATTGTCGCCGCTTCAGGTGGAATCATTAGCGATACCCTAGAATCACAACTTTCATATGCCAACGGTTTACGTTTTACCGTGGCCTTTGCTGTTGGCTTTGCCATTGTTATTGGTGTTTTACGTATACTCCGGGGTTGGCCAATACAGTATTTAATTTTAGGTGGTTATATTATTGTGGTATTGATGACTTTAATTGCTCCTAGCTGGATTATTGGCATTGCCTATGATTCTGGTGGTGTTACTACCTCAACGATAACTGTTCCCTTGGTAACCGCACTCGGTGTTGGTCTAGCATCAGCAATAAAAGGCAGAAACCCTATGATTGATGGTTTTGGTTTGATCGCTTTCGCCTCATTAACACCGATAATTTTTGTAATGATTTACGGCATGGTGATTGGCTAATGGACTTATTTTTTGAATTTTTAAATACCTTAAAAAATACCGTTGTTGATGTATTACCTATTATATCAATAATCTTGGGTTTCCAACTGTTGGTTATTCGCAAACCTATACCTCATGTAAAGCAAGTAGGTTTCGGCTTTATTTATGTCCTTATTGGCTTAACCTTGTTTTTACTGGGCTTGGAAAAAGCATTATTTCCATTAGGAAAAATGATGGCAGAACAATTAACCGCACCAGAATTTATTCATGCTGGCGAGCAGGTATTAGCAAGTATTCATTGGTCAGACTATATGTGGGTTTATGTTTTTGCCGCCGCAATTGGTTTTAGTACAACGATTGCGGAGCCTTCACTTATTGCTGTAGCCATTAAAGCCGAGGAAGTTTCTGGTGGTGCGATTAATGCTAATAGTCTGCGTATTTCAGTCGCCATTGGTGTTGCTGTAGGTATTGCTGTAGGGAGTTACCGAATCGTAGTTGGTCACCCTATCCATTATTATATTATTGCGGGTTACATTATTGTGGTCATTCAAACTTTTTTTTGTCCTAAACTGATTGTGCCCTTGGCCTATGATTCAGGTGGCGTGACAACATCAACCGTAACGGTTCCTTTAGTTGCCGCTTTAGGTTTAGGTTTAGCCAGTACAATTCCAGGGCGCAGCCCACTAATAGATGGCTTTGGCTTAATCGCTTTCGCTAGTTTATTTCCTATAATTGCGGTAATGGCTTATGCACAAATTACTGAAGCTAAAACAAAACGAGTTGAAAAAAAGTTAGAGATAAGAAACAAAAATAAATTAACTAAACGTAATTTAAAACATAAACAACAAGACTTTTTAACGGAGTCTAAAGAAGACAGATAAAATAGGTGATCACATGCAATTCAAATTAATTGTTGCCTTTGTTGACGACGCAGTAACAGACGACGTTATGAAAGGCGCGAGAATGGCTGGTGCTACAGGCGCAACCATAATAAACAATGCCAGAGGCGAAGGGATAAAACGTCAACACACTTTTTTTGGTATGCAACTTGAAACTCAAAGGGATGTATTACTTTTTGTTGTAGAACAACATTTATCAAGAAAAATACTTGAGCGAATTAGCAAAATAGCTGGGTTTGATGAAGACCCTGGCAAAGGTATTGCTATTCAATTAAATGTCGAAGATGCGGTAGGCGTAGCTCATCAAGTAGAGCGCTTAAAAGGTAAAGTTGAGGAAGAGCTATGAACCATAAATTAGTACAAGTAAAAGATGTAATGACCACTAACAACTATCAATTTGTCGATGGCATGATGACCGTTACTGAAGGCATTACTTTAGCCAAACAGCATAATGTTAATGCCTTAATCATTAATAAACGTAATGCTCAAGATGAATACGGCTTAGTGATGCTTGCCGATATTGCCAAACAGGTACTCGCCAAAGATCGCTCTCCTGATCGCGTAAACCTATATGAGATCATGGCAAAACCTTTGATGAGTGTATTACCTGAAATGGATGTAAGGTATTGCGCACGATTATTTGAGCGCTTTAGTCTTCATCTTGCACCTGTTATTGAAAACAAAGAAATTATTGGCATGGTTGACTATACCAATATGGTTTTTAGCCAAATTGAATAGTGACACCAACTGACTAATGTATTAATCATATTGAAATAGTCAGAAGTCTAAAGAGTAAAAGACTTTATTAAGTCTTTTACTCTTTAATAAAAACGAGCATTCCTGCAAAGAAAATTTGGCTGTTAGCTACTCACACTCACGGCTAGCGCATTTTAATCCCAGATTCCAGCAGGGTTGAGCGATATTCATCGTCTAGCCCTGCCATTTTCTTTTTAGCGGCTATACTGGCTTTTTT
>SPKZ01013166.1_pt1 | contig 26667 bp, 25 predicted proteins | sample 2456571 | NCBI WGS metagenome assembly SPKZ01 (sample SAMN11192286, study PRJNA482655) | marine metagenome | biome: ENVO:00000447; feature: ENVO:00000244|ENVO:00000211|ENVO:00000569|ENVO:00002023; material: ENVO:00002151; isolation source: ocean water from marine abyssalpelagic zone ... | reverse complement strand
GAGTTGCAAGGCTTTCTCACACGATGCACAACGGCGTGAAGGGTCGCCAAGCACGGCGCGCCGATAAGCACTGGCCGACGGCCATGTCATCGGTCATCGTCGCGCCCGCCACCAGAGTCAGTATTCGCTCTACCTTATTGCCATCCGCCAGCGCCGCCAGCAGCTGGTGGTCTCCCGCGCTCAAGTAGACGACGTGGTTGACTGCAGCGTGGGTGGTGGCGGCGAGTCCGTCGACGACCAGGGAACAGGCTTCCGAACAATGGACGCTGAGCCGGCCTAGCTCAGGTCGTGCTTGGTCGAGCACCTCGTTGGCCAAGCTGGCTGAATCGGCGTCACCTGGGTAGACTCGTAAGAGTTCTTCGGCGCCTTCGGCGGCTTGGGCCAGCTGTCCTGCTGAGAGCCTGGCGCGCACCGCGCTTCGGAGTGCAGGGGCGGCAGGGGCTATTCGGTTGGCGAGCTCAAACAATTCGGCGGCTCGCCCGAACTGTTCCGCCAATTCGGCTTCTTGTGCTTGGGAATATGCTTGAGAAGCCGCCATGACGTCGTCGGCGCGGGCCGGGAGCGGGCCGAGACACAAAACTAAGGTGACGCTGAGGAGCCCGGCTCGCCAGGGGGGCCGCGTTAGCCAGAGTGAACAGTCCGCGCCAGTCATGAGCGCCCGATCTCTAGTCCAGGCCGACAGGGGGGGCAATGGTGCCCGCCCTGTCCCGGCTGGGGGCTGAAGGCCGTCGGAATCAGTGAATCATGGCCGAATAGCTACCTCCTTGGATTGACGCTCCCACTGCGTCCCGCCACGGAGGAGCTCGGAGAAAACGATGATCCGGATCTACGGCCTCGACGAACACTTGAAACCTCGGCGGCAGCTAATGTCGGATGCGATTCACGCCTCCATGGTGGCGGTCTTGGGATTGCCGGAAAACAAACGTGCGCATCGATTCATCCGGCTGGATCCTGGGTTTTTTTGTCCCGGAAGGGCGGTCGGGGCGTTACACGGTCATTGAGATATCGCTCATCGCTGGCCGCGAGGTGAAGACCCGGAAGGCGCTAATTCACGACTTGTTCGCTCGATTCGACGCGGACCTGCAGATTACCTCCATCGATTTGGAAATCACCATCAACGAGCAACCGGCAAGCGACTGGGGTTTTCGTGGCATGACGGGTGATGAAGCCATCCTAAACTATCCCGTCAAGGTGTGAACCAGAGCGGGTAGCCGTGTCCCGATCCCGTCGTGACGCGAAAAACCTCGTAAGAAAGCGGCTGTTGGGGCCCAAATTGTGCCGAATGCGTTCGTCTTTGTATTGTCGGCCGGGTTGTGCGATGTCCGGGGCCGAGCCGCGGAACGAACTTTGTTTGTCCGCGACCGGTCGAGCTAGAAATGTTACCGCGACGAACCGAAGATTACAGAACGCTGTTCTGGACCTGCGTGTTGGCGCCGGCCTTAGTCGTTCTGCACTATTCCCGTCCCGAACTCGGTCCCTACCTTTGTGCGCTTAGCTGTTACTTCGGTCTCGCCTGCGGAGTGATTGCTCACAATCACATGCACCGACCCACCTTCGGTGAGAAACTCCCCAATACGTTGTTCTCGTCGTGGATTTCGGTGTTCTACGGATACCCTGTGTTCGCCTGGTTGCCGACACACAACATGAATCATCACAAGTTCGTCAACAAGAACGGCGACGCGACGATCACCTGGCGTTTCACCAACAAACACAATGCGGTGGTCGCCGGCACTTATTTTTTCGTGAGCGCCTATTACCAGGGGGCTTGGATTCAGTCCTTCATCAAGAAGGCGCGAACCCAGAAACCAGCTCTGTTCAGGCGAATCGTTCTTCAGTACTCCACCGTGTACGGTGTGCAAGCGCTGATGCTGGGCGTGGCCATTGCACGGCACGGCCTGTCCGTTGGTTTCTTCGTCTGGTTGTTCGCCATGGGCATCCCAGCAATTTTTGCGCTCTGGGCGATCATGCTCTTTAACTACACTCAGCATGTGCACACGGATCCGTGGAGTGACTGGAACCATTCAAGAAATTTCGGGAGCTGGTCTCTCAATTTTTTCTTGTTCGGTAACGGCTTCCACACGATTCATCACGAAAAGCCCAGCTTGCATTGGTCAGATGCAAGGGCAGAACACGCGAAGGTCGCCCACAAGATGAGTCCGGAGCTCATCCAGCGAAGCTTCTGGTGGTTCATGTTCAAGCAGCATTTCTTAGCTATTCTGTTCCCGAAGTTGGGAACTGTGCAGATGGGCCGCGCTCCTTTTGATCCACCGGAGGGGGCTCCGGAGCCCGACGAAGCCGCCCAAGTTGTCTTGTGCGAAGCGGGCTCCAACGCCGTGAAGGTTTAGCGAGCCCAAGGCTCGAGGGCTCAGCGCTCCCCGATCGCGAACTTGATGGCCGTGCTCTCGCTCTGGGTCGCGAGGGAATAGTGAAAGTCGTCGCGATTGAGACGGTTGACCTGCAAGACACCGATGGCGCTCTCGAGTAACACGGCGGTTCTCGCAAAATGTCCGACCAGCTCACGCCGCAGGCGGGCCATGGTGCGTTCGAAGTCTGGATCGTTGCGAACGGGGGCGTTGCGCAGATCGACGACCAGCCCAAATTGCGAATGCGCGCGGCTGCGGCATTGCAGAATTTGTTCGTTCTGCGTGGATAGCTCGCCGAGGCTTCGGAGAGCGACTGGCATCCGCCTCAATACGACCAGTTTGCGCTCTGTGAACTCTTCGAGGATCCAAAGATGGCTGGTGACGAGCCGTAGCGGCGGAGCGTGCGCGGCGCGAATGGGCGGGGGCGGCATGGTCCGGCGCAGTTCAAACTGCTTCTTCGATCTGAGCTCGTCGCAGACCCGAGAAAAGTATCCCGCCACCACGTCAATAGTGCTCCGCCCGGCATGCATCAACGAACGGGCACCGCGTTCAGTGGTGCGCTCTCCATGCTGTTCAAATACGGAAAGACCAGCGATCAATATAATTTTCAGATCCGATAACAAGCGTAAATCTTGCGATTCGAGGTGCTCCAACATGTCTACCAGAGTCTTCGGCTCGGGAAGATCGTTGGCGGGGGTGACCATGAGCTCGCGGGCGAGGGCCTCGCACCACACTCCGTCGTCGGATTTGCGAAGGTCGGATATTCGATTAGTCGCCCACATCGCATCGGCAGCGGGAGCGAACAGTCCCTGAGTCAGAGTCCACAGTCCCGGGAGTGTTTCGTCCAGCAATAGATCGAGATGACTCCGGTAGAATCGTTGGTGAGATTCGATACTCCGGGAAGTCTTGTAGGGTGTGCGCTCGGATTCCGGATCCCCCCGTACACTGGTTGCCGTCTGGAGTGCCTGGTCCGCACGTAAAGCATTCTGCATTTCCACCACCAAGTGAAGCGCGTGTTCCCAAGCACGGTGCACATTGACGGGAGAGATGGTGCGCACGCCGCTCGGTCCGCTGACGACGGCCTCTTCCCGGCCTAGTTGCAATCGTTTGACGGCACCGATGCGATACATCTGTTGCATCGCGATAATTTCAGCCCGTGATTGATGTGCTCGTTCGAAGCCTTCTGAGGCGTCCATGCCCGCGTAGGCTCTGAGAATTCGCGCCCCGCCCGGATGCAGATTAATGAACTCGGTGACGTCGTACACAGCACCGTCGATGATCAGCCAGTATCCGTGTGTCTCATCGTTATGGCGGGCGACGTCTGACACATGATAAAAAATGGGTCCGTTCTCGGCCTGCGCGGAGTCGCTGTAGATCTCCATCAGAAGACGCCCCTCCGCTACCAGGCCGTAGAGAACGTTTTTTGCGGCGAGCTCTCGCTCTTCTGCATCGCCTGCATGGAAGCGCTCTAGCATTCGTTGCAAGGAATTCAGTACGGTCTTGGCGAATCCGCTCCGTCCGCAAATGTAAACATTCGCTCCCTGCCCGCCGTGGCTCTGGCTGAGGAGCAAGTCCCAGAGGCGCTCTGCATTGTCGGGATCCAACATTCGCTCCTCGATCCGACACGGGGTGCCGGCGGTCGTGACGAGGCCGTGCTCTGGGTCATGCCGAATGGAGACGTCGTCGCGGGAGAAGGTGACGTCGAGTCGGAAGCCCCCGGCCTCGAGAGCCGCGGTGAATTCGTCGGCGTATTGAAAATCTTCACGGGACTTGAGCCCGAGAAATAGCCATGTCAGCGAAGCTTCCGAGCGGGTCCGATCGGCGATGAAACTTCGGAAAGGTGATACGCCGGTGCCGCCAGCAAGCAGGACCACCGGTCGCCGAGGATCGGAAGGCAGCTGAAACCGAGGTGGGCGCTGCACAAAAAACGCGACTCTCTGCTGATCGGAATCCGCTAAGAAGGCTGACGCAGTTCCCTCGCAAGCGGTGTCAGTTTGCTTGGACTGATAGCGCAGTCTCCCGACCGTCAGCTGCAGTCTCTTCGCCGCTTCGATTCGCGCACCCCCTGTGATGGAGGAGATGGAGTACATGCGAAAGCGCTCTGGCGGAATCAGCCGGGAGAGCTTGTCGTTGGCCCCGCGGGCATGGTGCCACAGCCCTCGAGGATCGAATCCGTCTGCTCTGAGTGCGTCTAGAATTTCCCAGAGCTCCCAGTCTTCTGTTGTCAGCTGGGAAATGGTGCCCCGCAGGATGGGGCTCTGGGAGCGGGCATGCAGGGCTTCTGCCACTCGTAGCGTAACGGGACGGATGCGCCCGTAGCGAAGGATATCGCGGGCGGGCAGGGTGTTCGAGCCTCGGCTGTCGAGGTGGGAACGACGGGCTTCCAGCCATTCTGGAGTCAGCGAGATGGCCTCGTCGCCGCTTGCCCCGAGTGCTAGAAGGGTACGTTCGACCAAGCGGTCCGTGTTCTGGGGCAGGATGCCGCAGCGATCGCCGGGCTCATATCGCACGCCCGTGCCTTCCACGTCCAACTCCAGATGGTACACTCCATGTGTCATCTGGGTCGGATCTACAATGGGCTTGATGGTCGCTTCTTGCACAGGTTGAGGTAGACGGACGACTCGCTCCTTACGCGAAGCTTCGAGGGCGTTGTCGATTTCGTCCCAGGTTCGATCCTTGAACATGCCATCGAATCCGCCGATCGTTACGCTCCGCCCGACTTTGAACGCGATTTCGATGTAGCTGTAGACCTTCATCTTGTGTCGGCCGAGAAAGCCATTCTCGCCGGCGTAGACTTGGAAGGTTTCTCGGAATGCGCCTGCGAGTAGGTCGGAGTCGGTTCGCTTGATGTACTCCCCAATGGACACCTCAGTGAGCGAGACTAGGTACTCGCGCCACGCCAGAGGGTAGGTATTTCGGAGCTCTTTGATTTCGCGACCTAGGAATGTCGCGTGGTCCTTCCGCCCGAAGAAGATATCCATTGCGTTGAAAATCGGCGATGAGGTCCCGCTCGGTCCCTGCACATCGGGGTGAAAGGGCACCGCGAAGGGGGCGACAGTTTTGGCCCACACAACCGGGTCAACGTGACTGCCGCTACGAGGGTTTGGATTGATTTTTAGCAGAGATCCGTAGACGATGCGGGACAGTACGGCGTGCATCGAGAGCAGTTGGGCTTCCAGTGATTCCGGATCGTCTTGAAGTACGGCTTCCTGAGCGTTGGCCATGGCTAGAACAATGGGGCCGCTACGAGCTAGGATTTCAGTCTGAGTAAGATAAAATGTGCGTTCCTCCTTGTTGTCCACGGTCGGCACGAGCAGGCGCATGTTCTCGATACAGACTGGATCGGGAAGCGATGGGTTCAACAGCCGCCAGTTGTAGACGATAAGGTCGATGTAGTTGATGACCTCAGGACCCCGGTCCAGACGCTGCCGAACCACCTTCCAAGGTTTGGAGAGCGCGTGAGGGAGAACGTCCGGTGGCTGAGGCTCGACATACCAATACGCGTGGGACAGAATCGCCAGTATTGAACTCGCGCGAAGCAGGTCGCCAGCGCTCAGATTTTCTTCGCCGGCGTCGAGCACGGGCAGCTCTTCGATTCGCCGTCGGAGGTGCAGGCTTCGGTACAGGTCGGGTAACTCCCCGGCGATCTGGTCCCAAGCGGCGTAGGCCGACGACAGGGACAGCCGCGGTTGTTGCTGCGGCATGAGTCCGTGGGACGCGGACAAGAACCCGGCATTTTCGTTGCCGGCAACTTGGTTTCGTTGTTCGGCACGCGCAATCGCGATGGACGCCGGCGCGATGGGCACGTCCTCGGGGGAACCGGGGTCAAGGCTGATGGATTCGCGTCGCCCCGCCAGGATGACCGGGGGCGGGCGAGAACTGATTCGAGTTGGCCCGACTAAGGGAGTTTGACGAGCCCCGCTTTCCATACGGCCTGCGTATTTGTACTCGCGGTCGAACTCGTGAAGAAAATTGTTGAGATAGCTTCGCTGGCTGTCAGTGAGTTCTCCGGTGTCGACGAACTTCTGTTCGTTGCCGCTACTGGTGTCCATACGGCGCAGGAAAAGTAGCGTGCAGTCTTTCCCTGCCAGCAGGCTTCTTAGGTAGTGGTGCGATTCCCTTGCCGCGGACATGTCGAAGACGTGACCGTGCAATGCCGCGTAATGAGTGGATGCGGCTAGCTCCTTCTCTGAGATTAGGCTCGAGTTAGCTGGGGGAATAAATGTGGCATTGTCGGGGGAGGGGCAGACTTTGGTCTCTTCGAGAGCGCTGATGTAGCTTGGCTCGATGCGCATTTCCTTGGCGCCCCGTACGAGGATATTCAAGTAGCGCTGGGAGGGGCGACAGCTGTCGTCCAATCGTTCTTGTCGTCCGACGTAGAGAAATGCGCGGACTCTGCGCCCGCTGTATGTAACTACGGATTGCTCGACTCGCTCGTAGCTGATCCCCACAGCTTCCAGTCTGTCGAGTTGCGCCAGATCTGCATCCCGGCAGGCATGCAGCACGCCGTGCACATCGCTACCTGCCTTCCGCTGTACATTTCCAGTTCCCCCCTCGATTGGGAAGAAGTCTGGCAAGTTGAATCGAAGTTGCCAGTTGTGGAGGACAGCGGGCTCCGACGCGAGCGGAGTGCCGCCTTTGGCTCGCAAGGAAGCGACGCTGAGGTTCGAGCCGTAGCCGAAGTAGTAAAACACGTAGGGGAGGGGGAGAAAGAGAGCCCATAAACTACGGCGCGCGCAGCGGCGGGTCAATCTTGAGGTGACGGCTGTGCGTACGGTGCAAAGCGCGGGAGCGATTGGTTGGGATGGCCTTCCCGGTTTAGTCATTTTCGATTCGTTCGAATTAGGGAGAGGACGCAACCCCGAGGGGAAGCGACGAGTATATCGCTGCCGGTTCAGCGCTCCTGGGCGGCCTTGTAGCTTTCCGATAAGGGGGTGCCGGTCGGGAGGCCGACAGTCGAGCGTCCCTTCGTCCAGTGCTGTCCCTGGGGCGGACGACGATACTTGTGGTGATGTGAGGACGGGATAGTTCTGTCCGAGAAGTCGGGGTCAGCCGCCGGATTCCGGAGTCAGTCTGATCAGAAAATGAGCTAATTCGTCGTGCCCACGCTCACCAACAAGCTCTCGCGCAGTTGCAGGGACTGGTGAATTGCATTATTGAGCGTGCCCTTGTCTATGGGTTTCTCTAATAACCGGATCCCTCGATCGGATATGAACTGGAGAGCTCGCACAGTGGTCGCGCCGCCGGTGCAGAATACGAAGCGGCGCCGTAGCTGTGGCGCCAGCAGCGCGGCCTTTTCGTAAAACTCGATGCCGTTAACTATTGGCATCATCAGGTCGCACAGAATCATGTCGAAGTTTTGATCGTCTTTGAGAAGATCGAGCGCGTCCTGTCCATCGTAGGCGACGAGTACATCGTGATACCGCCCCAGTGAGCGTCGGTAGGCGCGGACCAGCGCGACCTCGTCGTCCACTATCAAGATGCGAGCACGAACGGGGTCGGGATTCGGTACCCCGGTGGGTCGAACGGTTGCGGGGGCGAGCCCGGTTTCGGCGGGAAGCATGATTTCGAACCGAGCGCCTTGAGTGTAGGCGGGGTCCACCACGAGGCTGCCCTGATGTTGTCGGAGAATGTCGGAGCACAAGGACAGACCCAGTCCGGTCCCTCGATCGACGGACTTCGTGGTGAAAAACGGGTCGAATATTCGCTCTCGCATGAGCGGATCCACTCCCGGGCCGTCGTCTGTGACGCTGAGTCGAATTCCCTCCGGAGTATCCGCCGACTCGACCACGATACTACCACTACCCCCGCCGCCGTCTTCGATTGCGTGGGCGGCATTCATCAGCAGGTTGACGAGGACTTGGACCAACTTGCCGCGGTCGGCTGCGAGAGTTTTCGTCGAGTTCAAACGGCGTTGGAGGGTGGCCGAATGGCGAACCTGCGCCCGCACGAGATTGAGCGCGGTGATGACGGACTCGTTGGGATCGAAACGCTCAACGTCTTCACGATCGATTCGCGCGAAGGCGCGAAGCCCTTTCACAATCGTGGCTATGCGCCCCAGGCCTTCCAAGCAGTCCTCGACGCATTCGCCGGTTTCCGACAGGAATGTTCCTAGGATATCTTTCTTGTCGACATAGTCGTCGGAGTCCCTGAGCTTCTGGAGACTCTGAATCCCGTTGGCGAGCAACTCGAGATTTGTCAGCACGTAGGCGGCCGGGTTATTCACCTCATGGGCAATGCCAGCGGCCAACTGTCCGACGGCTGCGAGTCGAGCGGAGTGGCTCAGCTGAGACTTGGCGTCGTGAAGATGGTCGTAGGTGTCACGGAGCTCACGTTTCCTATCTTCACGAGCTGAGACGTCGCGGACAAAGGTGATGTAGAGCCTTTTGCCGTCTATTTCGTAGCGGTGGCTCCGCAGATCGGCCCGAAAGATGCTGCCGTCCTTGCGCTGCAGTTCAATTGCATTTCGGGTCACGCTGTGCGCTTGCGTAATAGCGGAACTGATTTCGTCCACAATCTCGGATGAGCCTGGCGGATGAAGTTCTCGCCCCACTTTTCCGTGGAGTTCTGACGCTTCGTAGCCGAAGAGCTTGCACGCGCGTTGATTGACTTCAACGAACTCCGCCGAGTCGAAATCTGTGACGAAGATGGCGTCGGAAGAGCACTCCACCAACGCGCGAAAGCGACATGCATCCGCGGACAGTTCCATTTTATCCGTCGGGGCACCGTCAGACATGATGACCTGACAACTTAGTCGTTGATGCAAAGGACTTCAATGTGGGTCGGTCCGGTGGTGCGTTTTCCGCAGACCGAGCTTCAGACGCGGTGCGGCACTGACTAACTTTTGACTGGCTAGCCCAAAGTTGGTCAGTGCAAGCCACTGGATCTCCGGCAGGATAGCTAGGGACGGGTGCAGCAGAGGTGCCCGCTTGCCGTTTGCCTACACCGTGCCGGCCCCCATCGCTACCGTTGCGGCGGATGGCCAGACCAGGAGCTTGGGCGGAGTCGGCGTGAGCCCAGCGAGCCCCGCCCCAGCCCCGCTCGGAATCACGCACCAAGCCACTGGAGGTGAATCCTCTATCAAGTCCATCTCCGGCTGTTCGAATTGCCGCGACGCCGTGCCTTCGCCCGACTAAAGTCCGGGATCGGAAAGGAACAGTTCTTGTTGTTAACAACATCCTCAGGTCCAGTCGAGTGTCGCTCTTCCACGGATCGCCATAGCTATGGGAGGGGAGTTACGCGCCCGCGGCGGACCGCTGCGTTCGGATTGCTGCTTGTCTGCTGCGCCGTGATCTTGGCGTCCGCCCCGCGACTGGCGGCAGCGAAGTTGCCTTATGGGGTGACGGTATTATCTGGCACTTTGGTGGAGGGCAGGCGATGGACAACGACGGGGCCGGATGCGGTCATTCTCCGAATCGGAGCGGACTCAACGATCAAGATCAGCCCGGATTCGCGCCTCAGGCTGGAACATTTTATCAAGCTGTCCCTGGGCGACCGCCGCAAGACGCACACCCTCTTGCTCCGCCTTGAGCACGGAAAGGTGGAGACGAATTTGCCAGACAAGAAGCAGATCGTCGTGGCGGTACTGGTGCGGGGGCCGAACGCGCTGAGCACAGTTGCGATGCGCGGGCGCTCGGTGACCGCAGCGCGTGACGGCAAGCTCGCGGCCGCAGCGCATACGCACTCGATGATGACTGCACACAAGGGGCATTGGGACGATTTGGGGGCTGGACTGACGGCGCTGGGGGTCAGGCGAGAGGGATATTCGTCCGCCGTGGCGCTTTTGAGCAGGCCGAAGGACCCTCGCCTGGGACAAGCTATTGTTGGCGCGTTTGAGACTGGGCAGGCATTCACGAACGCGATAGTGGAAGCGGTACCCAATGCACGTAGTTATCATTTTCAGGTTCGCGAGGACGGAAAGTTGGTCGCTAGCGCGCGTAGCGACACGCTTGAAGCGAAGCTGACGGGGATACCGCCTGGGGTATTTTCGGTGAGCGTCAGCGCCCTTGATGAGATGGGGCTGGAGAGCCCGGCATCTCGCGGTACTACCTTCCGAGTGGTGGGCGTCAAGCTGCCTGAGGACGCAGTTCAATCCGAGGACGGAACCATCTTCCTCGCTCATCATCAGGGATTGCAACTGGTGGGCATCTTGGGATTGGAGGCTGGCTTCGGCCAGTACCCCTATTTCGTCCCAGCGCCGGAGCGGGTGGGGCTTACTCGTCAAAGACCCACCACGATGATCCTGAGAGATCCGCGTACGCACGATTCTGTTCAGATGCGGCTGCGTCCGCGACAGCTGACCGCCACCACGACTTTCCACGCGGTCGGACAGGAGTGGCCAAAGGACGGCTTGGGTGTCGAGGTCAAGCTTGCAGACTCGTCTGGCCGCGCCATCGACGAGAGCTCTGAACCCAACATCGAGCTGTCGTTCAACGCTCGGGCCGTAGCCGCGACTTGGGAACAAGACGGCGACGTCAGAACCACGACATTAAAGATGCCTCAAGGGGTGGGGCCGTGGGCTGTTCGGTTGGATATCACCGACGCCTGGGGCCAGAATATCGGGCACGAGATTCTGGAGCTGGATCGACCTAAGCCCGCGGTCAGGGGCGCGAACCCGGCTATTCGCTGAGCGCGGCGTCCCGCGCCGCGTCAACGTACGGATGAAATGCGGTCATTGCTGTCGAGTAGAGAGCTGAGTTCTCCACTTTGCGTCAGTCGCTCCAGATCGCTGGCACCGCCGATCAGTACTCCTTTTACGAACACCATCGGGAAGGTTGGCCACCCCGTCCACATCTTGAGGGCGTTGCGGCGACGCCATTTCCCCAAGTAGCTGCCGTAAATTAACATTTGGGGTGTCAGGCCCTTCGCTTCCACTAGTCGTCGAGCTTTCGCCACGTGTGGGTTTTGTTTTAGCCCCACGATGACAATGTCATACTCGCTCAGGGCGGACTCCACTTCTTCGACGATGTCTCGTTGGTTGTTTGCAATCCTTTCGCGTATGGCGGCGTGGATTCGCCTTGGTTCCAGGATGAATCTACTGTCGTCGGCTTGGCTTGTCTGGTTCACGGCGCGCACGTTAGTCCCGGCGAACGAGACCATCAAGTGTCGGTGGCGGCACCCAGGAAATCACAGGGTCAGCCGCTTCTTGGGGGGCGGCGTCACAGAAAGCTTGACGAGCACCTCGCCCATGACGCAGGACGGACCGGTGAAGTGCTCGCGCTGCGAATCTGTCTTGGATGAGGCGGCTCTGGTCTGCCCCCAATGTCATACGCTATGCCACGGCGCAGAGCTAGATCGCCTGGCTGAGCGAGCTCGTGCTTTTGCCATGAGCGAGGATGTTTCGGAGGAGCGGCAGGTACTGGAGCGCATGCTGCGCTTTCTGCCGGCGGCCGCAGCCCAACACGAGGCGATTACGCGTCGCCAGAAACAGCTCGACCACCAGTCACGCCGGCCTGGGATGGGGAAGCTGGCGGGACTGGGTGCCGTTGCCATGCTCCTCTGGAAGTTCAAGTTCGCTTTGGTGTTTCTGCTCAGCAAGGGGAAACTGCTACTGCTAGGCCTGACCAAGGCCAAGACCTTGTTCTCGATGCTCTTCGCGATGGGGGCCTACTGGACGATTTGGGGGTGGCCCTTCGCCATCGGGTTTGTTCTGAGCATTTACGTGCACGAAATGGGTCACGTGGCGGCGCTTCGACGGCTCGGCATCGCCGCCAGCGCGCCTATGTTCATCCCCTTCGTCGGGGCATTTGTTCGCTTGCATCAGGCTCCGCGGAGCGCTCGCGAAGATGCCGTGATTGGGTTGGCGGGACCGGTTTACGGCACGGCGGCGGCTCTGCTTTGCCTCGGAGTCCATACGATGACGGGTCTATCGGTGGTTGGGGCCATCGCGCGTACCGGTGCTTGGATCAACCTGTTCAACCTGATTCCCGTCTGGCAATTGGATGGAGGGCGAGGTTTCAACGCGATGACCGCCAAGCAGCGGAACATTCTTACCGCGGTGGTCGCGGGGGCATGGTTCTTTAGTGGCGAGAACATGTTGCTGCTCGTCTTGATTGGGTGTGCCTACCGATTGTTCATGACTTCATCAGCCGAGAAGCCCGACGACCGAGCGACTTGGACCTATGGGGCGCTGGTCGTCGTGCTGACGATGCTCTCACAAATCCAACTGGAAGAACTGGCGCCCTAGAGTTGTTCCAAGAATATTCGGCGGGCCATAGCGTGTGGAAGCAGTTGGCACTCAGTTGCGAGTGCCAGCTGGGGGAGGCCGAAAAGCGGGGAATGGGTGGTACCCGACGGCGGAGCTTTCGATTCGAATATGCATGAGCCGCTTCAGCGAGCCATCCGACCCACAATGGGGGCGGTGGCGCAGTTGGAGTTTGGCAGCGCGCCGCGGTTCGCGGTGATTCGATGAGCCTCTAGTTCTTTGTATTGTTGTTATCGTTCAATTCGGAGTCGATATCTTTGACCCCTCGCTTGAAATTTCGAATGCCCTCGCCGAGGCCTCGCCCGAGCCCGGACAGCCTGCCGGCGCCAAAGAGCATGAGCACGAGGGCCGCAACTATCAGGATCTGCATGGGGCTAGCTAACATCTCGTTACTTTCTACGTAGAATGGCTCGATCTGGGTCGTTGAATTTAGTCTAGCTTAGCATCGCGCTAGGGGAGAGTTAGGCAATGCTGTCCTCTGGCAGATTCTGGGGTTGGGGGAGTGTCATTGACAGAATTGTGGAGTAGGGTCCCCCCATGATTCGCAGACTTTTCGGTATTTCTGTCGCTATTGGCTGTCTGATGAGCGTCGGTCGCGCCTCCGCAGATCAACCTCCGCCGCCTACCCGCAGCCAAGCGGCACAACGACTGCCGCAGACACTCGGCCCCAAGGGGAAGCCCGCGCTCAGCAAGAAGCCATTATTGAGAGGGGGCCCCGGCGGACGGCCTGAGCGTGCCCGTGAAAGAGTCAGCGTCGAAGAGCGCCGGAAGCGATCGATGGAGCGCTGGGAAAAGAGTCGATCGAAACGGAGGTACAGGCGTCAAATTCGCATGTATCAACGCTATGGTGCAGAGCTATTGAAGCAGGACGATGTTGCCAAAGAGCAACAGGTCAATGCTCAGCGTGTGGCTGAACTTCAGCACATCCTGCGGCTAGCTACTCAGGCAAACGATCGGGCATCCCGAGAAACGGCCCGGGCTGTGATGCGCCAAGAGAAGCGTCGACACAACCTGCGGATGCGAGACTTACAGAAGCTCTACGGCAAGTCGAAATTGCCCACGTCAGGAGGAGCGAAATGAATCATTTTCGCGCACTCGCGACCGTCAGTCTAGTCGCGGCCATGGTCGGTACTTTTGCATGTAGTAAGAAGTCGGAGCCGAAGCCGGAACCCGCTTCTGCCTCGAGCACGTCAGTCGCTGCGGCTACGCCGCCCGCCCCGTCCGTAGGTAGGCGCGGAAATCGCGCGCCAGATCCTAGCCAAGAAGAAGTCGAATTTATCCCCGTCCAGGAAGATTTCGAGATCAAGGCTCAGGCGCGTATCACCAAGGCGACCTACAAGAGTGTCCTGACTAAGCTGAAGGGCGCCGTCACTGATGCGGAAAATTCGGATCGGGTTGGCCGGGGAGCGCCAGCGATTCGGGCGAAAACCGACAAGGCACCAGGGGCGTTGAAGCCTACGCTTTCTCCCAAGACCCGACTCCCGGCGGCAGCGAAGCTCCCCACAACGGCTGCTGTTCCTGCACCGACAAAGTAACGCCGCCGATCAGTGGCTGCGGGCTGTTTAAATCGCTGCAAAGTCGCAAGTTGTTGGCATACATGTTGGGCGTGTCTCGCTAGGAAACCAGTAGCGCTACATTCCTGTATTGTTGGAAGAACGGGCTCTGGCTGTAACCGCTGAACTCATCCAATAAAACGTGGACTAAGCACTTTCCGGACGAGGGTGCCGTGCGATACTGCGTTTCCTCTACGGGGGCGCGACTTTTAGGGCAAATGGCAAAAGAAGAGAACATCCCCTTAGATTCTCAGACAGGCGAGCCGCGGTACAACGCAATCGCTCGGTTTATTGGCTTCAATCCTTGGCTGATCCTCAGCGTGTCCATTGTCATGACGTGGGCAGCGATGACGACGCTGTACGATTTTGAGAAGAGCGAGCCCCGACTGCAGATCGATCCGTCGGTCAACGCACTACTGAGTCGCGATAGCGACGACGTGGCGTTCTACCAGGCGGTAAAGGACGAATTCGGCAACGAAAACACCGTCGTAGCGGCTCTCATCGCGGAGGACCCCTTTTCCGCCGCGCATGTCGCCGAAGCGAAGAAAATAGTCGCGGAACTTGAGCTGTTCAAGGACGTCGAAGAGGTTCGCAGCTTGGCGAACTCCATCGATCCTCAGCTGATCGGTGAGGACGTGATTACCGAAGACTTCTTTGACCAGCGAGAAGGCTTTGACACCAGCCCTGCTGCGCTCCGAAAACGAGCGTTGGCGCATCCGCTGTACTCCCACAGCCTCGTGGCGGACGATGCGAGCGGTCTTGCGCTGATGGTGCAAATTGGGAACCTAAGCGACAAGAAGTTTATGCGCAGTAACCTCGATCACCGCATACGAGCGGTGATGGAGAAGCATTGGACGGGCTCGGGCGTGTTGGTGGGCGGAATGCCACCGGTCAAAGCAGAAACAAGCCGATTGCTGGTCAAGACCATCACCCGGAATCTGCCAGCCGTCTTCCTCATGGGCTACGTGATCTTCGCGATCGCTTTTCGGAGCCTCCGGAAGGCCATCGTTCCCCTTGTCACCATCGGCATCTCCTTGACGTGGACCTTGGCGATCATGGCTTGGGACGGGCATCAGATGAATGTGGTGACCACGATTGTCCCCATTTTACTGCTGACATTGGGTTTCGCGTACGTGATGTACATGTTGTCGGAACACCAGAATCTTGCCCGCGAAAAGGCGGGCCGGGTCAGTCATCGCATGCTGGTGTCTCAGGCGTTGCAAGAGGTGTCGTTGCCCATTGCCATGACGGCGTTGACCACCATGGCCGGGTTCTTGGCGTTGACCGTCAGTCCGCTCAAGGCGATTAGGGATTTCGGCTACTATTCAGCTGTGGGCGTTGTTGCCTCGGCGCTCGCCTCTGTCATCGTCGCACCTCCCCTCGTGTCGATTCTCGGTGCTACCAAGCCTCCCGACGTCAGCAGGTTTAGTAAGTTCGCTGGCTTTCTGGCGGACATCGTGTCGAACCGCACACGGTTGGTATTCATCGGTAGTGGCATCGCTGGTGCGCTGGCCCTGGGGGGTGCCCTTCAAATTGCCGTAGACGTCGATATCGTGGGCAACTTGAGCCCGACCACCCAGGTGCGAGCCGATTCCGACGAAATCAATCGAAACTACGGCGGAGTCGTCCCGTTTTACGTCGTCATCGACGCCGAAGAAGTCGAGGCCTTCGACGAGTACAAGAATCTCATCGCGGTCAGAGAGTTCCAGGATTGGCTGGAGAAGCAGCCTGAAACTGGAGACACGAGCTCCTTGGCGGATTTTGTCCGCATGCTCTACGTTGCCTTCGCGGGCGACGAATCGAAACTCAATCGTCTGCCCAATGACGCAAGCCTCACAGCGCAGCTCCTCATGTTCGTTGAACCCGAGGAGCGGCGTCCGTTCATCGATGAGGAGCGCAAACGCGCTACCGTGCTCGTCCGTTCGAAGAAGTCACACTCCGCCGAGCTGAGGAGCCTGATTAAGCGGGTGGAGACTCGTCTCAAGCAATTGCCCAAGAATCTGAAGGCTCGGGTGACGGGCGATACCATCATGCTGGCGGAGGCCGCGGACGACATCGCGCGTGGTCAGATCGAAGGCCTTGCCATCGCCTTTGGGGCGATATTCTTAATCCTACTAGCGTATCTGCGGTCCCCGGCCCTCGCGGGCATCGTGCTGGTGCCGAATGTATTTCCGGTACTGTTTTACTTTGGGCTCTTGGGGTGGAGCGGAACGCCGCTGAACAACAGCACCGCGCTTCTCGCGTGCGTAGTGCTCGGCATCGCAGTCGATGACACCATCCATTTCGTTATTCGGTATCGCCGCGAAGGGGCGGAGAATAGCGACTCCCATGCAGTCGCGCGGATCTGTCTTGAGGCCATTGGGCGCCCGGTGACTTACACATCAGTGCTTCTGGTAGCTGGATTGTTGATTCTAGGATTGAGCGATCTGAAAAATCTGCGGGAGTTCGGTGTGCTTGGCGCCACGACCTTGGCCTTTGCTTGGGTGGTGGATCTCACGCTCACGCCCGCTTTATGTGTTCGGTTCCGCATCGGGCAGCCGGAAGAGGCTCCGGAAGCGCCCGAACTGTCTCAGAGCACCCAGTCGGTGGCGTGAGCTCCGGTCAGTGCTTGAGTACAGAATAGCGCAGGCGGCGCAGCGCGATCGTGGGGGGCGGTTTGGCTGAGCCGTTCACCCCTTATCAAAGGCGGCTGCTTGCATTCTTGAGCGTCGCGACCTTTTTTGAGGGCTACGATCTGATGGCGCTCGGGCAAATTTTGCCCACGATTCGGGTGGAAATGTCCCTGACCCGGTCGGACGCAGGACTGTTGTTCACTGGGATCAACATCGGCGCGGTGCTGGCGTATTTTCTGGTGCGTAAGGCTGACCAATGGGGTCGTAAGACGGTGCTGGCTGTCACCATCGCGGGCTACACTCTAGCCACTCTGTTCACCGGACTCTCGACGAACATTGTCATGTTCGCGGTGTGCCAGCTCTTCGCGCGCTTCTTCCTGATTGCAGAATACGCGACGAGCATGATCATTGCGTCAGAAGAGTTTCCTGCCGAGCGCCGGGGCATGGCGATGGGTACGGTGAGTGGATTTGCAGTGTTGGGCGCCGTTACATGTGCCGGAGTCGTGCCGATGCTGCTCCAATCCGAATGGGGGTGGCGAACCGTTTACTTCGTCGGCGTGTTGCCGTTATTGGGCATGGCCTACCTTCGCCGAGGGCTCAAAGAGACGGCCCACTTTGAGGCGGTTGAACAACGCGAAGCGCCGTTCGACTGGCTGCATATCTGGCGCACCCCGTATCGGGCGCGAGTCATTCAAATGGGAGCCATTTGGTTTCTTGCTTATGTCACAGCGCAAAATCTCATCGCTTTCTGGAAGGATTTTGCGATGACCGAACGTGGGCTGACGAGCGCAGAGAGCGCCAAGGTCATCGTACTCGCAGCTACAGTCTCCATCGTGCCAGTGTTTCTGACGGGCAAGCTGGTCGACGTCATCGGTCGCCGCCGTGGGGCCGTGTTGGTGTTCGTGACTGCAGCAGTGGGTAGCTACGCAAGCTACTCAGCGCATGGATTCTGGCCTCTCACGGTAGCCATGGTGCTCGGGGTGTATGCAGCGAGTGCCTTCTTGCCCGTGCTGACAGCGTTCACGACCGAGCTTTTTCCTACGGAACTTCGCGGCGACGCATTCGCCTGGTCGAATAACCTAATTGGGCGCTCAAGCTGGATCATTTCGCCGGTAATTCTCGGGAACCTCGCGGAAGTTTACGGCTGGGGCCCAACGATGAGCGCGACTGCGTTTTTTCCGCTGCTGTCACTGGCGTTGATTTTGCTCCTGTTGCCTGAGACCCGCGCATTAGATATCAAGGCGGGAGCGCCGATCTAGAACAGTTCGCCTCCCACGACCGGACGCGGGACAACGAATTAGGTCTGAACCGTCAGCCCCGCTTCTCGGTCGACGCCTTCGGTCGAGTGCCAATCAGGCGTAAAATTTCGCGAAGGTGGCGACAAATTCGGGGACCATTGATGCCGGCAAACTGTTGATGCCGGCAGCGGCTTTGCGACCCCCGCCGGTCGGGAATTGACGACAAACCTCGTCCGCTCCTGCCTTGTTGTTGAGCGGTGCCCGGACGCTCACCAAAAAATTACCGTCGTCCGCTTCTGTGATGACGGCATGGGCGCGACCGGGGGTCTTGTTTGCTAGGTCGTTTCCCAACACGCCACTGACCCGACGGGCCCAGGCCTCGTTGGGTAGTTGAAATACCGCGATTCGAGGCGTCTCTGTGTGTGGGCTAAGGTCGCGCGTTTGAAGCATGTCATCGCGATAGCCGGTCTCCAGGCGTTGAAATATATCCGGGCATTCAGCGAGAAAATCCAGAGGGCTCTCATATCGGACTGTGCCCTGGAATAACTCTCTGGGATCGAAGTGCAGATCCTCAAGAGAAGAGCCGTAGCTGTTGTAGTTGAGATATATCCCGAGAGCTTCCAGCCGCGACGCATCTGAAGCCGAGAGCTCGAGTGATTGCGCGAGCGTAACCGCCTCCGATTTTAGGTTGTCACCGAAGGCACCGACTACGGCCCAGATCGCTCTCTGTCCGCTCAGGTGCTGATTGACCAACAAACTTGTGCACACGTCCGGCGACGTGTTGATACAGGAGCGAAAATTCGGCGAAATGGGGATCGCTCCGGCGAAGTGATGGTCCACGTAGAAGATTTCTGCCCCCAATGTGAGGGCCTCGTCCACGGCGCCTCGATTCTTGTCGAGGGATACGTCGAGCACCGTCAGCTTGTCGCCGGCCGACACCTTGGCGCGCCTGACCAGAGCGGTGTCCCGCTTGACTCCGGTGATGAGTTCGCTCTTAAGCGGGTGCACGCTTCGCAGCTGGATTAGAGCGCAGATGCCGTCGGCATCGCCGTTGAAAATATCGATGTTGTTCATGGATGACGACTAGTCAGGCAGCTGATGCTGCGGCGGGGGTAGGAAAGATGGAGAGCGTTGAAGAACTGACTGCCCAGAAGTCAGAGCCCGGATTTTCGTTTGCGTAGGAGGGCCATGACTTCGTCAGCTGCGGCTCCAATACTCATGTTCGTCGTATCCACTCGTAGTTCGGGATTTACTGGCTCTTCGTATGGGTCGTCGATGCCGGTAAAATACTTGATCTCACCTTGCCGGGCCTTCTGGTAGAGCCCCTTCACGTCTCGTCGCTCACATTCTTCCAGGGGAGTCGCTACGTGAATTTCGATGAAGTCAGAGCAGAGCGAGCGGACGAATTGCCGCGATTCTTCGTAGGGCGCGATGAACGACGCCAACACAAACACGCCATTCTTTTCTAGAAGGGATGCGAGAAATCCGACTCGCCGCACATGAGCATCCCGTTCGGGACGGGAAAATCCGGTTTTCGGGAATACCCGCCGAACGATATCGCCATCCAGTGTTTCGACTCGCAGCCCTTCTTTTGCCATTCGGCGGTGCACCTCTTCGGCCAGTGTGCTTTTGCCGGCTCCAGAAAGACCTGTGAACCAGAGTACCGCCGGTTTTACCTCGCGAATACCGAATGTTATTTTTGTCCAGGCTCGTTCGTGGATGAAACTGATTACGAACTTGATGACGATCTCGATGCCGCCTATCGCAGCGGCGAGCGCCAGCTCTTTCGTGAAATAGTAGACGATGGCCGCTGTTGTGAGAGTGGCCCAAAAGCGCCAGGACACACTTTTTGCTACGGAGCGAAGTTGGCTTTCCTTGTACATTGATTCCTAGGGGCGTCGGGGCGCCGGAGAACTGCTGTCGGAGCGTTTGGCTGTGCTGGGGAGGCGTGCCAGGACTGGCTTCGGTCGGGAGGACTCCCATGACTCGTGGTGTTCTGCCAGCGGTGAGATCGCGGACGGTGCGGCCGGAAATATACCAGGGCGGGGGCAGCCGGCTCGGTGATATTTACTCAAAACTTCGCATGGCGCTGTGCGTAAAGCCGTTATTCGGTGCGCGGGGAGGAAAACCTTCCCGGCACAGCGTCTACGAATAGCGCAGCGCAGCGCGAGAGGCTCCGGTTGGCACAGGGGGCTCTCCCTGGGAGCACGTCGTTAGGTGACGTCTGCGGCGCGGATCAAGCGACGATAGATTGCGGGAGCGAAGCGGCGAATATACCCGCCGATGATTTCCCCTCCGCCGATCCAGAGTTCGGGCTGTTGACGGGCGATTCCACGCAGTACGCGCGCGGCGCATTCCTGTTGGCTCATGCCCTTTGCCTGCCCCTTGTCCATCTTGCCGTGGGGCTGCCCGTCTGGGCCGAGAGCATTCAAACTGATGTTGGTCTTGATGAAGCCGGGGCAGACCATCATGATGGATATTCCGTCGTCGTGGACTTCTGCGCGCAGGCATTCGAAGAAACCGTGCAACGCGTGTTTGGAGGCGGCGTATGCCGAACGCAAGGGCGTGCCGCAGTAGCCTGCCAGGCTGCTGACAACCACGAACTGTCCGCTCTTTCTCTTCAACATGCTGGGGAGCAAGGCTTTCGTCAACGCCACGGTGCCCAAGTAATTGGTGTTCATGATCCGCTGATCGACATCGATCCCTGTATCGGCGACCAGTCCTCGCTGACTGATGCCGCCGTTGTGGATCATGATGTCGATGGGGCCGAAGTGATTCTCAGCGACAGTGACTTTCTCTGACATGACCTCAAACTCGCAGAGATCGAGGGGCAGAACGGCGATGCGATCTGGCGCGGAGCAGCTCTCCTTGACGCGATTCAATTCGCTCTCTCGTCGGGCGGATAGGATCAGCTTGGCCCCGGCATCGCACAGAGCCCGGGCCAATCCTTCCCCGATGCCTGACGATGCGCCGGTGATCCAGATGACTTTGTCAGAGTACTGCTTGCTGGTCATGATTCCGCCGTAGAACGGCACAGCCTGGCTGTAAACAATCCGAAGCCTAGCTTTCGTCCAGGAAGGCGCCGTTGCCCCCCGCGCGTCTCACCCAGGCTTTCGTGAAGAATTGCCATTTTAATACAGATTCCCTCGGTAGAACCGGCTCGATAATCTTGTCACCCACCAACAGCTGTAGTCTTCGCTTGATATCGATGGAAACGGCCTGGATCGATTCGAGAGGGAGTGAGTAGTCCGTCCCGGCGACACGAAGTTCGGTTGGCGTAAGCTGAAGCTTGCCCGCCGCCAGAGGCAACATTTCACTGCCCCCGGCATCGTAGACCGTCAGTACTTCGCTCTCTAGGAGCACGCCGTGGTTTCGAAACAGGGACGCCGAGGGTACGTAGTCTACTGAGAAATGTTGATGCAATCGCTCGCGCGCCGCGATGATAGATAGGCTCTCGGATCGCGACACAGCGATCAAGTGATTCGTGGTGTCCACGCGCCAGCGAGCAGTGCAGCTAGTGCACTGGAGAAAATTTCCGCGGGCGCTAAGACCTTCTAGATAGTAACATTTGGGGCAAGCGAATAGGACATTGGTGAGCCCCTCGGCGAGTCGTTTGCCGGTTACAGGCCAACGTTTGCAGCTCAGCGGATCCACGCGAATTCGAGTGTCGACGTAGGAAAATATTTCGTCGAGTGGGGTCCTTCTGTCGAAGGATTTGGGCGTGTCGTACTCGACGTGAACATGACCATAGCGGCTACCATTGCCCCAGCGCGGCATGCCTCGGTCGGCGTTGATGATGCGTGCCGTGACCACTGGAAGGCCAATCAGTCGGATCAATTTGTCGATTCCAGGTACCAAAGGAAGGGGAGTCCCATCCCAGGTGCGCGCGCCTTCGGGAAAGAGCGCGACGGAGCCCCCCAGCTTTGCCCAGCGTCTCAGCTTTTTTACGGCAGTTGCGTCGCTGGAAAATTTTCGCTTCGGTACGGTCCCTCCGGATTGCAACAGGCGCCCGAGGAAGGGCTCACGCATCGCCGATTGGGTGGCCATGAAATGAATCGGGCGCATCACCCCGCCGCTCAGCCACAGTGGATCCCAGAGCGCAGAGTGATTCGCAAGAAAGAGGAAGGGTTCGTCCTTTGGGATCTTGTCTCCCCCGTCAAAACTGAAAGTGCCAACTCGGCGAACGATGGGCCGCATGAGGTGTCGGGAAAACTGGAAGTTGCGGATGACCTGGCGTCTTCCGGCCTCGGAGGGTTCGATGGTCGGGATCGCGGGGGGATATTTGATGACGTGACTCACGGATGGCTCCTGGCCCGAAGACTGGGCCTAGGCTTTCTACCATGGAACCTCAGATCTGGAGGAACTGCTATGGAGGAACGTTCAGACTCATGAGGGCGGATCTGGGAAATCGATTGGGATGGCGAGCCGCGGAATCGACGCCGAGATGAATGCTGCCAATTGAGCGTTGGCGAGCTGGCGGCTCTTTCTTCGGCAGCGATACGACCGCTGCGAGCAACCGGGAGAGTGGCGGTGAAGGTGGAACCTTTTCCCACCTCCCCCTGGGCCGAAAGTTTTCCGGAGTGCGCGTCCACGATTCGACGAGCCGTGGCCATGCAGCGACACCGCTGCCTTTGACTTGGGAGTTCGTGACCAAGCGCCTGTAAGGGGCGAATATCGCGTCGGCGAATTCGTGGTCGATGCCGATACCATTGTCGGTTACCGTGAGCTGGCACGTTTCGCCGTCTTCGCATAACCCTCCCTCGACGGCGATGACTGGAGGTGCTTGGGCGCGGCGGTACTTGAGTGCGTTGCCCACCAAATTCTGGAGAAGTTGCCTGAGTAACACTTCAATTCCTTCCATTGTCGGCAGCTCGCCGACTGTGATACTCGCGTCGCATTCATCGACGAATATAGAGAGAGCGGCCGACACGTCGTCCACTACGTTGTTGAGGTCGACCGGGTGGAATGTGGAGCCCTTTTTGCCTGCCATCGCGTAGTCGAGTAGGCCATTCATGAGCCGTTGGATTCTTGTCGCGGAGTTTTAGAGTTTCTTCAACTTCATCCGGGCGTCGTCGCTGAGTTCGGCGCCGTCTTCTTCGATGAGCAGCTCCGTCCATAGGCGAATATGACGCACTGGGGCTTGCAAACCGTGAGAGACCGCGCGAGCAAACTCGAACAGCGCGGCATTGCTTCGCTTCAGTTCAGCCTTCTGTCGGTGCAACTGGAGGAACACGGACACTTTCGAAGATACGTTGGAGAGATCTAGAATGTCGTTAATGAGCGAGAGACAACTCTTGTCTGCTGCTGTGTACCGCTTCAGCCGTTTCCACTTAATTCGGTCTGAGGTTCCCTGTTCGGTTCTCGGCGAGGGCGCTGGACAGAATCAACATGCTGTTGAGCGGCGTGCGCAGCTCGTGTGACATATTGGACAGAAACTTGCTCTTGAAACGGTCGGCGCGCACGAGTTCTTGGGTTTGTGCAGTCAAGGTGGATTGGATATTCTTCAGCGCCAGCTTTTGTTGAGCGATATCGGCATTCCGCCGTTCCAAGTCGTCCGTCTGTTGCTGCAGTTCTAGATTGTAGCCCTGAAGTTCACGGCTACGGTTTTGGAGCTGTTCTTCGGAGCTTCGCAAGGCCTCGGCCCGTTGATTCGACGCGTGGTTGATGCTCTCGAGTTCCATTTGCTGTTGTTGAAATGCGCGAGCTTGTGCTCGGGATTCATTCAACAGCTCGCTCATATTCGCCAGACTGGCGACGTGGGCAGCATCGTCGGCGGATGGAGCGCCCGGTAGAACCAGGCGAATACTTTTAGGAAGAAGGGCTGTGCGCGAATGGCCGAGCAATCGCTTCACGGATTCACTCGCCGATTGGACGATTCGTAGTGCGTGTATTGTGAGGGTCGGAGCCGGGCTGGCATGGGTGGCGGCTTGGCTGAACGCGGCCTGCTCTTCGCCGGTAACGCGAACACTCGTGGTGTAGCTCTCGACCACTAGCGCCGAATCCAGCTGAAGCAGGCGGTGCAACGCATCGATGGCGTCTGGAGAGGTCGGACTGGATGAGCCGGATCGACCCTGAGCTATGAGCCACTCTTGCATGTGGTTCAATCCCGGCAAATGAAACGTGACCGGCGCATGTTGTTGAGCCAGGGCGGCGCTGATTTGGTGGCGCGTGGCGAAAAAGCTGTCGGCGAGCCGCCCCGTTCTCAGCATGCTCCAGTATTCGGCCCCGAGCAGTTTCCGGACCACCGAGCTGCTGGCGTCGCGGCTGAACGGGCCCCAGCTCGTGCTAGCGGGCCATGGGAGCCATTCTTTGCCTTCGCGGGGTCCAGCTCTTCGCCAATCTTCTGCAGCGCGGCCAGCCTGGCGTCATTCCAGCCGAACTTCGCGCGGAGACTTGCGTCAGAATCGGGAGAGAAGAGACCGTCAGCCATTTGGAATCGAGTGAAGGAGGCTCGAGGCGGACCCGGAGCCGTGTACTCAGGAGCAGCCGGACTGGAGCTTTGTTTAGCGGTCTTGACCGGAGTGGCGCTAGAATCCCTTAGGTCGGGGGGGCTCAGCACCTTCAGCTCAGAGGACCGCATCCGTGTCTCCAAATAACGCTAACCCCTCCGCTGACTTGGCGGTGGGCACTAAGAACTCTGGTCCTCTCGACGAGCAGCAGCTGCAGCTCATCGAGCGTGCCAGGATGGAGCAGCGTGGATTCCGGCGCGCGACTGGCTTGGCGCAGTTCAATGTGTGGATGTTGGTGGTAGGGGCTTTCCTGATCTTGATATCCAGTTTGAATTTGTCTGGCGCGGTCGCAGCGTTTGCGGTGGCGGGCGCGGCGTGGAACGAGGAACGAGGTAGACTCGCCCTCGCCCGGCTTGAGGTACGGGGTGCGCGCATTCTCTGTCAGAATCAGTTGATCGTTCTCGGCGCCGTGGTGCTGTATTGTTTGGTCAGTCTAGTCAGTCTCGCCACGGGGCCGGACCCGTACCAGGAGCTCATGGCGAAGGCGCCGGCGCTCGCATTCGAGTTGGAGCAAAGCCCTGGGGCTACAGCCATGGCGAGTCCCATCGGCGAGCTCGCTCGTACTCTTGGAATAGTGATGTACGGTAGCGTCCTCGTCGTCAGCGTGCTGGTCCAAGGTTTATCGGCTCGGTATTATCGGGACACCGCGCGCCGTGTGAAGCGCTTCCACGAAACCACTCCCGTGTGGGTTGTTGAGGTATTGCTCCGGGGCGCTTAGTATTCTGACCGCGCCTGATGGAGCGACGCCAGCGCTGGCGGTCTGGTCCTTAGCAATACGGTAACCAGGCCTCTGCGCTCGAGCTGCGGGCTGACGGGCTACGTGCTGACGGGCTACGCGCTGACGAACAGCGGCAGCGAGAGGCTGCGGCGCTCGGCGCTCGCCGACTCATCTACGATAACCTCGCTCACTGTGCGAGCACAGCCACCGCAGTCGGTGCCAGCTCCGCAGGCACTGGCGATGCTTCGACGAGAATCGCATCCGGCCCGAACGTGGGCGCGGATTGTCTTGTCGGAGATGGCTCGGCAGTGGCAGACGATCATGATGCTGTTCCTATCTCCCATACCATATATTATTGAAAGTGACTTTCAATGTCATTTTCAATAAGACTGACGGGTATGACTATTGTCGTTTGATTACAGACTGTTACGAATGTCTCTCCCGTGACATAGTGCATCGGCCGCTTGGGCGGAGCGAGAGCCGTTGCTTTCGGGCGATTTCGGGGGGGACTGGGTCGCCGGGCGGCTGTCCAGAGGACGCTCAGAACAAGAATTGTTGAAAACGACAATCATTTTCGGAAGTTTCGGTTGAGCTAATGGTGGGCGAAGCTAGCATCAGACTAGATAGGGAGAGGCGATCATGAAGGGCGATGCAGATCTGATTCGGACACTTAACGAAGTCCTCACTGCGGAACTGACGGCGATTAACCAGTATTTCATTCACCACAAGATGTGTGAGGACTGGGGCTACGCGCGGTTGAGCAGCAAGAAGCGGGAAGAGTCCATCGAGGAGATGAAGCATGCGGATGCCATCATCGAACGGATTCTGTTCCTCGATGGCGTGCCGAACATGCAGCGAATGTCGCCTGTGAAGGTAGGCGAGACGCCCATCGAGCAGCACCGCTTGGACCTCGCAGTTGAGCTGGACGCGGTGAAGCGCCTCAACGACGCGGTCGCGTTGGCCGCGGCCAAATCCGACAACGGCACAAGAGATCTCTTCGAGAAGATTTTGAAGGATGAAGAAGAGAGTGTTGATTGGCACGAGGCCCAGTTGTTCCTGGTTGAACAACTTGGCGAGTCCGCGTATCTGGCCGAGCAAATCCACGGTTAACTGGGGCGGGCGCGAAGCCCTATCCGACCGATAGTTTAGGGCTAGTAGGATCAGCCGTGGGGCAGATCTGGGAAGGCTGCCGCCACGTCGCGGTTTATGAGCTGGTGATGACGTGTGTTCAGCGCGGCAGCGTGGCCTGGGCTGATCTTGATAAACGCATCGAGCCCACTGGCTGCCAGTCGTCGCACGTACGGCAGGGTTGCATTGCATAGGGCGTGGGTGCTCGTTCGACCGACCGCTCCTGGCATGTTGGCGACGCAATAATGCAGGACGTCGTCCTGAACGAACACCGGATCGCTGTGAGTGGTAGGCCGCGAGTGCTCTGAGCAGCCCCCTTGGTCGATGCAGACATCCACCAAT
>SPKZ01004653.1_pt1 | contig 26685 bp, 27 predicted proteins | sample 2456571 | NCBI WGS metagenome assembly SPKZ01 (sample SAMN11192286, study PRJNA482655) | marine metagenome | biome: ENVO:00000447; feature: ENVO:00000244|ENVO:00000211|ENVO:00000569|ENVO:00002023; material: ENVO:00002151; isolation source: ocean water from marine abyssalpelagic zone ... | reverse complement strand
TTTGACTTAAAAAACACAAAAGTGAGCATTATGATTAAAAATATTTTATTAGTACTTTGTACAGCAGTTCTATTTCAAGGATGTTTTGAAGAAGTAGAAGACAAGTGGAGTGCGTTTATTTATCCAGATCCTAGCAATACCAAACGTTTTTTAATTTTGGAAGATACAACAAAAGACTTAAAAAAATGTCAAGAACTTGCAAAATCTTATTTAATAAAAGAAAACTTAGATTTAGCTACTTATAAATGTGGATTACACTGTGTATACAATGAAAAATTAAAATCCAATATTTGTGAAGAAATGAACTAGTCTAATATCTTATGTCAAGAAATATTACTTTTAAATTCATCTTCCAAAGCGTTCTAGAAAAAAAGAAAGCGCTTATAATTGGTCAAATTGTTACTGTGCTTGCAATAATGATTTCTATTCCCATTCCTTTGTTATTGCCTATGTTAGTGGACGAAGTTCTTTTAGATAAACCCAGTTCAATTTTAGCTAGTATTGATACAATCATAGGATCTGGGGATGCTTTTTATTATATAAGCATTGTAACTTTGTCTGTCATAATATTGCGTATAGTATATTTTATTCTCTCAGTAATTATTACTAAAATTTTTACAAAAATTTCCAAACATGTTACGTTTAAAATAAGAGAAAAACTTCTTACGCATTTAAAACGTGTTTGTATCAATGAATATGAAACCTTAGGATCTGGCGCTGTATCTGCTAATTTAATTACCGATGTTAATACCTTGGATGCATTTATTATAACCAGCAGTTCAAAATTAATTTCCTCTGTTTTAACACTTCTCGCCGTTTCTGTTGTAATGATTATTATTCATCCCATGCTTGGACTTATGATTTTAACCATACAACCAATAATCATGCTCTTATCCAAGAGAATCTCAAAAAATGTTTCTGTATTAAAAAAAGAAGAAAATGAAGCAGTAGAAGATTTTCAAAACAATATTTCAGAAGTTTTAGAACTTTTTTCACAAATAAAAGCATCAAATAAAGAAGAGAACTTTTTTCAAAATGCCATTAACAAAGCCAAAAACGTGCAAATAACATCAAATGAATACGCCTATAAAAGTTTGGCTTATGAGCGTTTTTCTTTTACTATTTTTTTAGTTGCTTTTGAAGTATTACGAGCCTCTGGTTTAATTATGGTGGCTTACAGTGATTTATCTATTGGTTTAATGTTTGCAATGTTTGGTTATATTTGGTTTATAATAACTCCCATTCAAGATATCTTATCCATGCAGTACTCTTATGCATCTGCAAAAGCAGTCATTAAAAGAATTAATAAAATTCTTGATTTGCATTTAGAAGAAGACAGCCATGAAATATTAAAACTTAAAAACAATGCTTTAGACATACATGTTAAAAAACTACGATTTTTTTACAATACAGATAAAATTGTTTTAGATGATATTTCTTTTTCTATTAAAGCCGGTGAAAAAGTGGCTTTTATAGGCGCTAGTGGTTCAGGTAAAACGACCCTTGCTCAAATAATATCTTCTTTTTATACCCTAAAAGGTGGGAATATTTTTTACAATGATATCTCCATTCATGATATTAAAAAATCTTCTTTAAGAGAAAATATATTTTTAGTACTTCAAATGCCTATTTTATTTAATAATACTCTTAGATTTAATATTACTATGGGAAATGATGAAATCTGCGATAATAAAATTAAAGAAGCCCTTGAAATAGCTCAAATGACAGAACTTATAAATGACATGAAAGAGGGTTTAAATACCATTGTTGGGAAAAATGGAATTCGTTTAAGCGGAGGACAACGCCAACGCTTATCCATTGCACGAATGATTATTGCTGATCCTGCTGTTGTAATATTCGATGAATCAACTTCTGCTTTGGATGTACATACAGAAACCAGACTTTTTGCAGATTTAGAAAAAGTATTAAAAAACAAAACCGTTATTACTATTGCGCATCGTTTAAGTACAGTAAAAAATGCCAATAAAATTTATGTTTTACATGAAGGGAATATTGTACAAGAAGGAAATCATGAGACTTTGTCTTTAGAAGAGGGGCATTACAATAGTTTTGTTCACTCTCAACTCATATAATTAGGTTATAATACAAAAAAACATTAAGATAAACAATGAAAAAAACAAAAACACTCCATAAAAACAATCCGCACAATCAAGAATACAATTTTGATGAACTTTGTACTTCTTACCCTGCTTTAAAAGAATATGTATTAATAAATAAATACAATAATGAATCCATAGATTTTTTTAATACAAAAGCAGTACTTGCCCTTAATAAAGCGCTCTTAAAACACTATTATAAAATAGAGAATTATGATTTACCACAGCAGCATTTAATTCCTCCTATTCCTGGACGTGCAGATTATATACACTATTTAGCACAATATTTAATGCAAAACAATAACAATACAATTCCAAGAGGAAAAGACGTAAAGATTTTAGACATAGGAACAGGTGCTAACTGTATTTATCCTATTATTGCAAGTTCTGCTTATGATTGGGACCTTGTAGCAAGTGATAGCTCACAAGAGTCTTTAGACATTGCAAAAAATATTGTAGCATCCAATATATCTTTGAACAATAAAGTAGAATTTAGGTTCCAAAATAAACAAAGTGATGTATTAAAAAACATTGTTTCAAACGATGAATATTTCATGGCAAGTATTTGTAACCCTCCGTTTCATAAATCACAAGAAGATGCCAGTGCTGCTTCAAGCAGAAAAATAAAGAACCTAAAAAAAGATGAATATGCTAAAACGGTACTTAATTTCTCAGGAACTGCAAGTGAACTTTGGTGTCAAGGTGGAGAAGTAGAGTTTATATCTAAACTTATTTCTCAAAGTACACTTTATAAAAAGAATTTCTTTTGTTTCTCTACTTTGGTTTCTAAAAAAGAGCACTTAAGTATTTTCGAGCGAAAACTTAAGAACTTAAAAGCCATTGATATTAAAATTCTTGAAATGAAACAAGGTCAAAAAATATCTAGAATTTTAGTTTGGAGTTTTTTAAGTAAAAAAGAAAAACAAGCATGGCTAGAAAAACATCTTTAAAATCTTAAGAAAAGTTTAATTTTTAATTTACATTAAATTCTTTTTTTACTACTAATCACTTCTTCGTTATCATTAATAATATTTATTATTACCCAATAACAAGAAGGATTTATAATGAACAAGTTTCTACTTGAACCCAAAGAGATGTTATTACATAAACATCACCTTAATAATAAAAACTATTCCAAAATTTATAACGAATCCCTCCTAAACAATGAAAATTTTTGGAAAAAAATAGCCAAAAGAATTTCTTGGTATCATGATTTTAATACTATAAAAGATGTTTCTTTTAAAAAAGAAGATTTACATATTTCTTGGTTTAAAGAAGGAGTTTTAAATGCCAGTGTGAATTGTATTGACAGGCACTTGCAAAAAAGAGCTTCTCAAACCGCGCTGATTTGTGAAGCAGATGAAGAGAACCAAGCAGAACACATAAGTTATAAACAACTGTATGAAGAAGTATGTGTTTTAGCCAATGCACTCAAAGACTTAGGCGTAAAAAAAGGCCACAGAGTTACTATTTATTTGCCCATGATAAAAGAAACTGTTTTTGCCATGCTTGCTTGTGCAAGAATTGGGGCTGTGCATTCTGTTATTTTTGGAGGATTTTCTTCTTTAGCCATTGCTAAACGCTTAAAAGATTGTAAATCACACTTTGTAATTACTGTAAATGAAGGACAAAGAGGTGGAAAAAAGATTGAATATAAAAATATTGTAGATGAAGCCCTAAAAATAAAAGGTGTCAAAGTAAAAACAGTTTTAGTCATAAAACACAAAAATACAAACGTATTTATGAATAAAGAAAGAGATATCTATTATCATGAAATTAAACACAAGTATGAAAAAATTTGTGAACCAGAACAAATGAAAGCAGAAGACCCTTTATTTATTTTATATACCTCAGGCTCAACAGGAACACCCAAAGGTATTTTACATACTACTGGTGGTTATATGGTGTATGCTTCTTTTACCCATGAAATGATTTTTGATTATAAAGAAAAAGACATTTACTGGTGTACTGCTGATGTGGGTTGGATTACAGGACATTCTTATATTGTATATGGCCCTCTTGCAAATGGGGCTACTACAGTCATTTTTGCAGGTATGCCTACGTATCCAAACCCATCAAGATTCTGGAAAATTGTAGAAGAACATAAGGTAAATATTTTATATACAGCACCCACAGTTCTTAGAACCTTAATGAAAGAAGGTGATGAGTATGTTAAACCCTACAATTTATCCTCTTTACGCGTTCTAGGAAGCGTAGGAGAACCTATTAATCCAAAAACCTGGCATTGGTATTATAATTACATAGGCAAACAAAATTGCCCTATTGTTGACACCTGGTGGCAAACAGAAACAGGTGGTATTTTAATAAGCCCGCAAGCTTATGCTACAAAATTAAAACCAGGCTGTGCAAGCGTACCTTTTTTTGGAATAAAACCCTTATTATTAGATGAAAATTCTAAGATTTTAACAGGCAGGGCAGAAGGTGATTTATGTATAAATAATTCATGGCCTGGGCAAATGAGAGGCATATATGGAAACAAAAAAAGATTTTATGAAACCTATTTTAAAACACATGAAAATAAGTATTTTTCAGGAGATCGTGCATATAGGGATGAAGATGGATTTTATTGGATAAGAGGAAGAGTAGATGATGTTATGAATATCTCAGGACATAGAATATCAACCGCCGAATTAGAATCAGCACTCGTTGCGCACGAAGCGGTGGCAGAAGCAGCCGTTGTTTCTTATGCTCATCCTATAAAAGGCGAAGCCATTTTTGCTTATGTAAGTTTAATGAAGAATGTTAACATAAAAAAGGATTTAAAAGAAGAGTTAAAATCTTGGGTAAAAGAACAAATAGGAAGTCATGCTAAACCAGAAATAATACAAATAAGCCCTGCTCTTCCAAAAACACGCTCAGGAAAAATCATGAGAAGAATTTTAAGAGAAATTGCCAATAAAAACTTTGAAAACTTAGGAGATATCTCCACACTTGCCGATTCTTCTGTGGTAGAAGATATCATTAATGTTTATAAAAAAGAAAACCTTTAAGATTTTCGTGTATAATTCTAAAAAATTAAAGGCATACTTTTATGAAACTTGGATTATTTATAGCCTTGGCAATTATTCTTTTTACAGGATTAATTCTTACTTTTTTGCTTGTTATTACAGGTAATGCCTAAAACTATAAAGAGATTTTTAATTAAAAATTTCTTTATCTAAAATACTTGTTAATTCTTTCACCCCTAAAACAGAGTGTTTAAATTGTTCTTTTTGTTCCACACTTAAATTCAATTCAACAATTTCTTCTAAACCTTTTTTTCCTAAAACAATAGGAACACCTGCAACAATATTACTATAATCATATTCACCTTCTAAGAGTACCGCACAAGGATAGATCTCTTTTGTATCATTTAAAATAGCATTAATCATTAAATATGTAGAATAAGCAGGGGCATAATAAGCACTTCCATTTCCTAAAGCAGCTACAATTTGAGCCCCACCTTTTCTTGTTTTATCCATGATTTCTAGAATTTCAACATCATTTAAAAATTCACTTAACTTTTTATTTTGTACTTTTGTATAATTAACTAAAGGAACCATAGCATCTCCATGCCCTCCCATAACAGATGTTTCAATTTCATTACAAGGAATATTGAGTTTTTTTGAAATAAAATGTGCCATTCTTGAAGAATCTAAAATGCCTGCCATTCCTATTATTTTCTCTCTTTTAAAAGAAGAAGCTTTTAGAGCAGTATAAACCATAGCATCTAAAGGATTTGAAACAATAATTATTACAGCATTAGGGTTAAACGCTATTGTTTCTTTTATTACTGATATCATTATATTTGCATTGGTTATTAATAAATCATCTCTGCTCATTCCAGGTTTTCTTGGAATTCCAGCTGTTATTACAACGATATCACAAGTGTTAAATTCTTTTGCTTCTTTTGCAGAGCTAACTTTTGTTTTTGAATTACTAGCAGCGCTTGCTTGAGAGATATCTAAAGTCATTGCTTCAAGAATATTTTCTCTTATATCTTTTAAAACAATTTCATCGCAAATATTTTTACTGGCTAAAATAAAACCCAAAGTAGCACCTACATTACCAACACCTACTATTCCTACTTTTTTAATCATTGCCTATCCTTTTGTAAATTTTAATTTATTAAATTATATTATATTTTAAAGTTATTTTTAATATAATGAATTGATTTGAAACAAGGTAAGTACTTTTTCTTTGGAGTAAAATTTTAACGTAAGAAGTATTTTTTCTTTTGTTTTATCAAACAATTTATTTAAACCCACACACTTTATGGAGAATTATTATGTTAGAAAGTAAAAAAATTAGGCTTTTAATACCTATATTAATCGGAATTTTTGTTGTTTTATTACCAACGCCTGAAGGCCTAAGCACAAATGCCCATCAGTTTTTTGCAGTATTTTTAGCTGTAATTATTGCCTTAATTCTAGAACCTATTCCAGCTGCTCTCATTGGACTTGTTGGTGTTATATTTTCAGCATCTTTTGGGCTTGTTGAAACGACAGCTAAAGCCAACAGAGATTGGGCTTTAAGTGGTTTCTCAAATGGTGTAATTTGGCTGATTTTTGCAGCATTTATGTTTGCCCTTGGTTATCAAAAAAGTGGTTTAGGAAAAAGAATTTCTCTTTTATTGGTTAAAGCTTTAGGAAAAACATCTTTAGGTCTTGGTTATGCAGTAGCCTTTGCAGATGGAATTTTAGCTCCTTTTATGCCTTCAAATACAGCAAGAAGTGCAGGAACCATTTTCCCAATAGCTATTAATATTCCACAAATGTTTGATTCAACACCTGAGCATGAACCAAGAAAACTGGGTGCTTATATCTCGTGGGTAGCAATAGCTGCTACTTGTGTTACCAGTTCTATGTTTTTAACAGCACTTGCACCCAATCTTTTAGCCGTTTCTTTAGTTGAAAAAAATGCAGGTATTATTATTGAATGGGGAGAGTGGTTTTCTACTTTAGCAATCATTATGATTCCTTTGTTTTTAGCTGTACCTTTGTTGGCATATATAATCTACCCTCCTACACAAAAAAAATCTCCCGAAGCTCCTGCATGGGCAGCTAAAGAGTTAGATAAAATGGGAAAAATCACTAAAAATGAACTCTTAATGTTAGGTCTTGGTACCTTAGCTTTAGTATTATGGATTTTTGGTAAACAATTCTCTATTAATGGAACAACGGCCGCTTTATTGGTTTTGTGTTTATTGGTTTTAACAAATGTAATTACCTGGAATGATGTCATTACTAATAAAAATGCTTTTAATGTATTCATTTGGTTTGCTACTTTAGTTACTATGGCAGCTGGACTTAAAAAAGTTGGTTTTTTAGCTTGGGCAACAGGCTTAATTTCTACAGGTCTTGAAGGTTTTGAACCGCTTAGTATTGCTTTGATTTTATTATTTTTGTTTTTTATCTTTCATTATTTTTTTGCAAGTGTTACTGCACATACGGTTGCTTTATTGCCACTGTTTTTAGCAGTAGCTTCAAGTTTATTACCAAGTGAGATGCTGCAACCTCTTTCAATCTTATTTGTAGGTTCCCTTGGACTTATGGGAATAATTACACCTTATGCAACAGGACCTTCTCCTATTTGGTATGGGGCTGGTTATATTCCACAAGCAACATGGTGGAGATTAGGAGCAATCTTTGGAGCTATTTATTTAGGTGCTTTAATTTCCTTAGGTTTTTTCATTCTTTAAGTAAGTCTATAATAAACGAAAAGAAAACTCTTTTCGTTTATTTTTTTATGTTTTTTAAGTATTAATGCTACTTATGCAATAATATTTAAATTATATATATAAAGAAATACCATGTTAATACAAAACAAATTCCTAAAATATTTTTCAATTGTTTTTTGTTTTATCTTTATATCTTATTTGCTGTATATGATTTATCTGTCATTTTTTATAGTTAAAAACCAATTCCTTGATTTAGGAGATTCTACTTATGTGAATCAAGTAAGAATGGATGATTATACAAAAAGATTAAGTTTTCATCTAAGCAAAGGCTGCAAAAAAAATGAATTATGTGAAGTACAAAGTTTTCTTGATTTAGTTACAAATATTCCTTATAAAATAAATGAAAGTATTGCAAGAAGTTCAAAACATGTTATCAAACAAAATTATGGCGATTGTGATGATAAAAGCAATCTTTTAATCTCACTTCTAAAAGCAAAAAACTATGAAGCGTATTTTGTTTTAGTACCCAAACATATCTTTGTTATTGTACATTTAAAAAATAAACTTAAAATAAAAAAGCGCTTTATGTAAATAAAAAAGCTTTTTATATTCTAGAAAGCACAGCTACAAATTCGAAAATAGGTTTTAGATTTAAATATAATTTTGATGAAATAGAAGCCATTATAGATCCTTTTAAAAACAAAAAACTGCTTATAAAAAGTCTGGAATATAAATAGTTATTTATACATAGAAACTATTTCTTTTATATCTTTTGGCGTAGTTTGACAACATCCTCCAATAAATCGAGCCCCTTCTTTATACCAAAGATCTGACATTTTGGCATAACTTTGACTATTTTTACTTACTTTCCATGATTTATCATTTGCATCGTAAATATCTCCACTGTTTGCATAAACAAGGATTATTTTACTTGAGACTTTTTTGATCTCTTTTATAAGGGATTGGGCATATTTAGGAGAGGTACAATTAATTCCAATAGCAGTAATAAAAGAATATTCTTCAAGATATTGTGCACATTCTTTTATTGTTTCTCCACTGTTTATATGTAAAGAATCTTTAGCACTAAAACTAATCCAAGCATTTATATTCTTTTTGTTTTTTAATAAATTAACATAAGCTTTTGCTTCTTTTAAACAAGGAACGGTTTCAAATGCAAGAAGGTCAGGTTTGGCTTCAAGTAAAGTATTCAGCCTTTTTTTATGAAATTCTTCCAGTTCTTTTTGATTTAAAGAATAATCTCCCCTAAACTCAGAACCATCTGCTAAAAATGCACCATAAGGACCAATTGATGCAGCAACAAGAGCTTTATTTGTATGTTCACTGTTTTTATTGAAGTATTCATCTCTTGCTTCTTTAGCCAAAGAAACAGATAATAAAAGCATTTTTTTAGCTTCGTTTTCATTAAGTCCTTTTTTATAAAATCCTTCATATGTGGCTTGGTAACTTAAGCTTGTTATACAATTAGCCCCTGCTTGCAAATAATCCTCATGTACTTCTTTAATGGCTTTTGGATTAGAAATTAAAAACATTGCAGCCCAAAGCTCATCGTTTACATCATAACCCTTGCGTTGAAGTTCTGTTCCAGATGCCCCATCAAGCACTATAATTTTTTGTTTTTCCAAGAGGGTTTTAAGTAGGTTCATATAATATTCGCTTTTTTAAAATTTATTTTAAACTGCATATAAAGTCTTAGTTTAAAACAGTTTCTTTGGTTATAATTATAGAATAATGAACTTAAGTATAGGACAAATATGAAGGCTTTAACGCAACAAATAAATTTTATAATGGAAATAGATAAACTCAAAGCAGTTTATCGTCAAACTACGGTAAAAGAAGATAATAACAGACAAGAAAACTCAGCAGAACACTCTTGGCATATAGCACTAGCAGCCATAATTCTTCAAGAATATGCAGGCAAAACAATAGATATTTCACGTGTTATTCAAATGTTATTAATTCATGATGTTATAGAAATAGATGCAGGAGATTTATTCGCTTTTGAAGATCAAAAAAATCAAGAAGAACAAGAAATAAAAGAAAAAAAAGCAGCAGAGCGTTTATTTTCTCTACTGCCACAAAATCAAGCAAAAGAATTTAAAGATTTATGGTTTGAATTTGAAGACTGTATTAGCGCCGATGCCTGTTTTGCAAAAGCCATTGATAGAATCTTACCATTATTTATTAATATGAGAAATGAGGGAGGATCGTGGGTTAAACACCGTATTTCTAAATCTCAGGTCTTAAAAAGAAATCTTTATTTAAAAGAAGCTTCGCCTAAATTGTGGGATTATGTACAAGAAGAAGTACAAGAAGCGGTAAAAAACAGCTGGTTAGAAGATAAATAAATCTTTAAAAGATTTATTTATCTATTTATTTAAAGTACCTTTTTTTAAGTAACGTTTTAATTTAGCAATTATCATATCAACAGCTATTTTATTTTCCCCACCACGTGGAATAATAATATCAGCATATCGTTTAGAGGGTTCGCAAAATTCTAAGTACATTGGTTTAACCGTAGTTAAGTACTGATCACGTACACATTCAAAGGTTCTATCTCTTTCATTGATATCACGTTCAATTCTTCTTAAAAGCATCTCATCCGCATCTGTATCAACAAATATTTTTACATCTAAGAGTTCTCTTACTTCAGGAATTGATAAAATTAAAATTCCCTCAATAATAATGATTTTTTTAGGAGAAATACTAACACTTTCTTCTTTTCTTAAATGTGTCGTAAAATCATAAATAGGTCTTTTTATGGACTTGCCTTTTTTTAAGGCTTTTAAATGTTTAACCAATAAAGAAAATTCAATAGAATCAGGATGATCAAAATTCACCTTAGCTCTTTGTTTTATTGTTGTATTCTTTAGTTCTTGATAATATGCATCCTGCTCTACTAAAGCTGCATCTCCACCTCTAAATGCTTTTACTAAATTGTGGGCAACAGTAGTCTTTCCAGAGCCACTTCCACCAGCAACACCCACAAAAATGCAGTCTTTCATATTCTATCCTTATATGTATTTTTTGCATTATATCTAAACTTACATATGTTTGTTTTTAAAACTTAAGTCTAAATTAGATAATAAGCATGCTCTTAATAATCAGTAACATTTATTAAAAAATACGGAAAAAAAACAAAAGAATTCCTTCATGTATAGATAAACAGACTTCTAAATTTATACTTTATAACAAATATTTATCCACGTCATAATGGTTTACTTCTGAATCCATTACAAACCAAAAAAGAGGTATTACCACAAAAAACAATGCAATAAAAAAACCATAAGCATTAAACAATACCACAATTACGGGAAGCATTAAAGCAAGCACAAAAACATATGCCAGTGTTATATCAGAAAGATATTTCATAATATATCCTTTCATTCATTATTAAGTTTAACAAAAATTCTTAAAAAAACAGAAGTGTTTTTTTAATTAGTTTTTACTTTAAAACATTTTGTAATAAACTATAACAAAGGCTTTTATTATGAAAAATACTTTTTTAACACTTTTTTTACTATTTTTATTTGCAAGCACTTCTTTTGCCCAAAATAATACAAACTACACTCTTGAGTTAATTATAAGTTCTTTGAATAAACCCTGGTCTTTTGTATTTATATCCAAGAACAAAATTTTAATCAATCAAAAAAATGGTGAAATGTTACTTGTAGATTTAAAAACAAAAAAAAGAAAAAACATTAAACATAATTTACAAATTGATTCAAGGGGCCAAGGAGGACTCTTGGACTTGAAAAAATCTCCTTTTTTCAAAAAAGATTCTTACCTTTATCTTACTTATGTGCAAAAAAATACTTCTTTTTTAAGCCTTGCTAGAGCCAAATATAAAGAGAACAGCCCTCTTATTTTTCATGATATTTTTATTAGCACTACAAAAAGTAATACAAACAGACATTTTGGTTCACGTATCGCTTTTGATGAAAACAATCATATTTTTATTAGTTTAGGAGACAGAGGAGAAAGAAAAAATGCACAAAATTTATTAAATCATGCAGGAAGTATTATTCGTCTTAATTTAGACGGAAGTATTCCTTCTGATAATCCTTTTGTAAACAACAAGAATGTTTTAGATGAAATCTATTCTTATGGACACAGAAACCCTCAAGGACTTTTTTATGATAAAAAAAGAAAACTCTTATTTTCAAATGAACATGGGCCAAGAGGAGGAGACGAAATTAATATAATAAAAAAAGCAAAAAACTATGGCTGGCCTCTGGTCTCGTATGGAAAAGAATATTATTCTTTATCTTTTGTAGGAGAAACAAGAAGAAAAAAAGGCATGGAAGATGCAATCAAAGTATATATCCCATCAATTGCACCCTCTTCTTTATTACTTTATTCTGGAAAAATATACAAAGAATGGAAAAATAATTTATTTTCAAGTGCGCTTGTTTTAAAACATATTAACCGTATTGTTTTAAATAAAGAAATGAAAGTTCTTCAAGAAGAACGTTTATTTTTAGAGCTAAATGAACGCATTAGAGCTTTAGTAGAAGATGAAAAAGGATATATTTATTTTTCAAGCGACCAAGGAAATATTTATAAAATCATAGAAAAATAAATGTTAAGAAGAACAGTAGAATAAGCATTTAAGGCTTGAATGAAATTTATATATAATTTAAGTAATGTACTTTAAAATAATAAGTATAATTTTATAATCATTATATTAACATTATTATCCAATTCAAAATAAAGGGTAATTAATGTTTAATAATTTAAAATTAACAACTAAATTTGCGCTTTCAATGGCTTTATCACTGTTTTTTATGGTTTTAATTTCCTTGTCCTCTTATATTGGCTTTAACACTATTTCAGATGAATTAGAGGAAATCTATCATTACCAAATCCCCATAAACAAACTTATTTCACAACTTGAAAAAGACATTTTAAAAGAAGAAATTCTTACGTATAATTTAATTATTGAAAGTAAGAATACGAAAAGTAAGCAGTTTTTAAAGATTAAAGAAAATATGAGAATATTAGAAGAGGAAACCAATAAAGTAATTCTAGAAGCAAAAGTTTTAGTCAAACAAGCTATTTCACATAATGCAGACCTAAAAACCAAAAATACTTACGAACTATTTTTAAAAGAATTAAATGTTTTAGAAGTAGAACAAAATGTTTTTAAAAAAACCCTACATCTATTTGAAAACGATTTAAAAACAAACAATGTTCACAATATTGAAGAAGAAAAAAAGTTATTACATAAAGAATTAGATGAAATGGATACAAATATTCAGATATTAAGCCATCAAATGGAAGCACTTCTTGAACTCTCATCTAAAAAAGCAGAAGCAGATGAACAACTCATTTTAAAGATAATTGCTATTATTGCTATAATTGCTATTCTATCCTCAGTATTAATCACTCTTTATTTAAGTAGAAATATTTCTCAAGCTATAAAAGATTTTCAAGAAGGTTTGTTTGATTTTTTCAAATATTTAAATAAAGAAAAAAACGATATAAAACTTCTTCATGATAAAAATAACGACGAATTAGGAAATATGTCAAAAAAAATAAATCTTCATATTAAAAATACCAATAAAATAATAGAAGAAGACAGAAGTTTTTTAAAAGATGTTAATAACATAGTAAGTCAAGTAAAAAATGGTGTTTTAAATAAACGTTTAAACAAAACAACTCAATCACAAAACCTAGAAGAGTTAAGAATCTCTTTTAATGAAATGTTAGAAAGTTTACATACTAATGTAGGTGAAAATACCAACAGCATTTTAAATGTATTGGAGCATTTTTCAAAATTAAATTTTATGCATCAGGTAAAAAGTGATAAAGGGAAAATCTCACTTGCACTAAATGAAGTAAACAAACTTATTACTAGTATTTTATACTCAAATATCAACAATGGTCTCATTTTACAAGACAATGCAAACAAACTTTTAAGCAATACCCTCTTATTAGACGAATCCTCCAGTGAAGCAGCCATATCATTAGAAGAAACTGCAGCCGCTTTAGATCAAATCACTGCAAACATACAATCAAATACGCAAAATATTACGAAGATGTCTAATAATACGCAAAAACTAGAAGAAGCTACGAATAAAGGAAAAGAACTTGCCACTTCTACCATGCAAGCAATGAATCAAATTAATACACAAGTGAATGAAATAAACACAGCCATTGAAATTATTGATAAAATTGCTTTTCAAACCAATATATTGTCATTAAACGCAGCCGTTGAAGCAGCAACTGCTGGGGAAGCAGGAAAAGGTTTTGCTATTGTGGCACAAGAAGTAAGAGATTTAGCATCACGTTCAGCACAAGCAGCTAAAAAAATTCAAAACATTGTTAATAATGCAAACATAAAAGCCAAAGAAGGAAAAAAAGTAGCCCAAGACATGATAGAGGGCTTTGATAACTTAAATGAAGATATTTCTGATACCATTATATTAATAAAAGAGATAGAACACTCTTCCCTTGAGCAAACAAACGCTATTGAACAAATTAACGATGCTGTGTCTACTCAAGATCAACAAACTCAAAAAATAGCCCAAGTTGCTTCTGCGAGTAAAGAAATCGCAGAAAAAACATCTATTATCTCAAAACAAATTGTTGAAGAAGCCAATGAAAAAGAGTTTGAAGGAAAACATGCTCTTATAAAAAATGCATCCATTAGAGTACAAAGTATTAATATGGATTATAAAGGAGATGAAAAAAGAACCATAGAAAAAAGCTTAAAATATGATTCTAATCATCAACTGGAACAAAAAAAGAACAAAGCGATATAAGCACTTTTGTTTAAAGATAAAATCATAAGTATTTAACATATATTTTTAACAAAAAGGTTCTGCTTTATTTATCCAATAAAATATCGGCTTTATTTCGTAAGTTCTTTTTATATAAGAATTCTTTTTCTCTTTTAGAGAATTCTTCTTTTTTATTTGTTTTTTTTTCTTTATTTTCTTTTTCTTTTTCTTTATTTTTAAATAAGGTAAGTACTAAATACGCAGAAAAAACAATATTAAACAAAATAATGCACCATTTAACAATAAGCAGAACCTTCAAATACTGCAATTGTTTGCTTATTTGTAAATACTCAACAATATCCCCATAAATCGCATTGGAAAACAAAGTGATGCTTAATAAAAGAACAATAAGTAAAACTCTTTTTCTAAACTTATATAAATAATACCAAAACAGCGCCGATTTAACTTGTTTAAACATCTATAACCTTAAATAAAAACGTTTAATCCAAGTGCAGCAAGAGCCAACAACAAAGATTTTGTTTTTAATTCATCAATAATTTTACGCTCTTCATCACTTATTATGATTTCTAATTCTTCATTCGTATAATCATCAAATGTTTTGTGTACTAAGGCTAGTCTGGCTTTTGTAGACAGGACTGCATTTTCTCTGATTTTTTCTTTGATTTTATCTTTTAGTGTAGTACTTTTGATTTTTGAGTAATCAAAAGCTTTGTCCATATTTTCTTTTATTATTGATTTAAGACTCATACCTATCCATTGTTTTTCTTTAGTATAACATCTTATTATTAATAGTAAAAAGGATTTGTAGTTCTGCATGTATATTATTTTTATTAGGGAAGGAGTATTTTATGCTAAAGCTAAGAACCTAGTTCTTAGCTTTTATTGTTTTTATTCTTCAATGAAATAAAAACTTAGTTTTCCTGCTTGTGCATCGTAGTTTTTACTTTTTGTATCTTTATATGAAAGAAAAATTTCTTACGAACTGGCTGTTGTAAGGATATTAATCTCCCCTTATTTCATAGGATTTATTAAAGTTTTCTAGAATGTAAAGCCTCAAACTAGTTCAGTAGATATTGCATCTAATAAATTTTTTAAGCTTTGCACAGTTATTTTTACACTAGCAGGTAAATCCATAGATTTATTTCCCTCTAAATTCTTTTGTATTTACATCTGCAACAATTGCATCCGCAATATCTGCTGTTCGTTGAGCAATATCATTACTTTTACTTGCAATTTTTACATTTTCTTGGGTTTGATAATCTAAGCTATTAATCGCATCATTGATTTGTTCAATTCCAAGTAATTGTTCTTTCGAAGCACTTGATACATGTTTAATTAAATCATCTGATTTAGTAATACTTTCATTTAACCCAATGTAAGCCTCGATCATTTCATTGGCAATATTTTTTCCTTCATTGGCTTTTATATTTGCTCTTTCAACCAAAGCTTTAATTTCATTTGCAGCTTCAGCACTACGTGAAGCAAGATTTCTTACTTCTTGAGCAACCACTGAAAAACCTTTTCCAGCTTCACCTGCTGTTGCAGCTTCAACTGCAGCATTAAGAGATAAAATATTCGTTTGAAAGGCGATTTGGTCAATAATTGTTATGGCTTCATTTATATCACTTATCTCTGAGTTAATTTCATCCATGGCATTATTCGTTTTGTTTGCGAGTGCTTCTCCTTCACTTGCACAAGCACTTACTTCAGAAGCAAAAACAGAGATTTTTTCTATATTATTCGTATTGTTTCTTATATTTCCTGTTATTTGTTCAACTGCTGCTGCCGTTTCTTCAAGTGAAGCAGCTGCTAGACTTGAGTTTTTATTTAAATCATCTACATTTAACAATAAGGTTTTTGAACTCTCTACTAAAACATTACCATTGTCTTTATTTTTTAATAACATATCATTAATAATATCAGCCAGAGCATTCAAACCCTCGGCTGTTTTACCCTTAGAGTTTTGAATTCTATGTCTAAAATCCAAGTGTTGATAACTTTTTAATGATATTTGTAAATCTTTAATATTTTCACATACTTCATTCCCAATGACTTCAATCATTTCATTAATAATAATTTTCAGTTCTTCTAAACTTTTATTATTTGTATTTAATTTTATTTCTTGTTTTAAATCACCATTTTTAATATTTTCTACAACTGCTTTTACTTCATTAATTAAAGCAATATCTTCTTCTATTAGTAATTTTGATTTTTCAATGTTTTCATCAACTATTTTAGACATTACACCTATTTCATCTTTTGAATCAATTCCAATTAATTGAACTTCCGTACTCTCTTTGTTCAGGTATTTAAAAAAGTCAATAAGTCCAATTTGAAAGGTATTAATTAATGATGAAATATTTCTTGGTATAAATATTGACAATAAAATAACCAGAACTAAAATAATAGATGAGATAATCATAACAACATTTTGAACATCTGAATTTAACGTAGCTACCATTGGTCCAATTCTATCTTGCTCTTTTTTAATAGCCATTTTTACATCTTCTGAAAGTTTGGAAATGTTTTTTCCAATCACAGTTAAGCCTTCATTAACAAGTGCATTTCGTTTCGCAATAATTGTAATTATTTTATTTACACCTTCTTGATATTTATCTATAAGATATATAGCTTTATCAATTTCTTTTGCATAAGATGTTTTGTGGTATTGTTCAATTTTACCTTTTAAGGTTAGGAATTCATTTGCTATTCTTTTAGAATATTTAAGCTCATTAGAAGCCAAGTATTTACTTGTATAAAGCCTTGCAAGCAGTAGTGTTCTGATATTTTGAGCAATTGATAAAGAAATTTCAAGTTCATAATTAACTTCTGCATCGTCCATAACTTTTGTTAAATATTGTTCTATTAGTTCCCCATTTACATTTAGGTTCTTAGTCACAATGTCATCTATTTGATCCATAAAAACGGTTACTTCAAAAAAATTGTTTTTATACTTTAAAAGGTCGTCTTCTATGATATTAAAAAGTTTTTTTCTTGATTCTTCTTTTATCTCAGATTTTGCTTTTTTAACAAAAGAGACCGCTTTTTCAAACTTATGATTAAAATCTTCAATATTTTTTTTATCAGATTCTGTTAAATAATTTTTAACTGACATTCTAATTATAAACATATTTGATTGAATTTTTTGTGCTAAAGCACTGTCATTTGCCATCGATCGGTAGTTCGTAAAACCATTAGATATTTCTTTAATACTTGAAATACTTATTATGCTAAGTATTAATATTAACACGGCAATAGAAACAAAACTAGCTATTAATTTTGTTTTGATTGTAAAATTATTCATTCTTCTTCCTTAGACAGATTAATAGAAAATACAAATGTGAAATTATTATTTATTCACTAATTCTAATAGTAAATTTAAAAAATATTTGTTCCCTTATTGTAGATATTTTTATGATATATCATTAGTATATCAAATATATATTTCTTTTATATTAAAAAAAACTTAAATTATATATTCTAATGCTGTTGCTTATTTTTATAAGTAAACTAAAAAATAACAAAAATATTCGGAGAAAAGGAGTGTGTTCTTATTTAATAGTATAGTTTAGGATAATAGTATTTATCGGGCAAGAAAGAGAAATAAGACAGTTATTTCTCTAATAAAACATCTGCCTTGTTTCTTAGTTTCTTTTTATATAAAAGTTATTTTTCTTTTTTTGAAAATTATTTTTCTTTTTTTATTTTCTTTTTTTACCTTGTGTTTTAATTTTCGAGTAAACAAAATCTTTATCCATATTTTCTTTTATTATTGTTTTAAAACTCATAACAATCCATTGTTTTTCTTTAGTAAAACATCTTATTATTAATAAAAAGGATTTATAGTTCTGCTTGTATCTTGTTGTTTTTAGGAGAGGAGTGTTTTAGAAAAGAGCTAAGAACCTCGTTCTTAGCTTTTATTATTTTTATTCTTCAGTGAAATAAAAACTTAGTTTTCCTGCTTGTGAATCGTAGTTTTTGCTTTTTGTATCTTTATAAGAATCTATAATTTCTCTTGCTTTAATAAAAGAACTGGCTGTTGCAATGATTTCTTTTTTATCTTCATTTACAATAACACCCTTGTCATTACTTTTTTTAAATGCTTTAGCTCTATCTATGTCTTTAAAGGTACATTTGATAATATCGATCTCTCTTTTTACATCAATTCTTGCTTTTTTCTTTTCATCATCAAAACGTAATATACGGTTCCCATTAGAAGAAATTTTCATTGTTTTTGCACTTAGAATATCTTCGCATGTTTCAAGTATTACATACTCTTTTCCATTAATTAAGATTTCATCATTTTGCAGTAATTTAATCTCTTTGATACTCGTTTTTTTACCCTTAGCCATTAATGCCCTTTAGTTTTTCCACATTATAGCTAAATTTAAGCTACTAAGCCAAAGATTAAGACTACTTAGCCTGCCTTTAATCCAAGATTTTTTTTATTAAGCTATACTAATATTATTAAAATAAAAGGAGATACAATGGCAAAAGGTAAAGACGTTCAAAAATCAGTTAAAAAAGCACCTGCTAAATCATTAAAAGAAAAAAGAGCAGATAAAAAAGCGAAAAAAGATTCATAATATTTAAAGTTTGGGGGACGAAACTACTGTCCTCCAAATTTATTTTAAATATTAAGTACTGGTTTTATACTCAGGAACAAGTACAGCAAAACCTTCTGTAATTTCATTTCTTAATTTTTTTAGCTCTTTTGATTCAAAACAATTATAAAAATCCTTCGCATCCTCCATACTTTTAAACTTATACATCACCATATTTGAATAAGCAGAACCTTCTAATATTTGGGTAGGACTAGCAACTACTAATTGTGCAGAATATTTTTTGATAATTTCTAAAGACAAGGGTCCCAATTCATTTATTTTATCTCTGTTCGTAATGTTATAATTGTAAATTATATATGCGCTCATTTACATCCTTTTTATACTTAATATTCCCAACTTTTATATGTATCGTTTTCATTTTTCATATCTTCATATAAACAAACCATTCTATGTAAAAACCAGCTTTTTCCAAAATAAGTAATAAGAGTACCTAAAATAACTCCCCAAATAGAATAATATGTTGTTGCCCAAATTGATAAAAGTAAACCAAAAGAGGAAATAATATTAAGCATTGTATTAAAGGAAGTATTATGATGGAAAGGAATAGGAATTTTATCTCTGTTTAAATAAATTCTTTCTCCTAATACTGCTTTTGATGCCCAGTTTTTGGTTGATTTGGCTTTTTTGAAAACAATAGGATTAAAAAACATCCAAAGCAAAGATAAAACAGCAGGAATTAAACACCACCAGCCTATCCATATACGACTCCAAAAAGAAAATAGAATAATAGGAAGAACAGAATACCTGCTCCAAACACTAAGAGGATTGGCATGTTTCATCCAGTTTTCATCACTCAAATTAAAAAAATTAGCAATTTTTTTCTCTAATGTCATTTTTTACCTTTTATAAAATAAATAAAACCCGTCTAAATACTTATTCTAATAGTTTTAAAACAGCGTTTATTTCCCCAGTTTCTAAAGAAAAAGAACTTATATCTAAGTCTTCTTTCATATGTTTTGTAGAAGTTGTTCCATTCAAAGGCGTGATATTTATTTGCTGTAAAAATCTGTAAAATATTTGAGCCGATGTTTTTTTATACTTAGTACACAAAATAAGAACTTCCCTCGAAGCTAAGATATGTGGATTAGCACTCAAAGACCAAAAACTTTGGTAAGAGATATTTTTGTTTTTACAAAATTCCCTTATTTTTTTGTCATAAGACGAATCCGCGTAAAATCTGTTTTGTAAAACTTTGGGTTTTATTTTTGCTATATCATATAAATAAGAAAGTGTTTGAATATCATAACAATTACAAAGGCCAAGTTGTTTCACCTGCCCTACTTCTACATATTCTTCCATTGTTCTATAAACACTTATAAAATCTTTCATAGGAGAAAAAGGAGAATGAATTAAATACGAATCAATACAATCCACTTTTAGATTCTCTTTTGATCGTATAAACGATTTTTCAAGTTGTATAATGATGTTATCAGAGCTTAAATAAGGCATATTGTCTTGATCTTGTCCATTAATAGGGGTAAACTTTGTTTGAATAAAAACATCTTCTCTCTTAAGACCAGTTAAGAAAGCTTCTTGCAAAGCAAGACCCACTAAATCTTCTCTGTAATGTCTGGGTTGACAAGCGGTATCAATAGCTCTAAAACCAAAAGTTAGAGCTTCTTTTACAAGTCTTGTTGTTTCTTCTTTTTTCCAAGCCGTTCCATATATCATCTTTGGCATGTTTTCCCTTTTTATACAGTTAATAAAGCAGTATAACTGGATTAATACTGTTTTTATTCTTGATTTTGATTCAAGCCCAAATTTTTTTGTTTGATTTTACTTAAACCTAAAGATACGATACGATGTGATTCTTTAATGTATTCTTCTAATTCTTCATCTATTTCTTGTGAGTTATCAATTTTTTGGATCCATTTCATGCCTCTGTTTGCAAAATATGGAGCTGGTTTATACCCTTCTAAATCACTTAAAAAATAAAATCCTCTGCAGAGGTTTTAAAAGTAAAAGCTTCTTTGTTTTTGTTGGTAAACCCCCCAACAGCAAAAACTTTATCTGCCACTTTCCATACATGAGACCCACCCCATTGATTGACATAAGAAGTAGCTATTAAAGAAGAACAAAATTTATTAAACGCTTCATAATTCATACGTATTTCTTTCTTATGTAGATTTATTTATGGGATATTTTAACTGTTTAAAGATTAATTTTCATCTATTAATATAACAGTTAATCTTTAAAAAAGTGAGCTTCCTTCTCAAGGGTGTACTTACTGTAATTTAAGTACTAAACACCCTTGTTTTTACAGAGATAATTATTTATCTTGCAACAGCAATAATAGAAGATACTACTCTATTTACTTCATTTGTTTGCAAACCTGCAATATTAATTCTAGCCCCTGGGATTAAATAAATGGAATGCTCTTTTTGAAGTTTTAACATCTGAGCTTCATTAAGCCCAGTCATCGAAAACATACCTTTGTGAGAAAGAATATAATCATACTTATTTGAATCGCTCTTGATTCTAAAAGACTCTACTAAAGCATGACGTAAAGCAAGAATGCGCACCCTCATTTCTTTTAATTCTAAGTTCCATTGTTTTTTTAAGATATCATCATTTAATATCTTAGCAACAATAGCAGCTCCATGTGCTGGGGGCATTGAATAAGAACCTCTGGCTAATTCCCCCATATGAATTCGTACTTCTTTTGCTTTTTCTTGTGTTTTTGCAATTACAATAGCAGCTCCCGTTCTCTCACGGTATAAACCAAAGTTTTTTGAGCAAGAAGTAGATATAAGTACTTCATTTACTTGATCAACTAAAAATCTAAGTCCTTTTGCATCTTCATCTAAATCATCCCCAAGTCCTTGATATGCGATATCAATAAAAGGAAGAAAACCATTTTTTTGTGACAATTGGGCTATTTTTTTCCAAGCATCAAAAGACAAATCAGCTCCAGAAGGATTATGACAACATCCATGTACTAAAAGAACATCATTCTCTCCTAGGGTTTCCACAACCTTCATCATTAACGCTTCATTTACTTGTTTTGTTTCAAGATCCAAATAAGGATATTCACAAACTTCTAAACCTGCTTTTTCCATAATAGTACGATGATTAATATAACTTGGATTACTAAGCCATACACGAGATTCTGGACGTGCCAGTTTAATCATATCAGCTAAAAGTCTTAATGCCCCACTAGCCCCTGGGGTTTGTAAAGTACTTGCTCGCAAATTTGCTTCACTTTTACCTAAAACCAAATCTTGAATGGCTGTATTAAAATTCTCATCCCCAACAAGCCCTATATAACTTTTACTTTCTTCACTTACAGCTATGCTAACAGAGGCATTTCTTACAGCTTGCATAATAGGTGTTTTTCCGTACTTATCTTTATATATACCAATACCTAAATCGATTTTTGCAGAGGAAGAATCGTTTTTAAAAGCAGACATAACTGAAAGAATGGGATCACCTTTTGGTTTATTTAATAATTCTAACATTATGATACTCTCTCCCCGTGTAAAACACCACTTGCAAGAAGCACACCCGAAATCACAAGTATCATTCCTAATAATAAACTCATACTAATTTGTTCTCCTAACATAAAGGCAGCTATTGAAGTAGCAACAACAGGAGTTGCTGCGCCAATTGCAGCTGCTTTTTCAGCACCAATTCTTAAAATGGCAGCAGAAAAACAAAGCCCTGAAAAAATACCAACAATAATACCTTGCACCAATATTTGTGCAATTAACTCAGACAGTGGCATTAAAGAATAGCCAAGCTCTGGCTGCGTAATTACAATCCAAAGTGTGATAAATATTCCATTTGGTAAAGCAGAAAGTGCGGCTACTTGAAGAGGTTTAAGCCCAGATACTCTAATACTAATAGTAAAGATTGCCCACAACATTGCACAAAATAAAAACAGTCCTTGTCCCAATAACAAAGTTTCATCAAGATTATTTCCCGCATTAATTAACATAAATACAATGCCACAAAAAATAATACTTAGACCTATTGTTCTAAAAAGTGGTAATTTCTGTTTGAAAATAACGACTGCTATTATGGTTACAAACAAGGGTGTTGTTCCTGGTATTAAAGTACTTCCATAAGCGACTTGTGTTAATTGCATGGCATATCCAGATACTATAAAAAAAGGCAAACCACTTCCTATAATAATTCCCAGCAAATACAAAGGAGGTACTTTTGCATAATTTTTCATGCTTTTCAAAAAAACAGGTAAAAGTATTAAACCAGGTATTGCATAACGAAAAAATGTTAATTCTTCCAGGGTTAAAGGAGTAAGCGCACCCACTCTAAGGGATAAAGTATAAGAAGACCAAATAAGGACCGTTATAAAAGCTATAAATAAACCAATGGTTTGTTGTTTTGCTGTGCTCGTAATATTTTGTACAAGTGTATTATTTGACATATATGCATCCTTGGCAGTTCTAATATAATAAAAGCCAAGTATATCCCTTTGATTTTTTTAAGTCTTTATCAAAACACCTCTAATACTTGTCTTTTTGAGTATATTTGATTGTCCATTAGTAACCATAATAAGGTTTATTTATGATATGATTCTTCATGCAAAGAAAAATAACACGTGATTTACACATAAACATCGCAAATAAAACAATGTCTTATATTTATAGGTATATAGATACGGCTATTAATATAGATGAGCTTGCTCTTAGTTTTTCTATAAGTAAAAAACATCTTCATAATATATTTAAAGAACAATTGGGTATTAATATTTATGAATCCATAAAATCAATAAGGCTGCAAAAAGCTTCAAATATTTTGCTTACTAATAAATACTCAAGCATCACCCAAGTTGCTAATATGTGTGGGTATAGCTCTCAATCCTCTTTTATAAAAGCCTTTAAAAATCGTTTTGAAGTAAGTCCTACACAGTGGAGAAATGGTGCGTATGAAGCCTACTCAGATAAAATAATGGAGAATTCTTTATTAAAAGATTCTTTGCCTAATTTTGATACCTCAAAGGTACGAATTGTTAAAACACAAGACCGATTGATTTATTATATTAGACAAAAAGGATATATAGTAAAAGAAGCTAAAAAGAAGTGGCAGCAGCTTCAAGCTTTTGCTTATACCAATGATTTAAAAGACTATGAACAAATAGGAATTTATCATGATAACCCAGCTCTTACCCCTCATGATAAGTGTTTTTATATAGCAGCACTTAGTAGTAAAAAGAAAATAGAAAATACCAATATTCCTTCTAATACGTTAAAAGGTGGTTTATATGCCACCTTTGATTTATATGCAGGGGATAGAGAAGCCGCATGGTTTGTTAAATGGGCCTATCATAAGTGGTTGCCCACAAGTGGTTTTGAGACAACTACAGACTCTTCTTTTCTTATTATGCATAAAAATCATTTTTTAGAAGACAATGAAATCGATGCTACTTTTTATCTTCCTATAAAAAGTGTATAAAATAAAGATTCAGCCCAAGTCTCTAAGCTTTGACTTTTTTCTTAGCATTGATTAAAAATACCCCAGAAAAAATCAAAACAGTAGCCAGAAGATCAACAAAAGTTATATTTTCATTCACAAAAAAGTAAGCAATAAAAAGAGCTACAAGAGGTGGAAGATAGGTTGCTGATGATGCATTTACTGCACCAATTCGCTCAATTAAATAATAGTAAATAATAAAAGCCAAACCTGTTCCTAATAATCCTAAACCAACAACTAAACCTATAAATACATGGGTATGAGGCAGAATATTTTCAATGCCCTTATAATCCGTAATAAAAAGCAATACAAGAAGAGCATAACCCAATTGATAAGACGTAAGTGCTGCAAAATGTATTTTTAAAGGTGAAATAAATCGTTTGGCATAAACAAATGATATTCCAATAATCAGCGAGCCTGTTATGGCAAAAATAACGCCTTCTATATTTGTTTCTAATAAATTGGCATCATAAGGTTTTGCAATAAGTACCACGCCTAAAAGTCCAATGGATATACCTAAGATTCTAAGGGGTGTTATTTTTTCTTCTTTTATAAAAATAACGGCAAGAATGAAAGTAAAGAGTGGGATGGTGCCACTTAGCGCACCTACAACCCCTGATAATAGTAAAGAAGATGCTTTTACAAAAAAGTAATAATAAACAGTCGTTGCTAATAAGGACATTACAAAAAAATGAAAACTGTGTTTTAAGTGTTCAAGTTTTAATACTTTTAGATACATAGCATAAATCAACACTGGGATGAAGCCAAAGAGTACTCTTATTAGTACGATTTGAATATCAGATAAGTATTCGCTTGCCCATTTCATATATATAAAGTTTGAGCCCCATATTATTCCTAGTATTGCAAATAATATAAGAGGTAAATTTTTAGCCATAATTTGCCTTTAGATTTATAAATCTATTTTTTAACAAGTAGTATATTTCATTTTTGCTTATAAAGATAGGAGAAAATTGCTATTTGTTTCATATTTGGAGTATTGGAGATTTTTTTATTTAATAAATGTTATTTTCTTTTAAAAGTGATGATTTATTTTCTTTGGTGAAATTTAGAAATTTGTGAAAACTGTGACGCAAACTGTGACACCTTTTTGTTATTATTTAATAAAGTGATTTTATTATTGGAATGTTATTTTTTAATGGTATTATTGATTTTAGATAAGGCAATGTTTTTGTTGTTTTCTTATGATGAACAGTGAACTATGAAAATGGCAGTACATTTAAAGTGTTGATAGTACTAATGTTAATTTCAAGATAAAATAAATCAAAGTACAAAATGACTATCAGACGAACACAGTGTGTCGCAGTAGTCAAACGTTAGTTACAAAAGGAGGTTTCAGTGGCAGTAGTTAAAGATGATTTTAGTTTCGATCACATGCTTCATTACGAGGGGAAGAAATTTTTTGATTCAGCTGCTGTACTGAAGGAGCATCCTGTTCACTATTCAAATTCACCATACTATGTTTTGTTAGCATTCAGTATAGAATTGATGCTCAAGAGCCTTCGAGTAAAAAAAACGATAACTACATCAAAAAGTATACCTAGTAAAATCAATAGCGTAAAAGTAGAGCACGTTAAGGGACATGACCTTATTGGTGTCTATAATTATCTCCCCCAAGAGCTTAAAAATTGGCTTTCCGAATCAATTTCGAGCAAATATTCGATAAACCTTGAAGACATACTTTGTAAGCATGCTAACTTATTTAGCGAAGTACGATACATATATCCTGGGGATGGAAAAATGAAAGGGAGTTCAGGCTATACCGTAAATGAATCAGCTCTGTGTTGTGTGGGAAGCTTTCTGGCATCAATACCTGAGAATGAATCTTCACTTTTATATGTAATAGCTCATACAAAGTGACTTTGCGCTTTTTTCTTTTTCTTAATTGTCAGAAAAAGAAACAAAAAGAAGCAACTGACGAGTTGATAAAGCCCTTCGGGTACCTAAATATTTTTATTGTTTAACTAGGCTGTGGAACCTACTAAAATGTGCTAAAGAGCACATTTCTTCACGCTCGAACAGTCCTCGCCTTTTTCCGTTAAAAAATA
>SPKZ01013144.1_pt1 | contig 26701 bp, 46 predicted proteins | sample 2456571 | NCBI WGS metagenome assembly SPKZ01 (sample SAMN11192286, study PRJNA482655) | marine metagenome | biome: ENVO:00000447; feature: ENVO:00000244|ENVO:00000211|ENVO:00000569|ENVO:00002023; material: ENVO:00002151; isolation source: ocean water from marine abyssalpelagic zone ... | reverse complement strand
GATGCGCTCCCACTGCCCGGTGTCGGTATCCCAGAGGACATACGACTTTTCCTCGAGCTCACCGAACGCGGTGCGTCGCGGGCTGCCGGTGTAGAACACATCGCCCTTTGACTCCGGCCACGACTGCGGCAGATGGATGTGACCCAGCGCGTACAGGTCGCAACCCGCCAGGCGCAGGTCCTCCAGGCCCACCTCCATGTCGCAGCCGACCAGCGGTTGCCCGGTGCTTGTGCGCGACCCGCGCACCATCGCGTGCGCTAGCATGATCTTCGCGCCCTGGTGGAGATCGAGGCCCTGGCCCATGCTCGCCAGGATCTGGCGCAGCGCATCCCCAGCGAGCTGCTCGGCCCCTTCGCTGTCCAGGCCGAGGTCGGCGGCGCGCTGGAGCACAGCAGCCTTGCGCGGCCAGGGCAGGCAAACGACGGCCACGTCGCCCACGGTCACGACCTCCGGATGCTCGAGCACGCGGATCGGGTGCTTGGTGTCGAGCTCCTGGAGCAGTAGGAGGTCGTGGGTGATGTCGTGGTTTCCGCGGACGACGATCTGCTCGGCAAACTCGCCCACCCTGCGAACATGCGCGGCCATCGCGTTGCGCTCGTCGGGTGTGCTGCGGCGCTCGTACAGGTCGCCACCGTTCAGCGCCAGGGACACACCCCTGTCGCGCCAGTCGTCCGCCATCCAGGCGTGGACACGTTGCCACTCGTCGAAGCGTGATCGCTCGTCGCAGTGGCCGTCTGCTGTGATCGCGACCTTCATGTCAGTTCTCCCAAGTCGAAAACGTGCCAAACCAGCGAACCGTCCTGCACGGTGGCCAGGTGTGTCTTTGCGTTCACCGCCAGCAACTCGATCTCCTGCCCGGTGCCAGCGATGCAGATGTCGCGCCCGACCTCCGGGTTCTTCGTATTGACAAGGGCCCACAAGCACAGGGCGGACCGGCCTGCGGGCCCTCTGCCGTCTTGCGTCTGCACCGATAGGATCTCTGCGCCGAGCGGCATGCCGACGGCCTGCCGCTCGGTAACTCGCAGCGGGTACTTGTAGACGGCAATCACAGTTTCGGCTCCATTCCCCGGCGTTGCATTTCGTCGGCGATCGCGTTGCAGAGGTCCTCGTCGTTCAAAACGGAATCTCGTCATCGCCGAAGCCCGGTTCGTCGCTGGGTCGCTGGTCTGGGTCGGCTGGTCCGCTCCACTCGGGCGCATTGCGGATCGTGCCCTGCAAGCTGTCCCCGAACGCCTGGAACACTTCGGACGCGCCGTCTTCGATCTCGTAGTACACAGTCGGGTTGACGGCGGGCGGCACCTTGACCGACTTCGGCGGAGCCGTGACGGCGTTGATGTTCGCGTACTTCCCGTCAGTCGAGTGGGTGATGGTGACCATGCACGCGACGCCCGCGATGTTCTTCAGGTGGAACCCGGAGAGCTCGGTCTCTGTGAACTGTCGTCCGCGCCACGACTCAAGGTCGTGGCGGAGCGCTGCGTTCTCATGCAGCGACATCGTGTATCGCTTGTGCACCAGGAACGGGACCTGCTCGCCTTCGTACTCGTGTAGCTCGTCGGGGAGCTCCCATGAAATGATTACCTTCTGCCGTGGCTTCGGGAACTGCATCGATCCGGGCTGCGTTCCTATATCGATGACCCGGACGCACCGGGCGACGTGCGTGCCCTGTGGTGCTGGCGTGAAGTCTCCGCCGCCGCCGTCTGTTGCTGTAAGTCCCATGGTGTATCTCCGGTTGAGTGTCTAGATTTGTCCCGGGCCGTGCGCTGCCTCGTGGGCGCGCTGGTCCATGTCGTTGAGTTCGTCGCAGTCGTCGCAGATGACCGTGCGGTCGCCATCGCCCGCGACTACCGCGTGGCAGGCATGGCAGCGGGACGTCTGCGGTGCGCGCAGATGACGCGGGATGGACTCGCGCGGCAACTGCCGCGACCGCCACCCTTGCGCGTCGTCATCTTGATAGCTACGGTATCTGTCGTTCATCGAAAATTACCCTTTCGTTGGCCGTGGCCTCGGGCGACTCCACATCGCGCCGGGGCTGTCTTTTATACCAGCAATCTAGTCTGACCAGTAGCCAAACTCTCGTAGCCACGGACTCACCGCCGTCGGCTGAAACTTGTCGGTGGAAAAGAGCGTGGCCCACTGCTTCATGCGGTTGGGTCGCATGGCCTCAAGCACCGTGATCACCTTCGCGGCGTACTCGGGGTCAGCGCCACGCTCGACCAGGTCAGCAACCGGGTCAGGCGTGGTTTCGACACACACGGCGCTCACGCTGCAACCTCGGCCGCCATGACCGTCATGGCACTCCAGGCCTCGTAGAAAGCCACGTCGGCCTCCCGCGTGCGGCAGCCTCCGGTTTCATCATTGAATTTGTTCAGCGCCGTGCGCAGGCGCTCCAGCTGCCGCTTGTGTTCGTTGGGTCCCATCATGGCCTCCAGTCCGTCCAACATCGCACAGCAAACCCGTGCCGTCAACCGAATGGGTAAAAAAAGATAAGCCCAACAAATTGATAGCAGCGCGCTGCCGACTGTGGCAGGTTGCGGCCATGACATTGGACGAATGGATCAGGCGCTACGGGAAAGGCGCGGTGACCGAGCTCCACCACCGGAGCCGGCTCGCAATCAACACAATCGTGACCGCGGCCAAGGACGGGGCGAAGTCCAGGCGGGTCGCGGAGAAGCTGTCCGAGGCGACCGGTGGCGAGGTCACGGTGGCCGGGCTGCTGGGGCTGTGACGGCGTTCCGGGCCCCGCCGAGCGCAAATTCTCTTGACGCCTCGTCACGGGCATGCGTTACATCCGCGTGACACATCACGGACGAGGGGTTTGAATGGGCGACGGATTCGTAAAGTTGTACGGGGACAGGCTGCTGGACTCGACGCTATGGCTGGAGGCCCCCGAGGTACGGCTGGTGTTCCTCAGCATGCTGGCGGTCGCCGACCAGGGGGGCGTCATCGACGTCCCGGGGATACGTGCCCTGGCGCGGAAGCTCAACTTGACCGTCGAATACCTGGAGCCCGCCCTCGAGAAGCTCATGGAGCCGGACCCGGACAGCCGTTCGGAGGCTCACGAGGGGCGGCGGGTCCTCAAGCGCGGTCGGCCTGACGTCGGCTGGCAGTGCGTGAACTACGAGACTTACCGCGAGTTTCGGGGCAAGAAGGTTGAGCTGGCGCGTCTCCGCCAGGCCAAGAAGCGTGAGCGTGACGCTGTGCGTGACGAGCGTGACAGTAACGCGAGTCACGCGACGTCACCCCTAGAAGCAGATCTAGATACAGAGAATAGAACGGTCGTCGTTGCCGACCGTAGGGGCGACGACGGGAAAATAGCGCACCCCGAGCCTGTCGCCAACAAGGCCCCTAGCAGCCCGTCTAAGCCCCGTAGGCCGACCCGCACCGAGGAGAGCGTCCGGCAGGTGTTCGCGGCAGGAGCGACCGGCTGCCACCAGCGACGGGGCCATCTGGCGGTCGGCATGCTGTTCCCGCTGGTGGCGCACCGCGAAGAATTCCAGATCATCGCGGCCAACTGCTCGGAGCTCGGCGAGGAGTGGCCGGCTTTTCTCCAGTGGTGGTGGCGTCCAGGTGGCTGGGCGTCGGACAACGTAGGCGTCGCGACACCCAAGGCGCTGCTGAAAGGCTGGGCGCGCAACGTGGAAGAGTGGCGCGACCCGGCGGCGTTCGCAGCTGCTCGAGCGGCTCGAGCTCAGTCCGGCGAGCGGCCCCAGGACCCGCGGATGTCCGGCGACGCGTACAAGGAGCTCCCGCGATGAACGGCGGCCGGGTCCCACCAAACGACATGGAGGCGGAGCGCGCTGTCCTCGGCGCGGCCATGATCGACCGCGACTGCTTCCTCGAGCTCGCGGAGCTGCTCGACCCGGCCGACTTCTACAGCGACGCGCACAGCAAGATCTACCTGGCAATGGTCGCGTGCGAGAGTCAGGGCCACGCGACCGACACGATCGGTATCCGCGGGCAGCTCGGCAGCAAGCTCGAGGGCGTCGGCGGCGACGACTACCTGCTCAAGCTGACCGACACGATCCCGGTCGTCGCCCTGGCGGCCAAGCACGCGGCCCGCATCCAGAAGCTCGCGACCCTCCGAGCTCACATCCACCAGGCGCACCAGATCGCGGCGGACTGCTACTCGGCCGAGGACATCGACGGCACCCTCGACGAGATCGAACGACGGCTGGCCTCGTCGCCTGAGCGGCGCGGCGCGGCGCGGTCGCTGGGATACCGCCAGGTGATCGTGAACACCTTCGAGCAGATCAGCGCGCAGGCCGATCGGCGCGCGGCCAACAGCGACCACATCGCAGGGCAGCCGACCGGCATCACGCAACTCGACCGCCACCTGTGCGGCATGGGGGACGGCCACCTGGTGATCGTCGCAGGTCGTCCGGGCATGGGGAAGAGCGCCTTTGCGTTGTCGCTGGTCAACGCCACGGCCGAGACGGGGGACGACGGCGTATTCTTCAGCCTCGAAATGACCGACGAGCAATGGGGGCGGCGGCACATCGCGCAGGAGTCGCAGGTCGACAGCCACAAGCTCCGGAGCGGAGACATCAGTCGCGACGAGTGGCCACGGCTGGCAGGCGCGGCCGGGAAGCTGTCGGAGCTCCCGATCCACTTCTGGGACAAACCCAACACAACGATCCGCGAGCTGATCAGCGAGTCGCGGCGGCTGCACCGCGAAAGCAAGGCGGCCGGACGCAAGGGCCTGCGGCTGATCGTGGTCGACTACATCCAGTTGTGTCGCGCGGCGGCCAAGAACCGCAGCAGGGAGGAGGAGGTCGCCGAGGTCAGTCGCGAGCTCAAGGGCCTCGCCAAAGAACTGCGGTGCCCCGTCGTCGCCCTGGCGCAGCTCAACCGCGGAGTCGAGCAGCGACCCAACAAGCGGCCGATGCTCAGCGACTTGCGCGAGAGCGGAGCCATCGAGCAGGACGCCGACACGATCCTCTTCATCTACCGCGACGAAGTCTACAACCCCTACAAGCCCGACACCGGCATGGTCGACAACCGCGGAATCGCCGAGGTCATCGTAGCGAAGAACCGCGAGGGCGGCGTCGGCATGGTCAAGGCTGCATGGGTCCCCCACCTGACGCTCTTCCACGACTTGGACGAGCACCACGACGCGGGGGACTACCATGAATACTAGGAACCGCGACCTGACGAACAGGCAGAGCGAGGTGCTGTTCGTCATCCGCGACTACATCCGGGCCCACGGGTATCCGCCGACCATGCGCGAGATCGGCCAGGACATGGGCATCCGCAGCACCAACGGCGTCAACGAACATCTGCGCGCGCTGGCGCGGAAGGGCTTCATCGAGATCACCCCGCGCACGGGCAGGGGCATCAAGCTCCTGGTGCGCGAGGGTTCGCCGGTCATCACCACCGAGCACATGGCGGCGGCTGCCGAGGTCCTGCTGTCGGGGGACCGCGTGCTCATGCAATCTATGATCGCCGAGTGCCTGGCGCGGAGGGACGTGTAGTGTATCAGCGCCCATCGAAGGTACTGCCACGCGGCGGCGTCGACCACGAGGATGTCGGCCCGCCCGAGCGCGTCAACGAGTTTTGCCCCTGGTCCCGGAAGCAGCCTGCATACGTCGCCTGGTTCAAGAAGCGCTTCGCGGGCGAGCGGTGCCAGTGTGGATGTGGACGGCCAGGCGAGGAACGTCACCACGAGAAGCGCGGCGCCCACAAGGACGACCGCACGCTGGTGTGGCTGTCGTCGAAGTGCCACAACCCGACCCACCAGGGGTCGCGGCATCACAAGGACTGCCCCCCGGAGCTGGTGCTCGAGTGTCGCGCAGCTGCCGGCGAGAACTGGCTGGACTACTGCTCCGCCCTGGAGCCCCTATGACTTGCGGGACGTTGCTTGCGTCGCCACGTTGGACAGTGGTTTTTCGTGACCCTCCAAACCCATCGGCAGCGGTGGGTGTCCATGCCGTTCTGCGAAAAGGTCGGCTGACTGCGCCCACTGCGAGCGAAATCGCGGTGTCCCCACCGGGACCATGCCCGGCGACGGTGGGGGCATTCTTTTTCCCGAGAGGACAGCATGGCCCGGACAGTAATTATCTTGATGTGGCTTGCGGTAGGAGTGCTGTGGTTGAACGTCGCAATCGCTCACGCGGACAGAGACGCCACGCAGCTCACCCTGGCACGCGCGGCGGTCGGCGAGTGTGGATGGCTGCTGCCGGACTGCGAGGCGGCGCTGTGGCACACCATGCAACGGCGCGCGGCGATGGTGCAGCGGTGGAGGCCGGCGTACACACTGAGGCAGATGGTGCTGAAGTACTGCGCGATCTTCCGCGGCAAGCACGAGGGCCGGCGAGTGTGGGTCCGCACGCTGCGCCCAGGCGAGAAGCCCAACGGATGGCCCGACGCCAAGTCATCGTGGGAGAAGCACGCACCCTGGTGGCAGCGGATCTACGACAGGGCCGGCGCGTACCTCGACGGCCAGGTCAAGGACCCGTGCGCCGGTCGCAAGAAGCGCGGCAAGGGCAAGCCCATCCACACGGGCGGGCTCATGGATAAGGCACGAATGAACCCGGCGAAGTGGCGAGAGGTCGACTGCGGCCGAACCAAGACACAGCTGCGAACACAGTTTTTCTGGGAACCGAGGTGAGACATGAATGCGGCAGACAAAAAAGCAAACACCGTCAGGCTGATGCGGGATGCTGCGGGCGAGATTAGGCGCCTGCGCACCCAACTGCATGAGTTGGCCAGTTACCAGGCACACACCGAGCGCATGCTGGCGCTTTTCGAGGGCGGCCCCCCGCCCGAGCGCAACCAGGGCCAGAGCATTGACGTCGCTTGGGAACTGACCCAGGCGGCCGACGAGATCGACCCGGAATGACCGAGGGAAAAGACGACGCTGCAACCGTCACGATCGGCGATGTGATCGCGGAGCTGAAGTTCCTGATGGATGGAGCTCCACCCGGCCAGTGGGTCTGGTGCCACGACGAGTTCGTGGACACCGAAGACGGCGCGGAGGCTGCCGAGAACATGCTGGCGTTCATGTACGCGTCCATCGGCAGCGGCGACAGCATTTCCATCCACGGCGTCAAGCTGAAAGGCGGACCACACGTCTGCCTCACCGGCAACGGCGAGCACGCGCGGCGCTACTCGAGAATGTTGATGCTGGTCCACGCTGTCCTGCCGTTCATCCTCGAGCTGCTGGAGCAGGCCGGCGAGACGCCACTGCCTGACGTGGGCCTCCCGCAGAACGAAGAGGGCGGGACGTTGCAGTGACGATCCCGAACCGCATCGAGGGTTGGACCCAGGACGACGAGGACCGGACGTTCGGCCTCAACGGCTATGAGCGCGAGTACAAGGGCACGGGCGAACCGACGTTCGAAGAACAGCGTGTCGTGAAGCAGCTGCGGACTATGATGACCGAGAAGCTGAGGGCCGCGAAGCTGAGGGGGGGCGGGCTCCATTGAGCGAACCCAACCAGGGGAGGCTGTTCGAATGACAAACGGGGAACTCGATGCTGGGACCGAGAAGCTGGTGACCGACTTGCAGGCGCTTCCGCGCAGCTACGATCGCGACGAAATTATCACGCGCGCTCTGAAGGGCAGGTACCACGATTACAAGGCGAAGCACGCGGCGCCTAAGCTGCTGCTCGTTGAACATCTGACACGGGCGCGAATGACCGAACTGGCCAAGCGCGCAATGTCGGGGCGCTATGATCAGGACAAAGCGGCGTCCGATGAATGGATGGAAAGCGAAGACGGCCAGGAGGCCCTGGCGGACACTGAAGCACGGGAGAAGGCAGCCGCCATCTGGCGGTCAATAACTGGCGAGGACCCCCCTGACGAACGGGGCAGCCGATGACCGACCAGCCGCAACAGCAGCGACGCCGCGAGTTCCATGGGCATTGCCCGGACTCGGGACCGAGCCCTACTTACCGAAGCTATGCGTCGATGCTGGATCGCTGCACAAACGAGAACAGTGTGCGCTGGTCCTATTACGGTGCCCGTGGCATCGCCGTGTGCGATCGATGGCTGGGATCGTTTACGTTTTTCCTTGCCGACCTGGGTGAGAGGCCGGAGGGCAAAACGCTGGACCGCATTGACGGCCAGGGTCACTACGAGCCATCCAACTGTCGCTGGGCTACTCCGGTCACGCAGGCACGCAACCGCCGGTCGACCAAACTGACCATGCAGGCGGCGCGGGAAATACGGCGCCAGCATGCATCGGGTGAGGGCGGGTACCGAACGATCGCAGCGCGTTTCGGTGTGACGTTTTCAAACGTGCGCGACGTGGTGAAGGGCAAGACATGGATCGAGTAGCGCAGCAGCAGTGGTTGTTGGGTGAGGATCAGCAGCGACGCCTAGATTTATCCCAATTTTATACGCCGGCCCATGTAGCCGAGCGCATGTGGGAGTGGTCACGACGCCCTGGCCTGCCGCACGAGCGGGTGTGTGAGCCGAGCGCCGGACGCGGGAGCCTGGTGCTGCCCATGTACGGACGCAGCGCCCCCAAGGACATCGTGGCCTACGACGTGGACCCTCTCAACGTCAGGCGGCTCGAGCTGATCGCTCTGCCACTCCGCCCGCCCTCGAGCTCGGAGCCGACGCTCGAGGTCCGGGCCCGCGACTTCACCGAGGACCTGGACCCCGGACGCTTCGACCTGTTCCTGATGAATCCGCCCTACGAGGACGACCAAGACATCGACCACCTGGATCACGCCATGGACCACGCGCCGTCGGTCATCGCCCTGGTGCGCTCGGTGCTTGTCCACGGCCAGGGGCGATGGAACAAGTTCTGGCGGCATGCGGATATCCGCCGACGCGCGAACCTGGTCGAGCGTCCGCAGTTCAGCGTCCCGACCGACGGTCGCGTTCCCACGGGTGCCAAGTCGGATTTCGTCGTCCTCGACATCGAGCGTCGCCACCGAGCTCGGCGCCAGGGCGAGGCCTCCACGCAGACGGAAGAGTGGTGGTCATGGTCATAGCAACCAGAGCCCGGCGACGAACCAACCGACCGCGGCGGCACCGAACAAAAGTACAGTCACCTGGAGCTTTTCCACCCGGTTACTGTAGGGCATATCAACGTAGTGCGCGTCACCCCGTGGGGTGACAGAAGGCCAAAAAGGAACAGGCATGTCGAAAATAAGCAAGATTATTGTAGCTGTGATCTCGGTCACACTGGTCAGCTGTGCAGCTGCTGCGCCCATCGCGATGACGGCCCTGGAGGCGACTGCGCCCATGGCGGCCGAGGCCCTGGCGGATCTGGTGTTCCAGCGGACGGGCAAGCCGATCGACAAGACGACGGCCGGCTGTTTCGTCATGGAGCGCGGGTACGGCGACGAGAACGACGAGGGCTGGCAGGTCATCCACTGCCAGGGCAAGGCGGTGTCCGAATGACCGAGACGCAGGCTGAACGCATGGCGCGGCTCAGAGCCCGCCAGGCTCTCGAGGATCGGCTCGGCTGGACCGCCATGGCCCTAATGGTGACAGCGATCGGGCTGTCCTGCTTGCCGCCCCCGCACCCAACCACCCCGCCGACCTGCTCGATGGGCCAGCACGTCTGGGAGAACTACCACCTGGCACACGACGCACTGTCCCCGGTCATCGACAACCAGTCGAGCTACGTGGTCCCGATCGCGGCGTGGAATGCCTACGACGCGCCGGTCAAGCTGCGCGCGGCGGGGACCGGGTTCACCATCACGGTCAAGGACGGCGGCGACGCGAGCTCGACCTGGTTGGGCCTCGCCACCGTGTCGCCCGATGGCAACGGACACATCCGGCGGGGGACCGTCACCATGAACCGGACGCTGCTCGAGCGGTATCCGGAACCCTACCGGGCGTACATGATCGCGCACGTCATGTGGCAGGAGCTCGGCCACCTGGCAGGCCTCGACCACCAGCGCGGCGTCGATGACTCGGCCATGGATGACTGTGTCGGGCGCTCGCCCTGGCGCGATTGCCTGGCGAATCCGGAGGCCCTGGAGTTCAACCAGCACGACGTGGACCAACTGGTGGCCATCTACGCGCACGTCACGGGGGACGACCTGCCGCCGGGCTGCTCGAGCTCGGATGAGGGCGAGGTCATCGTCCACGAGTTCCCGGTGGAGGGCGGCGTGCATGGGCACTGAACCGACGTGCGCGCACTGTGGCTGCATGATGGGACGTTGCGGCGCCCTGGTGGCTGGCGTCTGCGAGGCCGAGAAGCCCTCGGAATCACAGGGTACTTCGGAGGCCGAAAACGTAACGCGACAGATGGCCCCCCGAAAGTACGCCAAGGGCGATGTCACCGCGTGGCATTGGGGAGGGCTATTCTGGAATCTAGTCGCTCGGCTCTGGTGGCACGCGCGCGGTCGGCAGCGGCTGTTCGAGTGCGCGAACTGCGCCGCGCTGCGCAAGTGCCCACACGTGGAGGTTGCGCCATGAAGACGCCAAAGGGGTTCACGCCACGCGGAGGCCCGGTGGCACTGTCCGAGGTGCTGAAGACATCCACAGCCCACCTGACCAGCGTCGAGTGCGTACACTGTGGTGACCCCTTCCACATCCTGGAGCCCGTGGCCTGCCCGGAGCGGGACGACCCCGGCGGCCCCTGCGAGTGCGACGTCCATCAGCACCGGCTGAAGTGCTGGCCGGAGGCCTACGCGGCCACGCGCAGCGGTGCGAAGCTGTTCGAATACCGCAAGGACGACGGCCGGAACTACCGCGTCGGCGACACCCTGGTCCTGGAGGAGTACCGGCCGCTGCCCGGCGAACTGACCGGCAAGTACCTCCGCGTCTACATCACCCACATCGAGCGCGGGCCCAAGTGGGGCATACCCGCCGGCTACTGCGTCATGTCGATTTTCCCGGAGACCCTGCTGTGAGCCCGTTCAAGGAGCCCACCGAGGACGAGATCAACGCTGCTCTGGACGAGGCCACTGAACAGGCGTCCGCAGCGTTACCGGATTCGCCCCCCGGCACTGGACAGGCGCACCAAAAAAGTAACGAAAGCATCACCGATGATGCATTTGAGCTGACTGCCAAGGCCCCCGACGCGCACGGCATAGCTATGGCGGCCATATTTCACGGCGTGGACGAGCAAGCGGCCCGGCCGCACACCCGTGTCCAGCGGCTGTCCGACGGCAGGACCCGCATTCTGGGGCGCGGCCAGGTCACCATCACGATCGGGGGGACGGCCTACACCGTGCCACCCGGCGCGACGCTGACAGTGTTCGCCCCGAGGAAACCATGAGCACCGACCACGCCTACGTCCACCGGCCCCAGCGCGAGGTGCTGCTGGAGGCCATGCTGGCGTCCGAGGGAGGGTGGTTCCCCGTCCCGCTGCTGGTCGAGATCGGCGGCATCCGGTACGGCGCGCGGCTGCTCGAGCTCCGCCGGCTGGGCTGGATCGTGGAGTCGCGAACCGACGAGGCCAGCCCCAACGGCAAGCTGTATCGCATCCACCCCAAGAAGGGCCCACCCCAGCGCAAGCGCGTCAAGGTCCTGCTCGACGAGGCCGACGTCGCGGAGCTGCTCGAGCGGGGGACCGTCTCACTGGCGGCGCGCGTCGAGCTCGCGGACGCCCTCGGCTCATTTCGACACAACCGGGAGAAGCTATGACTGCAACTGCAACAGAAACCGCTGTAAAACCCATCGAACCCCACCTCGAGCAGCTGATAAACCTGCGGTATCCCGCAGGGGAGTGGGCGGTCGTGTTTGAGCTCCAGAAGGGCGTCGGATTCCAGGGGACCACCGGACGCATCGACGCGGCGGCGTTCGGCTGCTGGCCGTCCAAGGGCCACCACCGGCTCGCATTCGAGGTCAAGCGGTCGCGGGGGGACTTCCTGCGCGAGCTCCGCCAGCCTGAAAAGCGGCGGTGGGTCGAGGACAACTTCCACCAGACCTGGTTTGTGGTCCCGTCCGGCCTGGTCAAACCCGACGAGGTCCCGGAATCCTGGGGCCTGCTGGCGGCCACCAAGGACGGCAAGAAGCTCCGCCAGGTCAAGGTCGCCATGCATCGGGAGGTCGCCCCCCTGCCGGAGAGCATGGCCCTGTCCGCGATCCGGTCGATCGCCGGCACTCTCGCCAGCCTCGAGGGGCGCCAGGTCACGTTCGACGGCGAGACCATCACGCAGGCGGACCTCGACAAGCGCGCGCAGCTCCGAGCTGCCGGTAACGTCGCGCTGCAGCGGGAGCTCGAGAGGGACCGTCGCGTCCTGCTCGAGCCTTTGGCGGTCCTCGGAACGGCGGTCCTCGGTTGGGACGCTGGGCGCCACGTCAACCCTCGAGGCAGCGACCCCAGCGACGTCACGGCCGACATGGTCCGCGAATGGATCGGGCACCTGTCCGCCAACCAGGACCGCGAGACCCTCACCAAGCTCAAGGCGGCGCGGGACGCGATGAACGAACTACTAGGAGAAAAAGCGTGAACGGAACCACTGCAGCACGGCTCAAGCGATACGTCGTCGACCACTGCCCCCAGGGGAACCGCGAGACGATCCCCGACTTCCACGCGCGTCGAGCTCGAGTGCAGGTCGCCCTGATCGGCTGGTGGCAGGACCTCAACGGCCCCGGCCGGAAGCTGGCCCGGATGCTCATGGACCGCGGCACCATGGAAATCGCCGAGACCATGACGGTCGTCACCAACGGAGCTCCACCACCCCCGCTGCCGAAGCGGAAGCCCCGCAAGAAGCGCACGCGCGTCGGCAAGTTCACGTCGGCCCCGCTGCCGGACCTGACCGACGCACCCAACTGTGGCCACGGCCGACCTGACCCTGCCATGTGTCCGTGGTGCCGCCGGGCCCTCCCACGCAGAGTGCATCGATGCACTCTGCGTGGCATGTCCCTAACCGCGGACGTTTCACGCTTGACCGTCTGCACCAAATGCCGTGAGAAGCCCCGCGCATCCCCGGCGAATAAGTGGTGCCGAGACTGCCGGAACACCTGGTCCCGAGCCAACCGCCCGAAGCACCGCGACCTGCCCCCAGAGCAGCGGCGACGGGCAACCTGCCGTGCCTACACCAACGTACTGGTCAAGCGCGGCGTCCTCACCCGCGGCCCTTGCGAGGCCTGCGGGACGACCGAGCGCGTCGAGGCGCACCCCGACGCCTACAGCAAACCGCGCCTGGTCCGCTGGCTCTGCATTGCCTGCCACCGAGCCCATCACCGCGCGATCGAGAACCGTGAAACTCCCAGACCCCCCGATGACCGGGTTTACCGCGATGTGCCCGACCCCGGAGCGGGCAAGTACTGAACCGAAACCGGACGCATTGGCGCGCGCTCGCCCGCACGCGACCTATTAGAAAGCCCGCATATGGAACAGAACCCGACCGATATCCTGCTAAAAAGCCTGGCCGAGCTGCCCGCGCGCATCACGGATCGAATCCAGGTGATGCCGTCCGGCTGCTGGGAGTGGCAGGGGGCGAGGGTCAAGGGCTACGGCCAAGCGGTGTGCTGGGGGAAGGTCTGGCGCGTGCATCGATTGGCATGGTCGGCCGCGCGTGGCCCGATTCCGTACGGCCTGGACGTGCTCCATCACTGCGACAATCCGCCGTGTTGTAACCCGGCGCCGGACCACCTGTTTGTCGGAACCCACGTCGACAATATGGCTGATATGGCGCAGAAGCTGCGCGGTTCTCGTGGCGAGGCGCACATGCGCGCGCGGCTGACCGACGTGGCTGTGATTGACATTCGGCAGAGCCACGGCGTCGATGGCGTGACCGACGCAACCCTGGCCGCCCGCCATGGGGTGGACGTCAGGACGGTTCATTATGCAAGAATTGGACGCACATGGACCCACCTGCCAGGAGCCCACGCCCCCGTAAAATACGGTGAGTTGACCGCGGAAGGCGTCTTGGGCCTGCGGCGCAGGTATGCCACGGGCGGCCACACCCATCGCGGCCTCGCCCGCGAGATGGGCGTAAGCGCGACCACGGTTCGGCGCGCGATCCTGGGGATAACCTGGCAGCAATTGCCAATGGAGACGTCATGAAAAAAACAAGTCAGCTGGCAATCTCGCTTGCCGAGCTCCGCGACCAAGGGGTTCCTTTCCTGCCGATAGCCAAGCTGAAGCCATGGCCGGGTAACCCGAACACCCACGACGATGGTGTGCCCAGGCTGACAAGGGTGATCGGGAGGTTCGGCTGGACCCAGCCGCTCATCGTGCGCACCGAGGCCGACGCGGACGGCATCCACGAGATATCCGCCGGCCACGGCCGACTCATGGCAGCGGCCGGCGAACTGGGACTCGAGGAGGTGCCGGTCATTTTCCGCAACTTCAGCGAGCACGACTCACACGCCTACGGCCTGGCGGACAACAAGGCACCCGAGTTCAGCCACGAGGACGAGGGGGCGCTGCAGGCGGTCATGGCCGAGCTCATGGCCAACGACGGGCACCAGGACATCCTCGACGCCGGCTACACCCAGGACGAGCTTGACGTGCTGATCCCCGACCTGCCACCGGAGGACCCGGGCCCGGGTGACGGCGACGGCGATGGCGACGGCGATGGCGACGGCGATGGCCCGCCGCCCGACAACCCCGAGGACGACCAGCAGCCCGAGTCGGTGGAGGCGACCACCAAGAAGGGCGACGACTTACAGATAGGACGGCATCGGGTGGTGTGCGCGGATTGCACCGAGGTGCTCCGGGCACTCCCCGACAACTCGGTCGACTCGATCGTAACCGACCCTCCCTACGGAATTGGGTTCATGGGCAAGGGGTGGGACGTGTCGGTGCCCGGCGCAGAATGGGCGCGCGAGTGCCTACGTGTGCTCAAGCCCGGCGGGCACATCATCGCCTTCGCTGCGACCCGCACGGTTCACAAGCTGACGACGATACTCGAGGACGCGGGGTTCGACATCCGCGACCAGATCGGGTGGATTACGTGGCAAGGGTTCCCGAAAAGCCTACAAGTCAGCGCCGTCCTGCAGTCAAAAGAGCTATCCTGCCAATGTGGCAACGGCGCAATGCACGGTGTGCGAGGTGAAGATCGAGCGGCCCCCGTCTCACCTGGCACGGGTGACGCGGCCGACGTGCAGCAAGAGTTGCCGCGGAGTGCTCAGGGGCAGGGCGTTGGCGGCGCACCCGAAGCACGGGGGGGCGTGGGACCAGCGGCGGCGACAGAAAGCTCGGACCCGATGGAAGGGCGCGGCCAATCCGGGGTGGAAGGGCGGGGTGACCGAGAAGCGGACGAAGGGGAACTACCGCGGAGTGCGGATGGTCAGGTGCCCGGACGAGTGGATGCCGATGGCTCGCAAGGACGGGTACATCATGGAGCACCGGTTGGTGATGGCGAAGGCGGTGGGCCGCTGCCTCACGCGGACGGAGGTGGTTCACCACATCGACCACGACCCGTCGAACAACGAGCTGGTGAATCTACAACTGTGGATGGACAACGCGAGCCACAAGCGGGCGGAGCATGGCCAGTTTGCGGCCGTTGCTCACTGCCTATTGTACCCGACGGCATCGGCACAGCCCTGAAGCCGGCCTGTGAGCCTGCCATCCTGGCGCGCAAGCCGCTGATCGGCACCGTCGCGGCCAACGTGCTCGAGCATGGGACGGGCGCGCTGAACGTGGATAGGTGCCGGATTGCATACGGTGACGCTGCCTGGCCGGGTCCGGGAGAAAACCGGTGGGCCAGCGGCACTACAAAGGCCCACGACGGGTTCGAGGGGAAGTCCTTCAAGATGCCCGAGCGAAACTTCGACGGGATGAGCGGGCACCCATTGGGCAAATGGCCCGCCAACATCTACGTCTGCCCGAAGCCCGCCCGCAGCGAGCGCAACGACGGCACATTGCGGGATTCCGGCCGAGGCAAAGAAGCGTCGAACTTTCATCCGACGGTGAAGCCTGTCCGCCTGATGCGCTGGCTGGTGCGACTGGTGACACCACCCGGCGGCACGGTGCTCGAGCCCTTCCTCGGCAGCGGCACCACCCTGATCGCCTGCGAGCGCGAGGGGTTCACCGGCATCGGCGTCGAGGCATCGCCCGACTACATGGACATCGCGATCGCGCGCGTCAAGAAGGCTGTTGGCGACACGGAGGCCGAGAATGGATGACCGACTCAAGCGGCGCTTCTGGGCCAAGGTCGACAAGAGCGGACCGGTGCCAGAGCACTGCCCGGAGCTGGGTCCGTGCTGGGTTTGGACAGCAGGCGCAGGCGGGTTCGGCCATGGGCAGTTTTGGTTCCGCACGCGAATGTGGAAGGCGCACCGGATAGCGTGGCTAATTGCCGAGGGTCGCATTCCCGACGGGATGTCGGTTCTGCATAGATGCGACAACCCTCCATGCGTGAGGCGGTCCCACCTGTTCACCGGCACTCAGGGCGACAACAACGCTGATAGAGATCGAAAGGGCAGGCAGATCGCCCACCCCGGCGAGGCCAATGGGCGGGCGAAGCTGGTGGAAGCTCAAGTGATTTCGATCAGGGATCGATACGCTGCTGGCGGCGTGACTCAGTACCAGCTTGCGGACGAAATGGGCGTCCACCAAGCGGTGATTTCTGGCATCGTCCTGCGCAAGTTTTGGAGTCACATCGCATGAGGATGCCGCACGCGGATGAAAGCGATTTGGAATGGTTCCTCGGCGAAGGCGAATGCGTGTTCATGCGATCTACTGTCGGCGCGATGCTGGACCGTGCCAAGACGATGTCCAGCATCCCCCTGCGCGACGATCGCACGGGCAAGCGAATCAAGGACAAGTTCGACCGCTACGTCGCCCAGCCCACCGATCGGCCCTTCGCGGTGGCCGACGGCGCGGACCTGACGGAGATCGACGCACAGCCGACCGGAGGGCGTGCGATCGAGGTGACCCCTGACGGCGCTGTGCGCGTAGGCAACGACCCGCCCCACAATCTCGTCGTGCGCTATGCCAGCGTGTCGCGTCGGCTGTCCAAGGTGGGGAAGCGCAGCGTCACGCACAGCCGGGTGCTCGAGGTGTACTACGGGGATGCGGGATCGAAATGGGGGCGCACCAAGTACGGGCGCATCTTCAGCTTGTACGCACGGACACCGGCTGGCGCGCAGCTGGTGATCGATGTCGAGGCCAAAGAGAAGTCGCCGGTGTTCCTCACCGACGACGAGCGGCTGGGCGTCATAGCGGGGCTGCAGGGCATCCCGACGCAGAGCAAGGCCTGGCGCAAGCGCGCGCTGGTGAAGGCGGACAAGCAAGCGTGGGCCCTCTACCGGGCGGCCTGCGTCTGCTGGCTCGAGGTGGCGAATGCCCATCGAACCTGAAGTGCTCTACATCGAAATGGCCGTCATCGGCGCCATGATCCTCGATGCCAAGACGAAGAAGCCATGGGGGGCGCAGCGCGCGCGGCGATGGTTGCAGCGGTCGGGCCAGCGCGGCGCTCCTGCATGCGTCAAGCGCAACGGCCGGTGGGTGACGACGCTCGACCTGCTGCGCAACACGTTCCCCGAGATCTACCAACGCATACAGATGGAGCTCCCCGATGGATGAATGCAAGCCCGGCGCACATGTAAAGCAGAGGGGGTGTCCTCGAGGCTCCTGCGAATGTCAGCACGCGGCCGGAGCCCTGGCGGACGTGGTGGTGATGGTTGGGAACCGGCCCCGTCATGGCTGTATGATGGACGATGCGCTGCAACTGGCCATAGCGGGCGGGCGGGCGCCCTACACGCCGATCGCATGGCCTACAGCGCGGCGCAGCGGATAGGCCACACCTCGACCTCGCCCCCTGTCGTCCAAGCCAGGTCGATCGCGATGCCGTCGGCCTCGTCGCGCGTCATGGCGACCTCCGCGACCTTCCCGGCGACCCGGACCTCGTAATACCCGAAGTGGGGATCGCGCGGCTTGCGTATGCCGTGAGCGACTCCCATCAGCCGACCCAGCAGCAGTCGATCGCGTCGGTCAGTGCCGACTCGAGACACTCGCCCTCGCCAAGAACGTCGCCAGCGATCTCCGGATGGGTCGCGACGATCGTGCACACCTCGTACTCGTCGTCCCAGACGTCCTCGAAAGTGATCGGGGTGTCCTGGTCGACCAGGGTGAACTGCGACTGAATGACCAGGGAGAGCAGCGCGATGATTTCGTTTGTTGCCATGACCTAAAGATAACCTTCCAGGGTTACGCGTGCAAGGGAATAATCGAGGGGGCGTCGCTTTTCAGTAGGTGTCGACCACGGTGCCGACGCGGTCGAAGGATGCGACGGCGGTGGGGCGGCGGGCGATCCACTGCTTTGCAACGGCCCCGACCATCGAGAAACCGGGCGCGACCTCGCGGGCGGCGATGACCGGCGCAGCCTTGACGGCGTCCGCTAGCGAATCGTAGTGGTACACGGCGGTCGTCGTGCCCTGGGGCGAGTTGCGGAGAACGTGGAGGTCGGTGGCGGTCATGTGTTTTCCTGGTTAGCGGCCGACGCCCTGTCGACTCCCTAAAGATAACCGCGGAGGGTTATGCTTGCAAGGGAAAAGAGCGGGCCCCCTGTCGTTTTCTCACTGGCGCTCGAGCCAGTCCTCGTAGCTTTCCTCGTCGCTGTCCTCGTCCATCATGGCGGCCTCGGCGTCGTTGGCGGCCCAGCGGTTTTCCTCGAGCCACTCGCCAAACAGCTCCCCGCGATTCGCGACGAGAGCGAATGGTGGTCTTGGTGGGGCGGGCGGTGTTGTTGTTGTTGTCCATGCCCAAACAGTAACCCGCGAAGGTTACCTGGTCAAGGGGGGTGCAGCAGTTTTCTCAAATCAATCGGGCGGTGCTATTCCATTGACAAGGTAACCGCGAAGGGTTACCTTTAGAACATGGACAACACGATGACAACGGACACCGAGACGCAGCTGGCCGAGGCCTTTTCCGAGTACCGCCAGGGCGGCCCCCTTCTGGTCGACTTCGCAGGCGTGACGGTGAGCCTGGACGACGACGAGGGCATTACCATCGTCGAGCTCGAGGCCGACGAGTACGAGGCATGGCTCGAGCAGCACCAGGGCGCGTTCCTGACGTGGGTCGCCGAGGGCGAGCGGTACTACAGCAGGAAAAGATTCGCGACCACGCACATCTAGCTTGACGCGGTAACCCTGGAGGGTTATGGTTAGTCAGGTCAACAACACAACCCCGGAGAACACGATGACCGCACAAGAAAAAATCCTCGACCGCATCAAGAAGCTCTTTGCCCTGGCCGATAGCGCCAACGTAAACGAGGCCGGGAACGCGGCGGCGCAGGCCCAGCGTCTCATGGCCAAGCATGCGATCGACGCGGCCATGCTCGAGACGGCGGCGGACGAGGACGAGCAGGCCGGGGAAGAGGTCCTATACGACAACACCTGGAAGGTCCTCCCGACCTGGCGCCAGCTGCTCGCGCAGGACCTCGCCAAGGCGAACCGCTGCCGGAGCTTTCAGCGCGGCCGCAACCTGTGCATTGTCGGCCGTCCCAGCGACTGCGCCAACGTGCGCTACATGCATGCTTACCTGATGACCGAGGTCGACCGGCTCACCAAGTCCGCCAGCAAGGACGGCGGGGGCCTCGGACGCACCTGGATGAATAATTTCCGCCTGGGAGCGGTGACCGAGGTCGGGCGTCGCGTCCAGATCGCAGCCCTCGAGGCACGCCAGGAGGCCAAGGCCGAGGCGGTCGCGCAGACGGACGGCGGCGCATCCCTCGCGCGCATCGACAGCGCCCTGGCGACCCTCGACGGGCACGCCAAGGCGGTCGACGACTACATCGCGCGCAACCTGAATGTGCGCTCGAGCTCGGCCTCCTACACCGGCAACCAGGACGCACGCCAGGCCGGCACGCGCGCGGGCGCGAATATCAACATCGGCGGCGCGGCCGGTCAGATCGGGCGCGGCCACGCGGCCCTCGGTCGCGGCTGAGAAAAGTGAGAAAAGAATCGCGGCCCCCTTGCCAGGGTAACCCTGGGGGGTTACTGTTCAGGAGTCGACAGGGAGTCGGCAACCAACCCGGAGAAAACGCGACCATGGCAAAGCGCAAAAAATACCTTCACCAGCTCGAGCTCCGGCGCGTCGCGCGTTTCGAGCTGCTCGACGGCCTCGGCGACGAGGGCCTCCATAGTTCGCGGCAGGCCTCCGACGTCCTCCGCAACATTCTCGGCGACCGGCCGACGGAGTCGATGGTCGTCCTGTACCTGGACAGCAAGCGCAAGCCCATCGGATACGAGGTCGTTAGCGTCGGCGACGTCTCGAGCGCGGCCATCCGGGTCGCTACCGTGTTCCGTGGGGCCCTGGTGGCCGGCGCGGAGGCGATCATTGTCTCCCACAACCACCCCAGCGGCGACCCGCACCCGTCCACCGACGACGACGCGATCACCAAGCGAATGGTCGAGGCGGGGAAGCTGATCCAGCTGCAGGTCGTCGACCACATCATCGTCGCCGACGGCCGGCGGACGGACGTGGGCCCCTACTACAGCTATCTTGACGCGGGCCGGCTCCGCTACGGAGTCGGCCGATGAAGGATCGCGGCCAGGACATTCACATCCACCGGACGGCCGGCGGGGACGTCAAGGTCCAGGCGCGCGGCCTCGAGCGCGCGGACCTGGCCGACCTCCTGTGGAAAACCCTGCTCGAGATCGAACCCGGTCGGGCCCTTCACTGGGGCGCGATCCCTAACGTCTGCCGCAAGTGTAGCGGCCCGTGCGAGGGCGAGCGCGCGTGCTACGCGGTCCCGGTTTGCTTTTCCTGTCTGCCCCCACCGCCCCTGCTGCGGCTGGTCGGCGAGGACGGCTGACCTTTCCCTTGACCCCGTAACCCTCGCGGGTTACTGTGAGTGGGGTGCGCGATTCCGTGTTCCCAACCCCCCGATTTGACAGGCAACCCTGGAAGGTTATAGGTATACAGTCATGGCAACAGAACGAAGCGTCGAGCAGATCCCGGTCACCCTGAAGTGCCACAAGGTGCAGGTCATCGGATACGAGCGGGCGGCAGCTGCGGCGGGAAGCATGTCGCGTCAGGCCTGGTGCAAGGCCATTCTCGACGCGGCGGCGGGGATCTCAGCGATGCCCGACCAGCTCAAGGCGGCCCAGCGCGCGGCCCGGAAGCTCCAGAAATCGGCATAGCGCAAACACTCACAAACGCTCACAAACGGGCGTTGTCCCCGACATTGTAATTAAGGGGGTTCGGATCACATGCCACGGCAGTCCAAGCTAACCCCCGCGACGCAGGAGAAAATCCTGACCTACCTGGCAGCTGGCGCCTACGTGGAAACGGCGGCGGTAGCGGCTGGAGTGGCAAAGTCCACGCTGTACGACTGGATGAAGCGGGGCGAGGCCCAGCGGTCCGGGAAGTATCGGACGTTCAAGGACGCGGTCGACCAGGCCCTGGCGCAGGACGAGCTCGCCGGCGCGGCCCACCTGTCGGCCCTCTCTCGGCGATCCGTCACCAAGAAGTTCAAATGCACACAATGTGAGTGTGAAAACACGGTGTCGGTTCCCGTTCCCAGCAACGTCTCGCTGGAGGCCACGAAGTGGCGGCTGCAGAAAAAGTACCGCGACCACTACGGCGACAAGGTCGAGATCAAGCTCGAGGGCGAGGTGGCCCTCGCGGCTGGCATGGAGCGGCTTCACGGAGCGCTCGCAAAGAAGCGCGCGCGCGAAGCCCTCGGCGACGGCGATGACGAGGACAGCTGAATGTCCGCCGTCGCGACCACTGGCACGATGTCCCCGGCGGATATCGAGGAAGTGTTCTCAGACTTCCCAGCGTTCTGCGACCTGATCAGCATCCGGCTCAAGGCCGGCGGGCTGAAAGTGTTCGACTACGAGGGCTGGTTCGCCGAGCAGAAGCAATTCGAGGCCGAGCGCAGCGGGAGGGACATCGTCCTGAAACCCCGGCAGGTCGGTTTCTCGACGCTCGAGCTCGCGCGCGACCTGTGGTTCGCCATCCGGCATCGGGGCGTGAACGTCCTGGTGGTCGCCCACGAAAGCGACCTGGCCGAGCAGCTGTTCCTAACCCTGACGATTTTCTGCGACTGCCTGCGCGAGCTGGGGCTGCTCCCTCGGACGCGGTACTCGAGCAAGCGCGAGATCGTGTTCCGCGACTCGAGCTCGGCGGTGCGCATCGTCGAGGCCGGCGCGACAACGACGTCCGCCAGCAAGAAGGGGCGCAGCGGCACGATCCATCGCCTCCATGCGACGGAGGTCGCGTTCTGGCAAAGCCCCTACGACACCATGGGCGGCGTCATGCAGTCCGTTCCCGACGCCGGGGAGGTCGTCCTCGAGTCGACCGCCAACGGGGAGGGGGGCCTGTTCCACGAGACTGTGATGGCGGCCAGGGCGGAGACCTCCGGGTCCAAGCTCCACTTCTACCCCTGGTACCAACACTCCGAATATACGGCAGCGGTGCGCGACGGGTTCGACCCCAAGCCGACCGGCGACCATGAGGCGGAGCTGCGGCGGCTGGGCTGCAACGATGGGCAGATCCAGTGGTGGCGCAACAAAATCAACGACCCTGCAAGCGGCGGCATCGACCGCGCGCTGCAGGACTACCCCTACAGCATCGACACGTGTTTCGCCTCGAGCGGTCGGGAATACTACGACTCGGAGACGAGGACATACCTGTCGCATTCAGTCCGCGCACCGCTGCGGCGCGCGCCGATACAGTGGAAGGGGCAGGAGCTCGGCGAGGCCCTGATTTACCAGAACGCGGTGCCCGGCAGAAAGTACGTCGTCGGCGGTGACGTCGCGGAGGGCGTCGAGGGCGACGGGTCGGCGGCGGTTGTTCTCGACCGGCTCACCGGCCGAATGTGCGCAGTGTGGCGGAGCTCCAAAGTCGAGCCCGGCGACTTTGCCCTGGTGATGACCGTCCTCGGCTACATGTTCAACATCGCGGAGCTCGGTCCCGAGCGCAACAACCACGGGCACGCGGTGATCGCGGTTCTCCGCAAGGTGGTCAAGTACCCCAAGCTGTACCGGCCACGCGACCCAGGGACGGGCAAGGCCGCTCCCGGCAAGTTCGGTTGGGATACCAACCCGGCGACCAGGCCGATCCTGTTCGACGAGCTCTACACCGCATGCCGTACCAAGGCCTACGACTGCCCGGACGCGGACACGGCCAGCGAGGCGCGGACGCTGATCGTCGACGACGACGGGCGGCCTCGAGCTCGCGACAAGGGAAAGAAGGGAGGCCAGCACGACGACCGAATGGTCGCGTGGGCCATCGCCCATCAAATGCGCTCCGCGCCAGTGTGGAGCACTAAACCGTTCAAGATCAAAGGTGCCTAGATGGCCGACGATTCACTGCTCACCATGCTCCGATCGGCTCGCCCCGACTATACGTCGGAGCTCCATTGGGTGCGCTTCCTGCTCGACAGCTACGAGGGGACCGGCGGGTATGCAGGCCGGGTTCAACCTCCGGCCGTTGCCAGCCTGGGGTGGGTTGCGGACACGTATGGGATCGGCGGCTCGACCGCAGTTGTCGGCACCGGGAACATCTGGGAGAAAAACGCCAGCTACCTCGACCAGTACCCTCGCGAGGACGCGGACAAGTTTGAAATGCGCTGCGCCGTCTCGTTTTACGAGAACTACGTCGCGACGATTTACGACCTGCTCCTGTCCTACGCACTGAAGTCCGCGAGCACCCCGGAGAACATCCCGGACAACGTCAAGGAGTGGCGCGACAACGTCACGATCAACGGCACGGGCTGGGACGCGCTGATGAAGCACATCCTGGCGCGGCGCGCGGGCCTGATGGGCTGGTGCCCGGTGATCATCGACCAGCAGGCCAGGCCGGAGGGCGCCGAGCTGTCGGAGGCGCAGGTCGCGGCGGCCGGCATCCGCGTCGAGCCCTACGTGATGCCACTGACACCGGCCAACGTCCTCGACTGGTACATCGACCCGCAGACGGGCGTCCTCGAGTGGGTCAAGATCCGGCTGGACTACAGGCGCCAGAAGGACCCGACCAGGGAGGCGCAGACCGTCCAGGTCTACAAGATCTACGACAAGAAAACGATCCGCACCTGGGAGGTCCTCGAGGAAAAGGTGACCGCCAAGGGCGAAACCACGCACCCGTTTGGCGTCGTCCCCCTGGTCAGCTTCCAGCAAAAGCCCAACGTCGAGGAACCACTGCGCGGCGTCTCCATGATCGGCGACGCGTGCATCGCCAACAAGCGCATTTTCAACCTCGGCTCCGAGCTCGACGAGCACATCCGGTCCACGGTTTTCTCGCTGCTGCAGGTCCCGGTCCCGGAAGGCCACGAGGCACCCGACGAGCTCCTAGTCGGCAACGGCCAGGGCGTTCCCGTTCCCGCGTCGGGGCAGCGCGACTACAAGTTCATTTCTCCGGAGGGGTCGGTCGCGGCGACCCTCGAGACGCGAATCGCCAACATGGTGCGCGGCCTGTACCGCCGAGCTCGCACGCAATTCGAATCGGCGAACAAGCAGCAGAGCGGAATCGCCAAGCAGTGGGATTTCGAGGAAACCAATCGGCTGCTCTCCGACTTCGTGTCGCAGCTGGCGCGCGCGGAGACCGAGGTCCTGGTGATCGTTGCCCGCGTCATGGGGACGACCGACGAGACCGAGCTCGACAAGATCCGCGTGGTCCCTCAGTCCGACTTTGCGGTCGAGGACCTGATGGCGGACCTCGAGGCGGCCGAGCAGGCGATGGTCCTGAACCTCGGCGCGACCATGGAGATGTTGATCAAGAAGCGCCTGGCCGACCGGCTGGTTCCCAACATGTCCGCCGAGGACAAGGAGCAGGTCGAGGAAGAGCTCGAGCTCGAGCGCGACAACTCGCTGAACGACGCTGCAGCGCAGCAGGAGCTCCGCCAGGCCAAGCTCGACGCGGGGGAGGACCCTGATGCTCCGCCGGCTCCAGAGCCCGCAGAGGGCGACCCTGCCCCCCCTGAACCCGGCCCTGACGAATGACCTCCCACCAGCGATCGCAGGATCTCGCCGAGCGCGTCTACAACGCGACCAGGCGCGAGCTACTCGTCCAGCTGTCGCAGGCGATCGAGCGGCTTGACCGGATGTATGTCACCGACGCACGGCGTATCACGCAGGAGCTGACCGCTATTCTTCAGCAGGCCGGGGTATCGACTGCGACCGTCGAGTCAATCATCGCGGGCGTGTTCGCCTCGAGTCGGGACGCGCGCGTTGCCCTGCTCGAGCAGACCATCGAGGGCGCCACCCTGGCGGCCAAGAAGGTCGACGAGGCGACGTTCCGCGCGGTGTTCGGAGGTGACCGAGACGCGGCCCCCCCTTTCGGCGTGGGGCGATTAGGTTCGCCACCGACACCGAGGCCCTCGCTACGGCTAGTGCCCGCATACGTGGACAGTTCACAGCCGACGGCCTGAGTCTGTCGCGGCGGCTGCACCGCAACGACGCAAAGATTACCGACGCCATGCGGCGTCAAATCACCGGCAGCGTTCGGGCTGGCGAGCGGACCATCCGGGTCGCGGATCGCATTGTGCGGATCGACAACCCGGTGGTGAACATGCCCAAGCATGTGGTCGAGCTCGAGCATGCGGCGCGGCAGACCCTCGCGACCGGGGACCGCAACGTGTACCGCCTGGCGGTCAAGAAGTGGGAGGGCACGATCAGCCGACTCGGCGCCACGGCGGGCGGCGACTTCAGCGTTCGGGCTGCGACGGAGCAGCTGGTGACCGATCTGCGCAACGCGAAGGTGACGCAGATCGAGAACATCGTCGACCGCTGGACGCTGGACCGAGCTCGGAGCCAAGCGCGAACGATCGCACGGACGGAGACGGTGGACGGCTACCGCGACCAGTACCGGCGGCAGATGAATAAACAGCCCTACGTCGTGGGGTATCGGTGGCTGCTGTCACCACGGCATCCCAAGGCGGACGTCTGCGACATTCTCGCGTCGCAGGACCTCGACGGCCTGGGGGCCGGTGGCTACCTGCCGGAGGGCGTACCGGACACTCCCCATGCCAACGACATGTGTACGCAGGTCGCGATCATGGACAGCGACCACTTCAAGCGGGAGCGCGCGCAGATCGAGGGCACCGAAGCGCCCCCGAAGCCCTGGCTGTCCGGCAAGAAACAGAACGGCACCGACTGGCTCAAGACCCAGCCGGAGGGCTACCAGAAGCAACTACTGGGACCGACCCGCCACAAGGCTATGCAGCAGGGGCGAGCGGTGCTCGACAAGGGCGGCAAACCGATTCCCGTCTGGAAGGTGCAAGGCCTCAAGCGGCCGCCCCCGCGGGCCCTGGGGCCAGCAGTGGCGGCGCGCGGCCTGGTGCGGCGCGATGCCCGGCGACAGGTTCGACCGTTCCCTCGAGTGCGGCCGTCTGCGCGCTAACCCTCCCGGAGCTGCTCGCGGATTGCCTTGCGACCGGCCTGGCGCTCTTTGCGCTCCGCTGCTCGTTCGACCGCTGGCGCGATGTTGCGCTTTGTGCGCTTGCGGTCGCGGCGTGCACACCACTTGTCCCAGCAGTTATCGGCGCGACCCCTCTGTCCCTGTGATCCGTTCATGGGTTTCTCTCCTAGCGGCAGATGCGGCGCGCATTGCGCAGGTTGATAATGTCGCGGCACTCCCAGGCGAAGGCGTCCTTGGCTGCGGCGTAGTCGTTGGCGTTGTCCTCGGCCAGCGCGATCTGGCCCTCGAGGCGGCACTCGTTCAGGACGACGACGTCCTCCGGATCGATGTAGGTGAGGCCGGCGGGGACTGCGAAGTCGTTAGCGTTTGTTGCCATGACCTAAAGATAACCCCCCAGGGTTACCGGGTCAAGCGAATAGTCCAGAAAAGATTCTAGCCCCCCCTGACATCGACTAGGGGGACCAGGGCGATACCCGTCGAGTGAGCGCATCGGTAGCGCGGCGCAAGCCAAAGGCCGAGGAAAGCAACCATG
>SPKZ01006728.1_pt1 | contig 26801 bp, 18 predicted proteins | sample 2456571 | NCBI WGS metagenome assembly SPKZ01 (sample SAMN11192286, study PRJNA482655) | marine metagenome | biome: ENVO:00000447; feature: ENVO:00000244|ENVO:00000211|ENVO:00000569|ENVO:00002023; material: ENVO:00002151; isolation source: ocean water from marine abyssalpelagic zone ... | reverse complement strand
GGTCTCGAAGGGTGTTGCCAGCAATTCGTAGCGCCCCATTCGATACTGGTCTTTACGTTTCATGGCGGGATCGCGGCCGCGCGGAAAGCGCTCAAGGTGAATGACGGCAGGTTGTGAAGCGTCGGCGGAGTAGTTGTATCCGCCCATGCTCACAGGGAAATCCAGCATGGCATTGATGTGGTAACAGCCGGGTGCAAAGACAATGCCCACGCCGAGCTTTTCCCAGGCCTCCCAGTTTCTCACCGCAACATTGGTGTAGAGGATGGGGGATTTTACCTGCTCTGACAGGGCCGCTTTCTGCGCGTCTGGCAGCGCGGGGCAGATGCTCGGGATAATCGCGTTGTAGCAGGCCATAACACAGTACTTGCCCTTGGCCCGGAAACTCTTGCCGTTACGCACGTAGGTGACATCCACGGCACTGCCGGCGTCTGAGACGTTAATCACGGTACTGTTCAGGCGGAGGTTGACCGCATTGTCCGGGGAATCCAGCTTGGCGTAGTCCAGCGGCGCCATCACCACGTCCGACATAGTGTTTCCCGGCATGCACTCGGGGATCATCTTGCGCACCAGCAAACGCGCAACCGCCGCGTTGCCATCGGGGAAGTGGTGAATGTAGGGCGGTGCCTTCTCTTGCACAATGCCGGTAGAGCCCAGGTTGGGGAGGCCCGCGTAAAAAATCCCCATGTCTGCCGAGACGCCGCCAATGTGTGTGCCCGAGTCTGCTGCCAGGTCCTGAAGCAGCTTGAATAACGAGGGCTCGGTAATGCCCATAGTGTCGCGCAGGTACTGCTCGTAGCTGACGCTCCACAGGTAGGCCCATCGCTCGCTGTCGGTGTCGCCTGGGATGCGCTGTGGTTGCGGACGAACCAGCCCCTCTAGTTGCTCACGGGCTTTATCCGGTAATGGCATAGCCGATACGGCCGCGTGCAGATCTATGGGCGGCGGCGCCACCTCCAGGTAGCCCTCCAGCATGGTGCCTAGCTCCATGGTTGCCAGGTGGCGTTGCCCCCAGAGCTTTTCATCAAAGTACAGCCCGGCTGCAAGATTATTGCGCCGGAAAAAATCCCGGTCGTAGGCGGTCTCGAACGCATCGAGATCTATGGCCAGATCGTCGAGCAGCTCCTTGGCTGCCTCGGGGTAGTCTTTGGGCTCCACCAATGTCTGGCTACCGCCATAGCCGATGAGGGTGTCGCCACCGGTACTGAATTCATTGCGCTTGGCGTGCCCACCGAAGTCGTCGTGATTCTCCAGCAGCAGGATGCGTGCGCCGGGGTAGGCCTTCTGCCAAAAGTGAGCCGCTGACAGCCCGCTGATGCCCGCACCCACCACGATCAGATCGTAGTCGCTGTTGTCCTCTGCGCCGGGTGTCCCCCAATCTTGGCGGCCCTCTCTTGCCAGTGCATGGGCCACTTCCCAGGCGCCATCGTGGTTGCCTCGCATTCCAGTGAGGCTTGGAGGATATTGCGTGCCGGCAAGCTCGGCGGCCAGGGCATTTTGTGCAAACAATGATCCGGGGACAAAGCTGGCGGCAGCTGCGGCGCCAAAGCCATGCAGCAGATCACGACGACTGATTCCGCCGCCGGTGCGTGAGGACTTTGGCGTCTTAGGGTTGGTCACAAGCGTGGTCCTGAGTGGTTTGCTGATCTGGATGTGTCAGGCGTCATACCAATGGCCATCGGGATCGTTCGGGAATACTCCCAGAAACTCGCCGTGGGACTGGTAGCCCATCAGGCGGCGCACGTTCTCAGGGTACTGATCGGCGATTTCGCGAGGCACCGCAAGGTACTGGTTTTCTTCCTGGCGCAGCCATCCCAATGTATAGGTATTGATCAAACCCGAGCGGGAGGCCTCACTGTTGTTAGAACCGCCACCGTGCCAGGTTGAGCCGAAGTACAGCAGCAGGGACCCTACCGGCATGACCGCCTGCACGGCCTCGTCGCCGGGTGCTTCGGGTGCATCGCCGGTCCAGTGGCTGCGGGGCACCACTCGGGTAGCACCGTTCTCTACGGTGAAATCGTCCAGCGACCACATGGCACCCAGCTGATACTCCACACCCGGAATTCGCATTGGGTAGAAGTCATCGTCCTGGTGCAGCTCCTGATTGCCTTCCCCGGGCTGAATTTGAATGGCTGTGGTGCTGCCTATTCGGTAGCACTCACAGTGGGGGCCCAGTATTGCATCGGCCACCGCCATCACCAGGGGGTGGGCAATCAACGCCGCGGAAGCTGGGGAGATTGCCAATATGGCTGACAGCCGCGATGTGCGGTAGCCGTTAAAGTCGTTGTGAAACTTTTCCCCTTCCACCAGGTAGTGTGGAGCGAGTTCCCGGTTGACCGCAGCCACCGTGTCGTCGTCGGCAACACATTCGACGATCGCGCCGCCATCCCTGGCCAGCGCGGCGACGATATCGTCGAGCGCGGCGTCAGCGGAGAACCGGCGGAGTTCAGGCAGAGAGGCGGACATCGTTTTACTCGAAGGCTGAGCCGTCTTCAGAGTAGATCACCCAGATCTTGGTGTAGCCTTCGGTCTCCCAAATGCCGGTCCACTCCTTGGGCACGGTGACGCCTTCACCCGCGTTGATCACCTGCACGCTGCCATCGCTGGAGGTTAGCGTGACGCTGCCGCTGAGGAAATACATGAACTCATCAACGCCGTAGGGTTCGGTGATTTCAGAACGCGTGGCGCTGGACTTATAAACGCCGGAGGAGAACTTGCCATCGCTGGACAGCAGCGAGGTCACGTCCTCGGTGACATGGCCGTCATCGTGGGTGGTTTTAATCATGTCGTCTTGTTTGAACATGGCGCCGGCCAGGTCCTGCTGGCTCATCTTCGCGGGCGTGATGACCTCGGCCGCGACACTGGCGCTGAAAAGTAGAGACGCAATGACAGGTACATAAGATTTCACAGTGAGTGTCCTCGTGGATTAACGACCAGCGCTGCTGGTTCAGGTAGCGGCAAGTTGCTCGGAGACTGCGCGATAGGCGGCGTCTATCGCACCGTCAACGTAGGCGTAGGCCTCTGAGTCAGAATTGGCAATTGAAATACGGCCCATCTGCGCGCGGCCAGCGATATGTGGACCGTTGAATCGGTTGTACTGTGCTGGCAAACCAACGCCTTCGAATTCATAGGCGTAGCCGTGTGCCCAGCGATTGAGTGTGATGGCCGCCAGATCGCGCTCTGCATCAAAGCCATAAGGGTCCAGCATACCATTCAGGTGCCCGACGATATCCTGCTCAAAGTCCATGTAGCTCATGTCCAGCATTTTCGCGCGCCCCGCCCGGTACTGTGTGCGGCTGTCCAGGCCGCGTGCGGTGGGCGAGTACCAGGCCGTGATGACGGTCGGTTGATCAGGGCTCTGGCTGTACTCATAGCCACCCATGCTCACTGGGAAATCCAGGCTGAGGCGTTTGAACATCACATCCCCCGGGCTGTACATCATGCGGTATCCGCTGTCGGCAAAGGCCTGCCAGTTGCGAATCGCAAAGCTGCCTAACACAAAGGGTATTTTGGTGGCATAGCGAAGCGCGTCAGCTTGTGCCCGCGGGATTTCCGGGCAGAGGTAGGGGATGATGTTGTTGTAACAGGCCAGTACCACATGTCGGCCGCGCGCCAGATAGCGATTGCCATTGTTGACGTAGGTAACGCCTACCCGCTCGCCCCTTTCATCGTGGGTGACGTTGACAGCGGTGCTGTTCAGGCGGAGACGCACCGGGTTCTTCTCCGAATCCAAAGCCAAGTAGTTGGCTTTTGCCAGCACCAGGTCTTCCATGGTGCTACCCGGTATAGCCCCCGGGATTAGCTCCCGTACCAGTGCTCGCGCTACGCTGGCGTTGCCGTCGGGGAAGTGGTGGATATAGGGTTCCTCGCGCACTTGCTTGGCTTCAAAGCCCAAGCCCCGGGTGCCGGGGAATTCATACTCCAAGGCTTCCCAGGCAGATGCTGCCTCCCAACCCACGCCCAGCATTGGCAGGAAGGTATCCTGCAGTACGGCACATACGCCGTCTGTCATGTCCGCGTATTGTTTCAGGAAGTCCAGATAACTGATGTTGCGCAGCAGCGCTTCTTTCTCGGCCAGCGACTGGCGGGCCAGTAGGTCATCCTCTGTGGCGAACAAGGTGAGGAAGGCGTTTTGGTCGGCTTCACTCAGTGGCATTGCGCGCACAGCGGCCAGCACGGCCTCTTCGGAAAGCCCATCGCCTTCCAGCATATTGTCCACCAGCGCGCGCCGCCCAAAAGTAGGCTCGTCGAAGTAGATGCCGGGTTTCATGCCCCGGCTGCTGAAGAAGTCCCGGTCGAAGTACTCGTAGAATCCATCCAGATTGAATCTCAGCGCTTTCAATAGGCCGCTGGCTTCAGGCGAATAGGCTGAAGGCGTATCCAGTGTTTGGCTGCCCCCGTAGCCGATCATGGCCCGACCATCCACGGTGAACTCATTGCGCCTAGCGTGGCCGCCAAAATCGTCGTGATTTTCGAGGATGAGTATGCGGCTCTCAGGCCCGTGTTGTCGGCGGAAAAAATAGGCGGCGCTGAGACCGGATATGCCGCCCCCGACCACAACGAGATCGTAGTCCGATTCTGGGGACTGTTTTGGCGCGGCAAATCGCTTTCCCTCGCGCGCGAGGGCGTGGGCGGCTGCAAAAGCAGCATCGGTGCTGCCGCGAATGCCGGTGAGGGCCGGGGGGTAATAGTCAGGGCCAAGGGCGTGGCTGGGCAATAGCCCTTTCGCCGCCGCCTCCAGCGGACTCAGTGACAGGGCGGTGCCACCCATTGCGACACCGCTGACGAAATCCCTGCGGGTAATACTCATGCAATCACCCTAGACAAAAAAGCCCGGTCATGTGACCGGGCCTGTAAGCGTGAATAGATGAGAGGCGGACTTAAAAGTAGTAGCCCAGCCTCACCCCGGCCGTGCGCGGACGCGCGGGGCCAAACACATACTGTGGGTAAGCGGTGCCATCGAAGCCTTCACCGAAGGTGCCGTCATCCCAGGTGTTGTCAAACACGTTCTCAACATAGCCGCTGACGAACCAGCTCTGGGTCTGGTAGCCCAGGATGATATCGGTCTGGTCGATAGTGTTGATGGTCTGCTCGGCCAGGCTGGGCGGAATCCAGTCACCGCGCATATCGTCCTCCCAGGACCAGGCTATGTTGCCGAACAGCTCGCCATTACCCATGGGGAATACCGCGTTGAGCACGGCAAAAGCCGTATACTCTGGAGCCAACGGCAGTTTCTCGCCCTCACAGTCATCCAGTGTGCCGCCGAGGTTCTCAGCTTCACCACAGAAGGCCTGAACATCGTTGGCTTCTGAATCCAGCCACGAGGCACCGACGCGCAGGTTGATATTGTCTGTCAGTGCTGCAGACACTTCCAGTTCTGCTCCCCAGCCATCGAGTGTGCCGACGTTACCCGCGACTGTCTGGAAGCCGGCGCCAACAGGGTTAGGCTGAGTAAAGAAGGACTGCAGGTCTTCGTACTCGTACAGGAAGCCGGTCAGAGCCACTTGCACCCGGTTATCTGCCAGTGCGGCCTTATAGCCAACCTCATAAGAAGTGACCGTCTCCTCGTCGAAGCTGGCGGGTTCGTCGACCCCACGTAATGCCTCTCCCTCGGAAGTCTCGCCGGTGGCGATATTTTGGAAGCCGTAGGTGTCGAAGCCGCCGGGCTTGTAGCCGGTGGCGACCGATGCGAACAACAGGGTGTCGTCATTCGGGCGCCAGTTGGCGACCAAACGGAACGTGGTGTCGCTCCAGCTGTCAGATGCGGACAATACACCATCTGGCGTTGCAGGCTGGCCTTGCACGCCGCCGGAGAACTGAGAGCCGCCGAGGTCGGCCAGGCGCTCGTTGGAATAATCACGGTTGTCTTCCTGATAGCGTACACCCGCTGCAATATCGAACTGCTCGCTAAAGGCATAACCCACCTCTACGTAGGCTGAGTAGCCGTCGTACTTGCCTTTGGTTTCGTTGTAATCGTTGATCAGGCCATTGGTGGACGGGGTGAAATCGTAGCCGGCGTAGTTGTAATAGGCCTGACAGCCACGATAAGCCTGGCCGGCATACAAATAGTAATTGAGATAAAGGTCGCAATAGACGTCTTCAGACTGGATATTGCCGAAGGTCGTCTCGATATCCTCCTCGTAATAAGAGATACCGGCGTACCAGTCCAATGGGCCGTCAGTCTGAGACGTCAGGCGTAACTCGGTTTCAAAATAGTCGCCAGACTGGAACTGCTCATATTCGAAAAGGGTGATCGGCAAGCCATCGAAGTCTTCACCGTACTCATAGTCGTGGTCTTTGTAGTGGGTCAGCGACGACAGCATTGCGAAGCCCAGATCGTAGTCCATCAGCAAGGTGAAGGCGCTCACTTCTGTTTCGTCTCGACTCCCTACTTCATCATTGACGTTCACGTTGCGGCTGTCGCCCACGTTCCAGGGCTCACCTCCATTGAGGAACAGGCCTGGGCCGCTGCTGAAGTTCGGGCCTTCACCCGTTACGCGGTAAACGGAGCCTGATTGGTCTCGGTCGTCGTACTGAAGGATGAGGTCCCCGTTGAACTTCTCGGTGGTGTAGTTGAAACTCACGCGGAGCGAGTCGTTGTCGTGCTCGATCAGGTCATCGCCGCCGAACAGATTTTCAACGTAGCCGTCTTCCTCTGTATGTAAACCGGCGATGCGCATCGCGAAGTTGTCGGTGATAGGTACATTCACGCCGCCCTCAAAGACGAACACGCCTCGCTCACCCACATCAATTTCCGCGAAGCCGTTCAGGTCGTCAGTGGTCGCCTTCTCGGTAATTACGTTAATGGCCCCTGTTACTGCGCCACGTGCAAACAGGAAGCCCTGTGGTCCACGCAGGACTTCCGTACGCTCTACATCAAACAGGCCGCTAACGGCTGACCCGGTACGACCTTGGTAGGTACCGTTCATGAAGAAGCCGATGGAGGGCTCTGCGCCGTTACCAAACAGATTGGTGCGTATACCTCGCACCGAAATAGTATCGAGGAAGGAGTCTTTGGAGTTGCCGGTGATGCCCGGTGTGAACTGAATCAGGTCTTTGATGTCATTGAGGTTAAGTAACCGTGTTTCGGTGCCGCTCATGGCTGTCATAGAGACCGATACATCCAGTACGGATTCTGCACGCTTGGTCGCAGTCACAATGACTTCTTCCAATTGCTGTGCCCTTGCCGTTTCTGCGGTCAAGCTGGCGAGTAAGGCAGCAGAGACTGCTGTGGCCAAGCGCGTTTTGGACGCGGGTCGGCTCGTGAGTGAGTTCTCGGGCTTAGTCATGTAGGTCTCCCTGTCGACGTTTCTGTAAAGTGTTCTGCAGGCGCACTTCTATCCGTCGTGTTGCTTTATCGTTCTATGAACACTACTCGGTCTATGCCGCTTGGGTCCATAGCGTCGAGACCGAGAGTATGCCGAAAGAGGACGCCGTAAAAGCCACTGACCGTGAGGCTACCCCTAAAGGGGTAGTGAGACAACGGCTGGGTTAAACCACCAGGGGAATGCCTGCGGCCTCCAGCGCCGCGCGCATGGGGGCCAGCTGTGTTTCGTAGCGGCGCCAGCGGTCGATAGAACCGGTGTGCGCGGGCTGGCGCACTTGCACAGCACTGGCGGTGGTCACTGCCGCATCCTGCTTATGGAACTCCAGGCAGTCGTCCTCCCAGGGAAGTTCCAGATACTCGATAAGCGCCTGCGCATTGGGTTCCAGATTGGACGCCGTCTCCTCGTAGGAGATGTCGAAGAAGCGGTTGCCAAAGCGCTCTCGCCAGACCGCCATCAAGTCGTAGTAGCGGGCGTGATGCCTGGCCATTTCGGTCTGCTCGTAGGAGTGGGGATACGCATCAGCGAACAGCTGTTTGAAGCTGGCGAAGCAAGCGTCCATGGGGTTGCGCCTGAGGTGCACAATCTTCGCCCGGGGCAGGGCCTTGAGGATCAAGGGTATATAGAGGTAATTCGGCGGCAGTTTATCCACGAACCTGGGCAGGTCACCCTGCATCTTGGCGGTGGTCTGCAGGTAGGCTGCTCCCAGCTTTTGGTGGTCTACCTGAGCGGCCAGCTCGGCCAGCCTGGCCGACTGACTTTTGGGCTCGCTGTAGTTGGTAAGCCGGCGCAGGCAGGTGCCAAACTGGCGCAGTTCACCCGCGGAATGTACCTGCGAATGGCTGGTGATGATGCGTTCAACCAGCGTAGTGCCCGTGCGCGGTTGGCCCACCACAAAAATAGGGGAGGGCGCGTCATCGCCTTCACCCGGTGAATCCATCCATTCCTGGGTGAACGTGTCTGCGAAGGCCTGATACATCTCCACCTCGGCGGCCTCGTCAAACTCCATCACGCTGCGGCGTGCCGCTGCACCCTTTGCGAAGGCCTCAAAGGCGGCATCCCAGTCCTTCAGGTCTTCCAGCTCTTTTCCAAGGCCGTAGTAAAGGAAAGCCAGGGCTCGGGGATCGCGCCGCTCCTGTTTGACTAGGCGTTCCAGTTCCATCACGTGCTCGTGCCCCTCGGCTTTGCGTAGGTTTGAGAGCAGCCAGTGGGCGTTGGCATTGCCCGGACGTAGCTTCAGTGCGTGATTCAGCGCGTCTTCTGCGCCTGACATGTGGCCTAGAAACATTTCGTTATTCGCCCGGTTAACCAGGTAGGCAACGTTGTCCGGTTCTTTTTCAAGCGCACGCGAGATCCACAGTGAGGCCTCTTCTTGATCTCCCAGTGAGCCGTAAACATTACTGATTACGTCCTGCACAGTCGGGTCATTGGCGTGGTGCTTTACCGCCTCGGCTAACGCACGATCAGCTCGCGCCGGCTGTCCTGCCTGCATGAACAGGCGCGCAAGGTTCGCCCAGGCAGCGCCGTGAGTGGCATCCAACTTAGTGACCGAGCCGAATGCTCTGATCGCGTTGCCCGTTTGTTTGAGTTCCAGCGAGATCAACCCGACAAGGAAGTGGCCTTCAACCAGATCCGACTTGGCGCTGAGTAACTTTTTGCAGCATTCGGAGGCCTCCTTGATACGCCCTGCGTTCAGGTGGGCAAAGCCCTCCCGCAGCGTGGTTTGCATCCATGGGGCGAGTGAGGAATTGGCGGCATTGGACATGGCGTGTGGGATCGATTCTTAAGGGGGTGGTGCGTGTCAGTGAGCGTCGGAGCGGCGTGACTCAGGCGGCTGCAGATAAGCCACCAGCGTATCACCGCCATCGTAATCCTTGGCACTCATCAAGGCGTCCAGGAATAAATAGAACAGCTCCGCCTGTGAGCTGACTTCCAGCTTGGCATAGGCGTGCTTGCGGTGCAGCTTGACGGTTTCTACCGAAATAGACAGCTTCTCGGCGATTGTTTTGGTGCTGTGCCCGTGCAAGACCAGATTGATAACCTGGGATTCGCGCTCGGTCAGCATACTGGAGCCAAAGCCGTCCAAAGCCTTGTGCAGCTGCGCACGCAGGTTTGGGCCCGTACCGCGGTGTGAGGGCTCGGCCCAGTGCGCGTGGCACAGCGCCTGGATAGTCGGTGCAATGTCTCTCAGCACGGCCATGTGCGCCTTGCTGAATGTGGCGCGTGGCGTGGTACGGCCCAGTGCGATGTTCACAAAGCCCTCGTTGCGCAGCGGAAATATGTAGCCGCACTCATCCTTGTAGCCGCACTTGCGGTACCAGCTGCTGTAGTACTCGCTGTCCTTGAAACCCTCGGGTGCGAGGTCGCGCAACCGGAAGGCGCCGTAGCGCTGTTCGCGGGCAGCGGCCAGGTAAAAGGGGTCTAGCAGGAAGGCGCCTTGCAGGTAGCGGTCCAGCGTGGTGCTGCCGGTATCCCGAATCAGGTCGAAATACTCAAGCACCGGCAGGTTGCCACCCTCGTAAACAATGATGGTCGCATCCTCGATGGGGATCAGGGATTTCAATAGACCCACCAGTTCCGAGGCAAAGGCGGGTGTGCCCACGCGCGGGAATAGTTCAGCCAGGTGGCGACTGAAGTCGTAGAGGGTGGACATGGCTTAAACGATTGTCGCCTTCTTGTTCAATTGCTCATGATAACTTGAACGCCGCCCAATCCAAAAAGGCCTGGTTCGCAACGGATATCTGCCGGCTGTGCCGTTTAGCCAGGGCGAGCGTGAGTGAAGGGGCGCCTTCGAGGGGCAGCCCGACAATCCCTAGCTCAGCCTCTGCCATTAGCTTAAGACCCACGGTTGCGCCAAGCCCCTGTTTGACCATGCGCACCAGCATGGGCAAGAAGTTGGATTGCATCCTGAAGTCTGGTTGGCTGCTGGCGCCGGCACAGAGGGTGTCCAATGCCTGGCGCACGTAATAGCCACTCTCGTAGACCACCATCGCCTCGCCGTGCAGCTCCTGCGCGGTGACACTGGATCGATTCGACCAGGGATGATCCTCGGCAACGCACAGCACAATGGGCTCCTCGACCAGTACCACCGACTCAAAATCTGCGAGGCTATCGACAGGCTGCGCCACCACGCCCAGCTCGGTTTGCTCATCCTGCAGCAGCGCTTCGATATCGGTGGTGCCTGCCTGGGTAATGGAGGCTGTCAGACCGGGGTGGTCCTGCAGAAACTCAAGTAGAAGATCGGGCAGGAAGTAGGTGGCCAGCATAGAGGGGCAGGCCAACGAGACTTCACCTGACAGCATTTCGCGCAGCGCATCGGTGCTGCGCTGCAGTTCCTGTGCTTCGCGCAGGATATGCTGTGCCCGCTGCAGCACCTCGCGCCCCTCGGGGGTCAGCCGCGCCTGGCGCTGGCTGCGGTCGAACAGGCGCACGCCCAAAGACTCTTCCAGTTTGCGCACGGCAACGCTGACAGCGGGCTGGGCCATATGCAGCGCCAGGGCCGCCTGGCTGAAGCTGCCGGTGTCAGCGACCACGGTGAATATTTCGAGCTTTCGCAGGTCCATGGCGTCGATTCTACATATACAAAAACTATGAGAAAGATAAAAAACATATATTTTATATATTTAAAGCGGGCTGTTAGGCTGCGCGCCACACTGACAAACCGTGGAGAGGCGCAATGGCAGCGGGTAAGAGCTGGCAGAAACTGAATTGGCAGGATCCCTTCCTGCTGGAGCAACAGCTGACGGATGAACAGCGTATGGTGCGCGACAGTGCGCGCAGCTTCGCACAGGATCAGCTGCTGCCTCGTGTTAAAGATGCTTTTCGCGCTGAGGAAACCGACCCCGCGATATTCCGGGAAATGGGCGAGTTAGGGCTGCTGGGCTCTACCATCGACGGCTACGGCTGCCCCGGCGTGGACTATGTCAGCTATGGCCTGATTGCCCGCGAAGTAGAGCGCGTGGACTCTGGCTATCGCTCCATGATGAGCGTGCAATCCTCTCTGGTGATGTACCCCATCTATGCCTATGGCAATGAAGCACAGCGCGAGAAATACCTACCCAAGCTCGCCACTGGTGAGTGGATTGGCTGCTTCGGCCTGACAGAGCCTGACCACGGTTCTGACCCCGGCAGCATGGTCACCCGTGCGCGCAGCGTTGACGGCGGCTATGCCATCAGCGGTGCCAAGATGTGGATCAGCAACAGCCCCTTTGCCGACGTGTTCGTGGTATGGGCGAAGACGGATGACGACAAGATTCGCGGCTTCATTCTCGAGAAAGGCATGCCCGGCCTCAGCGCGCCCAAGATCGAGGGCAAGCTGGCATTGCGTGCATCCATCACCGGCGAGATCGTGATGGATGAGGTGTTTGTGACTGAGGAGCAGTTGCTGCCTAACACTGAAGGCCTGAAGGGACCCTTCGGTTGTCTTAACAACGCGCGCTATGGCATTGCCTGGGGTGCACTTGGCGCCGCGGAAACCTGCTGGCACACCGCGCGCGACTACACCATGGACCGCAACCAGTTCGGTGTGCCCCTGGCCTCCAAGCAGTTGGTGCAGCTCAAACTGGCAGATATGCAGACCGAGATTTCACTGGGCTTGCAGGGCTGCCTGCGTGCAGGACACCTCATGGATGCGGGCCAGATCGCACCGGAGCTGATCTCACTGATCAAGCGCAATAGCTGTGGTAAGGCGCTGGATATCGCGCGTTCTGCCCGGGACATGCTGGGCGGTAATGGTATCTCGGATGAGTACCCCATTATGCGTCATATGGTGAATCTGGAAGTGGTTAACACCTATGAGGGTACTCACGACGTGCATGCCCTGATCCTTGGACGCACCCAGACCGACATACCCGCCTTCTGATGGGAGCGCTCACCGGTCTTAAGGTGCTGGACCTTTCACGGGTGCTGGCCGGCCCCTGGTCCAGTCAGCTGTTGGCCGATCTGGGCGCCGATGTGATCAAGATCGAGCGCCCGGGGCAGGGCGATGACACCCGCAGCTGGGGCCCTCCGTTTATGCCGGATGCGGCCGGTAATGCAACGGCTGAGTCGGCGTATTTTATGAGCACCAACCGGGGCAAGCGCTCTGTGTGTGTGGATATCAAGAGCCCGGAAGGCCAGGCCCAGTTGCAGCGTCTGGCGGCCACATGCGACGTGGTGATCGAAAACTTCAAGGTGGGTGATGCAGCTCGCTATGGGCTGGATTACGCCACACTGTCCGTAAAGCACCCGGGTATTGTGTACTGCTCGATCACAGGTTTCGGCCAGACTGGCCCGCTAAAAGACAGGCCGGGTTATGACTTTTTAGTGCAGGCCATGGGTGGTCTGATGAGCGTTACCGGTGTCGCCGATGGCGAGCCAGGCGCTGGGCCGCAAAAGGTGGGCGTGGCGCTCACCGACATCATGACCGGACTCTACGCCACCATTGGCATTCTTGCCGCACTGACCGAGCGGCGCAGCTCAGGGCTTGGTCAGCACGTGGATCTGGCTTTGCTCGATGTCACGGCGGCCACCCTGGCGAATCAAGCCAGTAACTACCTGGTGGGTGGCATGAACCCCACCCGGCTGGGCAACGCGCACCCCAATATCGTTCCGTACCAGAGTTTTGTCGTGGCGGATGGTCACCTTATTGTCGCTGTAGGCAACGATGGCCAGTTCCAGCGCTTTGTCGGTGTGCTCGGACTGGAGGCGCTGGGTACAGATCCGCGCTTTGCGCGTAATGCGGATCGGGTTGCCAACCGGGATGCGCTGGTGCCCCTGCTTCAGCGCGAGCTTCTGAACCGCAATCGCGATGAGTGGTTGGCATTGCTGGAAGAAGCGGGCGTGCCAGCAGGGCCCATCAATACCGTGGCCGACGTCTTCGCCCAAGAGCAGATTCAGGCCCGCGAGATGCAGGTCAACGTGCCGCACCCCCTAAACACTGATCTGCAACTGGTGGGGAATCCCATCAAGCTGTCGCGCACGCCAGTGCAATATGATCAGGCGCCGCCGCAGTTGGGTGAGCATACCGATGAGGTGTTAGCCGCTCTTGCAGCCGATCGGGGCTGGTGACTTACGGTCCCCGCGACCATAATGAAGCGGCTTTCTGGGGGAGTACACAATGAAAAAACTACTGTGGATCTTGGCCGGCATCATTTTGCTGGCCGCGGTTGGTATTGGGTTTCTGGTTTCAGGCAATAAGCCGGAGCCCTTTCCTGAAGGCAGCCAGAGTGCCCTGTGGCTGGAGACAGGCCCTTACACCGTGGCAAGCTTCGAAGAAGCGTTTGTCGATAGCAGCCGCCCCACCGATGCCAATGGTGATTACGCGGGTGCTCCAGAGCGCACGCTGGACGGCAAGGTCTGGTATCCACAGGGTGAAACCGGCGCGGTCCCGCTGATCGTCTACAGCCACGGTTTTACCTCTAGCCGCGAGGGCGGGGCTTACATCGCAGAGCATCTGGCCAGCCATGGCTATGTGGTAGTGGCGGTTAACTACCCCCTCACCAACATGAATGCGCCCGGTGGCCCCAATGTGAAGGATGTGGTGAACCAGCCTGCGGATGTCAGCTTCCTGATAGATACGTTGCTGGCGCGATCAGCCTCCAGTGATAATGCCCTATCGGGTCTGATTGATGCTGATCGCGTGGGTGTCACTGGCATTTCATTGGGTGGCCTCACCAGCACCCTGGCGGCTTTCCACCCCGAGTGGGCGGACTCGCGCATCAAGGTGGCCTTGTCGATTGCGGGCCCCACCGCACTGTTTACGCCCGATTTTTACCGCTTCAATGACGTACCATTCCTGATGTTGGCGGGCGATCTTGACGCTATCGTGCCCTATCCCACGAATGCAGCGCCTATCCCTGCGGTGGTCCCCGGCGGTGAGTTGGTCACCCTGGCGAATGGCTCACACACGGGCTTCGCCGGCCCCGCGGCAGCGCTGGCCTGGATGGATAACCCGGACGCGTTGGGATGCTATATGGTGCTGAATAACGTCGATGAGGGCGATGCCGAAAGCTGGTACGACCTGCTGGGCACGCCAGAGCAAGGCATCAACTATGACTATCAGGATGAACTTTGTCTGATGGACCCACTGCCAGAGGCGATGAACGTGTTGCGTCAGCACATGATCACCGCAGTGGTTGTGCTGTCCTACTTCGAGAGCAAGTTTGCACAGGATGTGGTTCGCAAGGCCGACGCCCGCCGTTTCCTGTTTGATGACCTGCCCCGTGAAGCGGGCGAAGTGACGGTGACGTCCGCTGCTGATGCGCTGGCTGCCGGGTCAGCCGGGCAGTAACAGCTCTTCAACAGCGCTGCAGGATCAGAGCGCTGCCGCTACCGGCGGCGCCGCTGGCTGCCACCAGACCAAGTTCCAGGTCGCGCCGATTCATTTCATCCAGCAGGGTGCCGGTCATAATCGCCCCGGTCGCACCCATGGGATGGCCCAGCGCAATCACGCCCCCGTTCACGTTCACCGGCTTGTCTTCAAGCCCCATTTCCCGCTCCACCTTGATGCTGGTGGCGGCAAACGCCTCGTGAATCTCAAAAAGCTGGATATCGTCAGTGGTCACGTGCGCGCGCGCCAGCACCGTCCGACTGGCGTCGATACAGCCTGCCAGGACTTCTAGCGGCTCACCGCAGGCCGTGGCACTGGCGACCAGTTTCGCGCGGGGCGCGATACCCAGTTGCTCGCCGAGCGCGGCATCGCCGAGAACAACGACCGAGGCCGCGTCGCACATCGCAGGCGAATTGCCGGCAGTGTGCACATGTCGTATCTGCTCTAGCTCACCATAGGCCGCTAATTGCACCTTATCGGCATAGGCTTCTCCTAGCTTGGCGAAGGCAGGCGGTAGCGCTGCCAGGCGCTGGGCGGTCATATCCGCGCGTATGCATTCGTCGGTATCCACGACGCCGGCGTCTGTCGTGATAGGAACGATGGACGTGAAATACCCCTTAGCCTGAGCTTCTGCTGCTCGCTGTTGGCTGCGTAGTGCCACCGCATCCACCGCCTCGCGCGACATATCGCCCCGGGTCGCGATCAGGTCAGCGCCACTGCCCATTAACAGCATCTGGTTGGCAACGGCGTAGCCGGGGTCGGCAAATACCCGGGCTTTGTCCGCCAGTAGCGGAACACGTGACATCATTTCGATACCCCCGGCGACAATGCAGCGGCTGTGTCCGGTTGCCACTTTCATGGCAGCCAGGGCAATGGCATCAATGCTGGAAGAGCAGAAGCGATTGACCGTCAGGCCGGCTACGGATGCGGGCCAGCCGGCATGCAATGCAGAGGTTTTTGCGATGTTGGCCGCTTGTTCCCCTTGCTGGGTCACGCAGCCCAGTATTACCTCGCTGACACGATGGGGCTGCAGCTGTATGCGCTGCTCCAGGTGGCGATAGAGCTGGGCCAGCAGTTCCGGCGGCGTCAGGCTATGCAGGCCACCGCTGTCCTTGGCCTTGGTGCGCGCCGAGCGAATGGCGTCATACAGATAAACGTCTTGCATTGGAGTTTTCTGCCCGGCGAGCTGTCAGTGTCAGGGGCCAACGCCGATGATGAAGCTGGCGCAGGTAGTGGTGCTGCCACCCACGTTGAAGGTCTGCATGTTCTGCGCCTTGCTCAACTGGTAATCTCCGGCCCCGCCGGTGACCTGTCGGGCACAGTCCAACACCATGCGTACGCCGGTCGCGCCCACGGGATGCCCCAAACCGATCAGGCCGCCGCTGGGGTTGATGGGTAAATCGCCGTCGCGACTGATGCGCCCCTCTTCAACGGCCTTCCAGCTTTCGCCGGGGGCGGTGAGCCCGCTGTGGTCGATAGCCATGTACTCGGTCACCGTAAAGCAATCGTGGGTTTCTAGGCCGTCGAGCTCGGTAATGTGGCCAAAGCCTGCGCGTCTGCGGGCTTCTTCCAGCGCCATTGCCGCATGCGGGAACAACAAAGGCTGGTCCTTGGATGCGCGCAGCTTGGTTTCCAGCATGATGGGGGCAGAACGGTGCCCCCAGCCCTTGATACGCGGAATATCTTCCAAGCTCAGGCCGTGTTTCTGCGCATGCGCCCGCGCCGCGGACTCGCTGGCGAGGATGATGCAGGCGGCGCCGTCGGTGATCTGGCCACAATCCATTTTGCGCACGCGCCCTTCGATCACGGGATTGAGTTCGTCGTTGTCGCTAAAGCAACCCTCGGGAAACTGCCAGTCCCTGGACTGAGCTCTGTGGTTGAGTCGCGCATTACCGAAGTTGATCTCGGCGATGCGGTTCAGGTGCTCGCCGTCGATACCGTAACGCTGGTCGTATTCGCGGGTGATGCGATCAAACAGGTGCGGCCAGGGGAAGTCGCAGTCTGTGGCTTCGTGCCCTTGCCAGGCAGCGGCGCCCAGATGTTCGGCGCCGGTGCGGCCATTGACATTGCGCATCAGCTCCAGGCCCAGCACGCAGGCGACGTTATAGTGCCCGGCTTCGATGTCGCGCATCGCCGACATCACCGCAATAGACCCCGAGGCGCAGGCTGCTTCGTGACGAGATGTTGGAATGCTTGCCAGCTCCTCATACACCTGGCCGAAAAAGCCGCCTATCAAGCCCTGGCCGGCGAACAGGTCGCCCACGAAGTTGCCCACATGTCCGACGTCTATCTGTGCCGGCTCAATGCCAGCTTCCGCCACGGCCTCAGTCAGCGCAGCGGAGAACATGTCGTAAATCTCCAAACCTTCGCGGGCCCAGTTGCGGGCAAAGTCAGTCTGGCTACCGCCCAGAATATAAATCGGGGTACTCATGTTTGCGTCTCCGTTGCACCCTGCAGCTGGTCGCTGAGTGCTGTTCTTACGATTTTGCCCATCGGGTTGCGCGGTAATGCATCCAAAATCAGCAGCCGCTCGGGCAGTTTGAACGTTGCCAAGCCCGCCTCTCGCAGTGCGCTACAAAGGGTGTCCAGCGTGGGCGGTGCGTCCTGCGCAGCAGGCACAATACAGGCACACACCCGTTCACCCAAGTCTGGATCGTCGCAAGCACAGACGGCCCCCTCTGCCACAGACGGCAGCGCGGCCAGTAACTGATCGATTTCACTCGGGGAAATTTTCATGCCGCCGCGGTTGATGATGTCCTTACATCGGCCCACGATTCGGTAGTAGTGCGCGGGCGTGCCGCAAATTTCAACCAGGTCCCCGGTGCGGAAGAAACCGTCGTCGGTGAACACCGCCTCGTGCGTATGTTCCAGATAGCCGTCGAACACAGTGGCGCCGGCAAAGCACAGCTCGCCGGCTTCACCGCACACTGTAATGTCTTCCCCGGTATCCGGATCAATGACCTTGCTGCGCACCAGAGCTTGCCCCACCGACTCCCAGGTAATGCAATCGACCCCAAGCCGGGGGAAGCAAGTGGCCCTGAGTTCGGTGTCCGACACGGTATCGGGTGTGGCAAAAAGGGTGATGCCCTCGTTGGAACCATAGAAATTGATCACCGGTTTGCCGTAGTCCTTCTCCATCACCGCAATCATGTGTGGGGAGAGTGGTGCTGATCCTGATCCCACCGCGCGCAGCGCGCTGAAATCATAGCCCTGCCAGAGCGCAGGTGCGTCCGCCAGTTGGTTGAGCAGGGCCGGTGGCGCAATGGTGAAATTGATGCGCTCCTCCTGCAGCTGCTGCAAATAGAGCCCCGGCTCCAACGGGTGGTGCAGCACCAGCGTGCAGCCCAACTCCATGGCCGGGAATAAAAAGCCACCGATCGCCGCCATATTCACCAAGGGGAAGGGATTGAGTAGGCGCTCTCCGTCCCGGTAGCCCGCGGCCTCGGCGGTCACTCTGGCGGTGGCATCCCACATGGCATGGCTTCGGGGCACGCCCTTGGGGGTGCCGGTAGTGCCTGAGGTCCAGCAAACTGTGAGGGTGCGGTGTGCGTCATCAGTAACCAGGCCTGCCAGACAGTTGCGGTCATCCTCTGATAGTGGCTCCAGCGCAAGGCAGTTCATGTCCTTGCCTGCACAAAATACCGGGACGCCGGGCAGCGCTTGCCGGGCAGCGATGGCGATAGACTGGCCCTTGAAGCTCTCGCATACCAGCATGGCATCGGGTTTCAGAGCTGCCCCCAGCGAGCCGATTTCGTGCGTGCTGTATTGCATGGGCAGCGGCGAGATCACGACGCCCAGCTTACTGGCGGCCATCACTGCCACCACCAGCTCGCAGGTATTGGGCAGCTTCACCATCAGACGCTGTCCCGCACTGAGGTTGGCTACGGTGAGCTGCAGCGCCAGATGATCGCTGGCTCTGTCCAGTTCGGCATAGGACATCCTCAGCGCGGACCGGCCCAACAGTGAGTCGGTGTTGGGCGGATCGACGATGGCTTCGCGCTCGGGGTGTGCCCGCGCGTGGCGCAACAGGTGGCCATGCAGGGTCAGTTCGCGCCAGAGTTCCAGGCGGGTGAGCTGTTCGCGGCGGTCGGGGTGGCTGGTGTACACGTTCGGGGTGCTAGTCAATGACGTCCCGAAATCCTAGGTTAGCCGCCCGCACCTGACAAGCACATCGCTTGCAGCCGGGGTGGTGGTTATTTACCCTGCTCGTTCCAGTTTGTGCGGGCTCGCCCGCCGGAGTTGTCACGTGAACCAGGCCCTGAATTTGCGGGAATACCCCACCACCGACCAATGCATCGGGGGGGTTACCCAGTTTGATGACACCCAGCCCTGGATTTACCAGATCGATAACCCCTATCTGCACGGCGTGTATGCGCCCACCACGCAGGAATTGACCGAGAGCCAGCTGCCCGTTACCGGTGAACTACCTGCCGATCTCGACGGTGCTTACTTCCGCAACGGGCCCAACCCGCTGCATCAGCCCGGCAATCGCTATCACCCCTTCGACGGCGATGGCATGGTGCATGGCGTGTATTTTCGCGACGGTGAGGTGGCCTACCGCAATCGCTATGTGGATACGGTTGCTATCGCCGGTGAGCGCGAACGCGGTAGTTCGATCTCGCCGGGGGTGATGGGGCCCTTCGATTACAGCGTGTCTGAGTTTGGCATCAAGGATACTTCCAATACTGACCTGTTTTGCTATGCCGGCGGACTGATGACCCTGTGGTACAACGCGGGCCACCCGTACCGTTTGGACCCGAACACCCTGGAGACACAGAGTTACTTTGAGCTGGAAGGGCGTAATCACAGGCGACTGTCTGCCCATTCCAAGGTGGACTGGGCCACCGGCGAGTTGCTGTTCTTTGATTACGGTGATGAGCCTCCTTATATGACTTACGGGGTCGCTGACCCCAGCGGAAAGCTCAAACACGAGGTGGCGATTGATTTGTCAGGGCCACGGTTGCCTCACGATATCGGCTTCTCGCAGAACTACACCATCCTGCACGATCTGCCTTTCTTCCATGACCCGGAGGTGTTGCGCAAACATAAAATGCGGGTGCTGACCTTCCACCGTGACATTCCCACGCGCTTTGGCCTGATTCCCCGGCACGGACAGGGCAGTGATGTGCGCTGGTTCGACTGTGAGCCCTGTTACATCCTGCACGTGAGCAATTGCTGGGAAGAGGGTGACTGGGTCATCATGGATGGCTGTCGCTCGGTAAACCCTATGCCCAGCGCCCACAATGGAGAAGGCGAGCTATCGCATATGCTGGCCTACATGCGTTTGGAGGCCAATAACTACCGCTGGCGTTTCAATGTGCGCACCGGCGAGGTTCGCGAGGGTGACATTGATGACCTCAATACCGAATTCAATAAAACCAACCCGCTGTTTCACGGCATCAAGAGCCGTTACGCCTACCATCAGCGCATTCCGCTGTTAGAGGAGGGAGGGCATACCCTGCGTTTTACGGGCTTGGTCAAATACGACAATGAAACCGGTAGCCGACAGGAGTGGGATTACGGCAAGGGTGTGTACGGCAGCGAGGCCGTCTTTGCGCCGCGTAAAGGGGCGGATCGCACCCGTGCCGAGGACGATGGTTATGTCATAACGCTGGTCACCGATAGCCAGTCGTGGGAGTCCCACACCCTGGTTTTTGAAGCCAGTGATATCGCCCAGGGGCCCATCGCCCGCGTGCAGATGCCGCACCGGGTGCCTGCCGGATTTCACGCAACCTGGGCGCCTGGCAGCGCTATTTTTACCTCATAACAGGATTTCAATCGCGCCGGCGGTGCCGGGAGGCCTTCGGGCGACCCCCAATCGGAGACACACTATGCGCACTTGGACGATCGGGCTGTTAGCTGGTCTGGGTTTGTCATTGTCGGCCCAGGCCGACTGGATCGAAGACAGCGATCGCTACGCAATGCAGATACTGCGTGCATCGGCGGCACTGCAGCCCGAGTCTATTGCAGGCGTGGGGATCAGCGATTACGACGAAGAAGTCATGGACCTTGGTCCCAACATCTTCGAGCGTCGCCAGCAGTTGCTCAGGAGCAATGAAGCGTCGCTGCAGGTCTGGCTGAAGTCTGAGGAGGACCCCAAGGTCAGGCAGGACCTGCAAATCATGCTCGAAGATGTGCAGGCAGACTTGGCGAGCAACCAGCTGCACCGCGACATGATGCTGCCCTACAACGATGTGCATGGCGCAATTTATGGCAGCTTTAACAGTCTGCTGGATCCCCGCAATGAAGCATCGCGGTACCCCGCTGCCCTCGCCAGGTTGGCTAAGTACACGGGGCAGGAAGACGGCTATCAACCGATAACTGAGCTTGCCAAGGCACGCACGCAGGAGCGCTTCGATGTGCCGGGTTTGCTCGGGCCCTATACCGCCGAGCTTGAAACGGATTTGGGTAATGCCCCGCGATATATCGAAGGTATTCGGGTGCTGTTTGAGCGTGCGGAGCTTGAGGGTTGGGAAGAGAATTTCGCCATCCTTACCGATCAGCTGAACGATTACGAGCAGTGGTTGCGCGATGAGATGGTGCCGCGTGCTAGAGAGGATAATCGTCTGCCCGAGGCAATCTACGCCGACAATCTGCGCAACTTCGGTGTCAACGATTCCCCTGAGGCTCTGATTGCGCAGGCCCAGTACAGCTACCAGCTGTTGCGCAGCGAAATGAAGGCGCTGGCGGTGCAGATCGCTGATAAGCGTGGCTGGGATGACAAAGATCTGGTGAGCGTGATCAAGGCGCTGAAGAAAGAACAGATTGCCCCTGAAGACGTGCTCAAGACCTATCAGGATCGCCTGTTGGTGATTGAAGACATTATCCGGCGCGAAGACCTCATTACACTGCCCGAGCGGGACGCGGTGATTCGTGTTGCCACGGAGGCCGAGTCGGCAGCTATCCCGGCCTCATTCATGTCCCCACCGCAGCTGGTGAACAACACCGGGCAGTACGGGGAGTTTGTGCTGGTGCAAACCAATCCTGGACTGGAAGGTGACGATGCCGTCATGGATGACTGGAGCCATGATGCCATTGTTTGGGCGCTCACCGTTCATGAAGCGCGCCCTGGCCACGAATTGCAGTTTGCCAGCCTGGTAGAAAACGGTACCTCGTTGGCGCGAGCCCTGTTTGCCTTTAACTCGGCCAACGCAGAGGGCTGGGGGTTGTACGCAGAATCCATCATGCATGAGTTCCTGCCTCTGGAGGGGCAACTGTTCAACCTATACACCCGCATCATGCGTGCGGCACGGATGTTCCTGGATCCAATGGTGAACACCGGTCAGATGACGCACGACGGCGCGCGAGACTTTCTGGTGGAGCAACTGGCGCTGTCATTGCCTATGGCCAGCTCCGAGGCGGATCGGTATGCCTTCTGGGCTCCCGGCCAGGCCACCTCCTACTACTACGGCTACATTTCCCTGATGCGACTGCGCACCGAGGTCAAAAATCGCCACAGGGGCTGCTTTCAACCAGCGAGAGTTCCACGACTTTATTTTGGAACAAGGGCTGTTGCCGCCCGATCTGCTGCGCGCTGCTGTGCTGGAGCGCTTCGCCCCCGGCGCCTGATATCTAGCCGTGCTTAATTTGCCCGGCGGCTCGCCGGGCCCTAACGCACGATCAATACTGGGTGTACTGCCGCCTTTTTGCCGTTGGGATTGAGCTGGCGCATTTCGGGCGTCAGTGCGGCCAGCGTGGCACCGCGGTTACCCGGAGAGGGATGCGTGCTGAGAAATTCCGGCGGTGCCTTGCCGGCATTTTGTCCCATCTTGTCCCAGAGGCTAACAGCCGCATCCGGGTCGTAGCCGGCACGGGTGGCTAGCTCGATACCCAGCCTGTCGGCTTCCAGTTCCGCGGTGCGGCTATTGGGCAGCTCGAGCGCCACCTTTGCTGCCACCGAGGCCCCCGCCATGGTGGCCACGGGGCGATCTGAGGCTACGCCCACCGCCAGTACCCCAAGACTGGTCGCCATGGCTCGGGACATGCGCTCGGCCGTATGGTTGGCCAGCGCATGCGAAATCTCGTGCCCCATGATCTGGGCAAATTCGGCGTCTGTCAGTTTGAGCTTTTCGAACAAACCGGTATACACCGCCATGCGACCGCCGGCCATGCACCAGGCGTTCACAGTCTCAGGGTCATCGATGATGGCAACACTCCACTCCCAGTTGGCAGATTTCGGGTACAGCGCGATGGCCTCGGTGACGAGTCGCCCTGTGATTCTGGCGACGCGATCTGCCATGCGCGGGTCATCGACCAGCTTGTTCTCCTGGTCCAGTTGGCTAACTGTACTGAGGTAGGCCTTACGCGATTCCACGATGGCTGCATCAGGCGAGATCAGCATTAGCTGGGAGCGCCCTGTGGGGCTGGTCGCACAGGCGCTGGCCAGTAGTGCGAGCGCAATGACAGTGATGAGGCGTGGCATAACAATCTCCTGGCTGTGATGCGAGTGCCGGTTGCCGATTCAAAGGCCCAGTGTAGCCGAATAGCCTGCGCGGGTGATCCGCAATTACTGGCCCTTTGATCGCAGATGTCGACGCGCCCGAGGCGCCGGCAGGGCTGTGTCATTCAATACTTCGACTGCGCCGGGGGGTGAGAGGTTCCTCCTGCGCCCTCCCCATAAAAACCCGACACATAAAAAAGGGGCGCTATTGCACCCCTGGGTATCTCTCGCGACAGTGCTAGGCGGTGAAGCGTAAATCCCCGTCGATATTGTGGTTTACCTCTTCGGGGGTTTTCAGTCCCTGGGTGAGGTGTTCGCCATTGACCTCAGCCTGAATGTCGCTCATGTCCTCAGGCTTGGCGTAGAACTGCGAGTACCACTTGCGTCCCAGTCGGAAGGGGCCGTCGGTCTTTAGCTGCATGATCCGCAGTGCCGGGCGCTTGTTCTGCCAAACGTTGAAATCGGCGCCGAAAGCTTCCAACGCGCCTGCTTGAGCCTCTCTGGCGGCGGCCTTGTCCTCAGCGCTGGCGGGATTGCTCTGACCTTTATAAAGGATGGCATGCCAAGCTTTCACCAGGCCGTCTTCAATAGGTGTATTGGCGATCAGCTCATAGATCTCATTACCGGCAAACACCTGTTTGGAGAGCAGCAGGCCCGGTCCTGTGTACCAGGTCGTGGTTTGCAAATAGGTCTGGTACAGCTGCATCGGACCGCCTTGTCGCTGGATGTACACGTGGTCCTTAAACTCATTGGCAAAGTACTCACAGGGTGCACCGTGGGTGGGGCCCAGATGGCGCGCGTCCGCCATATTGTCCAAGATCTCCTGCGGGTGGATCGCTAACTCACCCAGATGGTCTAACTCCCACTGCACCCACTGCGGGTCATCCCATTGTGACAGCATGGGTGGCTGATAGTCGGGCTCCCGGCCATCCGGGTCATACCAGGCCATGATGCAGCCCATATTGTCGACCACCGGGTAGGATCGTATTGCAGCAGACTTGGGGCAGGGGCCATCGAAATAAGGAATATCGTTAACCTGTCCATCGGGGCCATAGCGCCAGCCGTGGTAGGGGCAGCGAATGGAGTCGCCTTCGATTTGCTCGCCGTTCTTGACGATCATCGCGCTTTCGCTGGCCGTCAAGTGCGTTCCCATGTGTGCGCAGTAGGCGTCCAAAAGCACGGGCTTGCCGCTCTCTCCGCGGTACAGCGCCAGGTCCTGGCCAAAGAATCGTACCGCCAGCGGACCGTCATCCAGTTCCTTGCTTTCGGCGACGATAAACCACCCACGCGGGAAGGTATTCGGTCCCAGGTTGTAATCAGCTGCGAGGGCCATGTGTGCGCTCCTGTCCTTGGTTGTTACCCGAACAGTATAGCGACAGGCCCCTGTGCTGAGGTCATGATGGTGGGATGAGTATTGCCGCGGCTCAACTATTTGGTGTGATGGCGCAACCCATCATCAATAATTGAACCGCGCAGCGATGCGATCAGGCGGCCTCGGGTTGTTCCTCGATGGTGCCCTGCATACGGTTGAATTGCCGGCCCAGGTAAATACCCACGCCTGCCCAGAGTGCGGCGATGCCGGCACCGACTGCTGCCATGGCGCCCATTCCCAAACCTAAGGTGGTCAGGCCAGTAAAGGCCCAGCCACTTAGCATATCGCCGCCGCGGTACACCACGATATCGATCACCGGTTTCGCCTTGAAGCGCAGATCCCGATCTACAGCGGTGAACAGCATCTCCCGTGCTGGTCTTGAGATCGCGTAGTTGCCTGCGCGACGGGCAATCTGGATAGCCACCACTACCGCGACCATGGGTGCTGCGGCCAATATCAGCATTCCCAGACCAATGGCCACTGGCACAGAGGCCAGTGTGAAGGGCAGTCCCATGTACTTCGCCATACGGCCGGTGGCAAAAGCTGCGATAACGAGCGTAAGGGTATTGACCACCAGGTCCATCATCGCCCAGATCTGGGATCGCTCGGCGCGACTGTAATCCGCCAGCAGGTTCTTCAGCTCGAAGTACACAAACGAGCTGATGACCGTGTACAGAAAGATGAATAGTGCGATCCCCAATAAATAGGGACTCTTCAGGAAGTCGACGAAGCCCGACAGCGGGTTGCCGCCAATGTACTGGAGGTCCCCCGGCTTGGCACTGACGTCGCGATTGTGCATCTCAGCTTCTTTCAGGCGCTGAATCCACAGCACGATGGGAAGGGTGAGCACAATGAGTGCGCTGGCAATCAGCAGCAGCGGGTCGGTGCCTGCAAAGCCGGCAACCGCGGCAGCTATGGCAGGTCCACCAATGGCCCCGATACTGGCGCCTGCGCCTATAAATCCGAACAGGCGTTTAGCCTGGGGCTTGGAAAAGGTGTCTGACATAAAGCTCCAGAACACCGAGATGTGGAACAGGCTGAACACGCTGATCCACACATAGAACGACTTATCGATGAGGGTGCGATCCGCCACTATCTGCGTAGCGACGTAGAAGGCCACAAAGCTGGCCGCAAAGAAGCCATAGACTGTGGGCACCAGGCGTTCGATTCGGACCTTGGAAATCGCTGTGCCATACAGCGAGACGGCAATGGCACTAAAGAAGAAGTTGAAAGTCCACAGCCAGCTGACCTCCGCATCGGTCCAGTCGCTGGCCATGGCGTCTCGCAGGGGCCTGAGCAGGTAATAGGAGCCCATGAGTACCAGCACCAACGAGAACGACGCTAAGGTTGCGCGCACTTCCTCGGGGTGAATTTCACAGGCGCGTGCGAGGGTGCGCTGCACCCAGTTTGGCGATGATGTACTCACGATTTACAGGCTGGCGAAAACGCGCAGCATCTCCTCTCGCTGGTCGCTGTCGGGAACACGGCCCAGATTGGCCTTCATGTTGTCATCCATGTGATGCACTTTGGAGGTGGCGGGGATGATGCTGGTCACGCCCGGGTGCGCCAGAATGAACTTGAGGAAGAACTGTCCCCAGCTGTCCACGTCGATGTCCGCAGCGACATCGGGCAGGTCCTTGCCGCGGGTCTTGGCGAACAGTGAGCCCCGCTGGTAGGGGCGGTTGATCATGGTCGCAATGCCCTGTTCCTGGGCCACCGGGAACAGAGACTCTTCCGCGGCACGGTCCATGATGTTATAGCTGAACTGCACGAAGTCGATGGGTTCTGTCTTCATCACCTTGATGAACTCATCGTGGCTGCGGCCGTGGGATGTGGTGATGCCGATGTAGCGCACCTTGCCCTGCTCCTTCCAATCCTTGAGCGTGGCCATGTGGGTTTCCCAATCTTGCAGGTTGTGCACGGCAATCAGATCAAAGGTATCTACTGCCATACGGCGTGCGGATTCTTCCATTTGAGCAATGCCCGCGTCCTTGCCGGTGGTCCACACCTTGGTGGCAGCAAATACGGGAGGCTGTTGCTCCATGCCGCGAATGACATCGCCCACACGGCTTTCGGCATTGCCATACATAGGCGAGGAGTCAATCACTTTACCGCCATTGGCAAAGAACGACTGCATAACCTGCTTCAGCAGCGCGATGGAATTGGCATCGTCGGGGGTGTCGAAGGTGCGCGAGGTGCCCATGCCCACAACGGGTATGGCCTCGCCGGAGCTGGGTATTGCCCGGGTAATCATTGGGGCGCTTTCCCGGGCTTGTACGTTCAGGCCCAGTGAGGCGGCAGCAGCAGCGCTGGCGCTGTATTGCAACAGCTGTCGGCGGTTAATCATAGGTGGTCTCC
>SPKZ01003102.1_pt1 | contig 26809 bp, 50 predicted proteins | sample 2456571 | NCBI WGS metagenome assembly SPKZ01 (sample SAMN11192286, study PRJNA482655) | marine metagenome | biome: ENVO:00000447; feature: ENVO:00000244|ENVO:00000211|ENVO:00000569|ENVO:00002023; material: ENVO:00002151; isolation source: ocean water from marine abyssalpelagic zone ... | reverse complement strand
TTAACTGTAGCATATCCTGGATGTTTTAAGGGATATCATATGCATACAGTTAGGGACTCCAATTACGTTATAGTCAAAGGCAAGGCTAAGATCATTCTTTATACTAGCAGCGGAAAAGAAGAACATTTCTTAGACGCAGAGAACAATAGCACCCTGCATATTCCCACAAATATACCTACAGCCTTTTTAAATGAATCAAAAAACATAGAGGCCTGGCTAGTTAACAATCCATTTCCTTCTTACGATCCAGAGCTAAAAGATGAGCAAATAGAATTTACTCAGGAAGAGGTTGATAACGGCGATCATCATGCTTATCAGTAATACATAAGGGCTTCATGCCGACATATGAATATAGATGCGATAACGAACAATGTGAACATGAGTGGGAAGAAGTAGGAAAGATAGTAGACCCACCTACAACAGCTTGTCCAGAGTGCCAAGAAGATACGGCCAAGAGAATGATATCCGCTACCAGCTTCGTGCTCGTAGGCGGTGGCTGGGGTAATTCTGGGTATTCATGAAATATAATGTTAATCAAGAAATATTTGATGTTTTAACACCAAATTCTTGTTACGTTTTAGGTCTGCTAGCATCTGATGGATCAGTTTATGGTTCTAGAGTGGCACTAAGCCTGCATGAAAAAGATTCATCAACCATTCAAAGAGTGGCACAGATCTTAGAGTGCAAAAATAAAATATACAAAAAAGAGTCGATAAAGAACGACAAGATAACAACATCAAATGTTGTAAGCTTTAGATGCAGGCCAATGATAGCAAGGCTGAGTGAGCTTGGAATCATTAATAATAAATCAATGAAGGAAGTGTATCCAAAAGAACTTTTTATCGCAAATGATGAAGATTTACAAAGATCTTTTATTCGTGGTTATTTTGATGGAGATGGATCTTTTGACAAGTCTTACAGTTTAAGAATTGTTGGTTCTGAAAATTTATTGTTAGATATTAAGAATATAGTACGGAGGTTTACAAATATTAACATAGATAAATTGTTAATAAAGAAAAAGCATAAGCAACTTTTTGAACTTCGATGCAGCGGTGTATCTGCGTTGAAATTTCTTGAATGGGTTTACATAAATAAAAAGCAAAATTTCATGCTTCGTAAACATGAAGCATTTGAGTCTAGATATAATATATATAAAAAAAGGCTTGAGAATATAGAAGAAGCAAACAGTTTGCGTAACTCTGGCCTCACATTTGCTGAAATTGCAACAAAAATGGATATTGCTAATCCAATGTCCGCCTATAAGCTAACTAAACAATATAATAAATATAAAGAGACTGGATATCTAGTAATTAGATAAGAGGATCGAATGATGAAAAAAGAAGAATCATGGGGCGCTGAAGATACTTGGTCTGAAACTGATAAATATTTAGCAAAGAAACTGTTCATTAAAGCTGGTAACGAAATAGGCTTACAGTTTCATGAAAAAAGAGAGAAGACAATCTTTGTAGAATCTGGTGTCATGATTTTGTCAGTTGGTGATGAAGTAGATGATCTAATAGACGTTAGACTAGTTGCTGGTGAATCTTATCACATTCCACCAAAAACTATGCACAAGATGTTAGCAGAAGAAGATGTCAAGCTATTTGAGGTAGGTACCGTAGATTCTACGCCACCTCCTCCGATGCCAGATGTTCAGCCAGATGTTCAGCCAGATTCAGGTGCTGGTGGGTATTGACTTTTCCAGCTTAGGTCTTACGTTATGATATATGCGCCTACACCTTTTTCCGTTTTTTGCGTTTCTAGTAGGTGTGAGTAATGTTGCGTGTGGAGAAAGAGCTGAACAACAAGATAAGGAAGATCTGGTCAACAAACTGGCCAAGATCGCTAAACCTTCCTCCAGTAATGATAAAGACTCACCCAGTAAATCAGGGAAGAGTGAAGCAGTCGATGCTGGTGTACAGAGTACGGGGAAGACCAAGAGCGTTGCAAGCGAAGTCCTTGCGTCCTTCAAGAGTGAATTCAAATTTGAAGGAACTGAATCCATACATAGAAGGGCTAGGAATATTGAGGTTGCAGCTTCGAAGCTCAATGGTCAAATCATCTTACCGGGAGAGGAACTATCTTTCAATGCAACGGTTGGTGAAAGGACTAAAGAAGCGGGATTTGGTAACGCGGTAATCCTCTTTGCTGGAGAAGTAGTAGAAGGTATGGGCGGTGGTGTATGCCAAGTAAGCTCTACTCTACATGCTGCTGCTAGATTTGGCGCCCTTACTATTACCGAAAGAACATCACACTCAAGACCTAGCTCTTACATAGATCGTGGTTTGGATGCTACCGTTAATTTTGGTAAGCTAGACCTAAAGATTAAGAATCCATATGATGTTCCGATAAAGATTGTTGCTAAGATTACAGAGCCAGGAACATTAGAGATAAAGATCCTTGGGCTAGAGAAGAGGTATGAGGTTAAGCATCGTCACTTAAAGATGAGGCAACCCATCAAATTCTCGCGCAGAATTCGTCGTGGAAAGTATCATCGTGGTCCTCCAAAGAGGAAACAAAGAGGCAGAGATGGAATACCAGGTGTATCCTATTGGGAATACATAGATAAAGAGACTGGCGAAAAGAAGACTATTAGAACGGAATCGAGATACAAAGCGGTTCCGGAAATTTGGGAAGCTAACAATATAGATTCGCCTCCAGATGGTGGGACGAAATAAAGGTAGGGATAGTGGAATTTTTTTTTAATGTATGGATTAATTGTCCACACAATTGGCAAGATGATAATATTAATAATTTGATAGCAAAGTTGAGCCGCGGAGGGTTCAATCCGACAACTATTAATGAAGAAGCTCCTGATTTTACATTTGAGAGTGATGATGGTGGTCATGGATCTACTTACTTGCACCATTTTAAAGTTTCTCAAAAGGAATTAGATACTTCTGAGAGCGGTAACCTTAATCTTATGGCTGGCGCAGGTACGACGGCCAATGCTGTTAGTGCGATGCTAGGTCGGCGCCAGACGGAAGTGAAGGGCCCTACAAATCGCATAAAGCGCGTCATATCACAAATTCTAGATGAATTAGATATTGCATATCATTCTATCGTTGTTACCTCTGCAAATGCCGATGCCTCCTGGGAAGTATACAATGGAAGCAGTGATTCAACATATTCCGATGTTAAAATTGAAAAAAGAGCCTGTGAGGTTTGCTCAACCTTCATGTCTCCAAATTCTAAGTTTTCAATGTGCAAGAAATGCCAAGAAGCTGGATACACACCAAAAATTACTCATCCTCAATGTCTAAGTTGCAATATCGAACTAATCGCTCCTAAACCTGGAGCCTGTGAGAACTGCCACACTATGATAGTGCAGAGGGCAGAAAGCAATCATAACGATATTTGTAAGAGAAATAAGGCAGATATTGTTGAAGAAATTGCCGTCAAGCAGCAGGAAATTAAAGAGGAAAATGATGTCAAAGCAGCCTCTCCAACGTGGGTTGTACCAATGGAGGCAGCTAACGGCAATGGAAAAGCTAGCCTTGATAGCATCCCACAAAGCGATATGGATAACCTCATTCAGCTACTTGAAAAGACAGTAAAGATGTCAGATATCCACTTTGAGCTAGAGAAAAGCGTTAGGATAGGTCTTCTAGACAGATTAAAAGAACTAAATTAGCTGTCAATAGTGGCGCATATATTCGGAATCTAACCATTTAAGGGATCCGAATGAACGCCAAAATGCTACACAGAATGGCCAAGCTCAACAAGCTGGCTAAAAAAGACAAAGAAAAAAAGTCTGCTTTAGGACCAGGAAAGTATGGCCGTAAGGAGATTGAAAAGCGTCTCCAGAAAGCAAAGAAGGTTTATACTGAAGCCCGTAAGAAGCTGAAGGAAAACGAAGATGAGATGAATCGTCTAGAAGAACTAATGGGCGGAGCAAAAGGTGATGTCCAAGAAGCTAGAGATACAATCCTAAGATCGCATGATGTTCTTCAGACCATGGACTTCTCAGGTGCTAGCTCTGTTCGATTCCGTAAAGACCAAGGCGATGTTTCTTATGCTATTGATGGAAAGTGGCACCATCTAGATCAGAACCATGTTAGTACTCCTTACAGTGAATGGAAGAAGAGTCAGAACAATGCTCAAGATGGTGACACAGATCTGGCCGATGATTCCAATGATGATATTGATAAAACTCCAGACAATGAGAGTAGCGAAGATCTTTACGAAGAAGGTGTCGAAGGTTCGCAGCAGTAATGAGCGCCTTACCTTCAGCTATTGTATTTGTTAATAATGATCTTGTAGATAGTGTTCGTGACATGCTAGTTACGCAATTGCACATCGATCAAACATACACAGGTGAACAGTTTGATGCGATCATAGCTAATGACCCAAACTATCCCCAGACTGTCAAGCAACTGAGACAACGAGTCATGGTCATTCGTTCCTTTGAAGAATTAGAAAATAGAGATATTCCAGATGTTGTGCTATTCGTTAAAGCAGGACTAGCATCTGTTGAGAAAAATAACTTCGGACCTCCTGGTCTTACTCTACAAGTAATTAATATATCCTGGGGAGCATTAGGTAAATTTGGTTTGCCCTTTGATTAATAATGGATCCTGGTAAGTCTATAGTTGATTTAATTTGCGAGCCCGTTAAGCAGATGACACTTATTTATGTCAACGGCAAAGTTCCAACTAATCAATGGTTTCAAATTGAAAAATGGGTTTCACGCCCTGTTGCTGAACATTGTGAAACATGTACAACACCCATAATTAGTGAACTAAAAAAGACAGTTCCCTTTAATACTAGATACAGAAGTAGGTATGATTGTTATTGGTCACTTCGTCGTGTAGATAGGACTAAGGTTTCCTTTATGAAGATGCACAAGAAGAAATACAATTATTAATGAATCCTGGTAGACATCTAAAGTTTTCAATAGTCTATATGTTAGATGGGCACAATTCTATTTATAATTCTATTAAAGCTCCTCTTTGGAATTTTGTTTGGGATTATTTTGAAAACTGTATTCATAATTCTGATGATAGTAAAATATCTACTCGGGATTTTATTGAGAATGAGAGAGATGTACCTTACTAATGAGGCACAGGCGTAAGAGAAGCAAGTACCACGGCAAGTCTGGAGCCGGGTTGCTATTCGTTTGTCTTGAAGATAAAACTGTACTTCTTGCTAAAAGAGCTGACAAAAATGTGAATGAGCCTGGCACATGGGGAATACCTGGTGGCAAAAGAAACAAAAGCGATTCCTCTGCGTTATACACGGCTATAAGAGAAACTTTCGAGGAATTTACTACTCTACCTGAAATAGAGAAGATTCTGAAGAAGACAATTTTTAAAGATAAGGGCTTTCGATATACTACATATTTTTGTTTAGTAACGAGGAAAGACAAAGATAATTGGGCGCCAAAGTTAAACTGGGAACATAAGAAAGTTAAATGGTTTACAATAGATAAACTTCCCAAGAAGCTTCACTTTGGTATAGATAAAATAAAAGATAACATAAAAGAGCTTGTTTATGACACCTGATGACCTACTAGAAAGAATTGAAGATCTAGATAACTACACCGATGAAGAAGAATATCACTGCAAAGAGGATAGGCTTATGGCCGAAGTCTTGGAGACAATTGCAAACGGTAGTGAACATGCCGAGAAGCTTGCACAAATGATGTTCGATTCTTATGAGAACTATGATGGTATCAGATGGTTTCGTTCCTGAGCAATATCAAGCACTTACGAAATTAGCTCAGAAAACGTTTGACATTTCCTCTGAAGAGACCCATATTTGGTACTGTCAGGCGCTCTAGCCGTCTGGACCACACTGATTCGATGTTGCCTGTAATGGGGGTTCACTGTCTAAGAAGACATCGGATAACTTTGGCCGTCATACACATATACTAGGTGTTAGACAGGGCTGGTCAGAGAGCTGGAATATTTAATAGGGAAATAAAATGAGTGTTGACAGACAAAAAGCATTTGCTCAATTTATGAATGAGACTCACCGGGATCTAGCGAGGCAGTTTTCTTTGCAGATTCCTCCTCAGTGGGACGACTTGCCGGAAGATGAGCAGAAGCTCTTGGTTATGCTCTCACGAATCTCTATCTCAAAAGCAGTTGCTGAACAAAAGCAGTTGCTGAGAAAAAACACATGACTGTAAAAATTATGCCGGTGAATCGGTGGATGGTACTGTTGGTTCTGGTAATCGTTGGAGTAGCCATCGCCCTAGTAAAAACTAAAGGATAAAAGTTTAGATATTTTGATATGAGCGTTAGGAACGGAGGGAGTAAGCTATACATCTCCCCTTTGATTGACGTGAATTAACACAAGCCCGGATTGTTCCGTCACCCGGGATCAGCATGAGGTAGAAATACCAATAGAGTGAAAGTTTGGCCGTGCCTTCAGTAGAGAGTTGGCGCTAACGCTCATTTTAAAAAATCTAAATGATTGACTATAAAGAAATAGCTAGATATGCTTTCTCTGAAGATAATCCTGGTTACAATCCGGAAGTTCAAGAAGCTCCCAATGGTGATGATAATTGGGACACTAAAAAGAGATACGCTCATATAGCTCCCAAATATGGCTTCGGTAAAGAACTAGCCTTTCAGTTATGGAATGATGCTAGAGATGAAGCTCAAGAAGTTGCAGATGATTTGAATCTCAATTTTACTATAGGTCAGGACTCTACTCTTAGAATACTAGAGTACCCTCCAGGAGCTACCACAGCCCCTCATACGGACTTTGACCTATTCACACTAAGCATCTATCGTAGTAATCCAAAAGCCTTCCACTATCTAGATGAAGATGATAAATATCTAACTACTCCTACAGATTCATTGTGGGAACTTCATCCTGGATTACATTATGGTGAACTTCTAACCGAATTCAAACCAGAACTTTTAGCTGATAAGCATGAAGTAGTAGCAACTGATGAGCCACAATATTCAATAGTCTTTTTTGCCATGCCTCCTCTAAATCTTATGCTGCCAAAAGGTACTAGTGTAAGTAGCTGGCTAGAAGAAAGAAAAGCTAGATCTCGTAGGTTAAAAGAGTGAAGTCCAAGGCTCCTTACTTATTGCTACTTGTGCCATTCGTTTGGGCCGTGGGTTTTGGCCTAATGCTCAGTGACGGTATTAAGAAGAAAGAACGGGAGAGACTAGAAATGTTAGAAGCCTGCTGTTGCTGTGCTAAATGAAAAGATTAGTAGGATCAGTTAACTGGGAAGCGCTTGGAAGATTTTTCGGCCGCCCAGATGTCAAAACTCAAGAGGATGCAGCAAAAGTGAAATTAGTAACCGATAACCCGCCCATCAGCGAATGGCCTCTCCATCGATCGTTCCCGAGAGCTATGCTTGATAGAGCAAAAGAGGCCGGCCATGATTCCTTAGGATTTGTTGCTTCAGAAGATAAATTTGCACCCACTGCTCGTCCTGTAATGGTCACCCTTGATGGTGAGGTAGGTAACAAGACTCTACATGAAATTGTTGGGGAAGAACCGCTTACCACCGATCAATTCATGGCAAAGATGTGGGACTATTTGACCAAAGCTGGCCGTGTCCAATAAAGAAAAAGCAAAATTGAGCTTGACACATCTCTCCTAATGCTTACACTCTGTATCAGCTCCCAAAGAGCACCAAAAAAAGTTGAATGTTGCTAACATTTCTTAGCAACTAAAAAGAAAACCAAAAGTCGAGAAGCGTTGTACGCATAACTAAGTATTGTAATTAACATGAAACAATTCTGTTCACAAATATCAACACCTATTGCTGGCCTCAAGCCAGAGCATAGAACTGCGTCTATGTTGTGGCTATTACCTCAAGCCAGTGAACAGCGCTTTTATGATAATATGTTGGGTCATGCCAAAGGAGGATTAGTTACTTAAAACTAACCTCTAAACTAGTGAGCATGACCCGGCAAACGAAAGTTTAGCCGGGTTTTTTGTTTTCTTTTTAAGCACAAAATGACCAAACACGAACTTTTACAAACTGAGATAGAACCGCTTCAACGGTTAGCAAGCTTCCTCGGTTTAAATACTACCGGAATGAAACAGAAACAAATCGCAAGACTAATTTACTGGAGTACCACCAGAGAAACAAAAGGTATGTACTGATGAAAACATTTAACCAAAAAGAAAAGTATACTGCAGCACATGGCGTGCCGTTCAATTATGTACGGGTGTGTATGCAAGATGGATAAAGCGAGCTGTCTGTAAAACAGTTGTCTTAGACTTCGTGAGTTCGAATCTCACCGCACCCACCACGGGTTGTGAATTTTATGCTGGGACATGAGGCTGACTGTAAATTAGCTGTCTAATGACTGTGGAGTTCGATTCTACCCATAACCCACCAAGCGAAAAGAAAAGGAAACGATAAAATAATGATTAGAGAAAAGAGAAAACAAATACCTGACCTTGTAGATTATGGGTCGGTAACTCAACGGGTAGAGGCTGGCCTTTTAAGCCATGAGACCGGGGTTCGAGTCCTCGTCGGCCTACCATAATAAACATGGGTGTGTAGCTAAACGGTAAAGCAGCGGTCTCTTAAACCGAAGATTTGGAGGTTCGATCCCTCTCACACCTACTACTTTTGGGAATTATCAAGGCGAAAAGCGAGTTTCTGATGCTCGTAAGCTCAGTTCGATTCTGAGATTCCCAACCAACTTAAGAGTTTCGGCTCTTTGGTCTTTGACAATTTAACATGACGTGACGATGTGCGTAAGCATATGCCGGTCTCTCATGAGGTGGAGGTGGCCTTAAAAACACCATCTCCTTTGCCCCTATCCATGGTGGAATTGCTGTGTCGTAATCAGTAAAGCTCAGTTCGATTCTGAGTGGGGGCTCCGCTGACTGAGCTGCGTGATTAAACCAGCAAGGTCGGCTATTCCAGGATACCCAAGTGGCAAGGGATCTCGCTGTTAACGAGAAAGCCGTAGGTTCGAATCCTTCTCCTGGAGCTATGCTGCATTCTTCTACTGGCTAGGAAGCTGGGTTTTCAACCCGGTAAAGCGAGATCGATACTCGCATGCAGTACCAATCGGGGTGAAGGCAAATGGTAAGCTGTCTGGTCTGGAGCCAGAACATAGCAGGTTCGATTCCTGCCATCCCGACTATGGTGAGTGTACTCGTTCGGTAACGAGGACTGTCTGTGAAACAGTGGAAGTGGGTTCAACTCCCATCACTCACCCCAACTCCTCATCGTCTAACGGATAAGGCGCTGCCCTCCTAAGGTTGTTATGAAGGTTCGAATCCTTCTGAGGAGACTAATATAATAAATGCTGCCGGAATCAGTTGGTATGGATACCTGATTGTCGATCAGAGGAAGAGGGTTCGATTCCCTTCGGCGGCGCAAAGAAAGGAAGCTTCATTGGGGAGGATGATTGTATTAATGCTTGTTCCACAGCATATCCTGAAAAGTGGGGCGCTTGGGTCAGAGGACATGGTGTCCAAACGGTTTCCAAATCCGTAGGATAGAGTTCGATTCTCTGCTGGCCCGCCACTTCACACTCTGTCTAATTAACAGTAGCAGTCTGATTAACTGTGTTGTGTGAGGTACAATGGGGTCTTAGTTCAATGGGAGAATTTCTGATTTGCATTCAGAAGATAAGGGTTCGACTCCCTTAGATTCCACTAATAATGTTCAATATAATGACAATTAGCACAAAGAATTTCTAAGTTTTCTTTTGTGTTATTTGTGCGATCACGATCTTTATGATGCACAATAATTGCGGCAATATTTTCATCATAACCACATCTATTACATTTGCCATGCTTTTTAAGCAATTTCTTCCTACAAGTGTAAAGCTTATTGCCCTTACCATAATGTGGAGGCATAATTTCTTTTACACCACCAATTCTTTGTGCTGCATCTTTATGTTCTCTTTTGCAAAAAAATAATCCACTTTTAGAAATTTTCATTTTTGATGCATTTTTATAAAACTTTTTGTTACAATAAGAGCATGTAACATTAGGAGCTTTTGGTTTAGAAGCTTTTTTACCGTTACATTTTGCAGCACAAGAACGGGAGCAAAACTTTCCATTTCCACGTTTTAGTTCGCAATTTTTAACAACCTTTTCTTTGTCGCAATATAAGCAATTAATTTTAGTAGTTCTCATACCAATGAAGGTAAGTAAACAATTGTTCTCGACAAATTTAAGCCGCTGTCTGATGGTCAGGGCCCTCCTTGGTATGGAGGTCAATCGGGTTCAATTCCCGACAGCGGCTCCGATATATATAAAACTATGAGTAAGACTTGTAGTGTATGTGGAAAAGAGAAATTATTAACTGAATTTCATGAACGAAAACTATCAAAGGATGGGCGACAAAGTATATGTCGTGATTGTCGAAAGGATGTACATCGAAAACATTACAAAGCAAATAAGAAGAAATATGCGATGCAGACTAAGAAAAATCGCTATCGTTTAAGGGAATGTATAAACAAAATTAAAGACGTTCCATGCACTGATTGTGGCAATGAATATCCACCTTATGTAATGGATTTTGATCATGTATCAGATGATAAAGTTGACTGTATAAGCAGAATGGTTAATACAGCGATGGGCAAAGCAACAATTCTTAGAGAGATTGACAAGTGTGAAGTGGTTTGTTCCAATTGTCATCGCATTCGTACATACAATAGAAAAATTTTCGCGGATGAGTCCACAAGGTGTGGAACCTGATTTCCACTCAGGTATTTCGGCAGGTTCGATTCCTGTCATCCGCACTACATGCAGATGAAGCTAAATGGCCAGGCGCTACGTTGCCAACGTGGAGAAAGTGAGTTCGATTCTCATCATCTGCTCTATGAGCCGTTGTCCCGACGGACGACAATGATTGCAACCCATTGAGGCTGAGTTAAACTCTCAGGCGGCTCTCCAAATTTAATATATGTCTCTGTGTTCCAATGGATAGGATACTGGCCTTCTAAGCCAGGTAGTGAGGGTTCGAATCCTTCCAGAGACACCATCCGCATATAGTCTAATTGGATAAGGCTCAGGTCTACGAAACCTGTAGATGGAGGTTCGAGTCCTTCTATGCGGACCAGGGTAAGACGGAAGCACCTAAAAAATGCTGCCAATGTGCGCGCAATGGCTAGTCACGCCCTGACCAATGCCCCAGTAGCTCAACGGATAGAGCGATAGTCTTCGAAACTATGTCTGTGAAGGTTCGAATCCTTCTTGGGGCTCCGCGAAAATGGAGCAACGGCGGCTCATCGGTTTCATAAGCCGGAAATCACAGGTTCGACTCCTGTTTCGCATCCAAGGTAATGATGTAAGGTACAACCAGGTTTTCATAAGACTTCGGGAGTTGGAGTTCGATTCTCCCCATTACCACTATTCCGGATACTCTTGGAGAGACTGCGGGCTTTGAACTCGTTAGGGGAAGGTTCGATCCCTTCATTCGGAACCATGCGGGTCTAGTCATCTGGTGATGGCGCCTCCCCTACAAGGAGATCTAGGTGAGTTCAATTCTCTCGACCCGTACCATGCACCTCTATCCCAATTTGGCAGAGGAGACAGGCTTAAAACTTGTAAAGTCTCGGTTCGATCCCGAGGGGGTGTACCAAATTTATTCATGGGCTTGTGGGGCTGGTTGTCTCAGCGTGTCTTATATACATGCCTTCTCTAGGTTCGACTCCTAGCAGGCCTACCATGGAGTACGGAGAGCTGGTTGCTCCGAGAAGCCTGATAAGCATCTTGCGCTGAGTTCGATTCTCAGGTGCTCCACTATTATACTGATGTGGTGGAATTGGCATACACAGTTGGTTGAGAACTAACGAGGTAAACTCATTGCGGGTTCGAGTCCCGCCATCAGTACTATGGCGCTGTATTCCAACGGCAGAGAAAACCGGCTTAGACCCGGTACAGTGCAGGTTCGACTCCTGTCAGCGCTACTAATTAATAAGGAAGGTACCGTCAAGGTGACAAACTGGGTTTGAACCCCAGGGGGACCAATAGGTTCGGGTTTCGATTACTCTACCTTCCTCTATATGGAGAGTAAAATAGAGAGGATTCTATAACTGTTTGCTAAACAGATTGAGGGTAACACCTTAGGTTTCGAATACCTTGCTCTCCTCTATCGCCGCTGTTCCTGGGGAAAAAGGGCTTTTGTACTGCTCTTAACTGAGTTCGATTCTCAGCTGCGGCTCCAACCATTAATGATACATAACTACAGAAAGGAGACGATCATGCATACTAAAGTTTTATTATTAACAGCCTGGTATTTTCCAACTAAAATATTATCATGGCAAGATGCTGTTAAAATGGTTTACGAGGAAACTGTAGAAGTTGTATCTGAATATGATGAAACAATAAGTTCTCCATCTGTAACTTGGAACATGCCGGCAGTTATACGGTTAAAGAAATCAACACGTAATCACAAAAAGGGCGTGAAGTTTTCTCGTGTAAACCTATACACTAGGGATAAGTATAAGTGTCAGTATTGTAATAAGGGGCCATTGCCAGTTAGGGCTTTGTCTTATGACCATGTAATTCCTAGAGCGTCTGGTGGACAAACTACTTGGACCAATATTGTAGCAGCTTGCAAGACATGTAATAGTTTAAAGGATGACAAGTCTTGTGACCAAGCTGGAATGTGGCCCAGGACAAATCCTTACAGACCAAAAACATTACCTTTAACCGCTCCAATAATTCAAGAAGACGACGCTCCAGAAGAGTGGCTACCATTTTTGAAACCTGTTGTTGCTTAATACTGGTGCAGTTTCTAAGAGTTCTGCCCAAACAAAAACTCTTCATCTCAGAGATTGATGTAGTGGTCGCATGAAAACCTCGGACGTTTTCTGACTGAGTTCGATTCTCAGATCTCTGACCAAAGTGGTGTTATATATGATTGTGGTGAAAGATCATACAATTCTCCCGAGGCAGTGCGTGCCATTACGTGTCACGAATCTCGTTTCTTAGGATCGTTGTAGTTATGTACATCCCTGTATGATCTTTCACCATTTATTTCGCCTCTCGGTCCAGTCTGGAGTGGACGTTGCCTTGTCACGGCAGAGATCACGGGTTCAAATCCCGTAGGGGTGACTAAAGAAATAAACAACATTCCTCGGTAGTTCAATTAGGCAGAACATCTGACTGTTAATCAGAAAGTTGCAGGTTCGATTCCTGCCTGGGGAGCCGAATTGAGATTGTGATATATCTCAATGTATGAAAAAGATAATAGCTTGTTTGTTAATTTTAGTTTCTAGTTGTGGCAGGATCGGTTATGATCCTGTTGAGAATAAAACCACTAATGATGCGGCTGTAATTGATGCTGGCACAGGTGGATAGACTTCATGCTCATATGATAGAAACGGTAGACTTGGAATACTCAAAATATTCTGTCCGAAAGGGCGTGCAGGTTCGACTCCCGCTATGAGTACCAAACAAAAAAACATAAGCTCACATGATGTAACGGTAGCCATGCTAGTTTTAGAAGCTAGTGTCTTCAATGACGTGTAGGTTCGACTCCTACTGTGAGCACAAAATAGTACCGCCTAGCCACTCTGTTTTTAACTCGTAAAGAGTTGGGATGAGGCGGCTGGGCGACATTGGCCCATTCGTCTACGTTGGCAGGACATTTGATTCTCAGTCAAAAGAAACCGGATCGTCACCGGTATGGGTCACCAAATTTAATATGAATCTCAAGCTAATCTAGTGAAAGCGCCTGGTTGAAGCCCAGGAGAGTTTGGAGCGTAACCAAAGAGATTCACCAATAATATATGCCGCATTCTTCTACTGGCTAGGAAGCTTGGTTTTCACCCAGGCAAAGGGGGATCGATACCCCCATGCGGCACCATGTCCAAGCACGTCAGTTTCTAGTAAACTCTGAAGGACGTTCGACTGATATGATCGAATAATGTGCCAGGGCTCTCAGCAACTAACTGGGAGCCTGTCTTGTGTTGGAACGCAAATGGTTAGCGAACAGGTTGTGGCCCTGTTGTTAGACGGTTCGATTCCGCCCCAACACCCCACCTCCGCCTCACACCTCAATATTTAGTCATAATACTAATGATTGACAAAATACTGAAATTAGCCACAGCATTCGAAAAACTGGCCATGGATAAGACTCTTTACCATGGAACTTCTGTGAGGAATGCTAAAGAAATATTAGAGCGTGGATTAATTCCTCAAGTTGGCGGCTGGGTTGAAAGCTCATATGGAATGCATACTGATTTGGATCCAGAGTCTGAAGATTACGAGGGCTTATCAGAGGACCAGAGGCCAAAGTTTGAAATAGCTTTTGCAACGGATAAAGATACCATTAGCTCAGCAGTTGGTGGAATGAGAGCTTCAGTTGCTAGGGAGTTAGGAAAAAAGTTTCATGAGGTTAGCTTTGAAGACATATCCCATCATGGAGCTATAGTAGTAATGAAGCAGGCTTACAATCCCCATGAAGAGTCTGACAATGATACATGGAGAAAGAAGCCAGATGATGATCCTGAAGGTAATTGGGATGTTGATAATCCTGGTTACGTTACAGTAGAGCCTGGAGATTACTTTTCAGAAGAAGGAGCTGGTATAGATTACGTTCTTTCTGGCAAACCGCTGTTAAGATTTTTAAGACGATACTATGATATTGAAAAAGATGTTGGGACATTCAAGTCGAGTCCGCAGTAGACAGTAAGTTTAATTACTGTGTCTGACAGCAGGTTACCAACAAGTTGTATAGATGGCCATGACTGGGGCAAAGGAAAGCTTTGGTTGCCTGCAGATTGGACAGGGTTATTAGAGGAATGCGACCTGTATAAGGTAGGTAGCGTATCTGCTCGCTATTGTAAGAGATGCTTAGGCGTCTTTCTTGAAGAAGCTGAAGAGATAGAAGCTTACAAAGGGGATGAGTGACTGTTAATAAAGACTTGTTACCATGTCCTTATGGGTGCCGCAGAGATGTTTTCATAGGCGGCACAGTATCGGATCAAAAGTGGGAAAACTATTGGGTTGAGTGTCTTGCATGTGCGGCAACTGGCCCTAAGCATCAAACCAAAGAAGATGCTACTAAAGCTTGGAATGATTTATCTAGAAAAGTTTCGGAACCTGAGTGGGTAGATCGTCCTACTGAAGAAGGTTGGTACTGGGTAAAGCAGCGCAACAGGAATGAGCCTGTCTATATGTATAAGACTAAGATAGAGGGTTGGATGTTTGATGATCATATCTTTTGCGAGGTATCTGATCATAGGATTACAAAGGGCATGAAGTTCTTTGGACCCCTTGCCATTGCCCCGAAGGATGATTAGTCTATTATCATGCCAGCAAAAATAATTGAAGCAGATTTGTTTACAACGGAAGCAAAGTACCTAGCGCATCAATGCAACTGTATAACTCATCGTTCAAAGCATATGTCGGAAGAAGTCTTTAAACGATATCCTTGGGCTGATATCTACATGCCACGAGAGTTTACTGGGAACAAGGATGAGCCTGGTACAATCATTGTAAAAGGCAATGGGGACAATATGAGATATGTGGTCAACATGCTTGGTCAATATTATCCTGGTGCTCCTAAGTATGATAAAGACTCTGCTGATATGAGACAGGAGAACTTCAAGAAATGTTTAGATGCTATTTGTGGGATAAAGGATCTTGAGTCTATTGCATTCCCATGGGGTGTTGGATGTGGAGCAGCTTCTGGTAACTGGGAACATTATCATGGCTTGTTGAATCGTTTTGCTGATCACTTAGAGGGTCATGCAGAGGTTTTGATTTACAAGAGAAAATGAAGAAGACTATTCTAACTAGTATTTTATCCGGGTTGTTTGGGGGTTACATTTTATATATGTTAGTTCCTGAAAGCCCTACTGCTGTGATAATTTCAACCAACTCAATCATGGTACTTGTTGGTGTGTATATGGATGCTTGGAAAAATGATTTATGGAGAACTAAATAATGCCGTGTAGAGATTATGATCAAGCCTATTTAGATAAGATGAGAGAAGATAACTCTAGAAGCGACATAGCTAAGCTAAAGAAAAGAAATGATGACTTAGCAATATTGTTATGTGAGAGTTGTCAGATAGTTACAGACAATAATTTACGAGAGAGTATGTCAAAACCACTGAAAGACTGGTGGTGGCAACATAGCAAGGCAGAAAGAAAGAAATGAAAGCAAATAACACTTTAGATGAAATAGCTAAGGCGGCTATGAAGCAAAGAGAGTTAGACTTTGAAACAATAGTTATTAAGAAAAATGGCTATCATGAAGTCAAAACAATAACGACCAATAAAATAAATAAATTTATAGGAAAATGTGTAAAATATATACAGCCTATAAAAGAAGAATTTATAAAAGATACACAGCCTCTAAAAGAAAGACTAACAATTAAAAGAATGGTTTGTTTATCGATTCTTTCGTTTATATTAGCTGGTATGTTGTAGTAAGAATAAAGATGGATTTCAAAACAAATGATGACGGTACTATATCTATTCATCAACAAGATATTACTTGCAAACTTACTAGAGGAAATGATAATTCTTTAAGTATGTATGTGGAAGAGGTTAGTGATCATCTTGCTAGCTATGTTGATGCTGGCAAAACATACAACTGCTTCAGTCATAGTTATCCAGTATTTGACGAGCAATGGGAAATTGATCCAAAGCATATGGAAGGAGGCTCTTCGCAATTTTTAATTTGGCATGAGCGTAGTGATCCAGAAATATGGTCAATAGAGATAGATTCTTAACATGAAATAACAATATGGGCCCGAAGCTAGAGTTGGTACAGCATCTGTCTTTTAAACAGAAGATTCGTCAGTTCGATCCTGACCGGGCCTACTACTAAAAAAAATATGAAATACTATTCATACTATGCAGAGAACGGGGAACTTCCTGGATTTGATTTTGGAGAGGATGAAAAAGACTGCAAAACTATAGGATATAGTTATCCATTAAAAGATAGTTTGTCTTGGAAGTATCACAAACAATCTTTAGTTATAGATGTCCTTCCATTACCAAGACAGTTCCTTGTACCAAAATGGTCTTTATGGAGATTCATGTTTGGTCCGCGCCAGGCGCCAAGAAAAGTTCTAGAAGATAGAGATGAGTATTCTGTTCTTTATGGTGGATTTCGCAGAAGAAGAGGTATTGTTGAACATCATATGATTGAAGTTGCGGCAAACAGTATTATAGATCTGAAAGATACAATTAAAGATTATATAGAATATGTTTTAAATAAAACAGAAGGTGGAATTGGATTAGTGCATAGAGGATATTGTACAATACCAACTAATTCAGAAAGAACAGAATTTGAGCATTTTATTACTATAGGATTATTATATCATCCAGATATCAAGGCTTTTGAGGATTGTCGGTCAATATCTCGTAATCATAATAACAAATGGAATGAGCTAGGTTCCGATTTTGAAATAGAAGATCTAGTAAGCATATTTTCGCCTATAGTTGATGACAAAAAAGAAATCCAAGAGGGGTTTAAAGAAGTCTAAAAACAGAAGAAAGATTAAAAAGAAAGCTGTTGATTATAAAGGCGGAGAGTGTGAGATTTGTGGTTACGACAAATGTCTGGCTGCACTGACTTTTCACCACCTAGACCCGCTTGAAAAAGATTTCGGAATATCGGATAAAGCTCACAAGATGACATGGGAGCGAATAAGAAGAGAATTAGATAAGTGTAAGTTATTATGTGCTAATTGCCATCATGAAATACACGCACTAGAGGCAGCTATGGATGCATTAGGAGCTGCTGCGTAACAATATGAGCCTGTAACTTAGCGGCTAAAGTGCTTCCCTGACGTGGAAGATATCGTGGGTTCGAGTCCCACCAGGCTCACTAGATGATATATAGGATAATTGAGCATTAGAGAAGAAGGTAAGAATGCGCGATTTGTAAATTTACAGCATAAAGATCCGTGGCCCTTAGGGTTAATTGTTTTTTAGTTAACAATTATTTTAAGGAGAATTACATGGATTTTGAAAAAGAAAAAAGAAGAAAACTTATCCGTAAAGTTAGAGCGGAAGTTATTAAAGGTGCTGCATGTGGTGGATACGATCAGCGTATTCGTTTGCTTGTGTACACTTTCATTAAAGGTATTCCATATGGGAGTATCGAACGCACCACAGAGGCTGACAACCACTGTGAGTTTGGAAGGTATGGTGTTTACTATGGGTTAACCTGTGATGTAACAAGGTATCTTCGTGAGATTTTAGAATTGGATAAAACTAAAACTAATCCTACTCAAACCGAAGAGTTTCCACATGTCAAAGAATGGATTTACACTCACGTTCAAAAGCAAGAAGTTAAGAAAGAGGTAGCTTAGATGACGTAAGTACAACATCGTCTATACATAGTTACTAGGCGTGACATTAGTCCTGGTTATCAAGCGGCACAATCTTGTCATTGCGCATTCTTATTTCAAAAAGAACATCCTGAAATAGTTGCAAAATGGATGGATGAAAGTAACTACATAGTTATTTTAAAAGCTGAGAGTGAGGAGCACCTTTTATCATTAAAAAACAAAGCTATAGATTCTAAGATTGAAGTGTCGGAATTTAGAGAGCCAGATTTAAATGATGAAATTACAGCCGTTGCTTTCATGCCTTGTGAGGAAAGCAAGATTTTGTTAAAGAAATTACCTTTAGTATAGAATACCTTTTTTAATTAGGTGCTCAAATCTGCGTTTAGTATTTTCTATAAATTGTTCGTAGGTTTGAGCCCTTTTTTCAAAATTACACGTCTTACAACATGGGACGCAATTACTTTTTATGTACCCAATATTATTATCTATTCTATCGATGCCGTTTCTTTTTACCTTATTCTCTTTAAGTTCAGCAGAATAACAAGTTTGCTGCGGTGTATTTCCACAATAGTAACATTCGGAAGTGACTAGTTTTATGAAATATTTTTTAGAAATTTTAAACAGCAAGCTTCTTACTTCCGCTCCATTTGAATAGTGATACATTTCAACTAACCAAGGATCTTTCGCTCTCTTTAGCTTGCCAGTTAAAACAGAAATTTCTTTGTTTATACATCCACAAGATTTTGTACCTCTTCTTAAAGCAACTCCAAGAACAGTTTTTTCATTTCCACAATCACATTTGCAAAGCCATTTAACACCATGTTTCGATCTACCATTTTCTTTTAAAACAAGCAATCTTCCAAACTTCATATTTAATATATCTTTTTTTGTATTCTTTCCATTTTTAGAAGAAACCTCTTTTACTAAGCATCCACAGGATTTTACCTCTCCTCTTTTCAAATGTGAAGCTGAAGTTTTTGTTGATCCACCACATTCACACTTACATAAAAATAGTTTAGTTCCTGTTTTGTATGATCCATCTTGTTTTATTACAGTTAGTCTATTAAATTTCTTACCAATAATTTCTTTTGTCATACCAGCATGTGAAAAGATTGGTAGATTACGTGACAAGAATGGTTAGGTATAAATTAAGGTAGCAATTTTTCGAGAGCCTGACATTGGCGACCAAGTAACAGCAGTAGCTTTTGAGCCTGGCAAGAAGTCCAGGAGGCTTTGTAGCAATCTAAAGCTAACTCTTAACGAGTCCTGATAATGGGGCCTCGTTAAGGGGCCCCATACTAATATGAAACATGAAAAGCGTAAAGGGCATCTACGGCCTGTGGGAAAAACTATAGGTGTTGTTAATCCTAGAAATTTCAAACGCAAAAAGTCATTCAAAGATTACATTAAATCATTCAGAGATTACTGTAGGAATGTTCTACAGAAATGAAACATGAAGGACTGTTAAAAAGATTTGCTGATGACTATGGTGACAGCATAAGTAGAGCAAAAAGGAATCCATTTCCAATCATCAAGAGGAGTTCCGGCGGGTGGGTAATCCGTGAAAGAATTGGTGTAGGCGCTGTTAACCCTAAAGGCCTAAGAGGTTATAATCCAAACATAATAGATCCAATAATATGAAGTATGAAAAGCTTAAAAATGTTATCATGTTGGATAAAGAGGTGGAAGAGGAGCAATCCCTCAGCTCAGAGGCCATCCGTTTTTGGCACACGAAAAGATGGATCTACAATGCGTGTATCTCTGAGAGAAAAGATGAGACCTATGAGTGGTGGTTGAGGTGCGCAAATATTAGGGTCGCAGACATGGAGAATGTACCGAGTCTGGAGGTCGCAGTTGAGGAGCTAAACAAGACAGCTCGGGAGTTTCATGCAGAGTCACTTTGGTTCGTCGAAAGCTGAAATGAAGCACGAAAAGCTCTTAAAAAAATATGCTGAGGCTGACAAGTATGAGGGTGTACTAAGGAAGCCTAATACTGGATTCTATGTTTATGGTGAGAAAAAAGAGTTCGACATCAATCCAATCTATATTGATGCTCTAGTTATACAATTGATACAGGCTCAAATTCTTTCTAAGAAGACGATAGAATCTTTATTTATAAATGGCAAACTACACGACCCATTAAAAAATGAAACATGAGGCTTTACTGAAGAGGTATTCTAGAATTCATGACAAATTTATAGGATACATTAAAAAGCCGAGCGAGATTATTTGGGACAATTATTTCAGAGAATGCATTAGGGATTACTTTAAAGAAACATTCATGATTAGAACGAAGAGGATTAAGAAGAAGATATTTAAGAATGGCCGAGAGTAGAAAAATTTAGGGTCTATAATTCAATTGGCAGAATAGCGGATTTTAAACCCGTATAAGTCTCGGTTCAAGTCCGAGTAGACCCTCTGCGTAAATGTTTGCGAATGGCATTATCACTCACACCAAGCTCTCTCCCAAGCTGTGAATAACTTTTTGTTTCTAATTCTTTTAACAATTCTATGTTGGTAGGCCACTGAATTTTGAATTCACGATATTTTGAACATTCTTTACATTTAATAGATTTAAAAGACTTAACTTCTTTATCACAACTTTTACAGCCAGGTTTTTTGTTTTTTACTCGCTTTGCATTTTTTCCACAATAAGTATCAGTTTGAGAATGACAATTAGGACACAGGAAGCGTAAATTTTCAATCCTATTATCTGAATTGATTCCATTTATATGATCTAAGTGCAAAGTTATATTTTTATCTAACCAGGTGCATATAATCATGCAATCTTTTCCGTGGCATCTATTTTCTAGTAAATTTTCTTCAATAATTCGTCTCTTAATGTATCCAGTATCATAGCTGCTATTTGTTACCAGCATTTCTTTATAGGGCGCTCTTCTTCCCTTAACACCCAACCTTCCTAAATTATGCTGATTAAGAAAATGCGATGTATTTACTCCATAATTTTTTACATATTTATGAAAAGTTTTATAATTACCACCTGTTTTCTTTAAACCTAAGTTGTTTAAGGTTTCGCCTATGCTGCTGCTATTTTTGACAGCATTTAAGAAATTATTTTTCGCCCAGTTTGACATAACTATATTATAGATTGAAAGCTAAAATTCTCGACTAAAATTTCAGGAGCCTCCATGTCAAATCTAATAAGTCTAAAAGACTATAAAGTAAAACAGTATAATGAAAAGCATGACATTAAGCCTTTGAATATAGGCTTTAAAAAAAGTCCTAGAAATATATCTGAAGTTGAAATTACTTTTAATATAGATATAGGTAGGCTTATTCTTACTGAAGAAGAATTTCAAGCTATTATTAAAACCGTTAATAAAAAAATGGACTGGTCATGTGGTTAATTGGATTCATACTTACAATAATTCCTGCTACTATAGTTGTTTGCAGTCAGCTATTCTCTGAGGCTAAAAAGAATAATCATTCTTGCAAAGAGTATATTAATTACTTAAGCAAGAAATATGGTGCATCTGAAGAGCAGGTGTATGTAACCACAGTAATTTTCATACTAGGATGCGCTATAATGTGGCCAGCGTTTTTGTCGATAGCAGCTGTTCTCATCACTGCTAAGTATACGATTAAGAAACTGGAAAGTCCTAAGAAAAAAGAGTGGTAATGATAAGGAAGATCTTCAAATCCAAGATTCATAGAGCTGTAATCACAGAGGCAGATATTGATTACAACGGTAGTTTGACTATTGATTCTAATTTGATGGAGGCTGCGGACATACTTGAGAATGAGGCTGTCCACGTTTGGAACATCAGTAATGGTTCAAGGCTTCTTACCTACGCTCTAAAGGGCAAGGCAGGCTCAGGAACGATATGTTTGAACGGCTCTGCTGCTCGTCTGGGACATGTAGGGGATTTGGTAATCATTACGACCTTTGCAGATATGACTACAGAAGAGGCTAAGAAGTTTAAGCCTACAGTTGTTTTGGTAAGTGAGGGAAACAAGATAGGTATCGTTAGTTCTGAATCAACGGTTATTATACCACCTCCACCAGATGAAAAAGAATATTATGCGGAATATCCAGATTATAGTTGTGGTGGAAATTCCGTAACAGTTATCCACACACCATCTGGTAAAAGTACAAGATGCAATAGTTTTGATGATATATCTAAAAATGAAGAAGAAGCTTTAAGTGCCTTGAAGAGAGTTGTTGGAAGAGGATAATGGACGAAGAATTTGTCATCGTATCTACTTCAAATAGATCTAGGGAAATGGCAGATAGGGTTTCAACTTCGTTATGGCATGGGGCATTTATAGGGGTATGTATTGGCATTTGTGTATGCGGCATGGTTCAGCATATTAGAACAGGGCCAGAAATGAGTGGCTTCTTAAGTATGATTTACTTATCAGCTCCTTGGTGGATTTGGATCATCCCATTATCTTTATTTATTGCAGTTTTTTACTTCGTTGAAAAGCGCTACAGAGATGAAATTTTAAAGGAAAGATATGAAATCTAAAGTTATAGTAACAGTAAGAGCAAAAGATAATGATCTAAAAGAATTGATTAGCAATTTAGTGTTTGAAAGATTGGGCGAAATTGCTGAGTATGATGTTAATATTGAAATAAGCGAACCAAATGCTAGAGCAAAAAAGTTGGTTTTAGAGTTAGAAAAGAAATAAGATATCGGAGTGTAGCTCAGTCTGGCTAGAGCGTCTGTTTTGGGAACTGAAGGTCGAAGGTTCAAGTCCTTTCACTCCGACCGATGAATGAAGATGACCCACCAATCATGAGTTATGATTTTGGAGACCTTTCCCAAGAAGAGATTACCGAATTACTTCAAACAGGGAAAAAGGTTATAGGGTTTGATCCTGGTTTTGTTTTGGTATTAAAAGATCCTCCGCCTGAATAAATATATGGTAAGAACAGTAACAATAATGCTATTTGGTGCCGGGATTGGAACGGCTGTTGGAATCCATATAGAGAGTCTTCCTATAATAATAAGTACGGCTGTGGTAAGTTCATTACTAATAAGCTTTGTGTGTAGAGAGTATCTTGATATATGAAAGTGGTATCATTTACAGGTCATAGGCCCCAGAAATTAGGTGGCTTTGCTCCAGTTAATCCAATCAAATCATACGTCATCAGTGAGCTGGATAAGCTTCTAGATGAAATAAAACCAGACAAGTGCATTTCTGGAATGGCTCTTGGTCTTGATCAATGGGCTGCCGATATGTGCGTCTTAAAGAACATTCCATTCATTGCAGCAATTCCCTTTATTGGTCAAGAAAGTGTTTGGCCAGAACATTCAAAAGGTGTCTATAAATATCTTTTAGACAAAGCTGAAGAGACCGTTATTGTTTCCGAGGGAGGTTATGCTCCTTGGAAAATGCAGGAGCGGAATGAATGGATGACGGATAGAGCGGACATAATAATTGCCTGCTGGGATGGCTCACCTAGTGGAACCAAAAATTGTGTAGATTACGCGAACAAAAAAAATAAAGATATTAGAATAATAAACCCAAATAAACACACCCCTATCGTCTAATGGATAAGGCGCTGATCTCCTAAATCGGAAATGTAAGTTCGATCCCTACTGGGGGTACCATCAATCAATTTTTCAGCATTAAGGTATGTCCAAGCACAAACCTAAAAACGAACGAAGAGTTGTTAATAATGCTGTTAAATATTGGGAAGGTTTTTTAGATGCATTAGAATGGATAAGGGAAAACGATGACGAAAATATTGATGGTAGAATTGCAAATACAAAAGAACTTATTGTAGATTATCAAGATAGATTGTTTTCGATAATGTTAGAAGACGGAAGAAAATAATCGAGACGTTTCAATTCACTCACTGAATAAATATGAGTGACCTTGACAAGTTAGCTGTCGTATTTAGTGTATTTCTTTTATCATTAATGGTTGCTCACTTTATAACTAAAGTGAAGTAAGTGAAAGATATGGAAAAGAAAGAATTAACTAAGAAGTCAAAACGTATTTCTTTTTTATTGCGGCATAAGCCTGAAGACGCTGATCTTGTTTTGGATGATGCTGGATGGGTAGCAACCAGAGATTTGGTGAAGGCTATTGGTGTATCTAATACTGATCTGCAGTATATAGTTGATAACAATAACAAAAAGCGATTTGAGTTCAGCAATGACAAGCGCAAAATTAGAGCGCGTCAAGGTCACAGCGTTGAAGTGAAGTTGGAATATGAGTCAATTGAGCCTCCTGATGTTCTTTTTCATGGAACAAGTGAGAGTTCTCTAGATGATGTTCTTGCTGATGGCATAAAGAAGATGAATCGCCATCATGTACATTTGTCATCTGATAAAGATACAGCTAAGACTGTTGGCTCTCGGCATGGAACGCCTGTCATTCTGTTTGTACATTCAGGAGATATGTACAACGACGGAATTGAATTTTTCAGGACTGGCAACGGTGTCTGGCTGACGGACTTTGTGGATCCAAAGTACATAATAAAACTATGGTCTTTAGGGCTTGAGCAGTAAGGAAAGATTATGAAAGCATTAATATTTGGAGCAGGCAAGCAGGGTAGAGTTGCTGGCGACTACTTAGCTAGTAAGGGTGTTGCTATAACCTATGCGGACATCAATCTTGGAAATTTAGAGAAGGCTAAGAAGGCTACTAAAAAACATTTCAAAACATTAGAAGATTTTGATATTGCTAGTCATGTTGGTACAATCCATATTACTGACTCGACCATTGACTATTACACAGAGGTGCTAGAGCCATTTGATGTTGTGTTCTCCTCCGCCGTATACACTGTCAACTATGCACTCACCAGAGCGGCTATCGCAGCTAAGACTCATCTTTGTGATTTGGGTGGAAGCAATGAGGTGGTCTATAAGCAGTTTGGGCTATCTGGTCTTGCTGAGCAAAATGGTGTAGCAATTATTCCTGACTGTGGTTTAGCTCCTGGAATGTCTGGGCTCTTGGCAGCAGCGGGTATTGAAGAGTTTGGTGGAGAGGCAGATGAGGTGAAGGTTCGTGTTGGAGGAATCCCGCTTCATCCCAATAAAGCTCCATTAAATTATATGATTGTGTTCTCTGTTCAAGGATTGTTGAATGAGTATCTTGCTGATGCATCTATTTTGAAAGATGGATTGATCAAAGCGGTACCGTCACTAGCTGACTGTGAAGATATTTCTTTTGATGGAGAGCAGTTCGAAGCATTCAATACTTCTGGTGGGATCTCTACATTGCCTAATACCTATATGAACAAGGTCAAGAGAATGGATTACAAAACGATCCGTTATCCTGGTCACTGTGCAATGATGAATGCCATGAAGCAGATTGGCTTGTTCTCCGATAAGCCTGAGAATAGCATTGTCCCTCGCACCTTTGTTGAGGGCTTGATGGATAAGTATTTGGCCAGCGATGGTAAAGACAGGGTTTTGATTCGCGCCAGCATTGAGAAGGATGGTGAAATTATCGTTTACGAGGTGAATGAAAAGTATGATGAAAAGACTGGTCATTCAGCTATGGGCAGGACTACTTCATACTCAGCGGCCATTATTGTAAAGATGCTAGGCGAAGGAAAGATTGCTCCAGGAGTGTGGGAGCAAGAGAAAGTTGTGCCATTAAAGCAGTATATTGATGACGTTAAAGATGCTGGAATTAATATAAAGAGATTCAAAATGAAAAGGAAATAATGTCTGATGGCGTGGTAAGGCTAAATCCAATTGATGATGAATTAAGATTAGCCCTTCTTAACGCCATCAAGGATGAGGACTGGGCTCTTGAGAAAGGCTCTCGGTTCAAGAAGCGAATTAAGGCTATATACCTTCTCAAGCCGGAGACTGGGGATTACTACGATGTCTGGCCTCATCTGGTGAAGCCCACAATGGATTTGGTAGAGAAGGCAGTTCCAAAAGACTGGAACCAGACGCTCTCAAAGTTGGTTATCGCTAAGATGCCAGCACACACTTCTATCAATCCTCATATTGACAGCTGGGTTGATCGTAAATGTCGCAGGGTTCACGTTCCTTTATCTACCAACGAAAAAGCAATAGCTACCATTGGTGGTATAGACTATCATATGGGGATTGGGTGGTCTTGGGATTTTGATTTATTTACCAAGCACAGCGTAGCAAATGACTCAGATGAAGATAGGATTCATCTACTAATTGATGTAATGATTAATGATTAAGGAAAATTATGTTGAGAGAGATAGACATTTGGTTTGGAATAGACAGCGGGCAATCTAAAAAAATTAAGGGCGTCTTGCTTAAAGAGAATTCTAATGGTTCAGCTCTAATAGAAATAACGGATAAGGATTTTCTTGAAAGTGTGGGGCACGATAGCGATGATGACCCATTTACATACGAAACTATAAAATTAGAAGCTGATCGCTGGGTTAGTTATGATGACTTTATGTGGAGCGAAATTGGAGAAATAAAAGATTCTGATTTAAATAGTCTAGGAGAATTAATTGGAAAAAGAAATAGTTCCACTTCATCATTATATTCCAATGGTCTTTATACACAATTCGCTGCTCATTTCAAGGATAGAATATTTTAAACAACACGGACACGTATCCCAATTGGCAGAGGAGGCTGGTTCAAAACTAGTTTATGTGTGAGTTCGAATCTCACCGTGTCT
>SPKZ01014456.1_pt1 | contig 26818 bp, 20 predicted proteins | sample 2456571 | NCBI WGS metagenome assembly SPKZ01 (sample SAMN11192286, study PRJNA482655) | marine metagenome | biome: ENVO:00000447; feature: ENVO:00000244|ENVO:00000211|ENVO:00000569|ENVO:00002023; material: ENVO:00002151; isolation source: ocean water from marine abyssalpelagic zone ... | reverse complement strand
AAAATTAACTAAAGCTATACGCGCTAAAGGTTGTGAAGTACCATTTGAATAAGTTGCGCGTACTAAACCATCCGCGCCAATATCAATACCAGTTAATCGCCCTACCGCCAAACCGTCTTGATTAAGCGCTGTTACCTCAAAATTAGAGGCAAACTGGGTTGGTTCATTTGGATTTGGCGCAAGAGGGTCTAAATTAAAATCAATTTGTACTATTTGCGTAGCATCGGCGCCATTGGGTAGATGATCAGTAAATGCCACTGTTCTAATACCGCCATTAGCCAATGAAGGCGATTGACTGATAAAGTCACCTGAAGAGTTATAACTTAATCTAGCGCCTTTTACCCCACCTGTTGCAGCTAATGGACCTGAAACTGCACCGCCTTCTGGTGTGGTCGCCGCGATTGCATTTTCAAGTGCAGTTTTTGCCGAATTAAGTGTTACTAAATCGGCGGCTGTCGGCGATGCTAACCCGTTATAAGTAACTTGAGCTGCTGCTGCTGCTGCTGCCTCTGTCACCACTAAAGCATCTGCTGCTGCCTGAACAACAGGATCTTCTGCTAGATCAATTACTTTACCATCAACTGCGGCAAACATCATCCATTGGTTAGGTGCTGTTGCAGGGTTATCTTTGACAAAGTAATAAGTCATAACATGACTATCACCTAGTGAGTCAAAAATAGTTACTGAAGTCGAGTTATTAAAGGTTAATGGATCATCGGGATCAAAATTACCCGGCGCATTAGAAATATAAGAGTCGCCCGCAGGTAAGTTCATACGAACATCAACTACACTGGTTTTAGTAGGCGCACCCGATGAGGTAGGTATACGAATTGGCTCAGCGGTACTTAAACTAACTGATGCCGAAGAGCCGTCAGGGTTTACCGGAAAACCTAATAAGTGGCCGCCTTGTGAATTAACGACAAAATTATCAGAATTTAATTTAAATTGTCCCGCTCGGGTATATGAACGCTCAAGTGAACCAAGTTCAGGCACTGTAGCGAAAAAACCATTACCCGTGATGGCTAAATCAAGGGCATTATTGGTAAATTGAATACTGCCTTGGGAAAACTGTTGGGCAACATCTGCAGTTAACACACCATCACCTACTTTCGTTTTGCCTGAGGAAAGTAGTGACGCAGCATAAACATCAACAAATTCTGCCCGTGATTCTTTAAAACCGACAGTATTAACGTTAGCGATGTTATTTGATGTAACATCAAGGTCTTTTTGTGCGGCGTTTAAGCCACTCAGTGCTATATTAAATGACATAATTTAACCCTCTTAAAAAATTTTTTCAACACCAAAATAGTAAATATGATGTTGTTATTAATTCGGTAAATGCGAAATGCACGGCGATTATAAATAGCTTAATCTGCCGATAACGTTATATGGAATAATTTAACTCTCTTTAAAGTTTTCGACAAAAACAATTATTTCTGTTCTATATGTGGTCTTCTAAATTAATTCGTTAACCTTCTGCAACTTCAACCACATCAGTTAATTTCATGGAGCTACCACCATTAAGATTAAGAACAATATCACCGCCAGCTCCAGCCAACGTGACACTGTCTACTTTACGATAAGTCATAGTTTCAAGCTCTGCCGCTTGACCTTCCACTAATCCGACAATCCTAAAGCGGTAGGCTCCAGCTGGAGCAGCTTCACCTTTCGAGGTTTGGCCATCCCAGGTAAAACCAGCCCCCCCTTTTTTAACGTCACCAACAGGAACAGTTTGAATGACTTCACCAGCAATATTTTCTACATAAATTTTAACGTTGCTTGCTGCTTTATCAGCGATTACTTTTCCTTTAACGCTGTCACCTTCACTCATACCAAAAACATTATCTTCAACCAAGACACTACGACCAACCAGCGATGAAGCTTGTAATGCTTGACTAGAGGTCATTGAACTAGCAAATGAATTAAAAGATCTATTAAGGTTAGCTACGCCATCAGTAGTTGAGAAAGCAGTCATTTGCGAGATCATTTCACTATTATCAACTGGTTTTGTTGGATCTTGATTCGCTAACTCCATAGTAAGTAAAGCAAAAAAATCAGTCTGCGTTAGCATGCCCTTATTTTCTTCACCAACTTTATAGTTTGATTTTTCTATACGCTCTTGCGCAGCGGCTCTCATTTCTGGAGTAGTAGTAGTTAGGCGTTTTCTAGCAGCAGCAGCTTCTGCTGCAACTGCTGCTGCCTTAACCTCTGGAGTAGTAGTAGTTTTAGTAGTAGTAATCATTGCGTTTACCTTTGGCCTAAAGTTAAGGTTTTATTCAACATATTCTTAGCCGACTCTGCTAACTGCACATTAGTTTGATATGAACGAGAAGCAGAAATCACTGTTTTAGTGGTATTGTTCATTTCTTCAATTATCCGCAACATTATCTTTGACCCAATGTGAGAGTTTTATTCAACATATTTTTAGCCGACTCGGCTAACTGCACATTAGTTTGATATGAACGAGAAGCAGAAATCATATTAGTCATCTCTTCTATAATGTTGACATTAGGCTTATAAATAAAGCCATCTTTGTCTGCCATTGGGTGATTAGGCGAATATTCCACATTAAGGGGCTTGTTACTTTCAACAATACCGAGTACTTGTACACCGACACTGCTCCCTTGACCTGCGGCAGCTTTTTGCATAGCGGCGGCAAAAACCGGATGACGAGCACGGTAGGTTTCATCAACACTGCTACTGACACTGTCAGCATTAGCAATATTACTCGCCGTAGTGTTCAAACGCATTGATTGGGCGCTCATACCACTGGCTGTTATATTAAATACATTAAATAAACTCATAATTACCTGCCTCCACTAATCACTTTCTGTAGCGCTTTTATCTTACCGTTAAGAAATTGCACACCAGCTTGATACTCTAATGAGTTTGTTAGATACAAGTTTCGTTCCACTTGTACATCAACGGTGTTGCCATCTCCAGTATCTGGTTGATCTGGCATGCGAAAATCAACGTTATTGTTTAATTCAGTGCGAACATCAAAATGTTTTGAATTGGTACGGCTCATACCCATTTGCTGTTGAAGGCTAGCTTGTTGCATGGCTTTATTAAAATCCATACCTTTTGCTTTATAATTAGGGGTATCTGCGTTAGCAATATTACCTGCAATCACTTCCGCTCGCTGGGCACGTAATAGCATGCCCTGTGCGTGAAGTTCAAACCCTTTATCAAATCCGATAGCCATGAATCAGCCCCCATTTATCAACTATTAATGGAGAACATTCAATATGTATGCCAACAAAGTACAGATACGAATAAGAAAAGTTTAAAGTTGAGCAGTATTCAAGTAACTAGTAGGAAAAGTTTCAAGATACGAAGTGATTTAGTGACGGGTAAGAAAAATAGCGAGTTCCGATGTACCTTACTGTTAGTAACTTATCTTCAAAACTAGTTACTCGAAACTCGCAGTTTTCAATGGTAACTATTTTTTCTGATAGACAATACCAGGGTTGCACCTAAGCATATTAAAATTATCATTTAAACCGGAAAGAGACTCTGAGGCGCCTAAAAACAAATAGCCATCATTGTTTAAAGTGCCATGAATTTGACTGATTATTTGTGCTTTAATTTCTACAGAGAAATAAATAAGTACATTACGACAAAAAACAATATCAAAGCGTCCCATTAAGCTATAGCTGCTAAGTAAATTAAGCGGCCTAAAGCTGACCATTTTTTTTACCTCGTCTTTAACTTTCAACATACCATTATCGCCATTTTCGAAAAACTGGCGTTTACGCTCTTCTGATAATCCTCGAGCTAAGGCAAGTGAGTCATAATGGCCATATTTACAATGCTCTAACATAGTGGTTGAAATATCAGTGCCAATAACTTGTACTCCACGCATAAAAGCACCGGGATTACGTTGTTGATATTCTAATACAGACATAGCAATTGAATAAGGCTCTTGTCCTGAAGAGCTTGCCGCTGACCATATTTTTATCGGTGTTTTGCGATTGGCTAAATCAGGCAGTAATTTATTTTGGAGCAATTTAAAAGGATAGTCATCACGAAACCAAAGCGTTTCGTTAGTAGTCATCGCATCAATAACAGCAGCACGTAGTTGCCGTTCAACCGGAGACAAAGTACGAGTAACTAACTCACTAAGGGAGTTTACATCAAATTTACTCATTAACGGGGCTAAGCGACTTTTTACTAAATACTGTTTATTTTCACCTAGCACAATGCCACATTGCTGTTCTAAAAACGTTCTAAATTGATGGTAGCTTCTATCGTCAAGTTGTCTTGCTGACACTATTACTGCTTCCTAATTGGTTATATTAAAATCATTTGTTTTTACTGGGCAAGCCATTTTTTAACTGCTGTGGCTAATTCATCAGGATGAAATTTAGGAATAAAATCATCAGCACCAACTTTTGCCACCATAGCATTATTAAAAACACCACTTAGTGAGGTATGCAAAATAACAGGCATTTTTGCCATACGATCATTACCTTTAATTTCAGCAGTTAAAGTGTAGCCATCCATTTCTGGCATTTCAATATCTGAAACAATTAACGCGACTTTTTCCGTTATACTGTGTTCACACGTTGCTTCAATGGCAAGTAATTGATCTAACGCATCTTGACCATTTTTTGCCAAGACCATTTTGATTCCTAACGGCTCTAATGCACGTCTAACTTGATTTCGTGCAACGGTTGAGTCATCAGCTATCATGACAATTCGCTCACCTAATTTTTCACCAACACTTTCATCTACCACATCATCACTTAACTCAGTAGAAACAGGGTTTATTTCATTTAGTATTTTTTCAACATCTAAAATAGAAACCATACCACCATCAATTTCAGTAACCGCAGTTAGATAACTAGATTTACCAGCACCTTCTGGCGGCGGCATCATATCTTTCCAACTCAGTGTAACAATACGTTCAACACCGGCAACAAGGAACCCTTGCACACTACGATTATATTCGGCAATGATGATAAAAGAATCTTCTGTTTGAGTAATTGCAGGGCCGCCTATCGCTTTACTCATATCAATAACAGAAATAGTTTGTCCACGAATATGAGCTATACCCTTAATATAAGCGTCTTGCTTAGGTAATGATGTTAATCGAGGGCATTGTAATACTTCTCTTACTTTAAAAACATTAATACCAAAGCGTTGTCGACCAACCAACTTAAAAAGTAATAACTCTAGTCTATTTTGACCAACAAGCTGCGTTCGTTGGTCAACTGAATCTAATATACCTGACATAAAAACCTCATTAAAACCTCATTAAAAAGCAACAAGGCACAATTCTTGATTGTATTTATTACAAAGCCGAATTAAGTGACAAAAATAGATAAATAGCCTAGTTACCACTTTAGTAAGTGCTTGACAAAACTAGAAATAAGTATTTAATGTCACAAAATTGACATAGCTACGACTATGCAAACTTAGTTAAGCATAGTCGAGTATTTGAATTTACCTAAAATAATAGATAAAAACTATGCATCTAATCAAACTTTCGTCAATCAGTCTGTACTTAATTTTACTGTTTTCCTCGACAAGCCATGGTACCACTTGGGATAGAGCTTACATTGAGGCTTTTGCTAAAAAACATCTCGAAGAAACATTATTGCCACCAGAGGGAGGGAAAATATCTATTCGTATTGCTAATATCGATCCAAGAATAAAAATAAAGCCTTGTCAACAAAAGCTAACTGCAAATATACCTGAAAATATCATCAGTAGAAACGTAAATGTTAAAATATCTTGTACTGATTCAACTTCATGGCAAATATACTTACCTGCAAGAATTGAAAGAACATTTGCCGTTGTTATTGCAACTACTACTATTGATAAAGGTGCGATACTATCGAAAAACAATATAAGCGTGCAATACCTAGCTAACAATAAAATCAGAGGAAAAAAACTAACAGATATAACAGCTGTACTTGGTAGTAAAGCAGAGAAAAGAATAGGTAAAGGCCGAGCCATTAATACAAAAAACGTTTGTTTAGTCTGTAAAGGAGACACTGTTACCATTACGGCAACATCACCAAATTTCATTATTAAAACTCAAGGTATCGCGTTAAGTTCAGGCAACTTGAATAAACAAATAAAAGTGAAAAATGCTCGTTCTGGCAAGGTAATAAGATCTAAAGTTACTGCTATCAATCAAGTGGCTATTCACTTATAATTTTATTTATACTTTTTACTTCAGTTATTTAGTTATTTGCCGATAAAAAGCTAATAAGTAATTTTAAAAAATGAAATTTTGCCGTAGGGTAATATTATGACTATTAATATCAATAACTTGAATAAACAAGCCCAAGTTCACCAAAATAAGCAGACGCAAGTAAAACAGCAAACAGCTCAATCTGCTAGCACAAACGTGCAAGTAAAACAGGTTAGCCATGATTCTGTTTCACTTACCCCACAAGCGAAGCAATTAAGTGAACTACAAAAAAAAGCAAATGATGCCCCAGTGGTAGATCAGACCAAAATCGCTCAATTGAAAAAGGCAATTGCTGCCGGGGAATATAAAGTCGACCCGCAAAAACTTGCTGTAAGTATCGCTAATTTTGAATTTGATTTAATTTGATATCAGTGAAGTACTAGGTGATAATTATTTCACTTTACAGTAATACCAATACTCGTAAGTTAGTGCTCAAATATCAATGAGGATAAATTTTCAAGAACACAGGTTTTTAGTTCCAAACAAAACCTAAGTACCTACATCCATGTAGGCAAAGCGCTTGATTGAGCAATAGCTGGTGTGTGTGATTGAAAGCAATGTCCTTATTGGAATATTTAGTCCATTTAGAATGATCACATATTTATTTGTCTTGGTATAATACTATTATCACTAAAAGGCGCATCCATGTCGGCTTCAACCCAGTCAAAAGAATTACTTGCTCAACAACTTTCTCAACTTCAAGAGCTTAAGCAAGTAATTACTGACGAAAAACTTATCTTACAGCAGCATCAACCTGACGATTTACTACAAATTAGTGCGAAGAAAAATCAGCTGTTAATGTCTATTCAAAATTTGGATCAACAAATAGGGATTAATCAAGTATTTGCTCAAGATAAAGCAGCTGGCTTTTTAAGTCTGGAATTAACTGAGATTGAAAATTTATTAACACTTTGCCAACAAAAAAATCTAGTCAATGGACAAATTATCGCACAATCACAATTAGCCGTTGAACGTATGAAAACGAGTTTATTAGAAAGCCACAATAGAATATCGGTGACTTATAATAGTAAAGGTAAGAAGAGTGGTGGCTTGAGTAGCATAGGTTTAAAAGCATAATTTAAGTTTCAAAAAAATCAATAAATAAAAAACAGCTTTATTATCTATAACCCATCTTTGAGAGAGCAGCCATTGTTCAAGTATTTAGTACTGTCCATCGATGATAAAATCCTCACCCTAAAAAAGCAGGTTAACAATGACTACATTTAAGCTTAAAAATACACTACTCCTTTAATCTCTTTACGGTTCGAACTAGCCTGATATAGCTCATACATATCTTTAAAATCTAACTGTAATTCTGTGGTATAAGTATCACCTACAGGGTAGCTTTTCACTACTTTAGCACCGCGAATCAAGCCTTGTACTGATGCTGCTAATTGTTGATTGCTAATTAACATATCTGCCATCGTCGTTTTACTACTAACTTGCTGACCATATACTTGTTCAGCTAATTCAACATAGGCGGCAATTTTTGACGCTTTAATGGCCATTAACATCCGCTGAGTTTTATGTTCAGATTTTTGCAAACTTATCGGCGCATAACCTATTCCACGAATAATAGGAAAGGTTTCAGGCTTAACGGCTTGCCACTGAACATGCTTATCATAAATGCTTGAGCAAGAAGAAATAGCCAATAAGGTGACCGTAGCAAACAATATTTTTATTAATGCATTATTCATATTTAGACCTAATATTTATACCAGTTTCATTATGTTTGTGATCTTATTGTACGTAGGAAAAATATTTCAGGGCAAGGCGCTCGATGGAGTAATAGCAGGCTATTAGGATTGAGAGCAACGCCGACATGGACTATTTTAATCCGTACAAGTGAGCAATAATTTAATCAAATTAGTATTTGAGGTTACTGTTGAATTTCAACCGCACGTTGATTTTCAATTAACATGGCATTACTGCGAATAATCATACCATCTTTCATTATAACATTTTCACTATTACTTTTTTCTTCGCCCAATACCCACATAGGAATAAAAGACTGTGCCGTAGCAACCACAATCCGAGACTGAATACCTATCATGCGAGCATTAACTAAAATACCATTTTCTTGCTCCATCATAGTCCCCGCCACAATGTAGTCAATAATCTGACGTTCAGGCAATTCTTTCCAATCACGGCTGAACACATAATCACCTTCTTTAGTAACACGAATATGACCGGTAGTTTTAAAGTCAATAATGACTAAACCATGGCGCTGCAATTCATGTACAAAGCTCTCAGCGATTTGATTCCCCAACCAATTTGTTGATTCAAGATCATTCAAATTAACAAAAGAAGCAACCGCTACTGGCGTTTTAGCATTAACAAAAGCACTACTTTCTAGCATTTGATACGCTAAACCTTTCACCACATCATTAATGGCATGCTTGGGCAGATTAAAGCTATCTATTTCACCTTTTTTAACTTGCATTGACTTATAGAAGTTATCTTCTGGCACTAAATTACTACAAGATAAAAGTGTTGGTATCATTAATGGTATAAGCCACTTTTTCATGGTATTCCCCCGGTAAAATCAGTGAACTTTCTCTAGATGATTTATGTTAATACACTGACAATTTTATTTCTTCGGTTATCTATTGCTAATAAATAATGCACATTTCAAGCCAAGTACATTTAAATAATAGCTAAGTAAATAGGCATAGTTCATGCATATCACTCAACTATGATTTAAATACGCCCAGTCGCTTGTTTGCTTTTATGAGAGAGTTTATGCCCAATATATCCCAAACACTTACCTTAGTTATCGGTCTGATTCTAACTGTCTTTACTTGTAACGCACAGTGGTATGAAACACAAGGCCATGCTCGTATTGATAAAGATTCAGTTGAAATAGCACGTACCAAAGCCATGGAAAACGCATTGAAAAAAGCACTGCTTGTCGCTGGTGCGAGTGTGTCAAGTATTCAACAAGTAGTTAATGGTTTATTAACTCAAGATCAAATAAGTATTCGCGCCAGTGGTAGTGTTAATTCTATTGAGCTTATTGATGAAATACACAGTGGTAATATGATCAGTGTAACGGTACGCGCTGATATTTTTCCACAAGAAAAAAAATGTTTCGCTTTAGACTTAAAAAAATCATTATTAATAACCAAAAGTCACTTAAACCATAGAGAACAAGCAAATATAGGAAAAATTTATCAATTAGACTCCGCGGTTATTAGACAATTAAATCAAAAATTACGTTCACAAGGTAGCTACAGTGCTAGCAAGGCTTTATTAAAAAATACCACTGAATTTTCTCGGTTAAATGCCAGTTTCAATGAAGAAAAAATTAAGCAACTAACAATGTCACTTGCTGACACTACTGATAGCCAATATATACTTTTTAGTGAAATTAACGATATTTCCTTTGAACAGCAAAGAAGCAATAGTTGGAAAATATGGCAACAAGGAACCTACCCTAGAAACTTTAACTTTACCCTCTACTTATATAGCGGCATCGATGGAGAATTAGTCTGGCAAAATAGCTATAAAAACACTGGCATTTGGGAGTTCAACAAACGAGAAAACATTGATGTAAATGGCACGATATTTTGGCAAAGCAATTACGGTAGCATGATAAGTGCACTACTTGATACCATGGTAAATGACATAGATGAAAATATTATGTGCGAACCTAGCGAAGGTAAAATAGTACAAGTAAATGGCAATAAAATAACCATCAATTTAGGCCGATATCATGGTGTAAAAATTGGCGATGAATTTTCATTACTACACAGTAATAACTTTACCAATAATCAAGGTAAAATCTACGCTGGTTATAATGTCAGCCCTTTTAAAGTCAAAGTAACTAAAGTAACAAAACAAAGTTCTACCGCGATTACCTTAGACAATGGTTTATTAGGTAATATCCAAATAAATGATTTAGCAGTACGTTATTAACCTTGAAATAATAAAACTTAACTTTACCGAAGTAAAACAATATAATACTCAAATAATTACCAAGGATTTATAAATACTTGGTAATTATGCCCTTGTAGCTCAGCAGGATAGAGCAAGCGCCTCCTAAGCGCTAGGTCGGAAGTTCGAATCTTCTCAAGGGCGCCATAAAAATCAATAACTTACAACCAATTGACACTCAAACAAAACACCAAAATAATAATTATGTAGCATATGTGTAGCATATTTATTTGTGAGTGGGAAAAATTCATGGAAGGAGTATTTCTAATAAGCTGTCAGTAAGATTATTTCCCCTCAACAGTTTATTAATTTTATTACGCTTATTTATCTCTTTTAATCAGCTGCTTATGCATGTACAGCATAAAAATGTAGACCGTATGTAGTCACGACATCAGTAAAACCACCCTAGAAGTCGTGTTTAATAGTCTCAACTTATAATAAATATTATTTCACTCGTTTATTATTTATGAGATATTTTTATTGATTCTCGAGTGCTAATATTTTTTGTATCTAGTCTTATTTAAAACAGACTAGATACAAGTTAAGTTACGAAAAAGTATAATTATTAATCATCAGAGCTGCAGTCCTCTCCTCCACGAGATTGATAATCATCAGGTGAAACTATAATATCTGACAAACTAGCTAGTCTACTTATTAATTTATATGTATCCTCTCCACAGTTCCACTGGGTTTCGCCTAATTTTTTATATTCTTTAAAAACTGCAACTTGGTAGGTTTCAGAAGCGTTACTCAGGGCTAAATCAATATTGTTGATTATGTCTGAGTAAACAGAGCAAGAACCTAAACTTGAATCAGATTGAACTTTACAGATGATCCCCTCGTGGTTACCATTATCGGCAAAACTTCTAGGCACAAATCGAACATATGCGTCAGTCGGAACGCTTATAATTGAATCTTGTTGATTTTTAAATATAAATTTAGTCTTTAAAATCCAATGATTTGATTCGTAATCCACTTTACCTGCCATTTTAGGTATAACTTCTAAAACAATAGCTTTACCTTTTGTTGCACCTTTATTATCTGTAACCCTGACAAATACTCCAATATTAGTAGGCTCACTTACCTCTGGCGCAGTGAAACTTATTTTAGAACGATTATTATAATAGCTTTTTTCTATTGTCCATTTAGGTATTGACCATTGATAATCATTTATAGAGCCATCGGGGTCAAATGCATCGATAGAAATACTTACATAATCTCCAGAAGCAAAAGTTTTATCACCCGAAATAGTTCTTAGTTCTATAATCTGTGGAGGTAAGTTCTGTACAGGAGGTTGTGTAACAAAGAGTGTGAGCCTATGCCCATCATTCAAATATGTTTTAATTAGCGAGTCATTATATTCAAACTTGAATTCATACTCAAAATTCCCTTCAACATTAGGTGCCGTGAAATTAACTTCTGTAACAATCTCACCAGAGCTGTTTTCATTAATAGTTGAACTATTGTATGTCAAACCTGATAAATCATTTTTATTACAGCTAAAATCAAATGGGTCACACTTTTTGTAAATAGAAAATTTTGGAGAGAAGGATTTTAAATGATTTTCAGAGCCTTCAGCTTTAAGAGTAAACTGTATTTTAGTTCCCTCCCGTTTATTAGTATTAATAGAAATATTTACATAAGAATTTTTTCCTGACAACTTTGTATTTCCACTGTCAATCTTATAGTCTTTTATATAGTGTGTAGGGTTTTCCTCTATATATTTTTTTTCTTCTTGCTTTAATTGCTCCTTATGAACTTTCATTACCAATGAAGAAAAACCAGCTTCTGGTGTTATATAGTATAAATTATCCTCACAATATGGGTCATAAATACTGCCGCATGTATTTATGTAGCTTGAATCTTCATGGATAGTTTTATATCTATTATAGTAAAGATATAAATTATCAACGTTTTTAAAAAAATCAGAAGATTCAACCCCTTTTCCAACACCGCTATAAGAATTACCTAGCCAGCCAGAGCCTTCATTATACTCGTTAACAGTGTTTAAAATAAATTCGTCAAAACTAATTTTACTAGTTGGATCAAAAGTAGAACTATCTCTGGCGAAGAAGTACTTCTTAATTTGAGTATTTAAGGCAATCCTGTTTGCGCTACCAACCAAAATATCCCCTAATTGTACAGGGTTATATATATAGTCACCAAATAATGTACTCATAACTGTTGCAGGATCCAGATCTGTGGGTAACCCGGTCATAGCAAATACTGATATAACAAGACTTTTAGTATTGGCAGCAACGCCAGCTACAGATGAAATCAATTGTATCCTTTCAAGACCTTCTTTAATATCATTCCATTTTTTTTGAGCATTTATAATTGTTTCATCATCTGGATATAAAAACTCATAAGTAGATAGATACCTAGCATTTTCATCAACAAATTTAGTGTCGCCATCAAATTCATATTTTCCTTCATCTATTACTTGTACTGTTGTCATTATATTATTTAAATTAATAAAATAATCATAAACAGTTGACCCACCAGCAATACCATTGACACTAGTATTTAATATTTCCTCCCATTTTTCATCTGTCCATTTACCCCAGTCTTCCTCTCCTACATAATGAGATTGAAGTAAATCTTTAATCTTACTAAAGCGTGATCTAAAACTTTTACACTCTAGAAACAAGCAGTTATGGTGAACAACAAATGTACTAAAGTGATTGATTTCAAAGTAGACTAAGGAATTTTCCACATCAATTTGTGTAGGTGTTAAATAGTCTAAATTACCATTTTCTGAATAACGAGCAACCATAAAACTTTCAGGATCATATTCACCAAAGTAAGATATGGCTACTGTAATCGGTTTTGAAAATGTAGCCCCTGCTGGGTATAATATAATAGTATCACTTACAGGTGAGCCTTCAACAGGGACAAGACCTGTCGTTAGCTTCTTTACCTCAACTATTATATTTTGTGAAGATGCTCCAGAAGGTATGTAAACACTAGCCCCATCACCAAACTCACTACTAATATCGAGATTAACAGACTCACTTTGACTTGATTCTCCTGATGTTATCGTTTGTACCGTTGCCGCATAAATTGTTTTTTCAATTTCGGATATTTTTTCATTTTTATAATATAGGTTAGCCTTTAAACTGATAGTTCCCCCTTTGGTTACGTTATAATTTTTAGAAAAATCATGTTCGTTACCATTTACCTGCCATTTTACAGTTATATCACTGGGCAATTTTGAAAGGCTCGCTTTAAAATCAAAAGGAGCTATTTGAAACTCATTGACAGAAACATCTATCTGATATTTAGATAAATAAAGGATTCGTTTTAGAAATTCCTTATCATCTAAGTTTTCGTGTATTGCATGTACATAGAAATTAAGTAACTCATCGTAATTAAAGTTTATTTTGTTAGCATCAACGAGGGGGTCAAAATTTAATACATCTTCATAATTTGTAATACCATCATTGTTAATATCGGCAGCTAGAACTTCTGATAATAAGTTAAGTTCTTTTACATATGTCTCGACTCCGAGAGCTTTAATACTAGTGCCTCTCATATACTGATAAATATAATCTGTTAAAACGTTTATCCTAACTTTATCAGTCTTCAGCTCTTTACCTTGAACAATAGCTTTAAATGAACCTTTGACATTTATCATATCACTATCTAAAACCAGTCCATCATCATTTGGATCCGTATCGACCCCTCCAACAGATTCTAGAAGATATAAATCATCATTATTAACGGACACATCTGAAAAACTAAAAGACCCATAATTATTAGTACTAGTTGAACTATTGCTTTCAGCAAGAAGTGTCATTTCAGGTAATTTAAATAATTTAATTTTCGCCCCTGAAATTAAACCTAATTGAGCAATTCCATTGATTTTTACTGAGCTTGCTGGAAGTTGCGTTCCTGGGGTAGCCGTAATGTGAATAACAGATGGTTGTTCAGCCGTTGTAGTTGTAGTTGTAGTTGTAGTTGCTTTTTCACTTCCTCCACAGCCGACTAAAAGAGTTAACACTAACAATAGTAATGTCCAAATACCCGACATTTTTCATTCCCTATATTTCAATTTTATAATAAATACTAGGGAGTCAGCTACTTACTTTAAATATATTCATTAAAGGCTGAACCCTCACTTTTGAGCGAAGGGACTATATCAGGTTAAATTTTATACATCAATAAGTTAGACTGTTTTTAACTACACTCAAAAAAGCAGTTTGTTTTTAAGATCAAATTGATGATAAGTACAGTTATTTACAGAACTCCAAGTAAAAGCATCTTTGCCATCCCCCCGTGTCAGTCGACTAACTAAAGTCAAAAAAATTACTATTGGAGTGTTTTGATTTGCGCTAAAGCCTAATTGACACTAAAGGCTCTTTTGAGATGTGCTTGAGTTATTCATGCTTGCAGATTTACTATTTAACTGTACTTTAGCCTAATTCTGGGCGTTTTTGGGCTTTAGCCTAACGTAACGTTGACACATGTTGCATTCACTAATTGAACTCACACTCGTCAATATAAACGTTTCGAGCATTATGACATGAAAAGTGTATCGTATATATTACGTTGATTAGCTCATTGTATATATTGAGATTACGTTTTTTACTGTTTTTCATATATAGTTGCCATTCATCTATTCAGGAATGCTTGCTGATGCACATAACCCAAGACTTAAAACTACTCCGATTGATTAAAATCATACCACCGGTCATCGTAGTTGCTTTTGCTGTTTGGGTAAATTTTATTGTGATTAATGACAATAAGATCAAACTTGAGAGTGATATTTCCACATCACATAAAAACTTTGTTGATACAGAAAAAGAAACCATAAAAGCACAGATTAATCAGCTTTATCAAGAGATAAACTACGAAAAAAGCAGTACAGAGGCCATTTTAAAAAAAGATATTAAAGAACGTATCTATCAGGCACATAGTATTGCGACCACGATATATCAACAAAACAAAAAGTCATCTGAAGCGGAGGTCACCAAATTAATCACAGATGCTCTAAGAAGCATTCGCTTTAATCAAGGTCGAGGTTACTATTTCATTTACAAGACAACAGGAACCAATGTTATGCACCCTGTAGTACCCGCAATGGAAGGTACTTCTCAGTGGGATTTTCAAGATACTCGAGGTAACTATATAGTTCGTGATATGGGGCAAATAGCCAAACAAGCCGGAGAAGGATTTTATCGCTGGTGGTTTATAAAACCTCAAAATAAGAGTCAAGAATTTGAAAAAATAGGCTTCGGTAAGTATTTTGCGCCTTATGACTGGTTTATCGGAACAGGTGAGTATGTCATTGATGTAGAAAACGACATTAAGGCACGTTTATTAAAGCGAATTGATAGCATTCGTTATGGAAAAAATGGCTATTTTTTTGTCATTGATTACCAGGGAAATATTCTGTCTCATTACAGTGAAGAATATGTCGGTACCAACAGAATGGAGATTCGTAACCAACACGGTATTTCAACCATCGAAGAAGTTGTCAAAATGGCTAAACATAGTGAAGGTTTTCTTTATTATGAGAGTTCTCTAATGCCGAGTACTGGGCAACCGGCAGAAAAAGTCAGTTTTATAAAAGGGTTACCCGATTGGAAGTGGGCCATTGGAACGGGTACTTATATCAGTGAAATAGAAAGTTATCTCGCTGAAAGAGAAGAATATATTAGTCAACAAAATAAGAGTGAGTTTCTAAAAATATTATGGCTCAGTTTATTTGTTACGCTATTTTTTGTTATGCTCTCTTTTATGTTATCTAACTATTTGGCGCGTCGTTTTTCCTTATATGAAAGTCGAATCAACAAAGATTTCTCAGAATTAAATACGATAAAGGAACAATTACAACATCAAGCGTTGCACGATGTGTTAACTAATCTACCCAATCGCGTATTACTAGCCGATCGTTTAAGGCAATCCATGATGCAAAGCCAACGGCATCATAATTTACTGGCGGTGGTCTTTCTTGATTTAGACGGCTTTAAGCACGTCAATGATACCTATGGGCATGATTTGGGTGATAAATTATTAATTATCGCCTCGCTCCGCATGAAAGAGGCTCTTCGTGAAGGAGATAGCTTAGCTCGTATTGGCGGTGATGAATTTGTTGCGGTATTAGCCGATTTAACCACAGTTGAAGATTGTGAGCCGGTATTAGAGCGGCTCTTATTGGCAGCGTCAGAGCCTGTCAAAATCGGTAATGTGGAATTAAAGGTATCAGCCAGTATTGGCGTCACCCTTTACCCACAAGATAATGTGAGTGCCGATCAGCTCATGCGCCATGCAGACCAAGCCATGTATGTGGCTAAAGAATCAGGTAAGAATCGTTATCATTTATTTGATACGGTTCAAGATGACGCAGTTAAAGTACAAAGGGAAAGCTTAGAGGCTATTCGCACCGCATTAGATAATCAGGAATTTGTGCTTTATTATCAGCCTAAGGTTAATATGCGCACAGGTACAGTTATAGGTGTTGAGGCGCTTATTCGCTGGCAACATCCAGAACGAGGACGATTAAATCCGCTCGAATTTTTACCTGTCATTGAAAATAATCCCATGATGATTGAATTGGGTGAATGGGTGATTGACAGTGCACTGACACAAATTAGTCAATGGCAAGCAATGGGGCTTAATCTCCCTTTAAACATTAGTGTAAATATTGCCGCAGTACAATTACAGCAAACTAATTTCGTGGCTAGATTAACAACACTGCTAGCAGCTCACCCCGACGTTGCCCCCCGTCATTTAGAGCTGGAAGTTCTAGAAACAAGTGCCTTAGAGGATGTACAACATGTTTCAACCATCATGAATGCCTGTATAGCGCTTGGCGTAAACTTTGCCCTAGATGATTTTGGCACAGGCTATTCATCACTTACTCATCTTAGACGATTACCTGCCAACTTAATTAAAATAGACCAAACATTTGTACGAGACATGTTGATTGATACGGATGATTTAACCATTATTGAAGGCGTGATAGCTTTAGCTAAATCATTCAAACGTGATGTGATTGCTGAAGGTGTTGAAACGATTGAACATGGCACTGTACTATTACAACTCGGCTGTGAATTAGCACAAGGTTATGGCATTGCCAGACCGATGCCTGCCAGTGATATTCCAACGTGGATTAGTGGCTGGAAGCCTGATGTGAGTTGGCAGCCATAAATAGTCATTAACTTATAATTATTAAAGATCCGCTTTTGTATCAACGTTACTCCTTTATACCCAAGCCACTTTGAAAAAAATTGTTTGAGTTTACTTTAGGGGATTAAAAAACATAATGAACGTTGAAACTCACTTCTTGTTGCAGCCATAGATCCTTTGAAGCAGATATGGCGCATTGTTGCTGCTGACAAAATAATGAATCATTCGTATTTAAATAAGTACCATACACTCTAGACTCAAAACTAAAACTCAAACGCTCATTTATTTTAAAGTTACGATACAGGCCCAAACTCACTGAAAGTTTTGTTTCATCATCAAACTGGCTATTCTGAGTTGCAAAATAAGTCACGCCAAAACCCGCAGACAACCAAAAACCCTCCGGATTAGATATAGGTACACTGCCACCTAAATGTAGATAGTGAAGTGTAATTTTATTTTCAGCTTGTCGCTCAAATGGGATGAGTTTGAATTGTCTTTGATAATAATTGAATAATAAATCTCCTTGACGATAAGCATCAAAAGACAGATTAGATTGTATGTTTAACTTATTGGTATCATCAAAGGTAATCGTTTGTTTTTTCCCAAATAAATTAGTTCCGTCAGTCGCCCGAGAAGCCCATAGGCCGGAGATTTCGAAAGGTGCGGCGTCATTGGCCAAAGAAAAAAGAGGTATTAAACCGCATATGCAAACAAGAAGACTACGCATAACAATCACTGTTCAAAAATTAAACAGTGATTATCTGGTAATTTGAATAAAAAAGCCAGATAAACGCTCGAAATTTATACATACGATGTTTTTGCTGATTTTTGTTGTACTTACAGTGTCGTTACTTAACTGTAGAGGTGTATTTGTTCACCTGAAAGCTAGATAAACGTTACTTTTATGTATATTAATCGACATTATTATATCACATAAGAAATCAAACTAACGTTGGTTATGCCCTGAAGCGCACTATCTTGAAATTTTAATATTTAGTACCGTTATTTACAGAATTCAAAGAAAAAGCCGAATACTCTTTCTTGAGTATTCGGCTTGAATTTTCAGTCAATAAATCAATTATGAAATTATTATTCTGCTTGTGCTGTTTTTACTTCCATGTCATCAGCTACTGAGGTATTACTCAATATCGCTGAAATGGCCATTATTAATACTGCAAAAATAACCGTCGTCAGCTTTAATCCTCTAGGGGATGACTTACGCATTGTATTTACCTAATTAATATTGGGTTGCATTTCTATTTTTCACTCTAAGGAACAACAAATGACTCTCTTTAGAGTAACGTGCAACCTGATTAAAAAATAAACTATTTACTTAGGTAATTCAAGTGAATTTGTTATTTATCTTGTGTTTCATCAAAGAGATGTGATTGATACGCGTGTTGTTGCTCTGTTGAAGTAATTAAAATTTTGATAGAAGCCGTTAATACTCTTTCACCAGAGTCTGATACTGCCAAGTTAGCATCACCATTCATCAGCTGACAAACCTCTTTAGCCATTGCTATTTGAGTACTAAACAAGGCCATATTAGTATTAATAAAGTGATTAAAAGGGGCTGTATTATCAACAGGCTCATCATCATGGTTAGTAAAAATAAATAGCAAGGTAGCACTATTAAGGTGATGACTATGTACCTTCACTGTTAAGCGCATATTTCTAATACCAAATAATTCATGAACGCCTTCACAAAAAGCGATTAAAAGCTGCTGAATTCTAAGCTCATCACTGTTAATAAAGTGCGGTACATTTGAGTCAATTAAAAAGGTAATACTCTTTTCTTGAGGCTCGGTCATCTTGTTAGATGATTTTTTAGCGGAAAGCATACCGTCAATACGCCCTAAAAAACCATGAAAATCTAATGGTTCACTATTAACGTCAGATTTCCCTAATTCAATTTTAGATATGTCAACCACCATATGAAGCAGCTTTTGCATATTATCTTGTGCTAATTCTATATTTTTAATTATTTTATTCTTATCCTTATTTTCAGCTTTTAGCAACTGCTGACAAAAACCTTTAATGGCATGTAAAGGGGTTTGCAGTTCACTACTTAATGTATATAAAAAATTAGTTTTCGCCGTACTTTTATGTTCCGACTGCTCTTTAGCAATAATCAACTCCCGAGTTTTTCTAATAACCTGAGAGCTTAATTCATTAGAATATACTGCCATCATTAAAATCAACACTTGAAAAAACATGCCGCCAAATGTTGCGCCAAGTAACATTCCCCATACTTGCCAATTTTTTTGTTGCAGTTGCCATGGTTGATGTTCGCCTAAACTAATTCGCCACTGACGTGAATTAACCGGTAATAAAACACTTTCAACATGACGATGGTTTTCATTAAGTTGCCGACCAAATAATATATATGGCACTGCCGAAGTTACATCTTCAATAAACAAATCAATTTTATTAGTTTCCGATGGCGATATATGCTGAAAAAAATTTTTAAATTGCACTACGGCAATAACAAAACCAAGTAACGTATCTGAACTCCCTCGCTCAATATTTGTTAGCAGATCTGTTGAGCCAGAAAATACTGCAGAAACAAAAAGAACACCTAAATTAGCATGGCTATCTTGTATTAAGTTAATGGGGGCACTGGCAATAACATGCTTGCTACTAATGACATTAGCCATAGAAATAACACCATTGGGGTTTGTCAGCACATCTAACCCAAGAATAGATTCATTACCTAGGTAAGGATATATGTAGCGTATAGGTGCATAGCGACTTCTGTTTCCTGCTTTTTGCGTAACCCCCTTCGCACCTTTCTCTATAATAATATTATGTTGTTTTTCAAAAGAAACTCTGTCTTTATGGCGCGTAATAGGCGCCCATTCAAGCACCCTAACACTTGATTTAGTTTTAAATATTTGTTGCGTGAATAAATTAAATCTTGGTAAATCAACATCTTTACTCGCCTTAAAAAATGCTGACAAACTATTTATCTCATCAATAGTAATGTCTATTTCTTTTTGAATTCCTTGAAGTACATTGTTTTTTATTTGATGAAAAGTATCTTGACGTTGATGTTGCTGAACATTTTGAGATATTTTAATTAATAAACCAATTGCCACAAAAGCTAAAGTCGACGCTATTATGATGAAAGTTCGCTTAGGTAAACTTAGCTGCTGCCTACCTTGGGTGAGTAATAACATTGGAGTGAAAAAAACTGAAAATAATACACTTCCCGACCAACCATTAACAAAAGTAAAAAATAAATTATTGCCTAATGTTTTACTTTCTAAGGTGACAACTATCATTACAGTGAACGCTGAAACCAATGATATTAACGGCCCTACCTTAAATAAAAACCATAATAAATATCGCCGTGATTTAAGCCAGTTCTGCTGCTTAATTTCATTAAGAGTCAGCTGTTTTGCCCAAAAACCCTGCAGCACAATAGCCAATAAAGTAATGATGAACATGGATGATTCTATCGGCAAGTTCAGTGCAAAAAATAAATACAAGCAAAACAGTATTGTCGCAACGGCAATAGCCAACAATATTTTCGCGCCAAAAAAAATAACTAATGCGGTTGCTATACCTGCAGCCGGTCCAATAAAACTGGTAAAAGAATAAGGCGTAATAAAAAAAACAGTGCTGGCACAGGCACAAAGATAAATAGCAATGGTTAAAATGAATGGCTGAAGTGTATTTTTCATTATATTTATAATAATTCAAAGAGTTAAAGTTTCACTTACCTAACCAATACTAGCACTATTTCTGACGGTTTCTCAAACTTATCGTCAACAGTTGAGCCGCTTCGATGGCTGATTTTCATAATGCTATTCATCTTATCGCGTTATCCTCAAACCTCTTTTTACGTCTATATAACAAGAAACAGATAAAAATAATGAGATTTAATTTGCGCTCTGCCTTGTGGTAGTGGAAAATACGCGCAATTAAATTGTATATACCCGTGTTACTTCAAAATGCAGGATTCAGCTGGAATTAGAAACGTCTTTAGGCAAGGCATTGATTGAAGATAATAGTTGTTCTATTGTCGAAATCAATAACGCTGCATAAAAGGTTTCTAAACCAGCCCTACGGGGATGTATGAGCAAATCATGCTCTTCGTTGCATCTGTTTTTAAGGGAATAACCCTTAATAAAAAGATGCGTCTTGACCATGAATCGCTCATACATCCTGAAACTCGCATTTTGAGGTATCACGGGTATCAAAACATTATCACTACAAAATAGATCTGGAGCTAATATGTCGTCGCGTCAAGAACTAGCGAATGCAATTCGTGTTTTAAGCATGGATGCAGTACAAAAAGCAAAATCAGGACACCCTGGTGCCCCGATGGGGATGGCGGATATCGCTGAAGTTTTATGGCGTGATTTCTTAAAGCACAACCCAAGTGATCCTAACTGGGCTGATCGTGACCGATTTATACTTTCAAATGGTCATGGTTCAATGCTAATTTATTCTTTATTACATTTAACGGGTTATGACTTATCTATTGATGACTTAAAAAACTTCCGTCAATTACATTCTAAAACGCCAGGTCATCCAGAATATGGTTATACTCCAGGTGTTGAAACCACAACAGGCCCACTTGGCGCAGGTATTTCAAACGCGGTAGGAATGGCAATTGCTGAAAGAACTTTAGCAGCGCAATTCAACCGCGAAGATCATAATGTTGTTGATCACTTCACCTACTGCTTTGTCGGTGATGGTTGTTTAATGGAAGGTCTTTCTCATGAAGTCTGTTCATTAGCAGGCACATTAGGTTTAGGAAAATTAATCACTTTCTGGGATGACAATGGTATTTCTATTGATGGTCATGTTGAAGGCTGGTTTACTGATAATACTCCACAACGCTTTGAAGCGTATGGGTGGCATGTAATTAGTGTTGATGGTCATGACTCTACGGCTATTGCGGCGGCTATTGTTGAAGCAAAATCAGTAACAGATAAGCCAAGTATGATTTGTTGTAAAACGATTATTGGTTTTGGCTCTCCTAATAAGTCTGGCACCCATAACTGTCATGGTGCACCACTAGGTGATGATGAAGTAGCTGCTACACGTGAATTCTTAAACTGGCCTCATGCGCCATTTGAAGTACCTGAAAATGTTTACGCCCAATGGGATCAAAAAGAGAAAGGCACTGCTAGCCAAATAAGCTGGAATGAAAAATTCAGTGCTTATCAAGCCGCTTACCCTGAGCTTTCAGCTGAGTTTGAACGTCGGGTAATTAAAGGTGAATTACCGCAAGATTTTGAAGATAAAGCCAATGCATTTATCCAAGAATGTCATGAAAATAGCGAAAATATCGCTTCGCGTAAAGCCTCACAAAATACCATTGAAGCCTTTGGTAACGTATTACCTGAATTGCTAGGTGGTTCTGCCGATTTAGCCGGTTCAAACTTAACACTTTGGTCGGGCTCAAAAGGTATTGAAACTGATGCTGCTGGTAACTATATTTACTACGGCGTACGTGAGTTTGGCATGAGCGGCATTATGAATGGTATTTCGCTTCATGGTGGTTTCATCAACTACGGCGCTACGTTCATGATGTTTATGGAATATGCTCGCAATGCCGTACGAATGTCAGCATTGATGGGTATTCAAAACATCTTTGTTTATACTCATGACTCTATTGGTCAAGGTGAAGATGGTCCTACTCATCAACCTATTGAGCAATTAACCAACCTAAGAACAACACCAAATTTAACTACATGGCGCCCTTGTGATGCGACAGAATCAGCCGTTGCTTGGAAAGCTGCCGTGCAAAGTCAAAAAGCACCTTCAGCATTGATTTTCTCTCGTCAAGGTCTTCCGGCAATGCAGCGTAACCAAGCACAAGTGAGTGATATTGCTAAAGGTGGTTACATTTTACAAGATTGCGCTGGTACACCAGACATTATTTTAATTGCAACTGGCTCTGAGGTTGGTTTGGCGGTTGATTCAGCCAAAGTATTAACTGAACAAGGTAAAAATGTACGTGTGGTTTCAATGCCATCAACTAATGTCTTTGATGCTCAAAGCAAAGACTACAAAGCATCAGTATTACCGGCAAATGTCACCAAACGTGTCGCTATTGAAGCGGCTCATGTTGATTTTTGGGCTAAGTACGTTGGCTTAAATGGTGCTGTAGTGGGTATGACTACCTTTGGTGAGTCTGCGCCAGGTAATGTATTACTTGAGCACTTTGGTTTTACCGTTGACAATGTCGTTAACACGGTTAACCAGCTGTAAGGTTAAAATGATAATCGGTAAGAAGCCAAGCAACTTGCCGCTTATCGCTTAAGTGAAATAAAACTATGATAAACATTGCCATTAATGGCTTTGGCCGTATTGGTCGCAGCATTGTTAGAGCTATTTATGAAAACGATAAAGCCGACAAATTCAATATTGTTGCTATTAATGATCTAGCACCTGCTAGCGGCATTGCACATTTATTGAAATATGATACCACCCATGGTCGCTTTGCTTTTAAAGTAGAGCAACAAGGTGAACTATTATCTATTTTCACTAATAACGACAGACAAAATGATATTGCTTTATATCATGTCGAACAGTTAGAACAATTACCCTGGCAAAAACATCAGGTTGATATAGTGCTAGATTGTACGGGAAAATTTGGTAGTCAAGCCGATGGTTTAGCGCATATAAAACAGGGTGCTAAAAAAGTATTATTTTCACCCCCTTGTACCCACGATATTGATGCCACGATTATTTATGGCATTAACCATCAACAGCTAAACAATGATCATCGTATTGTTTCTAATGGTTCATGTACCACTAACTGTATTGTGCCAGTAATTAAAGTATTAGATGATGCTTTTGACATTGAAAGTGGCACAATAACCACTATTCATTCGTCAATGCATGATCAGCAAGTGATTGATGCTTATCACCCTGATTTACGCCGTGCACGTGCCGCAAGCCATTCCATTATCCCCGTTGATACTAAATTAGCCATAGGGATAGAAAGGATCCTACCTAAATTTAAAGGTCGATTCGAAGCAATAGCCGTTCGTGTACCCACGCTCAATGTTACTGCGATGGATTTAAGTGTTACGGTGAATAATAACGTCACTATTGATGAAATAAACCAAGTAATCAAAAAAGCTCAATCAACCTCTCTACAAAATAATGGTTTACAGGGCATATTAGCTTATACGGAAGAGCCATTAGTTTCTGTTGATTTTAATCATGATCCACATTCTTGTATTGTTGATGGTAACCAAACTCGGGTTAGCCATAAACGGTTGATTAAAATGCTAGTATGGTGTGATAACGAGTGGGGCTTTGCTAACAGAATGTTAGACACAGCTGAACAAATGGCAACTTAAAAAACAGCTTATTAGGCTGCTTTTGTATTGAAGGTTTGAATTCGAACTGTATAAATTCTTAAGTAAACATTGATTTAACGTCCGCACATAAGTCTTTAAAGTCATCAGTATTCATAAAATCAGCATCCGGTAATAACCCTTTTTTGACAAAGCTATTTAATAGCACTTCTTTGGTTGATTCATTCTTAAATATATTGTGGTAAATTGCCCCGGCGCGAATGAAATCTAAATAATGGATTTCTTTTGGCAGAATAGTTAAATCACTCCAGCTTTCAGCGAGTAAAGTTAATTCATCTGAAAAGCCCCAAGCACGAGTAACAGCGCCACCAACTTTTCCTGATAACTTGGCAATAGCTTGCTGTAAAAAGGTAGGATTTGCAAAGATATCAGGATGCTGTTCAGCTTCAGTCAAAATAGGTAATACACCAATATTATGCACTAATGAAGCAAGGGTTATAGTATCTAACGTTAGCGGAGTATGTTTATTATCTTTAAGATACAAACTCATTAAACTAATTGCCACTGATGCTATATCTATTGTTTTATGCCAAGATTTTTTCATCTGCATAGCAACAACTTCATTTTCAGAAACAAAAACTTGCTTAAGCGCCATTGCCGTTGAAATACTCTTGATTTGACGTAAGCCTATACGGGTAACTGCTTGAGATACCGTTTCAACTTTAACACTTCGCCCTAATAAAGCGCTATTGGCTACTTTTATCATACCCAAAGCAAGTGCCGGATCTTGTCCGATAATATCACTCATATGACTTAAGTTAATATCTGGATCATCAGCTGCTTGTCTAACTTTAAGCGCAACTTCTGGTAACGTTGGTAAAACCAAAGCATCTTGTTTTATTTTTTCCATTAAAATCGTATACAAGGCATTTTCGGCCGCCATAGAATTCCCCTTTACTGTTATGGTACAACATTCACTCTATACTATTAAAACTAACACAATTTTAATGAACACCAAGCTTTTTTTAATATTTTTCAATATTGTACAGAAATACAACAATAACTATTTTACCCTTTCGCCTGAATTATAAATAAATAGGCTTACTATCAATAGTTTGATTGGTATCAATAGTTTGATTGTTATAATTACTTTAGATTGCCCAGCGTGTGGTATTTTCTTATAATATGCGCCCATATTTCTTGGTTCTTTAAAATGAGCCCTCGTTAAAGATGTTAAACTTATGCTGAAACCTGAATTACTTTCCCCTGCTGGTAGTCTTAAGAACATGCGTTATGCATTTGCTTATGGCGCAGATGCTGTTTATGCCGGCCAACCTCGCTATTCTCTTCGGGTCAGAAATAACGAATTTTCTCTAGAAAATATCAAAATAGGTATAGCTGAAGCTCACGCTTTAGGGAAAAAATTCTATTTAGTTAATAACATCGCTCCACACAATGGTAAATTAAAAACCTTTTTAAAGGATATTGCCCCCGTTATAGCAATGCAACCTGATGCTTTGATCATGTCAGATCCTGGTTTGATCATGATGATTCGTGAAAACTACCCTGATATTGCTATCCATTTATCTGTACAGGCAAATGCTGTTAACTGGGCTACGGTTAAATTTTGGCAACAACAAGGCGTTGAGCGGGTTATTTTATCTAGAGAATTATCACTTGATGAAATTGAAGATATTCGTTTTCATTGTCCAGAAATGGAACTTGAAGTGTTTGTTCATGGTGCATTGTGTATGGCCTATTCAGGCCGTTGCTTATTATCTGGTTACATTAATAAACGCGATCCAAACCAAGGCACTTGTACTAATTCATGCCGTTGGAAATATGATATCCACGAAGCTAAAGAAACAGAAACCGGTGATATTGTTGCAGTGTCCCCTACCAGTAAAGCACCAGAAATTTATATTCCTGAAGACAAGCCACAACCTATTGATGAGGTGATTTTATTACAAGAACAAGGGCGTCCAGGTGAGTATATGCCAGCATTTGAAGATGAACATGGCACTTATATTATGAATTCAAAAGATTTACGTGCTGTTGAACATGTTGATCGTTTAATTAAAATGGGGGTGCATTCTCTGAAAATTGAAGGTAGAACAAAGTCTTTTTATTATTGCGCCCGAACCGCGCAGGTTTATCGACAAGCAATGAATGATGCCATTGCCAACAAAGCATTTAACCCATTATTAAATACGGATTTAGAGCATTTAGCACATCGCGGCTATACCGAAGGTTTTTT
>SPKZ01005247.1_pt1 | contig 26821 bp, 24 predicted proteins | sample 2456571 | NCBI WGS metagenome assembly SPKZ01 (sample SAMN11192286, study PRJNA482655) | marine metagenome | biome: ENVO:00000447; feature: ENVO:00000244|ENVO:00000211|ENVO:00000569|ENVO:00002023; material: ENVO:00002151; isolation source: ocean water from marine abyssalpelagic zone ... | reverse complement strand
TACTCAAATGTCTAAAGTTTGCCAAGTAACAGGCAAAGTGCCAATGGTTGGAAACAACCGTTCACATGCAAGAAACGCGACTCGTCGTCGTTTTTTACCTAACCTTCAATCTCACCGTTTTTGGGTAGAGAGTGAAAATCGTTTCGTTAAATTACGTTTAACTCCGAAAGGAATGCGTATTATCGATAAAAAAGGTATTGATGCAGTATTAACTGATATCCGTGCCCGTGGCGAAAAAGTTTAACCTAGCGTTAACTTTTGAAATAAATAAGGAATTATTATGCGCGATAAAATTCGTTTAGTTTCTAGTGCCGGTACTGGTCATTTTTATACTACTGATAAGAATAAAAAGACTATGCCTGAAAAAATGGAAATCAAAAAATTTGATCCAACCATTCGTAAGCACGTAATCTATAAAGAAGCTAAAATTAAGTAATTAACTTAGCTTTTATTAAAAACCCGGTATTTACTGGGTTTTTTTATGCCTGAAAAATATTTATTCTATTTTGTACCATACTCAAGCTAGTGCTGTGTTGGGCAATACCAATACTAGTAATACCATTCCATCTTAAGTTTTTCCCACCTCATCCAGTCTCTACTGCACATGTCATTACTCGCTTAGCATCACTAACGAATGAGTTCCATGCATCTGAACAAGCATCGAGGATGTCATCATACTCCTGAAAAAACCTATTCGCTAAATGATGTTGGCGTAACCAACTCCACACTTGCTCTATTGGATTCAACTCTGATGAATAAGGCGGTAATTTAATGATCGTTAAATGACTAAACTTATCTGCTAGGTAAGGTTGCTACCACGCTGCGCCATCTACAATGATCATTGCATGTTGTCGGTCTTTAGTTTTTTGTGAGATTAAAGCCAAATGTTGTTCCATTACTTCTATGTTCATGACAGGAGAAATCAGCGCTTCGGTTGCTGCTGTTTAACCGCTCGCGGTCTTGTCCCTTTCTCTGCCCAGAGCCGTGTCGTCGTATTCTGCTGCCCAAAACGTGCTTCGTCTTGAAACCACACGTCTACATTTTTAAGGCTCACATTCCACGGGGTCGTATGGATCATTTTACTTTCAAATTTTTTAAAAGTTTCTTGTACTTCATCTGATTGCTTGGGATGGTTTGACCGACTGGTTATCCAGCTAAATCTTATTTATTTTAATAGCTTGTAAATTGCATTGTGATGGATAAGGCCTCTTTCATAAACGCAGCGATATGTTCGATGCGATTAACGAATAGGGTTTTACTGGCGAATTTTTACCTCGCTATAGCCCTGACTTAAATCCAATTGAGCAAAAATGGGCGCTGGTAAAATCAATTAGAAGAACTAAATGTTGTGAGCTTTATGGGCAATAAAACTTGCAGGTCAGACCAGTATGGTTGACAATAAAACCATTACCCCCAAAAAAAGGTCATAAACATGACAAACCGTTTTAGTTCATTTGTTAATAAAGTAAATAAAGCACCACAATGTATGCAGTCATTTTTATTAACCAAATTGTTTGCCTTAAAAGTTAAATTTGCTGGAACTACAGGCGTTAAAATTGACAAGATAACTCACCAGCAAACAATATTGTCATTAAAAAATAAAAAATCAGTACAGAACCATATTGGTGGTATTCATGCTATTGCGGCAGCGGTATTAGCTGAATCGGCCACTGGGATAGTGTTTGGTATGAATGTACCAGATGATAGACTGCCTTTGTTAAAGTCGATGACTATAGATTATCAACGTAGAATGCAAGGCGATTTAACTGCCGTGGCAAATTTAACTGCAGCGCAAATTACTATGATTGAGCAACAAGAAAAAGGTGAGGTAACGGTGCCTGTTATAATTACTGATGAATCAGGACAACAACCCATTGTGTGTCAAATGCTGTGGGCTTGGGTGAGTAAAAAACGTTAATTAAATCAATGCTGCTATTATTGTGCTTATAGTTTGGTATAAACTAAAGCGACAAAGGACTTTAACACAAAAATAATAGCTATGAGCAACAAAGACGACTTGGCTGCAAAGCCATTGCATAGACAATTTTCTACAAAGTTAGTCGCTTTATTGCTAACTATTATTGTTACTTTAGCATTGATATTTACTTTGTTTTATCAGCAAAGTGAACGTAATCGTTTGTTGATTGATGATGAATTAACGCCATTAAAACAACAGTTTGAGCAATTACAAGCGTTGCAAAGAACAGAATACCTTGTTAATAAATTATTATTGGTAGATAGCGGAATTAATTTTGTTGAATTACAAACAGAATTACTTGCGGTAAATAGACAATTATTACGGCTAGAAAGTACCAATACACGCTTATACCAGCAATGGTTAAATGCCAATAAATCGGCTAGTGATATTGTGATGCGTATCCAACAAAGCCATGGGCGTAATGAACAATTAAAGCAAAGTAGTATTATTCAATTACAATTAATGTGGTTTTCAGTTACACAGATAATTAATAAAAAAATAGCCCAACAAGCATTACTTTTCAAACAACTTCAAGCTGATCATATTAAGGATAAACTCACCTTCAGCCGAGCTAATGCCTATGTTAGCGCTATTCGACAATTACATAATTTACAACAACTAAAAAGTTTATTGGCAGCAGTACTGACCAGTTTTGAGCAACTAACAATTCATACCAGTATGGAAGACTTTGATTTGCTACGCTTAAGTGTGGAACAAATTATTACTCAAGGTAAGGTGCTAAAAATAGCGAATAAAACTAAAACAATGGTTAATTTTAATCACCAAATAGATACTTTTGAAGACATTGCCTTGACTCAGCAAAGGGCGTTAGCAAAGTGGCAAGATTACCTTCGTTTGGTACAAAGTTATCAACTTGATTTAACAATGCAAAGTAATCAATTGATACAAATATTAGCTGAGCCACCAGAAAAAATAACAGTGCATGTATCTAGTATGCTTGAGGACTGGCAAGTTAAATTCAATATTAAGTTAACTCAAGAAGCGCTGTCGAGAATTATATTATTGGCTATTAGCTTATCTTTGTTCGTTTTTTGTTATTTACTGTGGCGCTTACGTGAGCAAATTAAAATAACCGCACAGCATAGTGTGGTGTTAATACACAAAAGCATTTGCACTGAAAATAGTGGCGATATTCAGGCTAATTGCGCCGAAACTCAAGAAATAATAGGGCAAGTGCAAAGTCTTGCTAAACTTACTCATAGTGAGCAAAAATTTCAGCAACTACTTGAGCAGTATCATGCACAGCAACAGGTTATTGATGAGCAAGCCCAATCATTAGTTGTCTATAGCCAAAAGAGCAATCTACAACAATTAGCGACTAGTGAACAAGTTGCCTGTCATCTTAAGGGCGAATTACAGCGCTATAAATATTTGGAAGGTAATATTTTATTATTACTACAGCAACAACAAGCTAGATTGCTTAATAAATCAATTAATAATAACACCAGTAAAGCAGCCCTGCTCTGTGGGTTAATCCCCGTTTATGAGCAATTAAAACAGTTTTATCTGGCCAGTGATATACGCTCAAAAAATGCGGTGCTTACCCTGGTTGATGTGAACTTAATTAATGAAATATATGCGGTTTTATTTAATAAACAGGCTGAGCAGCAAATAGTTAATAATCAGTTGTATTTTAGCTATGATGAACAGTTGTTAGTTCAGGCTAAACTCGATTTTCGTTTGTTTAGGCAGTTAATGCACTTGCTGATGGATGTCACTTTACTGAACTGTCGAGGTGCTCAATTACACCTTCATTTGCAGTTGCAAGATAAAAGTGCAGGTCAACAATTAGTGCACTTTGTGGTAAAAGTTAAAGGCGATGATATAGGAGCTTTACCCTATTTAGTTACGCTATTGATTGATGCTCAAACGACTGTTTCGCAAGGTTCACCATTGGTGGACATATTTAATATTCTCTTTGCTAAGCTACATGGCGAGAATATTATCGCACACCTTATTGATGGTGGTTTTCAGCTTAGCTTTGAATTACCCTTGGCTATCGCTTCCTCCTCTATAGCTAAAAAGCCGCAACAGCATAAACTTGATGGTACTAAGGTGATGCTGTTATCTCGAAATCAACTGTTAACAGAGTTACTTGAAAAATTTATTCAATCTGCTTCAGGTCAAATTGAAGTGCTGGTTGGTATAGATAGCTTTGAGCAACAACTCACCGCTAAACGCCTTAGTAAAAATAAACTTGAGTTATTAATTGTGGCGAGTGATGTTGCACAAACAAGTATTGATTTAATCAGCCAACAACTAAGTCGTTTACCTATTTTTCTACAGCCAAAATTGATGTTATTGCAATCGGCACAGTTAAATTTTGATCGCTTTGGCTTTTATTCACAAAGTGAGCAATTATTGTGTAAAGATCTATTTTTACATAACATTAAAGAATTGCTAGTCGGCGAAGCTAATACTAATCAGTTACTTTCAGCTGAGCAATGCCAGCAAAGTCATTATTTAGCAAGTGAGTTACCGGTGTTACTCGCTGTTCATTCACCACAACAATATCAAAATCTTCAACGATTATTACGTTGGTTGGGTTTACAAGTACAGGTGGTTTCTCATGCTTATGCTCAACGGGAATTATGGCAAACAGGTCTGTACAGTATACTCATCTCTGAATTTCCAGAAACGTCATTATTAGAAATGGCCAGTAAACCGTTAGTGGGGGTCGCTGTTTTTAGTCTAACTGATGTTATGCCAAACGCCGAGCATAAGTCATACTTTGCCGATTGGCGAATAGGGCAGTTAGTTGAAAAATCAACATTGGCAGAATTGGGAGTGGTGTTAGCCCCTTGGCTGCAATATGTTAAATCAACAAACAATACTGGCAGCTCATTAGCGCTACCTGAAAAATTAATAGGGAGTGTCGATGAAGATAATGACGAGATGGTGATTACTGAGCTTGTTACTACCCTTGCTGAAGATAACAATAGCGCCGTTTTCAATTTTGAAAAATATTTATACCATCAAGGCTCTGTTGAGTTGGCATTATTTATGTTGGATGATTATGGGCAAGATAATCATCAGCAACTTGATATGTTAATCGATGCGATGAAAGCGAAAAATTTGGATAAAGCGCAGCAAGCAATTATTGATTTACAATTAAATGCTAAAATCCTAGCTGCAGCCGAGCTAGAGGAGTTATGCACTCAATGGTTAAAATTACTCAGTGGTAATGAAATACCCACTAGCTTAAAAGAAGTGAATACTTTATTTAAAGAAACTAGAACAGCGTTGATCGCTATTGATAACTATGCCGAAAGTATTTAGCGTGGATTTAATTTAGGTGGTAAACGACAACATTAAGCATCTCTGGGAAGCCCTTTCTCAATAGAGCGAATTAATCTGGCATTAAGTCTTTGTGTGGCATTATTGTGATCGGTTGGTTTTCGTTTGTTTTGCTGCGACAGTGCCCAGTTAATATGTTCGGCGACCATAGTTGATGCGGTTGTTAATTTTTGCTCTAGTGCGGTAACAATATTGCTATCAAAAGGAGCATTGCCTAATGCCACGGCAATATTACGTTGCCAGCTTTGATAACCAATTCTTCGAATGGGGGAGCCTTGTAAGCTTGCTAAAAAATAGCTTTCACTCCAAGCAAACAACTCCAGCAATGTTACTTCGTCGAGGTGTAGTCTGGCTTGAAAGTCAGGTTCTAAACTTAATTTTGCATATTTATTCCACGGACAAATAAGTTGGCAATCATCACAACCATATATTCTATTGCCCATTAAAGGTCTGAGCTCTAGCGGAATAGGATCGGGTGATTCTATGGTGAAATATGAAATACAACGACGCGCATCGACGACATAAGGTTCAACAATAGCTTTGGTAGGGCAAATTTTGATACAAGCCACACAACTGCCACAATCATTAACTTTTGTGATTGTATCGGTAGTCTCAACTGAGCTTACCGGTAAAGGGATATTGATTAGTAGCTCACCTAGAAAGAACCAAGAACCAGCCTCTTTATTAAGTAGTAAACTGTGTTTTCCTACCCAGCCTAAACCCGCTTTTTCGGCTAACGGTCGCTCTAAAATGGGCGCAGAATCGACAAAGGGGCGAAAACTAAAGCCTTTTTCCTTAAGATCTTCACCTTGCAAACTTTCACTATTAATCTCTTCAAAAAAGGTGGTAATTTTTTTCCCTAGCTGCTGTAAACGTTTGCGCATTAATTTATGATAATCACGACCTAACGCATAACGACTGATATAAGCGTGATGTTTGGATTTTAATATTTGCGCACATTTTGCTTGGGTTGGCAGGTAATCTAAGCGAACACTGATGACTCTGATAGTGCCCGGCTCTAATTCAGCAGGGCGAGCACGCATTAAACCGTGTCGTGCCATGTAATCCATATTACCGTGATAATTGTTGGCTAACCACTGTTCAAGGGCTTGTTCATGTTTTGACAAATCTATATCGGTAATGCCTAATTGGGAAAAACCCAACTCTTTGCCCCAGCAGTTGATTTTTTTCACCAATTCAGGATAGTTAATAGTAGGATTATTAGCCGCTGTGTTTGTCATTTTTAAATGAGACTATACCAATACAGGTTAAATAAGGTGTAAATTATTTATGAGTTTATCACAACTACCCATAGCAAAACATAACTGGCATTGTGCGTATAGTGCCAAGCAAGTTTTGCAAAATGAAAGCCTTGCTGCCCAAAGTCAGCAATTAGCAATGTATCAATTAATGGAACGAGCTGGCAGTGCGGCTTTTGAACAGCTACAGCAGCATTGGCCTGACACTAATACTATTTTAGTACTATGTGGCAAAGGTAATAATGGTGGTGATGGTTTTGTTATTGCTCGCCTTGCTCATTTAGCCAATATGCAGGTTACGGTACTGTTAACCTGTGAGGTGAGCAACGTTAAAGGCGATGCATTATGTGCTTATCAAAATATGGTTGCAGCAGGGGTAACTGAAATTGTAACCATGAATTTAATTGAGCAGGTAAATCTATTTTCTGGTGAGGTGATTGTTGATGCACTCTTTGGTATTGGCTTTTATGGCTCGTTAACTTCGCCACTGCAGCAGTTAGTTGCTGCGGTAAATGTGCATGCCGCTAATGTCTTGAGTGTCGACATTCCATCGGGCTTATGCGCAAGTACTGGCTTTGTTGAGAGCAGCTTGGCAATTATTGCTAAGGTAACGGTGACTTTTATTGTTTATAAGCAGGGTTCACTAACAGGGCAATCAGCAAATTTTGTTGGTGAATTGATCTTGGCTGATTTATCACTGGGAGATGTCTTTAAGCAACTAGTCACCAGTCATTATTATTTTCAAAAAGAATATCCGTTATATAATGGTGTCAGTTTTCTAACAAAACGCCTTAACACTAGCCATAAAGGGTCTATTGGACAAATTCTAGCGGTAGGTGGAGGTGTTGGTATGCCAGGCGCTATCCGTTTAGCGAGTGAAGCTGCGCTAAGATCTGGTGCAGCGTTAGTTGCGGTATGTTGTCATCAGGATAATCAGGCCTTAGTCTTTACTGGTCGACCGGAATTAATGTTAGCGCCTAATAATGCCAAACAATTAGCTAACTCTTTAGCCATGAACAAGGCAAAAATTTTCTTATTAGGGCCGGGGTTAGGGCAAACTGACTGGTCACAAAGCTTGTTTGACTCACTCGTAAACTCTTTTATTAGCGGCAAAAAAAACGGCGGTTTAGTACTTGATGCCGATGGTTTAACCTTGTTAGCTAAAACAAATTATTTTTGCTCTCGTTGGGTGTTAACGCCACATCCAAAAGAAGCGGCAACATTACTTGGTTGTGATACCGCAACAATTGAAGCCGATCGGTTTCATGCGGTGCAAGCGATTGCTAAAAAATATGGTGGCATTTGTTTATTAAAAGGTGCAGGTACTTTGATTTCTGATGGCGATACTGTGGTGATTAATAATACCGGTAATGCGGGTATGGCTACTGGCGGTATGGGGGATGTATTAAGTGGTATTGTTGCCGCATTAATTTTGCAAAGCGATAACAATTTTGTTGCCACCTGTTTAGCTGTGTATATTCATGGCGCAGCAGGTGATATTATTGCTAACAGAGACGGGCAACTGGGTATGTTAGCGAGCGATTTATTTGCACCATTGCAACGGCTAGTTAATCATTGTAGCTAAGGGTCTATGTTACACGCCTCGCGCTGCGATCAAAAAGCCTTTAATTCGAACAAAATTGCAACATGAAAGGCCAAGTAGCCCTAATGTTGAATGATAGAAATGAATGAAACTTAATGAAACCACTTGAATATTTTTTAGCAGATGAACGTGCAACCATTGCGGTAGGTGAAGGTTTGGCCAAGGTAGTATTAGCTCAGGCTGAGCAAATAGGTAAATCACCATCACCATTGATTGTCTACCTCAATGGCGACTTAGGCGCAGGGAAAACCACCTTAACCCGTGGCTTTGTCCGTGGTATGGGACATCAAGGTAATGTAAAAAGTCCTACTTATACCCTAGTTGAGCCTTATGAGTTACCACCATGGCAAGTATATCATTTTGATTTATATCGCTTAGGTGATGCAGAAGAACTTGAATACATGGGTATTCGTGATTACTTTGCTGACAATTGTTGCTGCTTTATTGAGTGGCCTGAAAAAGGCGCTGGAATTTTGGCTAAAGCTGATATAGTAATTGAACTTGCTTATCAAGATGAGCAACGTACGGTCGAGTTACGTGCTTTTTCTGCGCGTGGTGAAGCCGTGCTAGAGAGCTACTCACAGCGTCAAAAATAAAGTTAATATTTTAAAAAGGTAAGGTGTTAAAGGTTGAATATGCGGTTGTTATCACTATTATTTACAGGGTTACTTTGGCTAACAATGGCGGTGGCATCATTGACGGTAAATAATACTGTCGCTGGTAATGGGACAACAATAAATAGTATTGATGGTATTCGTGTTTGGCCAGCACCGGAAAATACTCGCATTGTTTTCGATCTTAATAGTGAAGCTGATTATAAATATTTTAGTTTAAGTAAACCTAATCGTTTAGTGATTGATTTTAGTAATACTAAAAATAATGTCGCACTGAAAAATTTAGCAAGTCATGATCCCCGTATTAAACTGTTTCGTACCAGTAACGCCAAATCAAAGTCTAGTATTCGATTAGTGTTAGAATTGACCCAGTCATACCAACTCACCGTTTTTCCTTTAGCGCCTGCGGGGCAATATGGTAACCGCTTAGTTATTGATTTATACGATAAAAGTAGAGCTGTTAACGTGGTGTTGAAACCCAAAATTAGTCTCGGTGATATTATTATTGGTATTGATGCTGGCCACGGTGGTGAAGATCCCGGCTCTATTGGTGCTAAAGGTACTTATGAGAAAAGAGTTACCTTAGCAATAGCTAAAAAATTACAAGCCTTAATCAATAAAGAAAAAGGTATGAAAGCGGTTATGATCCGTTCTGGCGATTATTATGTCGATTTAAATCGTCGTACTAGTTTAGCAAGACAAAAGAATGTTGATTTTTTAGTCTCAATTCATGCCGATGCTTTTCGTACCCCAGGCCCTAGTGGCGCCTCTGTTTGGGTTGTCACCCAAAAACGTGCCGAGTCTGAATTAGCGCGATGGTTATTAAAGCGGGAACAAAAATCTGAATTGCTAGGCGGCGGCGGTGGCGTTATTAAAAATACTTCAGACAGTCATTTAGCTCTAGCCTTGGCTGATATGAGTAAAGAACATTCGTTAGGGGTTAGCTTTGGCGTAGCGAATAAGGTTATTTCTCAATTAAAAAAAGTAACCAAAATGCATAAAAAAACGCCTCAAAATGGTAATTTTTCCGTATTAAAGTCATCAGATATTCCGTCAATATTAGTCGAGACTGGCTTTATCTCTAATCATAAAGAAGAGAAAAATCTCACTTGGTCTAAATATCAGCATTCATTAGCAAGCGCTATTCACCGTGGCATTCGTAATTATTTTATGGCACATCCATTAACGGGTAGTTATTTTGCTGCGATGGGCTATAAAAGTCATAAAGTGCGCAGTGGCGAGTCTTTATCGGTGTTAGCGCAGCGCTATAAGATTTCAATGGCAACATTAAAATCAGTAAATAATTTAAAATCTAATGCCTTACGCATTGGTCAAACCCTAAAAATCCCTCGAGCGGGATGATTTTTTGAATATACAGTTGTTGAGCCTTACCATATTATGACCATTGCAATACTCCCCGCGCGTTTAGCAAACCAAATTGCTGCCGGAGAAGTGGTAGAAAGACCCGCTTCAGTTATTAAAGAATTAGTTGAAAATAGCTTAGATGCAGGGGCCACAACCATTCATATTGAAGTGGATAAAGGCGGCGTTAAACGTATTCGCATTTCGGACAATGGCATCGGTATTGTTAAAGACGAATTAACCTTAGCACTGAGTCGCCATGCGACCAGTAAGATAAAAAACCTTAATGATTTAGAAGCTATTAATAGCTTAGGTTTTCGCGGTGAAGCGTTGGCGAGTATCAGTTCAGTGGCACGTTTAACGTTAACCTCAAAACCCCAAAGTCAGCCAACTGCTTGGCAAGCGAATGCGGAAGGTCGAGATATGACGGTAACGGTCACCCCTGCGGCACATCCTGACGGCACAACTATTGAGGTATTAGACTTATTTTTTAATACTCCAGCTCGACGAAAATTTTTACGTACTGATAAAACTGAATTTAATCATATCGATGAGGTTATTCGTCGCATTGCTTTAGCGCATTTTGAGGTCACGTTTACCTTAACACATAATGGCAAAACCATTCGTCAGTATCGTGCCGTTACCAATAAAGCACAAAATGCTAAGCGTGTTGCTATGGTCTGCGGGCAAAAATTTATCGACCATGCCATTGAAGTCGATTGCCAACACGATAATATGCGTTTTACTGGTTGGCTTGCTAAGCCGAGCTTCGCCCGTAATCAAAATGATCTCAGTTATAGTTATGTTAACGGACGTATGATGCGTGACAAATTAATTAATCATGCTATTCGTCAAGCCTATGCCGATTTATTGCCCGTTGACACCTATCCCGCTTTTGTGTTGTTTTTAGCGCTTGATTATCGAGAGGGTGATGTCAATGTGCATCCGGCTAAGCATGAAGTGCGTTTTCATCAAAGTCGTTACGTACATGACTTTATTTACTCAGTTTGCCACAAGGCTCTAATGAGTAATTCGTTAGCTTTAGATCTTAATGATGAAACGCAAACGGCGCCATCAGCAAAAGAGCCTAGCGTTGATAATGTACAATACGCACACCCAGAGTATATTCAACCTTTGCAGCAGGTTAAGGAAACTACTTATAGAGCTAATGTTACCAAAGGCAGCTATGGCCAACGTGATTCGATAACCCGTACCGCCGTGCAAAACTATCAGCAATTAATGACGCCTGTTATTACCGTTGAGAATGAGCAGCAAGCTTGCGAAGAAAAATCGCCAGTTGTAAGTAAGGGGGATCCGCCAGAAGGGCATTTTTTTCTCACTATTGAACAAGGTGCTTACGGAGTTTTTAAACAAGATAATAGCTTACATCTGTTATCTCTGTTGGCGTTGTCGTATCAGGTTAATAAAAATAGAATAGCAAAAAGTTGGCAACAAAATGTGTCAGGCTCCATCACTAAGTTAGTTAGCCAACCATTATTATTACCTGTCGTGCTAACACTTTCTAAGCAACAACTGACCACAGTCAATAGTCATCATGCACGGCTTGAATTGGCGGGTATCATTTGTGTTATTCAGCCTAAAACTAACGGCAAGCAACAAGTACAAATACGTCAATTTCCCGCTCTATTACGGGATAAAGACGTAACTAGCAGTTTTATTACTATTATCGATATCTTATTATCAACGGCTGAAAGTGACGGTAATAATCAACAGGTTGACCATGATAGCGATATTATTTGTGCTATTGCTAAGGCTATGATTGCTACTGAATATAGCATTGCTCAAGCACAATCGCTGTGGTTAAGCGCTAAAAAAGAGCTGTCAGATGAATTAATCGAGTATTTGCTCTTGAATTCTGTTGCTCTTGACCTCACATCTGAAATTAAGCAAATAAAGGCTAATACCAATTGAAATAATTCTCACTAAGCGGTGTATTCATTAATTCAATTGATATAAATTACAAACAAAGAAGAATTAATCTGTGTCTGAAAAGAGTTCATCAATAAAGCAACCACCTGTTATATGTTTAATGGGGCCAACAGCGTCGGGTAAAACTGCTTTAGCATTGGCGCTGTGTGATGCGCTGCCGTGTGACATTGTTAGTGTTGATTCGGCGTTAATTTATCAAGATATGGATATTGGTACTGCTAAACCAACTGTTGAAGAGTTAGCGAAATATCCACATGGTTTAATTAATCTTCGTGATGCTGCGCAAAGTTATTCAGCGGCTGACTTTTGTCATGATGCCTTAGCTGAAATTGAAAAAATTAGAGCGAACAACCGTATACCTTTGTTGGTTGGCGGTACCATGATGTACTTTAAAAGTTTAATTGACGGTATTTCACCTTTGCCAGCTGCTAATAGCGATATTCGTCAACAAATAGCAGTAGAAGCAGAGCAAAGTAGCTGGCAGGCTATGCATGAGCAATTACAACAAGTTGATAGTGTGTCAGCTAAACGAATACATCCGAATGATCCTCAACGTATTACTAGGGCATTAGAAGTATTTCGGTTAACGGGTAACAATTTAACACAATTAACGGCAATTAAGGGTGCTAAGCTCGATGGTGATGTTTTACAATTCGCCATAACACCGCAAGAGCGTAGTACCTTACATGCACGAATAGAACTTCGTTATCAACAAATGATAGCGCAAGGTTTTGAGCAAGAGGTGATAAAGCTGAAAGCACGCGGTGATTTACATGATAATTTACCGTCAATTCGTTGCGTTGGCTATCGACAAATGTGGCAATATCTCAATGGTGAATTTGATCATAAAGAGATGGTTTTTCGAGGGATTTGTGCCACTAGGCAATTAGCTAAACGACAGTTAACTTGGCTTCGTAGTTGGCAAAATTTACATTGGCTAACCACAGACGATAGAACAAATTTGGCGCAAGTGTTGGCATTAGTTGGCAAATGTTCACAATGATGGCTATAAATATACTCGCTATCATTAAGCAATATTAAAATATTGGTGTATAATTAATTGGTTATATGCTGAGGATTAGCAGAATTTACATTTATTATTAATCAAAATGCTTTTGATTAATTACTTTTTACTTAATAATAAAAAAAAGGAGCCATCTAATGGCAAAAGGGCAATCGTTACAAGACCCATTTTTGAATGCATTACGTCGTGATCGTATTCCAGTTGCAATATATTTAGTTAATGGTATTAAACTACAAGGACAAGTAGAGTCATTCGATCAATTTGTTATCTTATTGAAGAACACTGTTAGCCAAATGGTTTATAAGCATGCTATTTCAACTGTTGTACCTGCTCGTGCGGTAAACACAGCCCCTATGGTTAATCAAACAGATGCGGACGAGTAGTCAACTTTTACTATTGATAATGAGTTTCATGAAAACATATAGGTTTAACGCAGTTGTTTGATCGTTATCAAGCAGGTGAGCAAGCTGTGCTTGTTCACTTAGATTTCCCTGATGAAAGCACCCGAGAAGATTTAACAGAATTTAAAATGTTAGTCTCTTCTGCTGGTGTGAATGAATTGACGGTTGTCACTGGCAAGCGCAGTACTCCACATCCAAAATTTTTTGTTGGTTCAGGCAAAGCGGAAGAAATAGCAGAGGCGGTTCGTTTATATAAAGCTGACGTGGTGTTGTTTAACCATAGTTTATCCCCATCCCAAGAAAAAAATATTGAAGCATTGTGTCAATGTCGAGTGATAGATCGTACTACGCTAATTCTTGATATTTTTGCGCAACGGGCTCGTACCCATGAAGGTAAATTACAAGTAGAGTTGGCGCAATTACGGCATATCAGCAGTCGCTTAATTCGAGGTTGGACTCATTTAGAGCGGCAAAAAGGTGGTATTGGTTTACGGGGGCCAGGCGAAACACAATTAGAAACAGATAGACGTTTATTGCGTGAACGTATGGTTAATATTCGTAAACGTTTAGAGAAAGTTGAAAAACAGCGACAGCAAGGTCGGCGTTCAAGAACTCGCGCTGAATTGCCTACCTTATCATTGGTTGGTTATACCAATGCGGGTAAGTCAACGTTATTCAATTTATTAACTCAATCACAAGTATATACTGCTGATCAGTTGTTTGCCACACTCGATCCAACGCTACGGCGTATTGAACTGGACGGTGTTGGCGGTGTTATTTTAGCCGATACTGTGGGTTTTATTCGTCATTTACCACATGATTTAGTGGCTGCGTTCAAAGCCACCTTAACAGAGACTCGTGAAGCAGAATTATTACTGCATATCGTTGATATTTCTGATGATAGACGCAGCGAAAATATTGAGCAAGTTGAGTATGTATTAGCTGAAATTGAAGCAGATGAAGTACCACAGCTTATCATTTGTAATAAAATTGATAACTTAGATGACATTGAACCGAGAATAGATCGTGATGATCAAGGTCGGCCGATCAGGGTTTGGTTATCAGCGCAAGCGAATATCGGTATAGATTTATTCTTTATCGCCTTAGCGGAACGTTTGGGTAATCAAGTTGTACAGCATCAACTAACGATACCGCCTAGTGCAGGAAAACTACGCGGGGTCTTATACAGCTTAAATTGTATTACCGATGAACACTATGATGAACATGGTCATTGTCACCTAGAGGTTAAGCTACCGAAACGAGAATGGAACAGATTGGTAAAACAAAATGCCAATCAAATAGAGCAGTTTATTGTAAATTAATGTGTTAATACTCATATAGAGTCTTATAAAACAAATGTTTTTATCATAAACTGAATGTAAATATTATACTTAACGACTTATTTTCTTGCCTTGTGTAAACGGAAGCAATTACCGTTTGCTAAGCGCGGGCTAAAAAAGTTTGTTAAGCTAATAAAAACCAATTTAATAACCTAGCGGAGAACACCATGGCTTGGAATGAACCGGGGAATAACGATAAAGACCCCTGGAAAAACAAAGGCGGAAAAAACCAAGGTCCACCAGATTTAGACGAATTACTGAATGACTTAGGTAAAAAAGTTACTGGCATCTTTGGCGGTAAAGGCAACGGAAAATCTACTGGCGGTTCTTCTCCGTTTGGTAAAAAATTTTCCAGTATCGGCATAAGCTTAGTACTAATTATTGCTATCGTTGTTTACGCTTTTAGTGGTTTCTATACTATTAAAGAAGCTGAGAGAGGAATAGTACTCCGCTTTGGCCAATACTCAGGTACGGTTGATCCAGGTATTAATTGGAAGTGGACCTTTATCGACCGCATTATTCCGGTTGATATGCAAAGTACTCGTAACTTACCTTCCTCAGGTTTTATGTTAACGCAAGACGAAAATGTCGTTCGTGTTGAAATGCAAATTCAATATCGTGTCGTCAGTGCTCGTGATTATGTCTTCAGTGTTACCAATGCCGATGACAGTTTAAGCCAATCACTTGATAGTGCCCTACGCTATGTTGTTGGACATGCCACCATGGACGATATTTTAACCAGTGGTCGTGAACAAATTCGTCAATCGGTTTGGCAAGAATTAGAAAAAATAATTACGCCGTACAATTTAGGTTTGATAGTTGTTGATGTTAACTTTAAAGATGCTCGCCCACCGAATGAAGTAAAAGATGCTTTTGATGATGCTATTTCGGCACAAGAAGATGAAGTACGCTTTTTACGTGAAGCTGAAGCTTATGCTCGTGGTATTGAGCCCAGAGCTCGTGGTCGGGTAAAACGCATAGAACAAGAAGCATTAGCATATAAAGAACGTACCGTGCTAGAAGCCGAAGGTGAAGTCGCTCGCTTTAATAAAATTTTACCTGAATATCAAGCGGCTCCTGAAGTTACACGTCAGCGTTTATACATTGCTACTATGGAAAAAGTGTACAGCAATACCAGTAAAGTGATGGTAGATGTTGAGGGTGGTAATAATATGATGTACTTGCCACTAGATAAAATGATGCAACAGTCTTCAACTAACCGTGCTGCACCACAAGCGTACTCACAATTACCGCAATCAACGCAGCAAAACTCAAGCATTAATAGCTCGCCTTCTAATTCCGGGCGAAGTGATAGATTTAACAGTGGGAGAAACTAACCAATGAAAAATTTTTCCATTGCAATTTTAACGTTACTTTTGGTTTTAATGCTTTCGTCTGTGTTCATTATTTATGAAGGTCAGCGAGGTATCGTCTTTCAATTTTCAAAAATCAAGCGTGATGCTGGGACTGATGAAATGATGATATATGAACCTGGACTGCATTTTAAAATACCTTTTATTGAATCAGTACGTAAGTTAGATGCACGTATTCAAACGCTAGATGAAGCACCGGCTCGTTTTGTCACGTCAGAGAAAAAAGATTTGATGGTCGATTCATTTGTAAAATGGCGTATTGTTGATTTCTCAACCTATTATTTACGTACTTCGGGCTCAATTGAAAACGCTCGATCTTTACTTAAACAAAAAGTAAATAACGGTTTGCGTACTGAATTTGGTAATAGAACCATTAAAGAAATTGTTTCAGGCGATCGTAACGCCATTATGGCCAAAGCGCTAAAGAGTGCTGAAAGTAGCCGCGTAGACTTAGGCATTGAAGTGGTTGATGTACGTATAAAGGCCATTAATTTACCAACAGAAGTGAGTAACTCTATTTATGAACGTATGCGTGCTGAGCGTACTGCCGTAGCAAAAGAGCATAGATCACAAGGTCAAGAACAAGCTGAAATCATTCGGGCAACTATTGATGCAAAAGTGACTATAATGCTAGCCCAAGCGCAAAAATCTGCTGCTACCATGCGTGGTGACGGTGATGCACTAGCGGCTAAAATTTATGCAGATTCTTACACTCAAGATGCGGAGTTTTATCGTTTCTATCGTAGCCTTGAAGCCTATGAAAAAAGCTTTAATAGCAAAAGTGATATCATGGTTATTAAACCGGATAGTGACTTTTTCCATTATTTAAAAGATGGTAGTAAAATTAAAAACTAATAATGATTTATTAGTTTGTATAAAAAGCCAGCACAATTGCTGGCTTTTTTATAGATAATATTCACCAGCTATGATGCTTGGAGATGAATTATGCTAGACACATTATTGTTAGCTTTTGGCTTAGTACTCGTTATTGAAGGGTTAGCGCCAGCGTTATTTCCAAATAAGTGGCGTACGTATCTACTTAAACTTACTGAGCAACCAATTACCGATATCAGAAACATAGGCTTGTTTGTTTTATTTTTGGGAGTAATTGTTATTTGGTTATCACAATAATAACGGCTTAACTGTAAAAAAGACTAACCATAACTGTTTAACTTAATAGGTAATTTTAAAATCATAAGAAAAATTATGCTTTTTTTCTTTGACTAAATATCTATTTTTGTTAGAATCCTCGCCTAATTTTCTTATGAAATAGTAACAATGGGCAAAAACGTAGTTGTTCTAGGTACCCAATGGGGTGACGAAGGTAAAGGTAAGATCGTAGACTTACTAACCGATAAAGCAAAATATGTCGTTCGCTATCAAGGCGGACACAATGCAGGTCATACGCTAGTAATTGACGGTGAAAAAACCGTGTTACATTTAATTCCATCGGGCGTTTTACGTGAAAATGTAAAATGTTTGATTGGTAATGGCGTGGTATTATGTCCGAAAGCCTTAATGACAGAAATCGAAATGCTTGAAGCTAAGGGGATTCCAGTACGTGATCGTTTACTTATTAGCGATGCATGTCCATTGATTCTTCCTTATCATAATGCGTTAGATGCCGCCCGTGAAATTGCCCGTGGCGCAAAAGCTATTGGTACTACCGGTCGTGGTATTGGTCCCGCATATGAAGATAAAGTTGCTCGTCGTGGCTTACGTGTTGGTGATCTTTTCTGTGCAGAGTCTTTTGCCGCTAAATTAAAAGAAATTGTTGAATATCATAACTTCTCTTTGGTTAACTACTATAAAGTTGAACCAGTGAATTACGAAGAAGTATTAGCTGATGCATTAGCCGTTGCAGATACTATTAAAGCGATGACTGCAGATATTTCAGAGATACTTGATCAAGCGCGCAAAAATGGTGAATCAATCATGTTTGAAGGCGCCCAAGGTACCTTACTTGATATCGATCATGGTACCTACCCTTATGTGACTTCTTCAAACACTACTGCTGGTGGCGTGGCTACTGGTTGTGGTGTTGGCCCTCGTCACCTTGACTATATTTTAGGTATCACTAAAGCATACACTACACGTGTTGGCTCTGGTCCGTTCCCAACAGAATTACATGATGATATTGGTGAACACTTGGGCACAGTTGGTCATGAATTTGGCGCAACTACCGGTCGTGAACGTCGTTGTGGTTGGTTTGATGCTGTCGCTATGCACCGTGCCATTCAAGTAAACAGTGTAACGGGTTTCTGTTTAACTAAACTCGATGTACTTGATGGTTTAGAAACCTTAAAAATATGTACCGGTTATAAAACACAGTCAGGTGATATCATCACTGTACCGCCAACGGCAGCGGAAGGTTATGAGAAAATAACACCAGTATATGAATCGATGCCAGGTTGGACTGAGAGCACTGTAGGTGCAACATCTGTGGACGCTTTACCAGCGAATGCTTTAGCCTATATTAAACGTATTGAAGAAATAACTGGCGTACCAATTGATATTATCTCAACTGGTCCTGATCGTAATGAAACGATTATTAAGGTAAATCCTTTTGTTTAATTATTGAATGATTAAACTACCTTAAAAACCAACCTTCGGGTTGGTTTTTGTTTTTCTACCCTTGAAATATTTCTTGTTAGCTCACATTCACACAGTTTAATAAACCGTTACATTTAATTTTACAACGTTGCCAATATCTGCTTGTTAGTTTGTCGATAAAAAGAGAGTATAAAAGAGCAGACAAAGTACGTTGAACGTAACAAAAGAGGTTTATTTATGAAAATACTTATTTCTGGTCATCATGTAGAAATTACTGAAGGTATTAAGCAGTCTATAGAAAGCAAATTTTCAAAAATTGCTAAACATTATCCAAATATTACCACGCTAAATTCGACCATTACTGTTGAGCCACACCAACAAAAAGTAGAAGTAACAACAATTTATGAAGGGGTTAATGTTACGGTGAACGCTGCCAATAAAACTCTTTATGCTGCTATTGCCAGCGCAGCGAAAAAATTACAGGTTGCTCTTGCACGCCGAAAAGGTGTGTTGTCAGCTAAATGTAATGAAAAATTCATTGTCGAACAATCAGAGTTGGTATTATAGCTGTATACAATGTAGTTAAATAAATATTCACAATAAAGGCTGCTAACATATTTAGCAGCCTTTATTGTTTCTATAGTTAAATAATTCATTGGTATGCTCAACGCCTTCAATGGCTATGTATCAAGAAGTTAATTAGTCTTAATGCTATAAATTGGCGAAATTTCATACTTACGGAGTGTTTTATAAAGAATACTTGGTCTTAATAGTGACTATTTAACGAAATAATATGATTTAACGGTTATTGTCATGTATGTTTATTATAGCTTACAGCGCTTTTATATAGTCAAATAGCCTTGTATTAGGGATAAGCAATGAAATACACTATAAAATATAATAATTATAATAAAATCAACGATTGAATATTTAATGAATATTCATTTTAAATAATATACCAACGCATTTGGGAACTACCATGACAGATTTTCGCCAACAAGCACTTGATTACCACGCTTTACCTACGCCGGGTAAAATCAGTGTTGCATTAACTACAGCGGCAGAAACGAGTGAGGATCTATCACTAGCTTATAGCCCCGGCGTTGCTGAGCCATGTCGTGAAATAGCGGCTAATCCTGATGATGTATATAAATATACTGCTAAAGGTAATACTGTTGCCGTTATTAGTAACGGTACCGCTGTTTTAGGCTTAGGTAATATCGGCCCAATGGCATCTAAACCAGTAATGGAAGGTAAGTCATTATTATTTAAACGCTTTGCTAACATTGACTCGTTTGATATCGAAGTAAAACACAAAACTGTGGAAGAGTTTGTGAATACCGTAGCAAATATAGCCGACAGCTTTGGCGGTATCAACCTTGAAGATATTAAAGCGCCAGAGTGTTTTGCTATTGAAAAAGCGCTTATTGAACGTTGTAAAATCCCAGTTTTTCATGATGATCAGCATGGTACCGCTATTGTGACCGCTGCGGGAATGATGAATGCACTCGATATTCAAGGTAAGGATATCAAGCAAGCTAATATCGTCTGTTTAGGTGCGGGTGCGGCGGCAATTGCTTGTATGGAATTATTGATTAAGTGTGGCGCCCAGCGTGAGAAAATCTATATGCTTGATACCAAAGGTGTAGTGCATACTCGTCGTGATGACTTAAATGAATATAAAAAACTCTTTGCTAATAATACTGACAAACGCACGCTAGATGATGCCATTGAAGGTGCTGATGTATTTGTTGGTGTGTCTGGTCCTAATCTTTTGAGTCAAGAGCAAGTTAAATTAATGGCGCCTAACCCTATTATTTTTGCTTGTTCTAATCCAGATCCTGAAATTAAACCTGAATTAGCACTAGCGGTTCGTGATGATGCCATTATGGCGACAGGTCGCTCTGATTACCCTAATCAAGTTAATAACGTTTTATGTTTTCCTTTTATCTTTCGTGGTGCTTTAGATGTACGTGCACACACGATCAACGATGAAATGAAGATCGCCGCGGTTCATGCTATTAGAGCAATAGCAAAAGAAGAAGTACCTAGTGAAGTTTTAGCGGCATGTGGTGAAACTGAGTTAACTTTTGGTCGAAGCTATATTATTCCGAAACCAATGGATTCGCGCTTATTGCCTGCTGTTGCCTTGGCCGTAGCAAAAGCTGCGGTAGATTCCGGTGTGGCTGCGTTACCTTTACCTGAAAATTACATGCAGTAATGAGGTTTAGATAAAAAATAAAAAGGCTGATAATATAATTAATGGTATTATGAGCCTTTTTTGTTTTCTTCAAAAGCCTTTCACACGATAGCGGTTGCTGGAAAAACGACTTAACATTAAATAAAATGGACAACATATTTTGTCTATTTATATTGCTACAGAAGTTTATTAGAATAACCTATTTAAACCGTTTAATGCGGCTACGCGGAATGCTTCCGCCATGGTGGGATAATTGAAGGTTGTTTCGACGAAATATTCAATAGTATTACCACCATTTTTCTGTTGCATAATGGCTTGGCCAATGTGAATGATCTCAGCTGCATTTTCCCCAAAACAATGAATACCTAGAATTTCTTTGGTTTCGCGATGGAAAAGAATTTTTAAAGAGCCAACCAAATTATCGGAAATTTGTGCTCTAGCTAAATGCTTAAATTGTGCTCTACCAACTTCATAGGGAATTTTTGCGGCGGTCAACTCTTGCTCTGTTTTTCCTACCGAGCTAATTTCGGGGATAGTATAAATTCCTGTGGGAATATCAACAATTAATTTTGCTTTACTGGTATTGTCGAGCATAGATAAAGCGGCAATACGCCCTTGATCAAATGCGGCACTGGCTAAACTAGGGTAGCCAATTACATCGCCAACAGCATAGATATTATCGACTTCAGTTTGGTAACAGTCATTAACTTTTAATTGACCACGACCATCAGCTTTTAAGCCAGCAGCTTCGAGCGCTAAATCAGCAGTATTACCGGTACGGCCATTAGCGAACAACAATAAGTCTGCTCGCATTTTCTTACCCGATTCTAAATGAACAACAACAGCATCATCACTTGCTTCAACTCGCTCTATTTGTTCTCCATGACGAATAACCACGCCATTATTCCACAGATGATAGCTAAGTGAATCTGACATTTCAGTATCTAAAAATGACAATAAGCGATCGCGAGTATTGATTAAATCAACCTTAACACCTAAACCACGAAAAATTGATGCATACTCACTACCGATAACACCAGCGCCATAAATAATAACGTGTCGAGGAGCATGGCTAAGATTTAATATGCTGTCTGAGTCGTAAACTCTTGGATGATTAAAGTCTATATCAGCAGGATGGTATGGACGTGAGCCAGTGGCGATAATAATTTTGTTGGCGGTAATTTTTTCTATAGAGCCATCGTGGCACAATACCTGAATAGTATGGGCATCAACAAAAGAAGCTTCACCTAAAATATGCTTAACTTGGTTGCGGCTATAAAAACCACCGCGTAGGCTAACTTGTTTACGTATAACGGCAGAAGCGTGACTTAAAATATCTTGAAAAGTAAGACTTTTTACTTGGCCATCCCGGCTAAATAAAGGGTTGGCATTATACTCAATTAAGCGGCTAACTGATTGGCGTAATGCTTTTGAAGGAATGGTGCCCCAATGCGTACAACCACCACCTACTTGATGATAGCGTTCAATAATGGCGACTTTTTTTTTGTTTTTAGCTAAATTCATGGCAGCGCCTTCTCCACCTGGACCTGTGCCAATAATAATCACATCGTAATCAAAGTTAGCTGGAACATTTTCTTGTTTTGTTTGTGTTTTACCCAAAAGACTTCCCCCCAATAATGCTAATGCTATATATTCATATAATAATGAAAATATGATTAAGAAAATTTTAGCAGGATTTGGGGGTAAATGATAATGCAGAGAGCATTGATTTTTATGCGAGTTTAGTTGTCATTGTCTGCCAGCGATGACGCTGTACTTTTAAGTGCCGCTGTATTTCTTTATATTGAGCCATTAACTCTGATTTTTCAACTTCAGCAATAACTAGCTCTCGTTTGGCAGCAAGTAGTTTTCTTCGTACTTGGTAAAAGTCATTTATCTTACTAATCAGTAAATCATATTCGTATTGCAAACTGATCAGTGCCTGTTCGGCATTAGGATGTGCGCTAAGCTTTTGCTTACTTCGTTTAAGCGTCATCGCAATACGCATTTTTTCAACTTTATCTTCTGGGCTGGTACGTAGTTTGTTCGTCAGTCCCAACCATTGACAGGTTTTAATTAACCATTTTGTTGGATCAAATTGCCACCAGCGAATACCATTGCGGTAATCATTTTCAAAAATATGGTGAAAATTATGATAGCCCTCACCAAAAGTTAAAAAAGCTAGCAAGCCATTATCTCTCGCTGTATTTTTATCTGTGTAGGTCTGTCTACCCCATATATGAGCTAATGAGTTAATAAAAAAAGTAGTGTGGTGATTGATAACTAAACGGAAAACACCAATCAATAATAAGCTATTTAACATATTTCCGTGCCATAAACCAAAAGCAATAGGCACACCAAAATTCATCGTAACTGCTAATAACAAATAATATTTATGTTGCCATAGAACAATAGGGTCTTTTTGTAAATCGCGAACATTTTTATAATCGTGGTAACTATGTGCTTGATACTCGCGGCACATCCAACCTATATGTGAATACCAAAAGCCCATTTTGGCGGAATAGGGATCAATATCGTTATTGTCTACATGCTTATGATGAATTCTATGATCTGATGACCAATGTAAGATACTATTTTGTAAGGCAAAAGCACCACCTAAAGCAAAAATAAATCGTAAACTCCAATGAGCTTGAAAAGCTTTATGTGACCAAAGACGATGATAGCCAGCGGTAATTGACATGCCACAGTATACAAAACAGATAAAGGCAAAAATTATTTCAGTAGAATTAAACCCATAAGTAAAAGCACGATAGGGCACAGCTATCATAGCGACTAAAAAAGTGGCTACAAAAATAATAACGTTGAGCCAAATAATTGTGGGTTTGTTCATTTCATATCCCAAGGTAGAGTAAAGCCAAATATTTTAAGTGTACACGTGTACGCTATTATTTATAGTGTAACTGGATCGTCAGACCAGTCAAGATGATTCGCTATTATTTTCTTCCACTCGAGCGACGAAACTGATATTAATTAAAGATTGCCGTATGATTAGCACAGAATATTCCTAGATGAGTTATCACCATGAGCGGTGTTCGCGCCCAGCAAAAAGAGAAAACCCGTAGATTATTAATTGATGCAGCGTTAAGTCAGTTAAGCGCAGAACGAAGTTTTTCTAGCCTAAGCTTACGAGAAGTAGCTAAAGAAGCAGGGCTTGCACCACCCTCTTTTTATCGCCATTTTTCTGATATGGACGAATTAGGACTAACGCTAGTTGATGAGGCAGGTTTAACATTAAGGCAATTAATGCGCCAAGCTCGTCAACGAATTGCAAAAGGTGGCTCTGTGATACAAATATCCGTTGCTACTTTTATGGAGTTAATTGAAAGTAATGGTAATGTCTTTAGGTTATTACTGCGTGAACGTTCTGGAACATCGGCAGCATTTCGCGCGGCAGTAATTAGGGAAATTCGTTATTTTACTATGGAGCTGTGTGATTATTTACAAAAAGCGAATGATCTTGAGGCTGATGTAGCATACATGCAAGCGAATGCTGCGGTAACTATTGTTTTTAGTGCCGGCTCTGATGCACTTGATATTGATGATAAAGCAGAGCGTGAGCAATTATCCAAACAAACAATTCAACAATTGCGCTTTATCGCCCGTGGTGCAGCTGAGTTGAGTGATCGCCGTAAAGCAGTAAGAAAAAGAAAATAGGTAATACCAAACGGATTAATTCTTGCCTAAGTGAGCAATTAATTAGTCCGATTGGTATTACTTGGTAAAAGTAACCTATTTGTTGTGATGTGCATGTGACAGAAAACGTTATTTACGTGTCAGTATCATGCCTACTTCGATGTGGTCCGTATAAGGGAATTGATCAAATAAGGCGAACTGTTGAATGACATGGGTCTGGCTTAATATAGTTAAATTGTCTTTTAAGGTCTTTGGGTTACACGAAATATAGATAATTTTATTAAAACGGCTGACTAATTCAACGCTATCCTCATCTAAACCTGCCCGTGGAGGATCAACTAATACGGTGTCGTAATTATACGTTGTTAAATCAAATCCCTCTAAACGTCTAAACTTACGTTCGCCATTCATTGCTTGGCTAAATTCCTCACTAGACATGCGAACAATATCAATATTATCAATATTATTTGCTTTAATATTGACTTGTGCCGACCTGACAGATGTTTTAGATATTTCGGTGCCTAATACTCGGTCAAAGTTTTGTGCTAAGGCAATACTAAAATTACCGTTACCACAATATAATTCGATTAAATCACCGCTTGCATTGGTGGTCGCTTGTTGAGCCCAAAGTAGCATTTGTTCATTAACGCCGCCATTTGGTTGAGTGAAGCTATTCTCTACTTGCTGATAAATAAAAGTATTATCACCTACTTGTAGAGACTCCATAACATAATCTTTATCTATAATGATTTTTTGCTTTTTCGCTCTGCCAATAATATCTATCGGTGCAATTGAAGATAACTCTTCCTTAAGCGCTTTAGCGGCATTTTCCCATGTTGGCTCCAGCGGTTTGTGATAGAGCATACTAATAAGTAACTCGCCGCTTAAGGTTGACAGGAAATCTACTTGAAATAATTTATAGCGAAGTTCTTTTTGGTCTTTAATCAAGGTGAGTAAAGCTTTCATTGCTTGATTAATTAACAGACTGGCGACAGGGAAATCATCGACACGAAACTTCTCTTTGGTGGTACTGTTAAACATAATGTAATAAAGATCGTCACCTTGATGCCACACTCTAAATTCGGCACGTAGTCGATAGTTTAATGGTGAAGAAGGGAAAACCTGTGCTTTGGGAACATTCAAACAAGAAAATAACTCTTTCATATCATGCTCTTTTTTCGATAATTGCTGTACGTAGTTATCGGGATGAATATGATCAAACATGCTTGAGCCTATATATAATTGGAGAGAGAAGTAAATAAGAGCGCAAATTCTACTCTGGCTTATATTATTGTCTAGGCTTTTTTAGCATTAATTTACTAGGAGGGTAAAAATAGAAAACCTATTAATAGATAAAATATTAATAGGTTTATAGGTGATTTTCTAGGTAGAAGGGGGATCAATCAACAGCTTCGGTACGCTCAGGACGGTCTTTGGCTTCTCTAACCTTTAATGTACGTTGCTGAAACTCAGTGTCATTCAATGCACTAATCGCCTTATCAATATCATTTGCAGCCATTTCTACAAAACCGAAACCACGACGTTTTCCCGTATGCTTATCTTTCATCAGTCTCACTGATTGTACCGTACCATGATTTGAAAACAATTCTCTAATTGCTGTTTCATTAGCGCGATAGGGTAAATTGCCAACATAAAGAGTTTTAACATCCTCTGAAATTTTTTGTGTCGGGGCATTTGTATTTGCGGTACTCGGAACACCACTAAGTAAAGGAGCAATAAAGGCACTGATAAAAACAATAACTGAAACAACAGCAGGGGTAATTGTAACAGTACTAGAAATAATATAAGCAAAGATAGCAAAAACAAGAGCTATAATTACGGTTGATATTTGCGGAGATTTCATAATGAATACCTAATTATTATTTTAATTTACATGTGTATAAAAACAAAAAGTGAAATTCTATGTTACCCACCTTTTATGAGAGTGCAACAATAAGTGTAAAAAACATGCAATTAAACAGGCCCCCAAGCGTAATCGCCTTATATATAGACGTTTAGTTTACTTTATCTTCTAACAAATAAAAGATGTAAAATAACGCTTGATCCTTACGGCTAGATCTATACAATGCGCTCCAGTTCCAAGGGGTTCAGCCAAAAAGCTTAACCAACTGGACGTTATCTACAGGATGTAGTGTATTAAGTTAACGCAGGACGCAGTTAACTGTTTTGAT
>SPKZ01017997.1_pt1 | contig 26883 bp, 22 predicted proteins | sample 2456571 | NCBI WGS metagenome assembly SPKZ01 (sample SAMN11192286, study PRJNA482655) | marine metagenome | biome: ENVO:00000447; feature: ENVO:00000244|ENVO:00000211|ENVO:00000569|ENVO:00002023; material: ENVO:00002151; isolation source: ocean water from marine abyssalpelagic zone ... | reverse complement strand
CCTGTTGCCGCTGCACCTGTAGTGAAAGCACCGCCAGTGCCTGCTCATCCTTCACAAGCTGTGCAAGGTGGTAAGCGTACTAAAGCTCACGCATCACCATCGGTACGTCGTATCGCTCGTGAATTTGGTGTTGATTTAAGTCTTGTTACTGGTACTGGCCGTAAAGGTCGTGTGTTACGTGAAGATGTGCAATCTTTCGTTAAATACGAACTGTCTCGTCCAAAAGCCTCTGTTGCTGCTGCGACGTCAGGAAGTAATGAAGGTGGCTTGAGTGTTGTTTCGGTTAAGCCAGTTGATTTCTCTAAATTCGGTGAAATCGAAGAGAAGAAATTATCACGCATTCAGAAAATATCTGGACCGTTCTTACATCGTAACTGGGTAACCATTCCTCACGTTACACACTTCGATGAAGCTGATATCACCAGCCTCGAAGTGTTCCGTAAAGAACAAAACGCGCTGGCTGAAAAGCAAAAGCTTGGCCTGAAGATTTCGCCATTGGTGTTTATCCTTAAAGCTGTTGCTAAAGCATTAGCCGTTCACCCAACGTTTAACTCTTCATTGAGTGCGGACGGTGAGTCACTAATTCTGAAGAAATACATCCATATCGGTATTGCGGTTGATACACCGAACGGTCTAGTTGTTCCGGTAGTACGTGATGTTGATAAGAAAGGCATTCATGAGTTATCTCGTGAACTGGGTGAAATTTCGAAGAAAGCCCGTGACGGCAAGCTAAAAGCGAAAGACATGCAAGGTGGTTGTTTTACTATTTCAAGCCTTGGTGGTATTGGCGGTACGGCATTTACGCCAATCGTTAACGCACCTGAAGTGGCTATTTTGGGTGTTTCTAAATCAGAAATGAAGCCTAAGTGGAATGGTAAAGAGTTCGAACCTAAGTTAATGGTTCCACTCTCAACATCTTATGATCATCGAGTAATTGATGGTGCCGAAGCTGCACGCTTTAGTGCTACCTTGGCTGGTGTGTTATCGGATATACGCCGCTTAGTATTGTAATGACTAAAAGCCACTTTCGAGTGGCTTTTTTTTAAATTCATTGTTAAGTGTGAATTCGCTATACATATTTTGAATAGCTGGCTAAAATTGCACTAACAAAAAATAAGACACATATCGCAGCCATAGTAAACAATGGCTTTGCGAACACACATCGAGGTGAAAATGAGCAACGAAATTAAAACTCAAGTGGTAGTACTAGGCGCTGGCCCTGGTGGATACTCTGCGGCTTTCCGTGCGGCTGACTTAGGTCTAGACGTGATACTTGTTGAAAAATACTCAACCTTAGGCGGTGTTTGTCTAAATGTTGGTTGTATCCCTTCAAAAGCTTTATTGCACATCGCTAAAGTTATCGAAGAAGCGAAGCATGTTGACGCACACGGCGTAAGCTTTGGCGAGCCAACGATTGATCTAGACAAGATCCGTGGTTACAAAGATGGTGTTGTTAACCAACTTACCGGCGGTCTAGGCGGTATGGCTAAGATGCGTAAAGTGAAAACTGTTACTGGTACCGCTAAATTCACTAGCACCACAACGATGGTTGTTGAAGGCGACGAAACAACGACGATTAACTTCGAACATGCAATTATCGCAGCGGGTTCACGCCCAATCGAACTGCCATTTATTCCGCACAGTGATCCACGTATTTGGAACTCAACTGACGCGCTTAAATTAGAAAACGTGCCTAAAAAGCTACTTATCATGGGCGGTGGTATCATCGGTCTTGAAATGGGTACGGTTTATGAGTCACTAGGTTCTGAAGTTGACGTAGTTGAAATGTTTGATCAACTGATTCCTGCGGCAGACGCTGACATGGTTCGTATCTACACTAAAGCCTGTAAGAAACGTTTTAACTTAATGCTATCAACGAAAGTGACAGCAGTAGAAGCGAAAGAAGACGGTATTTATGTGACGGTTGAAGGCAAGAAAGCGCCAACGGATCCAATCCGTTATGACGCGGTACTTGTTGCCATTGGTCGTGCGCCAAACGGTTTACAAATCGGTGCTGAAGGTGCTGGTATTGCGGTAGACGAACGTGGTTTCATTAACGTTGATAAGCAAATGCGTACTAACGTGCCTAACATCTTCGCCATTGGTGATGTTGTTGGTCAACCGATGTTAGCACACAAAGCGGTTCATGAGTCACACGTTGCTGCTGAAGTGATTGCTGGTAAGAACCATTACTTCGATCCTAAAGTGATTCCTTCAATCGCTTACACTTTCCCTGAAGTAGCATGGGTTGGTCTAACTGAGAAAGAAGCGAAAGAGCAAGGAATTAACTACGAAGTTGCTAAGTTCCCATGGGCAGCAAGTGGCCGTGCTATCGCATCTGATGTATCAGACGGTATGACTAAGCTAATCTTCGACAAAGACACAGACCGCGTTATTGGTGGTGCTTTAGTGGGTGAAAATGCGGGTGAATTATTGGGCGAAATCGGTCTAGCCATTGAAATGGGTTGTGATGCTGAAGATATCGGTCTAACAATTCACGCTCACCCAACCTTGCACGAGTCAATCGGCATGGCGGCAGAGATGTACGAAGGTACTATCACCGATCTTCCTAACCCAAAAGCGGTTAAGAAAAAGAAGTAATCTTAATTTAATTTGAGATAAATAAAGGGCTGTCAATTGACAGCCCTTTTTATTATTACTTTAAAAATGATGGCGATTTAGATGATAAAAATCATACTTATAGTTATCGGCTGTTGGTTTGTTGTCAGTTGTGCAACGCATCAACGACATTCGTCGAACCAAGTACTGTCTCAACCTGTTGAGCAATTGTTGGTGCAACTCTATGACTATCCCAACAGTGACTTTAAACAGGTTACTGCGCGTTTTACTACGCCAAAATCTAAAGAGTTGGTGTTTCGGGTATTATCGAGTTTAGAGCACACTAGCCAATGGTTGGAAGAAGTTGCCAGCATTGAAACACTGGTAATGGTGAGTCACAGCGAGTTTGTGTTGCGTACTGTGCTTAATAGCCCGTGGCCATTTAAGCAGCGAGAGCTTATTAGTTGCGTGACCACCAATTTTGAGCCTCAAGTAACAACTATCAATATAGAATCTTGTAGTGATCGCTTGGCATTAAATGAGCAATTTGTGCGAATTACTGATTTAAAATCTCGTTGGGTTATTACCGCGACCTCAAAATCATCGGTGGTGGTTAATTACCAAACTTGGCTCGATCCCGCAGGGGCCGTACCCGCTTTTTTCTTTAATTTACAACTAGAAAAAACTACCGTTAAATCATTAAGTCGATTACAAAAAGTGATCCAACAAGCGTCGTTAGATCAATATTACTAATACCAATTGCTATGACCTCAACGCGATAACAGCTCAAATAATGCTTTGTTTTGCTCTGACATTGCATTAACGGGGGTTAATACCGCACTTTGTAAAGCGTGATTACACTGGCTGTTGCATTGTGCTGGCGTTCCTTTTAGATAGGCCGCTAGCACTTTTTTCGCTTGGTTTAAGCTGTCGCCGTAACGGCTGATCACTTGTTCAACACTAACATTTTGGGCGGGATCATCTTGCCAGCAGTCATAATCGGTGGCAATGGCGATGGTGCAGTAACAAATCTGCGCTTCACGGGCTAAGAATACTTCGGGCACATTGGTCATGCCGACTAAATCACAACCGGCGGCTGATTTTAAAAATAAACTTTCCGCTTTGGTGCCTAGTCGTGGGCCGTCAACACAGGCATAGGTTTTATGGCGATGAATGTTAATATTATCCGTGGCAGCGGCATCTGAAATAGCGTCGGCGAGCGCCTGACAAGTTGGCTGTGCCGTTGAAACGTGAGCTGCAATACCTTGACCAAAAAAGGTCTTTTCACGATGAGCTTTAATAAAATCGAAATATTGATCTGCAATGGCTAAATCGCCGGGTTTAATCTCTTGTTGTAAGCTGCCAACCGCTGACAAGCCAATGATTTGGTTGACGCCCAAACTCTTTAGCGCCCAAATGTTGGCGCGATAGTTCACTTCGTGGGGCAGTAGTGAGTGATGCTCACCATGACGGGCTAAAAACAGAATCTCTTGTTGTTGGTAGTGGCCGCGGATAATATCGGCCGAAGGCGAGCCAAAAGGCGTATTAATCTGATGTGTTTCAGTGATGGTTAAGCCATCGATACTGTAAATTCCGGTACCACCAATAATTGCTAACATATTTACTCCTAAGTATTAAGTTGGGTGGGTAATGTTTCGATCCAATCTTTTATGTCATCACGCACTTGGCGGTAATAGGATAAAGACTCGTGTTCACTATTTGCTTGCTGGGCGAGTTTAGGTGGATCATCAAAGGGATGAACGAACACTTGAGTGGTATCGCTAAAGGTTGGGCAATTGGCGGCAGCATGTTCACACACAGCAATGACATGATCAAATTGTGTGAGGTCAAATTGGTCTAAGGTTTCGGATTGATAATGACTAATATCAATATTAATTTCTGCCATGACCTTAACCGCCAATTGATTTAAACCATGGGATTCAATGCCAGCAGAATAACTGATGTAATGTTGATTCAGTAGTGTGTTTGCTAGGCCATGAGCCATTTGGCTACGACAAGAATTACCGGTACATAAAAATAGAATAGTTTTCATTGTTTTCCTCACATTTCACTGCAACTGGCACCGAATGCAAAACAACTGTAGCAGCGGTGGTGTTTTAAATTGATGGTTTTAGTCATGCTTTTTACTAAGGATGTTGCTAAAAAATAATCGTCGTCGTCATCAACTAAGGTGCAAGCATAAACCTGCATTTGGTTATTTTTTTTGATGATCATTTTCGAACTGGCGCACATATAATTTTTGCGTTGCTTCTCATTTTGATAAGTGGTCATACAATGGGTGGTGATATGTGGGATGTCAGGCAATGACCCTGGTGGTAAAAAATCAGTAAAAGCGACGATATGTAAATTGCTCGGTAGGCCGTTTAGCGTCAGCAGTGCTTGGTATTGGTTTTCAACCTCGTCGCTGTTTTCATTGGACTTGATATGCCGTGCCAATGATAGGTGGAAACCATTATTGTGCAATAACCGCATGCCAACTAATGCTTTGGCAAAGTTACCTTGGCCGCGACCTTGGTCATGGCTTAATTCATCAGCGGAATCAATGCTGATCCGAAATGAAATAGGGTGTTGTTTTTTAGCTTGCAGCCGTTGTAAGGCAGCGAAGCGTTTTAGCAGCGGCTCGGTGCCATTGGTTAGCACTAAACAAGGTTTGAATTGTGATGCGTAAGCTAAAATATCGATAATGTCTTTGGCTAAGAATGGTTCACCCCCAGTAAATGAAAACTGCTCAACCCCTAAGGTGAGCGCTTCGTCAATAAAAGGTTTTATTTCTGCGAGTTTTGGTGTTTGTAGGCGTTTGTCGGCGGGGCTGGATCCTTCCAAGCAAAAGCCACAGGCTAAATTACATTTAGTGCCAGTATGAAACCATAACTCGGTTAGGGCATGGGGTTGAATATAACCGCGAACATCACCATCGGGGGTGTATGCCCAGTCATTAGGTGATGAATGCTCGATCATTGACAACATCCTTTGGTGATTGTAGCGGTTGAAAAATCTAACGATGAATGGGTGTTTTTTGATGAAAATATCCCGTGATGGGTTGAAAAATTACCATTGAAGACAAAATGTGACTTAAAGCGGGATTGTTGCAGGGTATGCCAAGTATTGCCGCTAACTTTAGTGACTTGACCACTGATAAAACGGCTGTCTTGATCGAGGTCGAATTTCAGTTGATGCTCAGGGATAGAGCCTTGGTAAGTGACGCTCAAGCCATAATCTTGAGGAACGGTTTCGAGCTTACTTGCTTTAAACAACCGATAGGTTGCTGAGACAAATTTTATTTGACCGAGGCGCTGTGCAACATCCTCATTGTTGATGGCGATAGCACGACTCGTGACTAAGCGTGGTTCAATAAAACCAATGGTTTTAGCGAGTTGTTCAAAGTCATTCCAGTAGAGGGCTCCGCTTAGGCATTCACCGTATAATAAAGGATCATCACGCAAATGAGTGGGCACTCGCCTGTCGGCATAAACATCGGAAAAATAGAGTTCACCGCCGGGCTTTAAAATACGGAAAATCTCTCGTAATACCGCATTTTTATCCGGACTTAAATTAATGACACAGTTTGAAACGACAACATCGATGCTGTTATCGGCAATGTTAAGTTGATCTAGTTGTTCGATATAGCCCGTTAAAAATTGGGTGTTAGCCTGTTGGTAGCCAAATTTGTCACGGTGATATTCAATGTATTGAGTCGCGACAGCCAGTTGTTGCTCGGTCATGTCGACACCAATAACGCTGCCGTGTTCGCCAACCATTTGTGCGATGGCATAGCAGTCGCGTCCCGCGCCGCATCCGAGATCTAGCACATGACAGTTATGCAATAATTCGGGAGTGACTAAACCGCAGCCATAATAGCGTGCCATGACATCAGCATGAATGTTGGCTAATATCGCTTTAAGCGTGGGGGATAAGTTGTCATCGGTACAGCAAGCGTTAGTTTGTAGATCCTCAGAACTGGTTAATACCTTGCCATAATAATCTTTCACAATGTCATGCATAGCAAACTTACTCCGTTAATAGGTTGAATTGGTAGATAATATTTAGTAATGCCTGACGCGCTGGCCGTCGATCGGTTGGTAAATCGACCACCAGCTTGATGAGATCTTCAAGATGGTCAATGTCATAACTTGGTAATATGTAGTCAATGTTTCGCTGTTGAGCTTGGCACAATTGCGAGATAGCTTCAGACAATTTCTCACTACTCCAGGGCAGTGAATCTAGCAGTGGCCACGGCACGTTATTGGCTAAAATAGTCACGCCACCATCGTCGGCATGACTAAATACCATGTCGTGATGGTTTAACGAGGCGATGGTGGCTTGGTAATGCTCGAGCGTTAACATGGGCGCATCGGTGCCAATAAATACCAATTGTTGATGTCCCATGTGTCGCAGTTTGTTATCGACAAAATTAAGTCGCTGACCTAAATTACCTGAGAGCCCGATTGGCAGTTGTGCAATGATGTCGGCATTGGCCATTAACGACTGTGCCCAAATAAGATCTCGATGTTCACTACAGGCAATAAAGACTGAACCCGGCCACTGATAGGCATCCTCAATGGCACAAGCTAATAACGCCTCGGCGATCAACAAAGCATGCTCCGCGCCAATCTCTTGAGCGAGTCGTTGCTTGCCTTGACCTAAGGTCGGCCTTTTACAAAAAATCACTAAGCTTGCTGATGTTAAACTCATTATGGCTCCGTACGTTGTTGGTTTAATTGCCACTGATAGCTAAATTTAGGTTGAGCTTGGTAATTTTTGAGCTGTTGTTGCAACGATGGCCTAGCATAGTGATTGATATGTTTAAGTAGCTCGGCTTGATCAGCCCCAAAGTCATCAGAAAACCAATGGTAAATACTCGACAAAATCAAGGTTTGATGGCTAAACCTTACGCCTTTGGTTTGATTAATAAAGCGCGTGGCCGCGTGATCTAATTGTTGTTCGATATGGCTTGAACTAAAGGCTTTTAATCCAAGATCTGGGCAGCTAGTGCTGGCGCAATTAATCACATAATGGATCCGGGAATCTTGCCAGATTGCTCTTAAAATCTTATGTTCAATCTGGTTTAAGCTCAGTTGTTGGCCACTAATAATCAGTTGTGGAATGTTCCATGGCCCAGTAAAACCATCACCAATGTCTTTAATGGATGCGATCGGATAATGGTTTAAAATGAGGTTAACGGTTAGTGCATTGTATAAATTAATCCAATAGGCTAATTGTTCATTTTTATTATAATTTTGCGGATCAATGCTTTGCAATTGGTTGAGATAATCGGATAATTTCTGTTGGTCTCGGGGCGAAACGTCTCGGTAATTGAACGTGCGCCCTTGCTCAAGATCCACCAGATAGGTAGTTAAGATATCTTGCCATAATTGATGATTTATTTGTTGATGACTATGCTCATTACTGATTTGCCAAAAGGCAATAGGACTGGGACTAACAGCCTGATAAAGGGTATAACTTTTTTGGGCTAACAACAGGCCTATCACCAATAGTAGTAATATGAGAAACTTTGCTGTGAGCGATAAATTTAGCATGAGCTACGCTGGCTTATTTTTTCTTGGCTAAAACGTAGCTTAGCAATCATCGATAAAATACCAATGCCAGCCTTGACCGAGCCCACTAGGGTACCACTGATTTTCGATTGGCCAATGCGGATCTTCGAATCAACCGCATACTCATTGATCTGCATTTGACCGATAATGGCTTTAATCTGCATTTCAACGGTCCAGCCAAAGGTTAGATCACGCATGTTTAATTTTTGTAATGATGAATAACGGATTGCTCGAAACGGACCTAAATCGCTTACTTGATACTGCCAAAATAGTTTAATTAAACGCGCTGCAAGCCAGTTGCCAAAACGTTGTGGTGTGGTAAGAGCGCCGGGTTCAATAATCCCTAGGGTTCGACTGCCAATGGCCAAATCATCACCGTTAACGACTCCGGTTAGCAATGGTATCGCCTGTTCAGCCCAGCAAGAATCATCACCGTCAACAAAGAGCACAATATCGCAAGGGGGTAAATGAGCGATGGCGGTTAAACACGCAATGCCATAACCTGGGGTTGTTTGTCTAACGACTTGTGCACCCGCGTCGATAGCGACCTTGGCGGTATAATCGGTTGAGCCATTGTCACAGACCATCACGCAGTCGATAACCTGTTGTTGCTCGGCTTGCAATAGCAATAAACTCTCCACCACAATACCGATGGCATGTTGTTCGTTTAGCGCAGGGATCACAACTGCAATTTTTTGACCTTTATACATTTTTTATCTCAACTGTTGGTTTAGCTTGGCGTTGGGCAATTTGGACTGGACTTGCGGCCAGTCGATCTATCTTGATGATGGCAGCTGTGGTGCGATCAATTTCAGCAAAGGTTAAAGTGCCCGTCGGGCACACTTGAACACAAGCCGAACAGCGTACACATTGCGGATCTGTCATTGGCTGGCCTTTGTTGGCAAACGCCATCACATCAATACCTTGATGGCAGACGCTCGAACATTGATTACAACTAATGCATTTAGATTTTTCACTGATGATTGCAAATCGACTAAAGCGACTATAAATGTGCATTAGTGCCGCTAGCGGGCAGGCAAAACGACACCAAGTGCGACCGGAATACTTAAAATATAATCCGAAGCCTAATACCCCGGCTAAAAATATATCCACTAGCCACTTGTAGCTCACCGGATTGACAAATTGATAATCTTTGTTTTCCCCTTTGAGTAATAAGCTAAACATGTGATTCATCCAACTCTCGGGATAAACCCAACCGAGAATACGGATCACTAATAAGACGCAGGCAATCAATAAAATGAGCTGTCCTAACATATTGAGCTTATTCCATTTTGGACCATGGGGCATTTTATGCCGCTGTTGATCGCCCATGGTTTCGGCCATCGCACCACAGGAACAAATCCAGCTGCAATAAGCGCCTTTGCCCCATTTAAAGACAATTAATGGAATAATCACTAGGGTTTGAGTGGCTGCAATGATTAACCAAGGCCACTGTGGCTGATCGGTAAATACCGTGTAAACGCCGAGTGGCCAGGCAAAAATAAAGCTGTAGGCATGCCAGTAAGCACGAGGATGTCCCCAGTCAGGCCAATGATGGGCGGCTAATTCTTGGGCTGAGATATAACTGGGAAATAAGCCATCGGCAATGCTTTTGCCAATACCACTATCAAATGCGCCATTGTAACCAAGCAAGGGTAAAATTATTTCCGGTAATAAAAATAATGGGAATAATTGAATCAAGAATAATACCGTGGTTTGTACGGTGACATAGGGTGTGTTACGGCGTTTAATCCGTTGCCAACCAAAGACGCCAATTAAAAGGGTATAAAGTACCGTGTAATAGAAGGAACGACTTTTTAGGGAGACAGCAATGGTACCGACTAAAGTACTGCGATCATTGACTTGTATTTGCCACCATTCTCCCAGACCACCGATTAATGCTGGCATTTGGTCAGGGTAAGAAAAACTGCCCCACAAACTATTTAAAAAACCATAGCTTTTCCAGTCATACATTGCCGCTAGCGCGATAATAAACAGCGCTAAATAAAGCCAACCCAGTGGACTACTTTCACCGCTAATGGTTATGTTTGATTTTCTAAAGAAATTTAACGGCGCTTCTCGGCCGGTCGCCAGCAATATATGGTCGTTGGCGAGAGTTTCTTGTGCGCCATCTTGTTTGGTTAATATGGCAGTGGTGGTGGTAATTTGGGTTAGGTTCGTTGCCATTTTTAATTGGATTTTGTCTTGATCTACCAAGGTGTTGATCCGATCAATGTTTTCCGGTTTAGCGCGGGAGAATTCAGGTTGACGATAAGAGAGTGTCACCTTGGCATGACTTTGTGCGGTCGCAATCGCCGCTTCTAAGGCGCTATCACCGCCACCGACGATCAGTAAGTCACGATCGCGATAAATGGTCGGGTCAATTAAGCGATTGCTGACTTTATCGAGATTTTCACCCACAATATTTAATTTTCGGTAATTGCCAGAACGACCAATCGCCACAATAACGCGATGGGCTTTTAATGTTTTTCCGCCTTGTAGGATCACGTCAATCGTCGTACCGTGCTGTTTTAGATGACTGACTTTAACTAATTCAAGCTCAATTTTTTGATCGCTAATGGTTGCTTTAAGCTCGGCTAATAAATTTTCTTTATGACTGACCTTATCTGAAAACTGTAACAGCCCTGCGGGTTTCATGGCAGTAGGGTAGGTGAAGATAGGTTTTTTATTGGGGAAATTAACCAGAGTTGAAAATGGTTGATTCGCTTCTAATAACTTAAAATTTAACGATTGCTGCTTGGCTTCGATAGCTGCGGCATAACCACTAACCCCGCCACCAATAATGATAAGATCTGCGATATCATCGGTGATAGTTCGACTTGAAAAATTAGCTTCGTTGACAATAGACTGTACTGCTTTGACACCGGTGTCAGCGGCAAATTTGAGTAACGGGACACCGGTTAAATCACCCACCACATAAACACCTTTGACATTGGTGGTGCCGTTAGCATTAATCAGTGGTTGTTTCTCAATTTCACTACTGGGCCAGCGACCATGTAACCAATCGCTATAATTTGATATTAGGTTAATCATAAGCAGTCTCCCGGTGGGATAAGAATCGTGCGAAAGCACAAAGGTATAGCAGCCCCAATAACACGACGGGCCACATGGCTGGCTGCCAAACCTGACAACATAGAAATTGATCGAGCACTTGGTAAGTGAATGGCATCAGGATTAACCAAGCGAGTAAATAGCCATTAGGTTGCAGCGCAACTAAGGGAACAAGTGGCATTAAATACCAAGGAAAAACCACGGGACTAAGGATTAAAGGTAAAGCCAATGACAAGGATAAACACATTAAGATCCGTGGGTTTTGGCTGGTGGTTGTTTTTCTTTGGCTAAAGCAGGTATAAGCAATACCCGTTGCCATTAGAGCGCCAAAGATCACAACGCCGATTAAAGTATGATCAAATGCTAGATAATCGAGCAAGCTAAATAGCGGCGATCCAAAGCGCCATTTATCAAAAAACACACCAATACTGCCGATGGGGTGATAACCTAATGCGATAGTGATGCCATAGCCACTGATGATGATACCCAAACAACAGCCGACTAATTTCACGGCTGATTTAAGTGATGATAGCGCAAAAAATAACGGCAACAACAACATCAATGGCAGCACTTTTAACAGCATACCGACCCCAATAATCGCACCACAACTCGCTGTTTTACGACATTGCCAGGCATAAACGGCGCAAATCACCGCTAAGGTTGATAATGCATCGAGATGCAGCCCGCCACCGGTTTCTAAAATAAGCAAAGGAGAAAGGGCTACTAAGGGGAGATGTTGTAGGCTATTGTTTTTTTTCAATACTAGAGCACTGACCCAAACCGTGAAGAGGCCAGCGACGAGTAAGATAATTTTCCAAATCCATTGCGCATGTTCAATTCCGCCGGCGGCGGCCAATGAAAATATTGCCAATGCCAATGGCGGATAAAGAGTGACGTAAGCGGCATGCTCATTGGGCGGTTGCCATTGTGCGCGTAGCGTGGCTAATGCGTGATCATCATGACTGAGACGATAAGGATCAAAGCCTTCATAAGCAATACGGCCGTCAAACAAATAGCGGTCGACATCATTGGAAGTATAAGGTTCGAGGTTGAGCAATAATATTCTGGCTAATATTGCCACTAAAAACAAACAACGATAACCTCTGAACTGCTGAGATTTTGGCGATAAAAACCAAGCACCTAACATGAAAAATGCCATTAACGTATATTGAACAATGGTATAAAAACCAAGTTGGTTCGAGGTGGTTAATGGTGTGGCAAGACTGGATAGATAATAACTGCTAGCCGTTAATAACAACACACCGAGCAAACAGCCATAATATAACGATGACTTAATTCGCGGTTGCTCGATCAATTGGCTTAGCAATAATTTCATAACGGCTACTTATTTCGATAACTGATAGTAGCTGCGTAAGCTACTAATGGCAGTGGTCATAAACCCTAAGGTCAGCACTAAAATAAAGGGCAACATAAACCAATGTTGATTATCGATAGCCCATAGCAGCACGATTAAATAAATAACCGCGATGAAAAATTCAAAGATCGCGCCCTTAGGGGGAATGGCTTGATAAGCCGGAAGTGAAATATTGGTTAAGCTACTCTTTGGCTTTAGTTGCTGTAAATCACCGGTTTTTGGGGTGCGAATAAAGTCACTTTTCTTGCCTAATAAGGCGTCTAATCCGGCACGTGAGTTGTTAATTGCTAGCTGAATTCCCAGTAGCATTAAGCTGGGTAATTTGAAAAAAGCACTGCGTTTTGAACGCCCGAGTACCACTTGACCAAAATATAGGTACATTAGGTGGCCACCCGATGACATCACCAGCAATGGAATATCTAACCACCAAATATTAATAAAATCATGCTGATTACGCAGGTATAAACTGGGTACTAAAAAGAATAAGGTATCAATTAACATCACCAAATAAGCGAGATTGTTTGATAAGTGAAAGGTCGATTCTATCTTTTTACTTAATGGAATTTTTGCTTTCCACACCGAGGGCAGCATCTTTTTCATCACTTGAACCCCGCCTTTAGCCCAACGGTATTGTTGGCTTTTAAAAGCATTCATGTCGGCGGGTAATTCACCAGGGCAGGTAACGTTGTTAAGGTAAACCATTTTCCAACCAGCGAGTTGAGCGCGATAACTAAGATCGAGATCTTCAGTTAGGGTATCAGCGCTCCAATGACCAGCATCAATGATCGCCGTCGTGCGCCAAATTCCTGCGGTGCCATTAAAATTAAAGAACATATCGCTCGCACAGCGAACTTGTTGTTCAAGGGCAAAGTGGGCATCTAACATAATGGCTTGGGTTTTGGTTAACAAACTACGGTCGCGGTTTAAATGTTCCCAACGCAATTGCACCATCGCAACATCGGGTTGGCTGAAATGGTGAATACTGTCGAGTAAGGTGCCGGGAGCAGGAATAAAATCTGCGTCAAAAATAGCAATAAATTCACCGCTGGCACTCGCCATCGCATCTTTGAGTGCACCGGCCTTAAACCCTTGGCGTTTTAGACGTTGTACATGCTCAATATTGTGCCCTTGTTGCTGATAATGGCTGACTCGTTCGGCGATTAGCGCGCTGGTGTCATCGTCAGAGTCGTCGACAATTTGTATTTGTAAACGATCGGCGGGGTATTGAAGCAAGACAATGGCATCAACAACTCTTTTTGCTACCAAACGTTCATTGTACAACGGGATTTGTACCGTGATTCTTGGGAGCTCAGTAAAGTTGATTGGGGACTTTACATGATGTTTTCGATATTTAAACCACCGAATAATCATTGAGACACGATGCAAGCCAAATAGGCACAAGATGGCGAGCAGCACAAAATGAACAATAAGCATTAACGAGCTGATAAAAGACATTAGATTAATAGACCTTTGTGATGCCAAGTTGAATCGAATTACCTTGAAGGGTGTTGTCACCATAAATTTCACGGGTAAAAGTGAGTTCAATGCCGTAGCCCTTGAGTGCTCCTTGTTGGTTGAAATTCCAGCCGGTGGTTAGTTCTAATTTTCCAGAATCAGACGCTAACGGATTGGATAAATTTTGGCTTATTTGAGAGCCGGGGTCAGAGTTGTTGGCACTTAAAATCCCATCGAGTTTGGTTCTAAAATAGAGGTTTTTATTAACACTAAAACCGTATTCAAATAAATAACGATACTCATCTGACGGTGCGCCCGAACGTAAACGATACCCTAATTCGATACCGACATAACCATATTGATTTAAACTTTTACCGAATAAAACTTTCGCTTCATAGTCTTCTTGATGATTACCAAGGCCATCTTCTTTGTCATACAAAAAAGGTGTTTTGATCAGTAATGAGGTCGATAACACAAAAGGTTCAGCCTGCCATTGATAACGCAGCCCTAACTCGGTATCACTAAACCCACTGGCGTGACTTTTTCCAATAATGGCATCGTCTTGGTCATAGGACTGATGCAACAATGAGCCATATAATGCAAAACTACGACCTAAGCCATATTCAGCGTAAAGCGAGGTATTTGTACTGTCGAATTCTTTAAAGGAAGGGTTGTTACCAAGATAGGTTGTTGAGTGATAAGTTGCATAACCTAGCTTGGTATAGCCAGTCCCTTTGGCGCCAACCCAAGCACCTGCCGATGCTTGAAATGAACATGTGATAGCCGACAATGTTAATAATGCCGATGTTAATCCGTGATGATTCTTCATTTCGATATCCTCTATTGGCCGTGATCATTAATTAATCAAGTTGGTGTTATTGGCAAATTAAAGGATAAAAAATAGCAATACAAGGGAATTGAATGGCGAAGGGCTAAACGTTATTTTTGCGTCATAATTTCGTGATAGTTCTGTGATAATTGAACTGAAATTGGCTAAATTTACTCGAAATAACAAAATTAATCATCACTAATAATAGTTGACGTTTTGATGATATTTGTTCATGTTTGAGTGTCACAATAATGGAATGATTGAATGAAAGAAATCGAATTCGCTTCGATGCGCAATAAAGGTTTCACATTAATAGAATTGGTTATTGTGATGGTCGTGATTGGGATTTTGGCGGTAACCGCCGCTCCCAAGTTTATTAATTTTAAAACAGAAGCTCACATTGCTGTGCTTAATGGGATTAAGGGCAGTATTAATAGTATGGTGACTTTGTCACATATGAAAGCACGTATTAATAATCAAATCGGCAGTAGTGGTCAGGTGAAAATAGAGGGTACTTACTATGATTTACGCTATGGTTATCCAACATTTATTGGACGTGGTGTAGCCGATGGTACACTTGATAATGGCTATGGGATCCTGCAATTAATTGATATTTCAGATGGCAGCATTAGTTATGAAACACCTAATGCTTGGTATGGAATTTTTAAATTAACCGGGCGTCAAATCCCGAACAATGTGTCTTAACCTATTTTACTGCCGAATTACATCGCGGTCCAATTGTTGGTCCTTTTGATAAAAATGGCACCCCCGTCGGCGTGGCCAATTCAACATCAGGTTGCTAACAGTAAGTCCCAATGGGTAATTAAGTGTAATGTTTGTGACGCGCTTAGAGGCTTAGAGTAGTAAAATCCTTGGCCATAAAAGTAGTTTAGCGCTTGGAAAATTTTGATATGCTCTTCATCCTCAATCCCTTCAACGATAGTTTCAAAACCGAAGGTCGCAGCTAACTTGGCTATGCAATCTAAGACACCTAGTGCGCGAGCCCGATTTCCCGTGATGTCTAATTCGCAGACAAAAGAACGGTCAATCTTGAGTTTATCGATCGGGATTTTTTGCAGATAGGCAAGGGATGAATAGCCCGTGCCAAAATCATCTAAGGCGATCTTGATCCCGGTTTTTCTGAGTGCTATCAAGGTATCAAAAACATCACTTTCATTTTCCATCATCGTCGATTCAGTTAATTCCAATTCGAGGGTTTCCGCACTGAGGTTATTATTTTTTAGGGCGACCTTGATTATCTCTACAATATTGGTATTGCTAAATTGTAGTGCTGAAACATTCACGGCAACTTTTAAATGCTTGGGCCATGATGAGGCATCTTTACAGGCTTGTTCTATCACAAAGGTTCCTAGTTCACTGATGAAACCACTCTCTTCAGCTAAGGGGATAAATTCAACCGGTGAAACTAATCCTCTCGTGGGATGGTTCCACCGAAGTAACGCTTCAAATCCCGTCAGTTCATTGGTACTGAGAAGGACTTGAGGTTGGTAATAAAGAACAAATTCATGATTGTACAGTCCTTGTTTCATCGCTGATAGGAGTGCTAATTTCTGCTGATTTTTTTCATTCATTGCTGATTTGAAAAAACGAAATGTTCCTTTACCTGCTTCTTTCGCACCATACAGCGCCATGTCGCATGATTTCATTAATTCATCAGCTGTTTTAGCATCTGTTGGTGCTAATGCGATACCGATACTGGAGAAAACCTCGATTCGATGCTCATTGATTTCCCAAGGTTGTTGTAGTGTTTTTAAAATCGTGTTTACGTAATTGTTGGCTTGCTCAAATGTCATTTCTCCTTGATAAATTAAGGCAAACTCATCACCACCTAGTCGAGCAAGCAATTCATTGTCTTTAATTAGATTACTTAATCTCGCACCGACCTCTTTTAATAACAAATCGCCAATCATGTGCCCCAATGAATCGTTGACAAGTTTGAAGTTATCTAAGTCTAAGAGCAGCATAGTACAAGGGGTAATATTTTGAGGATCAGCAAAAACATTGGCGAGATAGGCGTTAAATTGGTGACGATTAGCGAGATTCGTTAAAGCATCGAAGTTGGCAAGGTGATGCATTTTTTGTTCTCTTAATTTGGCGTCGGTGACATCAGAACCGACTCCTCTCCAACCGGTTAATTGCTCTGTGGTATTGAGCAATGGTTTAGCCGATAAAGACCACCAACGACTTTCTCCGTGTAATTTAAGTGGGATAATAAGCGCTTTAAATGGAATGCCAGCGCGTAACTTTTTTTCCAATAAATAAAAAGCATCGTGGCTGTCAGCACTGTCATTTAATGAACGAATAATGGCAGAAAATTTTTCTCCTTTTAATTGAGGCTCTGGTAATCCTAATATTTGGGCCAGACGTACTGATACATGTTTTAAATGGCCATGGTTATCGGTTTCCCACAGCCAGTCACTGGCGTGCTCTTCAAAATCATTGAGTAATAAGCCCATGACTTGGTTCTGTTCTTCAATTTTAGTTTCAGCTTTTAATACTGATAGAAACATTCGGGAGCCAATTAACACGGTGGCTGAAATAGTTATTCCGAAAACACAGACTAAACCTACCCAGATAAAATAGTTATCTGCAAAAATCGAGGGAATAGTGAGCATTGCACCAGCAGTAAAAACAAATGTCCAGGCTAGCCCAGCGAAAGGAAAAAAAGAAAACATCCAACTACCAATCGTGGTGAAGGCAACGATAATCGCGATAAGTATGAGTTTTTCTTGTTCATTCGCTAAACTAAATAAGTAGGTGTCCATGCCGATGTGGAGAATAGCGGCGATGACTAGATCAGCAATTAGCAGTTCAGCTGAAAATCCTTTAATGATTTTATTATTAACCCCACGGCGATAATAATTAAACCATATATTTAAGTTAATAAAGCCGATTACCCAAAGAGCAGAAATCCAAGACAGTAATAATAATTGATCGACTTGTTGCCAAAATAATATGACTAGCATCAGGCTTATTGCCATGTTGCCGAGGCAGCTAAAGGGGAGTTGCGGTATAATAGCGTGATATTGTCGAGCTTTATATTCTTTTTTTAATACTTTATCTGCAGCAGGGTCATTGATGCATTCCATTATTTTGGCCGTTAAAAATTCCCAAAAATGTCGGAAGGCATTGCTGTATCTAAAATTATTATAAGCATTTTTCATGAGTGATATATTCTATATAAATTATGCAGAAAACTCTGATGCATAAAGATGAAAAAAAAATAGTGATGATGGTATGAGATTTAAAGTTAAGCGTAGCATATGATTTTATATGTGCTTGTTTGATAAGGTCGTAGTAGTTCTGTTCGCTTGAAAAACATCCAATCAAAGAGATTGAGTTAATGCTACAGGATCGCTAGATGGGGCAAGTAGTGTCGGGTTATTGGGCGGTTAATGGTTAATGAACCGCCTTTATTTATAATTTTAGTCGATTAATCGTCGCGAGTTAACACTTCCAGTAATTCAATTTCGAAATTTAAATCGGAGTTAGGGCTAATCATTTTACCGATTTGGCGTTCGCCATAGGCAAGGTGAGCCGGAACAAATAGTTTGCGCTTGCCGCCCACTTTCATTCCCATGATCCCTTGATCCCAACCTTTGATTACACGGCCAGTGCCAATCACACATTGGAATGGTTTACCGCGATCGTAAGAAGAATCAAACTGGGTACCATCGGCTAAAAACCCACGATACTGAGTCATGATGAGTGCGCCTTTAACGGCTTCTTTACCGTCGCCAATTTCGACATCGGTGATGATTAATTCTGACATAATATTATTCCTGTTTTCTAAATAACAAAGGCGGCTCACAAAACGTGAACCGCCTTTTTAAAGAAGCTTATTCTATGACTTAAAGCGCTTCAATCGTTGCTTGTTGCTCTTTTAATTTAGCAACAGTTGCTTCCATTTCAGTCATCTTAGCGCGTTCTTTTTCGATCACATCAGCAGGTGCTTTACTAACGAAACGTTCGTTAGATAGCTTGCCAGAGGTACGGGCTAAATCTTTTTCGACTTTCACTAATGCTTTTGCAATACGCGTGATCTCAGCATCTTTGTCGATTAAACCAGCCATCGGAATAAGAATTTCCATCGTACCAACAATGGCAGTAGCTGACGCTGGCGCTTGCTCGTCGTCACTCAGTTGAGTGATAGTTTCTAGCTTAGCTAGGGCTTTAAGGAAGGCTTTGTTGTCGTTGATCCGACGCTTATCTTCATCACTGGTGTTTTTAAGCAAGACATTAAGCGGCTTGCTTGGGCTAATGTCCATTTCACCACGAATGTTACGAATACCAACGATAAAGTCTTTCATCCATTCTAAATCGTTTAGCGCGTTAGCGTCTTCTAATGCTGGGTTAGCGATAGGGAATGGTTGCACCATAATAGTGTCGCCATCAATACCAGCTAGTGGACCTACACGTTGCCAAATTTCTTCAGTGATATAAGGCATTAATGGGTGAAGTAAGCGCAATGTTGTTTCTAATACTTCAATTAATGTCTTACGAGTACCGCGTTTTTGCGCTTCGGTGCCCTTGAATAAAATCGGCTTAGTAAGTTCTAAGTACCAACCACAGAATTGATTCCAGGTGAATTCATAAATAGCTTGTGCCGCTAAATCGAAGCGGTAAGTGTCTAAATGACCACGGTACACGGTGATTAGCTCTTGTTGCTTAGCAAGGATCCAACGATCCGCTAGGCTCAGTTCATGATCATCGCCAGTGAGGAAGTCTTGATCTTCCGTATGCATTAAGACATAACGGCTACCATTCCATAGTTTGTTACAGAAGTTACGGTAACCTTCAACACGACTTAAATCGAAGCTGATTTCACGGTTAGCAGAAGCCAATGCCGCAAAGGTAAAGCGCATCGCATCAGTGCCGTAAGAGTCGATACCATCAGGGAATTGCTCACGGGTCGACTTTTCAATTTTAGCGGCCATTTGTGGCTGCATCATCCCGCCGGTGCGTTTTTTCACTAAGTCTTCTAGGGTAATACCGTCTAACAGATCAATAGGATCTATAACGTTACCTTTCGACTTTGACATCTTGTTGCCTTGCTCATCGCAAATCAAACCGGTGATGTAAATCTCTTTGAACGGGACTTTTCCAGTGAACTTCTTGGTCATCATGATCATGCGAGCAACCCAGAAGAAGATGATGTCAAAACCAGTCACTAGTACGCCACTTGGCACGAAGGTTTCTAGTTCTGGGGTCTTTTCAGGCCAACCCATGGTGGCGAAAGGCCATAGTGCCGATGAGAACCACGTATCAAGCACATCTTCGTCTTGACGTAGTTTGATCTCGTCGCCTAAGCTATGCTTTTGACGTACGTCTGCTTCGTCTTGACCGACGTAAATTTTACCGTCTTCGTCATACCAAGCTGGAATACGATGGCCCCACCAAAGTTGGCGTGAAATACACCAATCTTGAATGTTTTCCATCCAGTTGTAATAAGTCTTGTCCCAGTTTGATGGTACAAATTTAATTTCACCGCTGCGAACTGCTTCAATTGCTGGCTCAGCTAGTGGCTTAACTTTTACATACCATTGGTCAGTCAATAATGGCTCGATCACGCTGTTTGAACGATCGCCGCGTGGCACCATTAATTTGTGTGGTTTGATTTCAACTAATAAACCCAAAGCATCAAGATCGCTAATGATCTTTTTACGGGCAACAAAACGATCTAAACCACGGTATGCTTCAGGACATTCGTCATTCATTTCAGCATTTTTAGTTAAAATGGTGATTAATGGCAAGTTGTGACGCTGACCCATTTCATAATCATTAAAATCGTGCGCTGGAGTGATTTTTACACAACCAGTACCAAAATCAGGTTCAACGTAAGTGTCGGCTATAATTGGAATTAAACGACCGGTTAATGGTAATTTAATTTCCTTGCCGATGAATGCTGCATAACGCTCATCATCTGGGTGAACCGCTACTGCGCTGTCACCAAGCATGGTTTCAGGACGGGTAGTTGCGACGACTAACTCACCACTGCCATCAGCAAGTGGGTAACGCATGTGCCACATGTGGCCATCTTCTTCGGTGCTAACTACTTCTAAATCTGAAACCGCAGTGTGTAATACCGGATCCCAGTTAACTAAGCGTTTACCACGATAAATTAAACCTTCGTCATGCAATGAAATAAATACTTCTTGCACTGCTTTTGATAAATCTTCGTCCATGGTGAATGCTTCACGAGACCAATCTGGAGACGTCCCTAGTCGGCGCATTTGGCTGGTAATAGTGCCGCCAGATTTTTCTTTCCATTCCCAAATTTTCTTAACGAAGTCTTCACGACCTAAATCATGACGAGTTTTACCTTCGGCGTTAAGCATGCGCTCAACGACCATTTGGGTTGCGATACCAGCGTGATCGGTGCCTGGCTGCCATAACGTGTTATCGCCATCCATGCGGTGATAACGGGTTAATGCATCCATGATCGTGTGTTGGAATGCGTGCCCCATGTGCAGAGAACCGGTGACATTAGGTGGTGGCAGTAAAATACAGTAGCTGTCTTTGGTGGTGTCACCACTTGGCTTAAAGTGCCCGCTTTCTTCCCATTTCTGGTAAATATCTTGTTCAATCGCTGAAGGATTATATGTTTTTTCCATGAGTATTATCGTCTGTATTAGGTCGTTAAATGGGATTGATTTATCTCGATGTTACTAATCTTTATGCAATGTTGGGGCTAAGTTGAGCTGGCGACAGTGATGAAAACGTTCGCGGGCTAATTGTTTAGCTTGGTCATCGGTTGGGATAAAATCGATTATTTGGTTAAAGTTTACCGCAAATTGCGGCAAAGGGTGACATAGATTAATTAAAACGTGACGCCGACCTTGCGGTGGCTGATGTCCTATTTCTACTGGAGCACCGTAATGTGGTCCTTCACCTTGTAAATTATGTGGAATAAATTGCTCACTGGGTAATTGCCACATTAATTCATCGACTCGTTCTGCACTTTTAACATCCATGGTTGCCACGAATACGCGCTGGCCCTGTTGGAATAATTCACCGGCAAGTTGACACACTTTCGCCTCAAGCGCGTGCTCGGTTTTATCGGTATCATTGAGCGGATAAAAGGTGGTTTGAGTCATTTTTTACTACCAAAATTTGGTGTTATAACCAAAGATAGCGGGAAATCCCGCTATCTTTATTTGAGGCATATTAGCGATTAATCGCCAGTTACAATGCCTGCTTTATTCAATAAGAACTGCGTCAATAAAGGAACCGGACGACCGGTTGCACCTTTGTTAGCACCACTGTTCCAAGCAGTGCCTGCCACATCAAGATGAGCCCAGTTATATTTCTTGGTGAAACGAGACAAGAAACAAGCCGCTGTAATCGTACCTGCTGCACGACCACCAAGGTTGGTAAAATCAGCAAATGGGCTGCTTAGTTGTTCTTGATATTCATCCCACAACGGTAAGCGCCATGCGCGATCGCTTGATTGTTCGCCGGCATTTAATAACTCGTGAGCTAATGGATTATGAGTACTTAATAATCCACAAGCATGCTTACCTAACGCCACAATTACCGCACCAGTCAAGGTAGCAGTATCAATCACTAATTCAGGATCAAAACGCTCAACATAAGTTAAGACATCACATAACACCAAGCGACCTTCAGCATCAGTATTTAACACTTCAACAGTTTGGCCAGACATCGTCGTTAAGATATCGCCAGGACGGTAAGCATTTGATGATGGCATGTTTTCACAACCGGCCAAGATTCCAATAATATTAAGAGGTAGCTGTAGTTCGGCTACGGCTCTCATGGTACCTAGTACGCCTGCCGCGCCGCCCATGTCATATTTCATCTCGTCCATGCCTTCGCCTGGCTTTAATGAAATACCACCGGAATCAAAGGTTAGCCCTTTGCCGACCAATACGATTGGTTTCGCTTCGCTGTCGGGATTACCTTTATAATTAATAATGGTCATTTGTGACTCATTATCACTACCACGACCAACAGCTAAGTATGACTCCATCCCTAATTCAGCCATTTGTTCTTCACCGATAACTTCGACAGTGATATTATCATGGGTTTCTGATAACTGACGTGACTGACGTGCTAAATAAGCTGGATTACAGATATTTGGTGGCATATTAGCGACGTCTTTGCACAGGGTCATGCCGCTAGCAATCGCCTCGCCATGTTTTATCGCGCGTTCACCAATTGGTAATTCACGACGGGTTGGCACATTAAATACAATTTTACGTAATGGTCGACGAGTTTCATCTTTTTTGCTTTTTAGGGCATCAAAAACATAAAGGCTATTTTTAGTTGTTTCTACTGCTTGACGTACTTTCCAGTATGTATCACGACCTTTAACATGAAGTTCAGTTAAAAAACAAACAGCTTCCATTGAACCCGTTTCATTTAAGGTTTTAATGGTTTTTTGGATAATTTGACGATATTGACGTTCGTCTAGTTCACGCTCTTTACCACAACCAACTAATAAAATGCGCTCACTTAATACGTTCGGCACATGATGTAACAACAACATTTGGCCTACTTTGCCTTCTAAATCGCCACGGCGTAACAGGTTGCTGATATAACCTTCACTAATTTTGTCTAGCTGCTCAACAATGGGTGACAAGCGGCGCGGTTCAAAGACACCGACAACAATACAGGCGCTGCGCTGCTTTTCTGGGCTACCACTTTTTACATTGAACTCCATGAGCTCTCCTAGGTTGGTATCGACTTTGTGGTTTTAAATTAGCCTTGTTCACTATGTTTAAGCTACAGTGAGTAATGCGTATTGGCTAAAGACAAAGTCATCTATTTGTTAGATAATGGCAGCCAAACCCAGTTTGAATAAATATTCGTGATGAGTGCGACTCGCCTTGTTTACTTTAATATGGCGTTCATTGTTATCTTTTACAATGGTAAAACTGCTCTTTTTAGCTAGTCTACCGAAAATATAGTTTATTTTCAGTAAAATTGTACCTTTAGTGGAAAACCAACTTGATTATTTTTAGTTACCTTATACGTGAAGCATTGAAATCACAAATGGCCGTGCTGTTTGTTCTGATGTCTATTTTTATTAGCCAACGTTTTGTTAAGATCTTAGCCAGCGCCGTCGATGGTGATTTACCGGCTGCATTGGTAGCGACGTTATTATTATTAACTTTGCCAAAGTTGGCTGGGATTATTTTACCGCTAAGTTTATTTTTGGGTATTTTGATGGCACATTCGAGAATGTATGCCGATAGTGAAATGACGGTAATGCATGCCACCGGGATTAGTGAATGGTATGTGACGCGGGTTACTTTGGTGTTGGCCTTTATCATGATGGCGGTTGCTGGTATTAACAGCATCTGGCTAGGCCCTTGGGCACAAGAAACTCAATACCAAGTGATGGAAAAAGCCCAAGCCGACGCTGGCTTGTCGACGCTAGCATCTGGGCGTTTCCAGTATTCGTCGAATAACAAATCGGTTATCTATGTTGAATCAATTGAAAAAGGACGTTTAAAAAATATTTTTGTTGCTCAAATGCCCGATGATGAATCGACTAAATTGAGTGACAATATTGTTATCGCAAAATCCGGCGAAGTTATCGAAGAACAATCCGGCTCGCAGGTACTGAAGCTTTCATCGGGTAAGCGCTATGAAATAACGGCAGGGCGGGCTAGTTTGTCATCGATTGATTTTGAAAGTTATCAAATGCAAATTAAAGAGCAAGAAATCGAACAACGTCGCCGTAAGTTAAGCGCAATTCCAATTACTCAGTTGATGAATAATGATGATTTAGAATCAATGGCTGAAGTTCAGTGGCGCTTATCGATTCCATTAACCATTCCTTTGCTGACACTCATTGCAGTGCCATTGGCTCGGGTTAATCCTCGTCAGGGTAAGTTTGCTAAACTGTTTCCTGCCATTTTGTTATTTTTGGGTTATTATGTGATGTTAATGGCTGGCCGAAATGCCTTGGAAGATGGCGTCATACCGATGAGTGTTGGTTTATGGTGGATTCACCTCAGTGCGCTGGTGCTCGGCATGTCATTGTTAATCAAACAACGGGAATTAGGAGTGTTTGTTCGCGCTAAGTTTAGGGGCCGAAAAGCATGAGAATTCTAGATATTTACATTGCTAAAACCATCGCCACGACCACCTCGTTTTGTTTGCTTATTTTAGTGGGCCTAAGCTCAATGCTTAAATTCGTTGAACAGCTTAAATCGGTAGGCCAAGGTGACTATTCGATGTTTGATGCAGCCACTTTTGTGGTGTTAATGATGCCCCGTGATATTGAGTTATTCTTCCCGATGGCGGCCTTGTTGGGCGCGCTCATTGGCTTGGGGATGATGGCAACCAATAGTGAGTTAGTGGTGATGCAAGCCGCAGGTATTTCACGGTTACAGATTATTCTTTCAGTGATGAAAACCGCCATTCCATTAATGTTAATGGTGATGGCCTTAGGTGAGTGGGGCGCGCCATTGGCGGAGCAAAAAGCCCGTAATCTTAGGACTCAAGAAATTTCCGGTGGCAGTTTAATCAAAAGTGAAAATGGCTTATGGGCCAAAGATGGTTCGCGTTTTGTTCATGTCAGTCGAGTGATTGAAACTGGCTTACTCAAAGGTGTTTCGTTTTATCAATTTGATCAAGACAATAATTTAACCTTAGTGACTAAAGCGGAAACCGCACGATATCAAGGGAATGCTTGGCTACTGGAAAACGTTAAGCAAACTGAGATTATTGATCATCAATCGGTGGCTAAAAATATAGAAACCTTGAACTGGCAGTCGACCTTAACGCCTGACAAGCTAGGCGTGGTTACCGTTAAGCCTGATTCATTGTCTATTTCGGGGTTGTATGACTATCTTGATTATTTAGAAGCGAACAAACAGGATACTAGTCGCTACGATTTGGCGTTATGGCGCAAATTAGTGCAACCATTAACCGTAGCGGTGATGATGTTGCTAGCGTTATCGTTTGTGTTTGGACCTCTGCGCAGTGTCAGCATGGGCGCGCGATTGGTGATGGGGATTATAACGGGGTTCGCATTTCATCTAGCGGATCAGGCATTTGGCCCTATCAGCATGGTTTATAATGTCGCGCCATGGGTTGGGGCAATATTGCCAAGTGTGCTGTTTATTGGTATTGCTGGCTATTTTTTAAATAAGCGAACCTAAAAAATAGGGGAAGCGTGGTTTCCCCTATTTTTAAATTACAGTTGATCCCAATGTTTAATTCGATTCGCTTCGGGGCTTAACACCACCATTTCAGAACCTGACATCCGATCCGGTAAACTCATTCCTTCACTGTTGCGTGATAATAACCATAGATTACCAAGCCCTAAGAAAGCGGTGCACAATCGAATCACGGCCTGAAACATACTAATTGTGTTGCCATCCATACGTTGAATCTTCAACCGCCAAGCCCGCATTCCTAACGTTTGTCCGCCGTGGCTCCAAAACCACACAAAGAAAAATCCAACCACTGCAAATAAATAACCGGTATAAAATTTGCTCTCAATTAAGCATTTTTGAATATCGTGATTGTCCTGACACAAGCCTGGTATATAATTAGCGGCTACCGCAATGACGCCAAAAGCGCAAAAATGTGCTACTGCATACACTGCTGAACCGACTAAAAAGTCATAACCTAAGGCGCCGAGGCGCCGAACAAAACCCGCTCGGGGAAAATTTGCGTGTTCTTCATTTTTCATATTTTGTTGCTCTATACAATACATTGGCGCTAGTTTAGCAAAATCATCTTAGCTTGTAATTATTTTAGCGAAAGCAGTATTTTTTCATTTAAATTGTTCATTTAGCAAGCTATCAATCTATAGGAACTGCTATTTTTACCAATAAAACCAAAACCCCCTTGCCAACACCAGAACCCTAGGTATAATGCCATCCCATATCAGAGTGTTAAACCCTGATAGCTGCATGAAATGCCGGTATGGTGAAATTGGTATACACGACGGATTCAAAATCCGTTGCCTTCGGGCGTGGCGGTTCAAGTCCGCCTACCGGTACCATTTTATGTCT
>SPKZ01012025.1_pt1 | contig 26912 bp, 26 predicted proteins | sample 2456571 | NCBI WGS metagenome assembly SPKZ01 (sample SAMN11192286, study PRJNA482655) | marine metagenome | biome: ENVO:00000447; feature: ENVO:00000244|ENVO:00000211|ENVO:00000569|ENVO:00002023; material: ENVO:00002151; isolation source: ocean water from marine abyssalpelagic zone ... | reverse complement strand
GGTGGTCTCCTCTTCCTCGATGCGCTTGACGATGATTCGATCCTGGAGCGGACGAATCTTCATGGGTTTCCTCCGAGCACGCGCGGATCCTTCCCGGCCGCGCGGCGTTGTGGTTGGGGCGGGGGGGGCCCGCCTGGGGTTTCGCGACTCCCGGCCTGAAATCCGGTTTCAGTCGAGGTCCGGTTCCGGCCGGTTTGGCAGTCGTTGCTTCTGACTGCTAATCGCGTCGGCGCAAGGTATGGGGACGGCGCCGGCAGGTCAAGCTGGGCAGCGAGAAATCTCGTTTCAGTTTTGTGACCTGATTGTCCCAGCGTCCCCTCAGCCCGGGTCGGCGATCCACCGATTCAATGGGGGATGAGGAGGGACAGCGGCAGAGCCGGCTCGGCCGGCCACATACCTGTCATCGAGCGGACCTCACCTCGGGCCGTGTTCGCACAGCTCGTGGCCGGTGCACTCGGGGAAACCGACGTCTGTCCCACTCCGATGGCCGTCGACTACCTCGTGCAGCTCCTCACGGACCGGGTTCGCCTCTCGGGAGAGCCCTCGGAAGCGGGCGAACCCACGGAATCCGGTCTCCCCGAGGGGACCCTGGCTGCCGCCCTGGTGGCGGCTCGCGCGGCCGACACCCCCCTCCGCGTCAAGCGGCTGCGGAATCTCGGCGATCGCACCCTCTTCGTGGCGGGCTTCTTCGGGGACAGCCTCGCGCGGCGCCAGGGCGACATCGACTATTACACGGACGTCGGCTGCTACGCGTACTCGGACCTCGCGTCTCTCCTGGTTCGCCGACTCGACGAGCGCTCCCGGCCGCGGCTCTACGAAGAGCTGGCCGACCGCTTCCGGGATTTCATCGCCGTCCTCGCCGAGGTGAGTGACAGCACGATGGGGCGGCGTTCGGCCAACATTCTCCAGCTCTACGACCGCTACCTTCAAACCGGGGATCCCCAGGATCGCGCCCGATTGCTGCGCCACGGCTGCGTGGTGCCACCGCGCATACCCGGCAGCCGGTCGTCGGGGCGACTCCAGTGAACCACCCGGCACCGGTGGTGGCGGCCGCAGCGCAGCGGCTGATCGACGTGTACCGCCTCGACTTCGACCTCGGTGCCGAGCGTTATATCATCGAGCCGGAAGTTGCCCGGCGCATTCTCGGCGAGATCCATGCAGCCGACGACGATTGCGAGGAGCCGCAGTTGCCGCGATCGGGTCTCCTCGTGGTCCAGGGCGGAAGCGACGCACAGGTCGGCCTGTATCTCGATCCCGAGGATGTGGACGACCCCGACACCGTCATCGAGGAGACGAGTCACCTGCTCTGCGTCGCCTGGCACGCCAGGCAGAATCTGCCGGTCTCGCGCCTGCTCCTCGAGCTACAGGGCGAGGTCGATCGCTACGTGATCGCACGAATGACGGGTCGCGACGGGCTCGGCCACTTCGAAGACTTCGCCTGGGCCGAGTGGATGGATGACTCGACCCGTGGCGTCTACGCGACCGCCCACAGCGCGGCCCGCCGCTACTGCCGGGCCCTGTCGGCCCGCTTTCCCCACACCGCGGATACGCCCGACCTCCTCATGGAGCTGCGCCGCTTCTACCGCGCATCACCCGACAAGAAGCTCCACGCCGGGGCCGCGCCCGTCACGGCCTAGTCGGCCGACTGGCGAGTCGGCCGCCGCGCAGCGGGCCAAAAGCGAACGAAGTTCGCACGACGGGAAATGCGCCCGGCGGTGGGTTGACTTTCGCTTCTGTTTCGTTAAAAATTTGGCGAAGAAATAACGAAGACCGGAGCTTACATGGCCCTGACCCGCCGCCAGCGTGAGATCTACGACTTCATCCGCAGCTTCGTGGCCGACAAGGGATACTCGCCGAGTCTCGAAGAGATCGGAGCGGAGTTCGGCCTGTCGTCGGTGGCGACCGTCCACAAGCACGTCCACCACCTCGTCGAGAAGGGGTTCCTCCGGAAGGCGTGGAACCGCTCCCGGTCGGTCGAGCCCGTCGATGAGCCGTCGTCCGACCTCGTGTCGCTGCCGCTGCTGGGCATCGTCGCAGCGGGTGTTCCCATCGAGGCCATCGAAGTGCCGGAGAGGATCGACGTCCCGAGCGAGCTCGTCCCGAAGCGGGGCGAGAGCTACGTCCTGCGCGTTCGCGGTGATTCGATGATCGAAGAGCAGATCCGCGACGGCGACTACGTCGTGGTCGAAAGCCGCGCTGAAGCGCGCGACGGAGAGACGGTCGTCGCGCTCATCCGCGATCAGGACACGACACTCAAGAAACTCTTCCGCAACGGCCGCAGCGTGCGCCTCGAACCCGCCAACGCAAACCTCGACGCGATCGAGGTTCCCGCGCAGGATGTGCAGGTCCGCGGCGTCCTGCGCGGACTGATTCGCCGCTACTAGTTCTCGGGACCCGGCTTTGTTCGCCGATGGCTCACCGCGCGCGCCTCGCGCCTGGGGCTCGCCGGCTGCTAGGGGTTGGGAGGAGTGGGCGTTTTTGCGGGATTCAGCTGGCTGGCTATTCTGAGAAAGAAGCTTTGTTTTCCACGGGTTGCGCCCCCCCGACTCCACCACGGAGAATCGTCATGAATTCGGTGGACGACACCAACGACCCGGTTGCGCTTCTGATCCGCTCGCTCCTGAAGGAGCTCGGTGAGGACCCGGGACGCGCCGGCCTCGAACGCACGCCGCAGCGCGTCGCGAAGGCGATGCGCTTCTTCACCCAGGGCTACGACCAGGATCCCGTCGAGATCCTCAACGGCGCGCTCTTCGACGTCACCTACGACGAGATGGTGATCGTGAAGGACATCGAGTTCTACAGCCTGTGCGAGCACCACATGCTCCCGTTCTTCGGGCGAGTTCACGTCGCGTACGTGCCCAATGGCAAGATCGTTGGCCTCTCGAAGGTCCCCCGGGTCATCGAGATGTTCGCCCGGCGCCTGCAGGTGCAGGAGCGCTTGACCCGCGACATCGCCCAGACCCTCGAAGATGTCCTCCACCCGAAGGGTGTCGCCGTGGTCGTGGAAGCGATCCACCTGTGCATGATGATGCGCGGCGTTCAGCAGCAGAACTCATCGGCCATCACGAGCTCGATGCACGGCGAATTCGAAGCCGACTCCAAGACCCGCGCCGAGTTCATGGACCTCATCCGCCGGCGCAAAGAATCCTTCGCCTGACCCATCCTGTAACGCACCTTGGGGACACTCTTGCATTTCCCACTCGAGGGGTGTCCCCGAGTTGCGAGGTAGTCCCAACGTCCCCGAGTTGCGTCGCGCTAGCGGAGGCTCTGGATCGAGGCGAGGTCGATCGTGAGCTGGCCCGACGCTTCGAGGGATCTGCGGCGCCACTGGATCCAGGTTTCGACCTGGGCGCTTCGCTTGCGCTCGAGGAGCTTCTTGCGTTCCGCCTCCAACTGTCCGTCGATCTCGGCGGGGTCGACAGCGTTGCGCTCGAGGAGCTGAACGAGGACGAACTTCTCGCCCACCTCGAAGACCCGTGGTGAGCTCTCGCCCGGCTGCATGGTGAAGGCGGCGGCCATCAGGTCCTGCGCGGCGCCGAGGCTGGGCACGAATCCATCGGGCCGGCGCCGCAGCAGGCCACTGCGCTCGAGGGTCAGATCCTGGTCTCGCACGGCGGTCTCGAGGTCCTTGTCGCCGCTCACCTCGGCCGAGATCGTCTGCGCGAGCGCGCGGGCGTCCTCGCGCGCCGCGTCGCGACCGAGAAGCTCGACGGCGAGCTCCTCGCGGACCTCTTCGAAGCTGCGGTTCTCCGCTGCCTTCTTCTCCTCCACACGGATGACGTGGAAGCCGAAATCGCTGCGGACGGGCTCAGTCGTCTGTCCGGCTTCGAGCGCGAACGCGGCGTCTTCGAAGGCCTTGACCATCCGCCCGCGGCCGAAGAAGCCGAGATCGCCGCCCTCGAGTTTGCTGCCGACGTCGTCGGAGATCTCTTCGGCGAGATCGGCGAACTCCTCCTCTTCGAGACGGACGATTGCGATCTCCGCCTTCTTTCGCGCCGCGTCCACGGCTTCCTCATCCGCGTCCTTGTCGACGCGGAACAGGATGTGTCGCGCGCGCACTTGTTCGGGGACGTTGAACGTGGCGTTGCGCTGTGAGTAGAGGTCGCGGGCCTCCGATTCGCGCGCCTCGAGGAACGCGTCGACCTGTATCTCTTCGGGCTCGAAGTCTTCCGGAGCCTCGCCCGCGTCGAGCGCGACGAAGCCGATGCGGACTTCCTCGAGGCGCTGGCGCACGGAGAGTCGCGCTTCGTCGTCGGTGACGGCGGCGTTTCTGCGCATGAACGTCAGCATCTTCTCGGCGAGTAGACGCGTGCGCTGATCGCGCATGAAGTTGCGCTCGTTTCCATAGTTGTATTCGACCCAATCGGAGAACTGTTGTCGGTCGAAGCGGTTGTCGGAACCGCGGAATCCAGGGACGTCGAGGATCGAGCGCTCGATTTCCTTCGTCGCGACGACCAGACCCTGATGCTCCGCCTCGATGGCGAGCACCGCTCTCTGGACGATCACGTTCGTCGCCATCTGATCGATCGTGGCGCGCATGGCGCGCGCATCGAAGTTGTCGCCGAGGGCTTGCTTCAGCTGCTCCTCGCGTTGGATGCGCGACTGCTCGAATTCGCGAGCACCGAAGCCGTAGGGGCCGACCGTGATCCAGTTCCCCGCGGAACGACCGCCTTCGATCGGTCCACCGACCCCCATATACAAGACGAATACACCACCGACTCCGATGACGATGGCCGCCGTGAACCAGCGCCGTCCGCGCCTGAGAAAACTGAGCATCTCGACCTCGGTTGGTTGATGGGGGGGGTCTGGCGCGCCCGGCCCGAACCGCCCCCTCCACTGTGCCCGCACGTTAGCTCCGCGCGGCCTCGTGGTGGAGTTTCGGCCGCCCGGGCGGGCGCCTCAACCACCCCGGGCCCGGCTTTGGGGTCTCGATTTCCCGCCCGCGGCGGCGCTCATTCCGCGAGCCCGAATGGACGATGAGAACCGCGGAGAGACGTCGAGAGCCGCGCGCGCGCGCCAGGAGGGCCGCGATTGAGGCGGAGTGGCCGGGCGGATGAAACCCCGGTTTGGCGCTTGAACCCCCGAGGGCCGACTGATAGCATCGAAATCGTGGGGTTACGGCACCAAACAATGCCATGAATTCAAGAGGTTAGAAGGGCAGCTTGCCAGTTGCGGCGATACCCGGATAAAACGCTGTCGTAATGATTTCTGACAGGAGACGGATGTGATTCTCGACCGCGTCTTGGGCTTCTTCTCGAACGACCTGGCCATCGACCTCGGCACCGCAAACACGGTGGTGTACGCGAGAGGGCAGGGAATCGTCGTGTCGGAACCCAGTGTGGTCGCCGTGGCCCGAGACGCCCGCGGCGTCGACAAGGTCAAAGCCGTCGGCACGAAGGCCAAGGAGATGCTCGGGCGCACTCCGGGCAACATCGTCGCGATCCGTCCGATGAGAGACGGCGTCATTGCCGATTTCGAGATCACCGAGGCCATGCTCCGCTATTTCATCGAGCGGGTGCACGACCGCAAGCGCATGGTGCGCCCGCGCATCGTCATCGCGGTGCCGTCGGGGATCACCGAGGTCGAGAAGCGTGCAGTGCGCGAGTCCGCGATGTCGGCCGGCGCGCGCGAGGTCTATCTCATCGACGAGCCGATGGCAGCTGCCATTGGTGCGGGCCTGCCCATCACCGAGCCGTCGGGCAACATGATCATCGACATCGGCGGCGGCACCACCGAGGTGGCCGTGATCTCGCTGTCCGGAATCGTCTACTCGAACTCTACGCGAGTCGGTGGCGACAAGATGGACGAGGCGATCATCAACTACGTGAAGCGCAAGTACAATCTGCTCATTGGCGAGCGCACGGCCGAGGTCATCAAGATCGAAATCGGCACCGCGTATCCCACCGAGGAGATCGAGACCATGGAGATCAAGGGACGCGACCTCGTGGCGGGCGTTCCGAAGACCCTCGAGCTCAAATCGGAAGAAGTGCGCGATGCCCTGTCCGAGCCGGTGAACGCGGTGGTAGAGAGCGTGCAGATCGCGCTCGAGCGCACACCGCCGGAGCTGGCCGCGGACATCGTCGACAAGGGCATCGTGCTCGTCGGCGGCGGTTCGCTGCTGCGCAATCTGGATGTCTTGCTTCGGGAGACCACTGGGCTCCCGGTCATGTTGGCAGAAGACCCCCTCACTGCCGTGGCGATCGGAACCGGGCGCACGCTCGAAGACATTCCGTTGCTCAAGGACGTCGCGATCCGCTCATAGGCGGCGGAAATCGGCGATTTTTGAGGTTCTCCGGGAATTTTCCAGGGGCCAACGGGCAACTCGTGTGTGCATCCGATCCTCCGGGAAGCCAGCCGGTGGTGGGGGCACGGAGTTGGATGCGGGGTTCATGCCCGAGTTTCGCAGCGGATTGAGCCAATCCCTCTTGCTGGCCGCCCTCGTGGCGGTGGCGGTGTTGAGCATGGCCGTCGACGGAGGTCGCGAGACCGGCGAAGGCGGTGAGATGTCGTGGTTCACCGGTGCGATCCTCGATGTCGCCGCACCCGTGCAGAAGGTCCTGGCGATGCCCGTCGACTTCGTGCGCGAAACGTTCATCGACTACGTCGACCTGCTGATGGTGCGCGAGGAGAACAGCGAGCTGCGTGCCCGAGTCGCCGCGCTCGACGAGGAGAACCTCCAGTTCCGCGAAGCCCTCGTGGCGAGCGGTCGGCTGCAGCGCATCGCCGAGATGCGCGACGCGTTCGAGATCCCGATGCTGCCCTCGGAGCTCGTGGGGGTCGATGCGTCGCCGTGGTTCCGTTCGGCGCTCGTCGACCGCGGACAGGTAGACGGCGTGCGCGCCGGCATGCCCGTGATCTCCGAGCAGGGACTCGTCGGCCTCGTACGCGCCACGTCGACCACAGCCGCGCGCACCATGCTCGTCGTCGACCGCCAGAGCGCGATCGACGGAACCGTGCAGCGCAGTCGCACGCGCGGCCTGGTGCGCGGACGCGGCACCGACCAGCTCGAGTTCGAGTTCGTCGCGCGCGGCCACGACGTCGAGGTCGGAGACCTCGTGATGACGTCGGGCCTCGGTGGCGTGTATCCGAAGGGTCTGCGCATGGGCGAGGTGGTCGAGATCCTGGATCCCGGCTCGCAGCTGATGCAGACCGCGCTGATCGAACCGGCCGTCGATTTCGGTCGGCTCGAGCAGGTGTTCGTGATGCTGCGCCGCGGTCCCACCATGGAGCTCCTCTACGGGGCAGAGGACGGGGACCTCGCCGTCGCCGAAGCTCCCGACGATCCAGCGTCGTGAGGCCCTTCGTCGGCATCCTCGGGCTCGGCGCCGCGGTAGCGATTCTGCAGGGCCTGCTCGGCACCTTCGTTCCGCAACACTACTGCCCGGACTTCGGACTGCTGCTGGTCGTCGGGTTGGGTCTCTCCTGGCGCGGGTTCGCGAGCGGTCTCTTCCTGTCGGCGTTCCTCGGCTTCCTCACGGACTTCCTCTCGGGCTCGTTGCTCGGCCAGCACGGGTTCTTGCGCATGTCCGTGTATCTCGCCTCGCGCCTCGGGAGCCGCCACCTGAGTCTGCTCGGCCCGCTGCCGCTCGCCTGCTTCGTGGCCGCGCTCACCGCGGCGAACGCCGCCGGGATGGCGGTTCTGACCAGCACGTTCACCGCCGGACTGCCGCTCGACGGCACGGCCCTCACCGGCATCGTCCCGCAGATGCTCCTGAATGCGCTCTTTGCCGCGCCTGTCGCCGCGGTGGCCGAACGCGCGACGCTGATGCTGAGCGACGACGAGAACGCGCGCCGCATGCTGAACCTCGAAACGCGGGGCCGAACGGCGTGATCGGTGGAGTGGGGAGCGGTGGACGTCTCGGCACCAGTGGTGAGTCGCTGGTGGAAGGGCGCGCCCCCTTCCTGGCCGCCGGCATCCTGCTCGTCTTCGGCGTCTTCGTCGCTCGGCTCTTTCAGCTGCAGATCATGGAGTCGGCCGACCTGCGCGAGCGGTCGCAGCGCAACTCGGTACGCACGATCACGTTGGAGGCTCCGCGCGGCGACATCGTCGACCGCGACGGACGTCTGCTCGCCACCACGCGCCCCGCTTTCGGGCTGAACGTACTGCCCGTCGAACTCCGCAATCGCGAGCTCACCTTCGCCGCAATCGGCCAGCTGCTCGACACCGACCCCGCACTTCTCACGGAGCGGGTCGGCGTGCCCAAGGGGCGCGACCGCTTCAAGCCCGTGCACCTCGCTGACGATCTCTCGTACGACCGCCTCGTGCGCATCGAGTCACACCTCTACGCGTTGCCCGGCGTCCTCACGGACATCCAGCCGCGTCGCCACTACGTGGGCGGAGAGCTCGCTGCCCACATGCTCGGCCTCATCGGGGAGATTGGTCGCAAGCAGCTCGAGACGCCGGAGTTCGAGGGCTACCGCAGCGGCGAGGTCGTGGGGAAGGCCGGCGTCGAGATTCTGTTGCAGTCGCGGCTGCGCGGTCGCGCTGGCGGTCGCAACCTGGTGGTCGACGTCTCCGGCCGAAGTATCGAGGTCATCGACGAGATGATGCCGGTGCCGGGTGGCACGGCGACGCTCACGCTGGACATCGATCTGCAGCGCGTCGCGGAGGAGGCGTTCCTTCCCGACGTTCTCGGAGAGCGCGCAAAGATGGGCGCGCTCGTCGCCCTCGACCCTCGCACCGGGGACATCCTCGCACTCGTGTCGAAGCCGTCCTACGACCCCAATGATTTCGCGGGCGGCGTCGACTCGGAGACGTGGGAGCGCCTCACGAGTGACCAGTGGCGGCCGATCCAGAATCGTGCGATCGCGGGGCAGTACCCGCCGGGCTCCACCTACAAGGCGATCGTGGCCGCCGCTGCCCTCGAAGAGGGCCTCGTCAGTCCCGAGGAAAAGATCTACTGCCCGGGGCACTTCCGCCTCGGGCGGCGCACCTACCGCTGCTGGAAGCGCGGCGGTCACGGCGAAGTCGACCTCTACGAAGCGCTGGTGAACTCGTGCGACGTCTTCTTCTACACGGTGGGTCTGCGCGTTGGGATCGACAAGCTCGCCGAGTACGCGCGCGGATTCAACCTCGGCCAACGCACCGGTATCCCCCTGGCGAACGAGCTCGCCGGCCTCGTGCCCACGAGCTCGTGGAAGGAGCGCCGCTTCAAGGAGGTGTGGGTCCGGGGCGAGACCGTGTCCGCGGCGATCGGTCAGGGATTCAACCTCGTAACTCCACTGCAGCTGGCCGTCGCCTTCGGAGCGATTGGAAACGGGGGCAAGCTGATGCAGCCCCGCGTCGTGCTCCAGACGCGCGACATGCAGGGCGTGGTCACGCCGGGGCCGGCACCGCGCCTGTTGCGCGAAATACCGGTTTCACCGAAGAACCTCGAGATCGTGCGCGCGGGACTCGAGGGCGTGGTCAACGACCCGGTTGGAACCGGCAGGCGTTCGCGCGTTCCGGGCGTACTCGTTGCGGGGAAGACCGGAACGTCGCAGGTGGTGAGCCTCGAGCACACCGAGGGCCTGGAAGAGGAAGATGTTGTGCTCGAGCACCGTGACCACGCGTGGTACGCGGCCTTCGCTCCGGCGAAGAACGCGGAGATCGCGGTGGCGGTGATCGTCGAGCACGGCGGCAGCGGCGGCAGCACCGCGGCGCCCGTGGCGCAGAAGGTGCTCGCGAAGTACTTCGAGAAGAAGCGAGCGGCGGAGCGGCTCCCCGTGATCGAGCCCCCCGCCGTGCTCGAAGCCAGCGGGGCCCGCGCAGGCGCCTCCGCGACGCTCGCGGCAGCGATCCCGACAGTGACGGGTCCGGGGACGGGAGACGATCGTGTCCGCGATTGATCGCCGGCTGATCCAGAACTTCGATTGGCCACTCTTCGCCCTCGTCTCGGTCCTGCTGACGATGGGGATCGTCAACCTCGTCTCGGCTACGGCCGGTGACAGCGGCCTGTCTCCCGAGGTGTTGCGGCAGCTGCTCGCGATGGGGCTCGGCGGCATCGGGATGGTCGTGGTGCTGGCGATCGACTACCGCCACTACGAGCGCCTTGCAGTTCCGATGTTCGCGGTCTGTCTGGCACTGCTGGCCGCGACACTCGTATTCGCACCGGTGACGCGCGGTAGTCGCAGCTGGCTCTTCGGAGGCAGCTTTCAGCCGTCCGAGTTCGCAAAGCTCGGACTGATCCTCGCGCTCGCGCGCTTCTTCCACCGCAATCCGCCCGGCAACAAACACGCGCTGAGTGACGTCCTGCGCCTCGCCACGATCGTGGTCCTGCCCGTCGGTCTCATCGTTCTGCAGCGCGACATGGGCGTGGCGCTCCTGACGCTCTTCATCGCATCGACCTTTTTCGTGTTTCTCCGGATCCCGTTGCGCGCGTGGCTGGGCGTCGCGATGGCGGCTGCCGCAGGCCTCGTGTCGATCTGGATGTTCGCCCTCAAGCCCTATCAGCGAAGTCGCATCCTCGACGTGATCGACCCGGGCCGCGATCCCCTGGCGTCGGGCTATCAGGCCATCCAGTCGCGCATCGCGATCGGTTCCGGGGGGCTCTTCGGCACCGGCTACATGGAGGGCACGCAGACGCAGCTGCGCTTTCTCCCCACGCAACACACCGACTTCGCGTTCTCCGTACTCGCCGAGGAGTGGGGTTTCGTGGGGAGCTGCGTCGCCCTCGGTTTCTACGTGAGCCTCATGCTCTGGGGACTGCTCGTCGCCCGCAGCGCCAAGGACGGCTTCGGCGGCATGCTTGCTGTGGGCGTCGTGGCGATCCTGTTCTGGCCCGCCGTGCTCAACATCGCAATGGTGCTGGGCCTCGCGCCGGTGATCGGCGTGCCGCTGCCACTCTTCTCGTACGGGGGATCGGCGCTCGTGACGACGCTCATCGCGATCGGGATCCTGATGAACGTGTCCATGAGGCGCTACGTCTTCTGACGCGCCTCAGCCCCTCAGCTCCTCAGCGATCCACCCTGTGGGCCTGCTCCGCGGTGGCGAAGCGTCCGCCCGCGGCGCGCCACTCCTGATCGCCGCCAGGGCCAGGACTCTTGTACGATCCCCGCATGAGCTTCCCCGTTCCGGTGCGCAAGCAGGCCCGCGTCGGCGCGTTCTTCGACATGGACAAGACGCTGATCGCCGAGAACTCGGGCAGCCTCTACATGCGCTACCGCTACCAGCGCGGTGAGATCAGCGGGGCGGAGTTCCTCAAGGGCGCGTGGTCGTACATCCAATACAAGCTTGGCGTGCTCGACATCCGCAACTGGACCAAGCAGATGATGGTGCAGTTTCGGGGGCGGAGCGAAGAGGACCTCCAGGAGGAGGCGATCCGCTGGTTCGACGACCTGGTGGTGCAGACCCTCTACCCCGAGGCGACCCGCCTCGTGGCCGACCACCACGCGAAGGGGCACGTCGTGGCCATCGTCTCGGGCGCCACGAAGTTCGTGGTGCGACCCATCGCCGAGCGGCTCGGCATCGAGCACATGCTCTACACCCGACTCGAGGTCGAGGGGGGGCTCTTTACGGGACGCGTGATCGAGCCCATCTGCTTCGAAGAGGGAAAGATCTACTGGCTCCAGCAGTTCATCGAGGAGCAGGAGATCGACCTGGCGCGGAGCTGGTTCTACACCGATTCCATCACCGACCTGCCGCTTCTCGACATCGTCGGGCACCCGGTGGCGGCGAATCCCGACCCGCTCCTCTACCGCATGGCGGTAAAGCGGCGCTGGCCCATTCGCTTCTTCGATCCACCCGAGGTGGATCTCGCGCTACCGCCGGCGCTGGCCGCTGAAAACGACGGGGGGCCGGCGAACCCCCAACCCCCCGCGTGATCAATGGGATCGCAAGCTAGAGGAGCTTGGCCACCATCTCCTCGAAGTCCTTGCGCGGACGGGCGCCGACGAGCTGCTCGACGACCTGCCCGCCCTGAAACGCGAGCACGGTCGGAATCGAGCGCACGCCGAACTTGCCCGGCGTCTGCGGATTCGCGTCGATGTCCATCTTCACGATCTTTACGCGATCGCCGTACTCGACCGCGAGCTCCTTCACGATCGGCGCGATCTGTCGGCAGGGGGCGCACCACTCGGCCCAGAAGTCGATGATCGTGGGCTGGTCCGATTGGAGGACTTCTGCTTCGAAGTTCTGATCCGTGATCTCGAGGACGTCGGCCATGGGGTCTCCTTGTCTGCTCCGGTGCCGTTCGCGCGGAGTGCGTCAGCGCTCGAGGTAATTGGATGCCCGCGAACGTGTGAGGTCACGGCGGTACGGGAGCGAGGCTAGGAGGTTGCACGGCGGTCGGCCACTTCGATCGGCTGAGACGAAGTTTTCCCGCACGACGCCCCTCACCGATCCGAGCACGATTTGACGCTGTATCTCACGCCCGGTATGTTGCGCGAGGAACTCCTCGATGTATTTGGATTCATTAGGGTTTTGGACGTCTCGGGGAATCCTGGGAGTTCGCGAAATCCGGGGAGCTGGCGGTGGGCATGAGCGATTCGCGCCGAGATGCGCCGCGGGCCAGCGCCGATCTCGTTCGGCAGCGGCTCCTGGAGAGCGCCGGCCTGCTCGAAGCGAGCGTCGAACCCTGCGCCGATGCCATCGCCGCGGCCGCGCAGCTCTTGTGTGAAGCGCTGCGCGACGGTCGCCGCGTGCTCACGTTCGGGAACGGCGGCTCGGCCGCCGACGCGCAGCATTTTGCCGCGGAGCTGTCCGGCCGCTTCGGGCGCGAGCGCGCCGCGCTACCGGCGCTCGCACTCACGGCAAACAGCTCGGACGTCACTGCGATCGCCAACGACTACGGGTACGAGCGCGTCTTCGCGCGCCTCGTCGAGGCGCACGGCGCCGCGGGCGACGTCGCCGTCGGGATCTCCACCTCCGGCGAGTCGGCGAACGTCTGCGAAGGCGTGCGCGCCGCGCGCGACGCCGGCCTCCACACCCTTGCGCTGACCGGCAGGGGGGGCGGCAAGCTCGCCGGCCTCGCGGATCGCTCGATCGTCGTTCCCTCCGACGTCACGGCGCGCATCCAGGAGGTGCACGGCGTCGCGATCCACGTTCTCTGCGAGATCGTCGAGGAGACTCTCTTAGGCGGGGAGTTCGCATGAGTCGACGGCGACCGCGCATCGACCGCACGAAGGTACGCACCGTGAGCGCCCGGCGGCGTTCGAGCAAGGTGAAGCTCGCAGAGGAGGCCACCCCGCATCGGCCGGGCTCGCGCTTCGGCGATTTTCTCGACGGGCTCCCCGAGATTCTCGGCGCCCGCGATCTGCGCGCTGCCATCGACGCCGGCGCCCGCGCCCACGCGCGCCACAAGACGCTGCTCTGGGGCCTTGGCGCCCACGTGGTCAAGGTCGGCCTCTCACCCATCGTGGTCGATCTCCTCGAGCGCGGTCTCGCCACCGCGCTCATGATGAACGGAGCCGGCTGCGTTCACGATCTCGAGCTCGCGCTGATGGGACGCACCAGCGAAGACGTTGCAACGTCGCTCGACGACGGCAGCTTCGGCATGGCGGGGGAGACCGCGGAGCGCCTGAATCGCGCGATCCGCGCGGGCGCCGACGAGGGACTCGGCATGGGCGAGGCGGTGGGTCGCGAGATTCTCGAGGGCGCGTACCCCAACAAGGACCGCTCCATCCTCGCGAGCGCGGCGCGTCTCGACGTGCCCGCCAGCGTCCACGTCGCCATCGGTACCGACATCCACCACATGCACCCGGGCGCCGACGGCGCGGCGCTCGGGGCCACGAGCTACCGCGACTTCGAGATGCTCACGTCGGTGGTGGCAACGCTCGGCTCGGGAATCGTGTTCAACGTGGGCTCGGCGGTCATCCTGCCAGAGGTCTTCCTGAAGGCACTCTCGCTCGCGCGCAACCTCGGCCACAAGGCCCACGGTTTTACGAGCGTCGACATGGACTTCATCCGCCACTACCGCCCGCAGGCGAACGTGGTCGAACGACCGACGCGAACCGGCGGTACCGGTCTCTCGCTCGTCGGCCACCACGAAATCATGGTCCCCCTGCTCGCCGCCGGGCTTGCCGAGGCCACGGCTGCTTCGAAGCGTCGATCGAAGCGGCGGGCGCGCTGAGCCCCGCAGCGCCCGGAGTGCCCGCCCTCGAAGCGCTGCGCAGCCTCGGCGCCGGACTGTCGCGCATCACCGAGCGCTGGGTTCCGGATTCCTGGGTGATCTGCATGGGGCTCACAGCGGTGGTGCTCGCGCTCGCCGTCGGCGGCGCCGGTGCGGGTGTCGAAGAAGCGGTGGTGGCGTGGGGCGACGGCGTCTGGACCTTGCTGTCGCTCGGCATGCAGTTCGCGATATCGCTCGTTGCCGCCTACGCGTGCGTGACGTCGCGGCCGGCCTTCCGCCTGCTCGATCGCCTCGCCGCAATTCCCGATCCCGACCGCCCCCGGCAGGCCATCGCGCTCATCGGATTGTTCTCCATGGCTGCGGGCTATCTCAACGCCGCCGTGTGCACGGTGGTATGCGCGCTCTTCGTGCCGTTCGTCGCGCGCCGCAATCCCAATACCGATATCCGGGTCATCATCGCCGGTGCGTACCTCGGTCTCGGAACGGTCTGGCACGGCGGGCTCTCGGGATCCGCCCCCCTGATCCTCGCGACGCCCGGCAACCCACTGCTCGAGCCGGGGACGGGGGCTCCCATCGTCGACCGACTCTATCCGGTCACCGAGACGCTCTTCCTCCCGTTCAACCTCGTGTACCTGCTCGTGATCGGCTCGGCTGCGCTCGGTACGCTGCTGCTCCTCCACCCGAGTCGCGACGTCCGGACTCTGACCGCCGAGCAGGCCGAGGCGATCCTCCCGAAGCTGCCCCCCGACGAACCGGTGGACGACACGCCGGCCGGTCGCGTCGACGCGTTTCGCGGCTGGGTGTGGCTCGCCGTCGTGCTGCTCGCGTATCCGCTCGGCCACTCGCTCGTGACGAAGGGCTTCGGCGCCACCTGGACGATCAATGCGTACAACACCGTATTCCTGACCCTCGCGTTGTTGCTCCACGGGCGCCCGCTGCCCTTCCTGCGCGCGTGTCGCCAGGGGGTCGACACGGCGTGGGGGCTGATCCTGCAGTTCCCGTTCTACGCCGGGATCTTCGGCGTGATGCAAAACGCGGGTCTCGGCGCGTGGCTGGGCGGGCTCTTCGAACGGATCGCCACGACGGCCGGCTATCCGCTGCTCGTCTACCTGTACTCGGGGGTGATGAACCTCTTCGTGCCGTCGGGTGGGTCGAAGTGGCTCATCGAGGCCCCCTATCTGATCCCCGCCGGCGAAGAGATGGGGGTGTCGGTGATCACGGTGATGCTCGCCTACGCGTACGGCGACTCGACGACGAACCTCATCCAGCCCCTGTGGGCCATCCCGGTGTTGGCCGTCACGCGGATGCGCTTCGGCGACATCGTCGGGTACACGTTCCTCGTGGCGCTCGCCTGCCTCGCGGTCAACATCGTCGCGATGCTCGTGATCCCGGCTGCGCTGTGAGGCCACACTGCCGCGAGATCTGCGCCCGGGAGAGGGCGGGCGTGACCGGTCGCACGCGTCGCGAGGGCGAGGATTCAAAGAAGAACCGCGATGGAGTCTCCGATCGGGAAGCGCCCTACAATGGCGCTACCCCGACAGGCCGGGGAGTCCAGGGCTGGGGAGTTGCGGATGGGACGCATTGTTCTCCGTGAAGGCGACATCACCGAAGAAGCGGTCGACGCCATCGTGAACGCCGCCAACAGCGATCTCGTGCTGGGTTCCGGCGTCGCCGGCGCCATCCGCGCGAAGGGCGGACCGACCATTCAGGCGGAGTGCGACACCCACGGACCCGTCGACGTCGGCGGGGCCGCGCTGACCGGCGCCGGCGAGCTGCCGGCGCGGTTCGTCCTCCACGCTGCGGGCATGCCACTCGGCGGTTCGGCGAGCGAGGACAGCGTGGCGTCGTCGCTGCGAGCGAGTCTCGCCCTCGCCGACGAAAAAGGCTGCCGGAGCGTGGCCGTCCCGGCGATTGGCGCCGGGGTGGGGGGGCTCTCGATTCAGCGGAGCGCGGAGCTCCTGCTCGAGGTCGCCCGGGAACACCTCGCCGGGGAGACGGGGATCGAGGAAATCCGCTTCGTGCTGTTCGGGGAGCCCACGTACCGGATCTTCGAGTCGACCCTCGACGTCGCCAAGGTCGAGGCGCAGATGAAGAAGCTGCGAGAGCGGTCGAGCTGACCCCGGGGAGGGGAGGGCCGGGAAAGCGCTACCTTTCTCCCCAAAGGGGTCCTTGGTTTGATCGTTCAGCTCCACCAGCTGGCGGCAGCCCTCTACCTCGCCGCAGGCCTCGCGGCCGGGCTCGGGCTGGCGCTGCCGCTGACGCGCCTGCTGCGCGTGGCCGTCGCCATCCTGGCCGTCGGCGCGCTGATCCACGGCTTCAGCTTCTCGCTCTTCCACGAAGCGACCCCGCCCGTGCCGCTCACGGACCACGCGGCGGCGGTCTCGCTCATGGCCTGGATCGCGGTGTTGTTCTCGATCGTCCTGCTCGCCCGCGCACGGCTCCTCGCACTGACCGCGCTGGTGGCGCCGGCCGGCTTCCTCGGCACCTTCTTCGCCGCGCTGCAGCTCGCCGAACCCGCACCCACCGGCCTGGCCGGGAGCGGCTCTCTCCCCCACGCGCACGTGCTGCTGGCGAGCGCCGGACTCTCCCTGCTCGGCGTGGCCGGTCTCGCCGGGGCCCTCTTCCTCGTGGAGCACCGGCGCCTCAAGTCGAAGCGACCCGTCCGATTCAGCACCCCGCTGCCCTCCCTCGAAGCCCTCGACCGCGCGAACCGGGTGGCGCTCGCGCTGGGCTTCCCGCTCCTCACGCTCGGCGTCGCGAGCGGGATGCTGTGGTTCGAATCGAGCACGGGGCGCTTCTGGACGGGCAGTACTCACGAGACCTGGTCGGCGGTGGCCTGGATGATCTACGCCGTGCTGGTGGCGGCGCGATTCGGCACGCCCCAGGGCTCGCGGAGAGCCGCGGCGAGCGCAGTGTGCGGCTTCGTCTTCCTCTTCTTCGCGGTGATCGGCGTGGAGCTGTTCGCGTGAAGGTCATGCTCGTGGGGATGAACCACCGCTCGGCGCCGGTGGAGGTGCGCGAACGCGTCGCCGTAGACGACGTGACACCCGCGCTCACGAAACTCCTCGCCAGTTCGGAGATCGACGAGGGCATCCTCCTCTCGACGTGCAATCGCACCGAGGTCGTGGTCGTAACGCGTTCACCGGACGCGGCGCGGCTTCGTCTCCAGTCCTTCTTCCGGCGGGATCTCGCGGACGAAGGCGAGGCCATCGGGCTCGACGAACTCGGGGACTTCCTCTACGAGTACGCCGACGCCGAAGCCATCGGCCACCTGCTTCGCGTGGCGTCTTCGCTCGACTCCATGGTGGTGGGCGAGCCGCAGATCCTCGGCCAGGCCAAGGCCGCGTACGCCGCGGCGGTGGATTGCGGCGCGAGCGGCCCCATCTTGAACCGCATCTATCAGGCGGCCTTCGCCACGGCGAAGCGCGTGCGCACCGAGACGCGGATCGCCGAGCGACCGGTGTCGCTGGCGCGCGTGGCGGTCGACCTCGCCAAGCAGATCTTCGAGGATCTCGAGAACAAGCGGGCGCTCATGGTCGGCGCGGGGGAGATGATCGAGATGGCAATGCGTTCGCTGCGCGGCGCCGGCCTCGAAGAGATCGCGGTGGCGAACCGTACGGTGGCCAATGCCGAGAGCCTCGCGGCCGAGTTCGGCGCCACCGCGCACGGTCTCGATGAGCTCCCCGAGCTGATGACAGGCGCCGATGTGGTGCTGAGCTGTATCGGCGGCGACGCGCCCGTGATCACGCGCGCTGGACTCGCGGCCGTTCTGAAAGCGCGCCGCAACCGACCGCTCTTCGTCATCGACCTCGGCGTGCCGCGCAACGTCGAGCCCGAACTCGACGACCTCGACAACGTCTATCTCTACGACATCGACGACCTCGCTGACGTGGCGAGCACCAACGCCAAGGCGCGCAAACAGGAATCCGAGCGCGCCGAGCTGATCATACACGAGGAGTGTCAGCGCCTCGACGGTTGGTTCGCGGCGCTGCGCGCCGCGCCCACGATCAAGCACCTGCGCGAGCGCGTCGAGAGCATTCGCAAGGGCGAGGTCGAGCGCGCCCTCGCGCGCCGGAGTCTTTCCGATGAGCAGCGCGACGCTGTCGAATCGCTCACGCGCTTGATCGTGAACAAGATCCTCCACGCTCCGATGACGCGCCTCAAGCACGAGGCGGAGACCGAAGAAGGGATGGCCTACCTCGAGGTCGCCCGCATCCTGTTCGCCCTCGATGAAGACGAAGGCGACGCGTAGAGGATCCGGTGAGTACGCTCCGCATCGCCACCCGCAAGAGCGACTTGGCACTCGCTCAGGCCCGGTTCGTCGGGCGTCTCGTCGAGGAGCGGCTCGGTTGGAAGGTGGAGCTCGTACCGATGAGTACCCGCGGCGATCGCCTGAAGGGCCCGCTCAAGGAGGCCGGTGGGAAGGGACTCTTCGTGAAAGAGATCGAGGAAGCGCTGCTCGACGGCCGCGCGGACCTCGCCGTGCACTCGGCGAAGGATCTGCCCGCGCTGACGCCCGGTGGCCTCGAGCTCTCGGCGTTTCCCGATCGCGCCGACCCGCGCGACGCGCTGGTGGCGCGCGAACGCGGCGCCACCCTCGCCGAGCTTCCGAGCGGTGCGCGCGTCGGGACGGGGAGCGTGCGACGCAGCGCGCTCCTCGAAGCGGCTCGCCCCGACCTCGAGGTGGTTTCGCTGCGCGGCAACGTGCCGACGCGGCTCGCCAAGCTCGACGCGGAGAATCTCGATGCCGTCATCCTCGCGTGCGCAGGCCTCGATCGGCTCGGCTACGCGGACCGCATCGACGAGCGCATCTCGCCCGATGTCATGTTGCCGGCCGTCGCGCAGGGCATTCTCGCGCTCGAGACGCGCATCGGCGACGAGCGAACGGCCGACCTCCGCGTGCTCGACGACCCGCGTGCGGCATCGGCTGCCGCCGCCGAGCGGGGCTTTCTGATTCGCGTCGGTGGCGACTGCGGAGTTCCGATGGCGGCGTTCGCCGAGCATCGCGAGGAAGATCGTCTGCGCGTCCGCGGGCTCGTGATCTCCCTCGACGGAAAACGCGCGGCAAAGGCAGAATGCGAAGTGCCGGCGGCGGAAGCGCTCGAGGCGGGGGGTCGCCTCGCCGCACAGGTGCTCGCCGAAGGCGGCAGCGACATCCTTGCCGAGCTGCGCGGAGCGTCGCCATCGTGAGTTCTGTGGGAAAGGTCTTCCTGGTGGGCGCGGGGCCGGGCGATCCCGACCTGATTACCGTTCGCGGTGCGTCCGTGCTGCGCGACGCGGATGTCGTGATCTACGACGCCCTGGCCGTGGACGATCTCCTCGACCTCGCACCGCCCCACGCGCGCCGCATCAACGTCGGAAAACGCGGACACGAAACACCGACGCGATCCCAGGAAGAGACCACCGCGCTGATCATCGAGGAGGCGCGCGCGGGTCGCAGCGTGGTGCGTCTGAAGGGCGGGGACCCCTTTGTGTTCGGCCGCGGCGGCGAGGAGGCGTCGGCCTGCCACGCGGCGGGGATTCCCTTCGAAGTGGTGCCCGGGATCTCATCGGTGCTCGCGGCGCCGGCCGCGGCGGGCATTCCCGTGACGGATCGGCGCCACGCCGCGTCCTTCGCGGTGGTCACCGGCCACAAGGACCCGACGAAGGTGAGCGAGGAGACGCGTTGGGACCTCCTGGGTTGGGCCGTCGACACGCTCGTGATCGTGATGGGGATGCAGAACCTCGATAGCATCGTCGGTCGCATCCTCTCGAGCGGCCGCAGCCCCGCGACCCCAGCGGCCGTCGTGATGAACGGAACGCTCGCGAGCCAGCGCACGGTGGAGGCCCCGCTCGGCGAGTTGGTGGCGGCGGTGAAGGCCGCGGGCCTCGCCGCGCCCGCCACGGTCGTGATCGGCGAGGCGGTCAAGCTCCGAAGTTCCCTGGCGTGGTTTGAGCGGCGTCCCCTGTTCGGGTGGCGAGTCCTCGTGACCCGCGCCGCCGACCAGGCGGGAACGCTGGCGAGCGCTCTGCGTGAGGCCGGCGCCGAGCCGGTATCGACGCCGATGATCGAGCTGCTGCCGCCTGCGGACTACGCCTCCGTGGACGCGGCGCTTGGCGACCTTCAGGACTACGACGTGCTCCTGCTCACGAGCGCGAACGCCGCGCGCTTCTTCGTGCAGCGCGCCGCCGACGTCGGGCGCGACCTCGTCGATCTGCGGGCGCGTGTCGTGTGCGTCGGGCCGCGCACCGCGGAGGCTGCTCTGCGACTCGGGCTTCCGGTTCACGGGCTGCCGACGAAGCGCTTCGACGCCGAGAGCATGCTCGAAGAGCTCTACCGTCTCGGACTGCCGAAGGGCTGTCGCGTACTGCTTCCGCGGTCCGAAAGGGCCCGCGAATTGCTGCCCGAGGGTCTGCGCGAACGCGGCGCGCGGGTCGATGCCGTCACCGTCTACCGCAACGTCGCGCCGGACGTCGACGCCAGGGGTCTCCGCGAGCGGCTGGTCGCCGGCGAGTTCCAGGCGCTGACCTTCACCAGTCCCTCGACGGTCACCCACTTCTCCGCCATGCTCGACGACGCGGCCCGCGCCGCGGCGCGCGAGTGCGTCATCGCGGGGATTGGCAGCGTGACGGCCGAGGCGCTTCGCGGTGTGGGGCTGCCTGCGGACGTCGTGCCCGAGCGGTCGGGTGCCGAAGAGCTCGTGGCGGCGCTCGTCGCGCACGTGGGAGCACAGGAGGGAGGGCCGACATGAGCTTTCCGAAGACACGCATGCGGCGGCTGCGCCGCAACGGGACGCTGAGGCGCATGGCGCGCGAGACGCGCCTCTCGTGCGACGATTTCATCCTGCCGCTGTTCGTGGTGGAGGGACACGGCGTTCGCGAGCCCGTGGCGTCGATGCCCGGGGTGCACCGGTTCTCGGTCGACAGCCTCGTCGAAGAGGCCAAGCAGGTGGGAGATCTCGGAATCCCCGCCGTCATCCTGTTCGGCGTGCCGGACGACAAGGACGCCCGCGGCAGCGGGGCCGACGCGGTCGACGGCATCGCCCAGCGGGCGGTGGAGGCGCTCAAGGCCGCACAGCCGGACCTCTGCGTCATCACGGACGTCTGCCTCTGCGAGTACACCGATCACGGCCACTGCGGAATCGTCGAAGGCGGCGACGTGTCCAACGACCCGTCGCTCGTGCGCCTCGCGGCGTCGGCGGTCTCGCACGCGCGCGCCGGTGCGGACATCGTCGCCCCGTCGGACATGATGGACGGCCGCGTCGACGCGATCCGCACGGCGCTCGACGCCGAGGGCTTCGAAGACGTTGCCATTCTCTCGTACGCGGCCAAGTTCGCGAGCGCGTACTACGGGCCGTTTCGGGACGCCGCGGGGAGCACACCGCAGTTCGGCGATCGTCGGAGCTACCAGATGGACCCGCCGAATCGGCGCGAAGCGCTCCGCGAGATGCGCCTCGATGTCGAGGAAGGGGCCGACGCCATCATGGTCAAGCCGGCGCTCCCCTACCTCGATCTCGTCGCCGACGCGCGCGCGAACTTCGACGTGCCGATCGCCGCCTACCAGGTATCCGGTGAATTCGCGATGATCAAAGCGGCCGCCGAGCGGGGCTGGATCGACGGCGAGCGCTCGATGGACGAGGCGCTCGTCGGAATCAAGCGGGCCGGCGCCGATTGGATCCTTACCTACGCGGCGAAGGAAGCAGCCGCGCGAATCGGCTGAACGGAGTCGGCCCATGGGCATCGTCTACAAGGTGGTGGAGCTCAGCACCGTCACCGATCAAGAAATCGAGAAGACCCTCAACGAGTGGACGCGCGAGGGCTGGAAGCTCGACAACATCCAGTTCGCCACGCGCGACTCGTCCAAGCGCCCGTCGATGGCGTTCGTGAGCTTCACGCGCGAGGAGCCGGACGCCGACTGAGGGCGGGTCCGCCGATCGTCAAGGAGCGGGCGTGTACCAGATGGGGGAGGTGTAGGCGCGCTCCTGTTGGGTCATCCTCGTACCCGGCGCGATCTTCGCGCCGAAGCGCTTCGCCTCGTAGGCGGTCCAGCGCGCAGACTCGATCTCGAGGACGCGGGCGTAGTAGAAGGCGAGGCTGCCGGGGTCGAAGTCGGGGTCGCGCCACACCGCGCTGAGCTCCGTGGCGCCGGCCGGACGCGCGGCCACCGCGATGTCGACGACCTTCTCGCGCGACTCCCCGCCGGCGTCGAGCCAGCCTTTGACGATCTGGACGCGCTGCAGATTTGCGCCGACGGGATCCTTGACCGCGGCCACCAGGAACGTCGGCGTGCTGCCTGCCGCAGCGGCCGGGAGGTCTCCACCCATCGGTACGCCCTTCGCATAACCGACGTCCGCGAGGTTGCGACTCCTCGTGTCGCGGGCTTCGTAGTCCCAGCCGCCGAAGAAGCGCACCGTCATCCGGGGTCCCGTGGTCGCATACGCCTCCTTGCGTCGGAGTCCGTCGAAGATCGCTCCTCGCGTGTTCGCGGTGGCCCAGACCGCCGCGTATCCCGACGCCACCTGTTCCCAGTTCATCGTCGAGAGCGCGCTGCCCTCGACCGAGTGGATGAACACGCCCTCGGTCCGCCCACTGCCGGGGTGCATGTTCGACGTCTTCCCCCAGTAGTTGTCGTCGTCGGCCGTGGCGAGTGACGTGTGGGCGTCGGTGCTGCCGATCATGCCGAACTTGAAGGGATTGGATCCGACCCGCTCGTGTACGGCGAGCCCATTCTCGAGCGCCGCCCGCGCGTAGTTGCCCTCGAGCATCGAGAGCTCGGTGCGCGCGAGCCCGAAGATGTTCGTCCGGTCCCAGTTCTCGAAGTCCGCGAACTCGTCGTCGGGCGAGAGAAAGGGGTGCGCCTCGCTGTCGCCTTTGATCTGCGTCACTTCGGCGATGGGTTCGAACGTCGCCCGGGCATTCGCGTAGGCGGCATCGATGGGTCTTCCCGAGGAGTCTTCCACGGCGAACATCAGCCCGTTGCTGAGGTTCATGTTGTGGGGAATCGCGAAGGCGGCGCCGCCGGTGTCGCGTTCGTAGTCGGCGAGGTACTGCCAAAGATCCTCGGGTCGGAGGCTGTCGATCGCCGAGAACGGCAACACCTTCTTGGTTCGGTCCGGCCCGTCGCGGAAGATCACGTTGCGGTGGAGGTTGTTGCCGTCGGGCGTCGAGCCCCACTCGTAGCCGATGAAAGCGGTGAAACGCCCCGGGGCGTTGTGGCGCTCTGCGACATCGATGACGTCGTGCCACACGGCGCGCTGGATGGTCCGGTCGGCGCCCATGTCGTCGCCTTCGAGCAACTCGCTCAGCTGCGTGATGTTCTCGGGGCCGAGGACTTCGTTTCCCGACAGAACGGCCCCGATGCGCCTGGCCGTGTCCGAGCCCGCCACCAACGGGTGGTCGTCGCGGATCATCCGAAAGACGCCGAGGTAGGCGGCGTGGTCGGAGACCACGAGGAAGTCGAGGGGGCGACTGAGCTTCGCAATGACGCCGCCCCCCGTGTCGACGGCCTCGCCGCTCGCGAACCGAAACGCGACGTCGGGGCCGAGGCTCATGTTGTTGAAGAGGTTCGCGTCGAGCGACCACGAGCTGTGCACGTGGGTGTCGCCCCAGAACACGCTGCGCGGTCGTTCGGGGTCGGAGCTCGGCTGTCCATCGGCGAGCGCGGCAGCGGCCGCGGCGATGAGACAGGCGCTGACGACGGCGGGAAGCGCGAGGTACGGCATCGGATGTTTCTCCTGTGCGCGGCCGGTGGGCCGTCAGCGGATCTTGAAGTGCGTGATGTTGCTCTCGGCGTAGCCGTAGCGGACGGCGCGGGCTTCGATGCCCTGGCCCGGCTTCGCGGCGAAGGGTTCGGTGTAGAGCGTCCAGAACTGCTGATCGCCGGGGCGGTAGTCGATCGCGGCTCCCGGTGTGGCGCTGCGGATCGTGACGCTTCCGCGGCGTTCCGAGAACGTGGGATTCGCCGTCTCCGGCTGGTCGCCGCCGGGCCAGAAACGCTCGGCGATCTCGTCTTCGGGCGCGTCCATGAGATCGCCCACGCGGGTGAGCCAGGTCTCGAGTGCGCCGCGCATGCGCGAGAGGTCGGCGGCGTAGCGCGGGTCGCCCGAGACGTCGCGCACTTCGAAAGGATCACTCTCGAGGTCGTAGAGGCGCTCCTCCTTCACCGGCTCGAACCAGAGGCGCTGCACCGGGTCGAGTTTTCCCTCCTCGTAGAGGGCGCGCATTGCCCGGACGCCGCGCTGATTGTCCCGGAAGGCCAACGCGTGACCGCCGGGCAGCTCCGGCGCCCAGCTGCGGATGTACTTGAAGCGGGCGTCGCGCATGGCGCGCTGGCGGTCCCGCACCGCGTCGATGCGGTCGCGTTGAGCGAAGATCGCCGACCGCTTCGGGGCGTCGGGCCCGGCGAACGCCTGCCCGTGGAAGTTCGCAGGCGCCGCGATTCCCATCCACTCGAGGATCTGCGGGGCGAGGTCGACGAAGCTCACGAGCCGCTCGTCGACGGAGCCGGGGACGGCGCCCTTCGGTCGCAGCGCTTCCGGCCAGCGCACGATCATCGGAACGCGCAGGCCCGAGTCGTAGAGCTCGCGCTTCGCGCGCGGGAGGCCGTCGCCGTGGTCGGTGGTCCACACGACGATGGTGCTTTCGGCGAGCCCGTCGGCCTCGAGCTTTGCGAGCAGCTCGCCGACCTGCTGATCCATGTACGCGATGTTGTCGTAGTAGGTGGCGAGGTCCTCGCGCACGGCGGGCACGTCGGGATAGTAGGGGGGAAGCACGACGTCGTTCGGCGAGACGCTGCCGGCGGTCGTGATTGAACCGCCGAACTGGTAGAAGCGGGCGAGCTGCATGGCCAGGTGGATGAAGCTGTTCGGCCAGCTTCCGAGCGGCGTGAAGACGCCGCTCTCGTGGGTGACTGCGAGGTTCACCATCTCGAAGAACGGTTGGTTCGACGAGCGCTGGCTCACGTCTCCCATGGAGAGGTCCTCGTCCCACATCGTGGGCGGCCCGGCGCCGATGGGCATGGCGAACTGGTAGTCGTGTTTCGCGAAGTTGATCGTGTGCACGCGGTGGGCGCGCAGGATCTCCGGAAGCGGCCGGACTTCGGGCGGCAGCACGGTCAGGTACCGACCCTCGGGGCGCGACGACGTCCGCATGTGGGACGCGCCGATCGAGATCGGGTGCATCCCCGTGATGAGCGCCGCGCGGCTCGGTGCGCAGACGCCGGCCGCCGTGAACGTGTTCGGGTAGCGGACGCCCTGGGTTGCGAGAGCGTCGATGTGAGGCGTGATCGCCACGGGGTCGCCGAACGAGCCGATCCGCGGGCTCAGGTCCTCGGCGACGATGAGGAGTACGTTCGGGAGCCGGGCTTCGGCGTGCGCCACCGTGGCTGCGATCGCAACCAGCGTTCCCGCGATCGTCGCGGGCCACACAGCGGCCCGAGGTCGAATCCTCATGGAGAACCTCCGGGCTGCATCTTGGCAGAGCGCGGCGCGTGCAGGGAAGCGACCGGGCCGAGTTAGAGGAGATAACCGCCGGAGACCTCGAGGTTCGCGCCGGTCAGGTCGGCGGCCTCCTCGCCGACGAGAAAGAGCACGGCGTTCGCGACATCGGCCGACGGTGCCGACGCCAGGGCGAGGTCGCGGCCGGTACGCCTCGCAGCTCCGGTGACGAGCGCGCAGCGTCCGTCGAGGGAGGGGTCGCTCATGCTTCGGTCTCTCCGGCGGCGCGCATCAACCGCTCGATGGTCAGGGGATCGTGGGTGCGGATGTACTCGGGTCGCGCGTGCAGCACGGCGGACGCCATCATGATGCGCGCGAGTCGCTCGGGCTTGCGGGCCGCGTAGAAGAGCAGGGGGCATCCGAGCTCGCGCAGGGTGTCGGTGTTCCAGATCATCTCGTGCTGGAGGTGGATCTTCGTGTGATCGTCCGTCGCGGGGTGAATGATGCCGAGGTTGGGGTCGACGACCACGGCGGAGACACCGGCGTCGCGAGCCCGTTCGATGCGCGGCGCGAAGTACGCGACGAGGCTCTGCACGCGATACGGGACGCGCTCGCGGCCGCGCATCTGGTAGGCGTCCCCGTACGGCATGTAGGTGAGAATCAAGGTGACCCCGCTGCGCGCCGCGGCCGCGAGCAGGGCCGGCGGGAGCTCCTCACCCGTGAAGTTGATCGTCCGAGCGCCCCAGCCGATGGCCTCGATGGCGGTGGCGGACGACCACGTGTCCACCGAGATCCGGTAGCCGGCGTCGAGGAGCGCCTCGGCGGCCGGGGCGAGGCGCGCCCGCTCCACGGTGTCGTCGATCATGGGTGCGTCCGGGGTGATCGAGCGCCCGCCGAGGTCGAGGATCGAGACCCCTCCGTCGCACAGCCACTTCGCGCGGTCCAGCACCTCAGCCGGAGTGCGGGCGATGGAGTCCGTCACCATCGATTCCGGCGAGAGGTTGATCACGCCGAGAAGCGTCGGCTCGTAGGCAGTCCGCTGCGGCGTCATGATGAAGCCTGAGGTTAGTGCGCGGCGGGCGCGAAAGCCCCCCGCTACCCTCCTGGCCATGGGATCTTCCGGCAACGAATCCTGGTCGATCGACCTCTTCAAGGAGTACTTCAAGTTCTCCTGCGCGCACTTCCTGATCTTCCCGGACGGGAGCAAGGAGCGCCTGCACGGCCACAACTACCAGGTGTCGGTGGAGATCAGTGGCGACCTCAGCGACCGCGGCCTCGTGATCGACTTCATCGAGGCGAAGCCGGTGGTGCGCGAGCTCTGCGACGAGCTCGACGAGCACTGGATCGTGCCCGCAGAACACCCCGGCCTGAAGATCGAACGCCTCGGCGACGGCCACACGGCGGTGAGCTACGGGAGCGCACGCTACCTCGCGCCGAGCGAAGAGGTGAT